>Ga0114938_1000885_pt1 | contig 21725 bp, 14 predicted proteins | sample AshMeaBigSpring_FD_88675 | JGI IMG/M metagenome (GOLD analysis project Ga0114938, IMG submission 88675) | Groundwater microbial communities from Big Spring, Nevada to study Microbial Dark Matter (Phase II) - Ash Meadows Big Spring | ecosystem: Environmental > Aquatic > Deep subsurface >...
GGGGTGGACGCCAGATCTGCTGCACCCCAAGGGGTCAGGCACATTTTTCGGCGGCAGCGTCGCACGACGATGACCGGTCTTCCCGCCGAAAAATGAGCCAGACCCCGGCCTGTGAACGGTTACCCCCGACAATCTGTACTCCAGAGCAACTATTGGAGGCGTCTGATGATTCCTGACCCTGTCGCAGAAATCAAACGAATTCGGCACGAACTGGGAGCCGAGATGGACTTCGATGTCCACCGAATTTTCGACGATCTTCGGTGACGACAAGCCACGGCTGGACGTAGCTATGTTCGAAGGCCCGCGCGCCGGATCGCGGGTAACGATTCACGGGACCAGAGCCGCCGGTCTGGACCGAGTCAAATGGAGCGGTGACGGGCGGCGACCTGGTCAGCTTGATCGTTCGCCATCGAAAGCGCACACCATGCCCACCGAACTCAAACTGTGGCAAATCGACAACCAGCGCCCACGCTTCGTGCCCCGCCAGAAGCTCGATCTCCCTCCGTGCCAATAATGGTTGACATAGAAAAGGTGTCAGGTACCGTTATGGTCAAGTGGGCAGTTTTCCAATCGCAATAATGGTGCCTGCCCTCACCTTGGCCGGGCATTTCAGTGACTTAAGGTTGCCTAGTTGACCAATTCGGTACCTGACACCTTTTACCAGCTGACACCTTTTACCAGCTCGTTCGTGCCACGCCGTTTGAACGAACGCGCCGCCAGCAACAGCACGGCCGCGCCTGGTTCAGCCGCCGCCCGAAACGATTCGAGCTGCTGCTTTACCCTCCCCGGCCATACCGGAGGGCTCTAGCTGCCTAGGAATTTACGAAATGGACATCTAGTGCCCGGCGGCTGATCCGAAAATTCAACTTGGACGATGCACCCGGAGAACCGAGGGCCAGGGCCGATCAGGACGCTCCGCCCGCGGCTTGTGATGCGGCTGGGGGCTGATAAAATCGCGGCGTTCGTGCGCGTATGCATTCCGCAGGCTGGCGGCGGCTTTAAACCGGCGGATGGGTGGATGTCAGGTATCTTGTTCGGCGGTCGTGCCAACCAGGTGCGAAGGCGGTCAGCGCCAACAGAGGTGCGGGACCCCTGAGCGGCGGATGCCTGAGCCGCGGATGCCGGTGCCCGGGCGCGCGAATGGCGACTGGTTCGCGCGCCGCGTCCTCGGGCGCGATTCCGGGGGTCGGGTGCATGTTGGCCGGCGGCGCGGTTGGGGGTGCTGCGATGCTCCGCCGCAGAGGTACGAGTCCCCGGCCGGATCGGCGGGGGCGTGCTTGGCGTGGGCGTCGCGGTACATTGTTTCATGTCGCGCCGTGCGAGACCGCGCAGGTCGCGCGGGGGGCGTGAGGAAGCCGGCGCGGGTCGGCTTACGAGGCTGCCGGGATCAGGGAACGATTCATCCAGGATGCGCCGCGCAGTGATGAGCACCCAAGTGGCTGAGTGGGCTGTCGTTCCCCCGGGCTGGAAGCGCCGGCACCTGTTGGACCTGGAGAGTCTCTCGGCCGACGAGCTGGTGTTGATCCTGGACACGGCGGAGCGTTTCAAGCAGGCAACGGACGGCTGCCGCCGCCGGCTGCCGGTGCTGGTGGGCAAGACCTGTGCCAACCTGTTTTTCGAGGATTCGACCCGCACCCGCACGAGTTTTTCCCTGGCCGCGCGGCGGCTGGGGGGCGAGACTGTCGAGTTCGCATCGGCCGGCAGCAGCCTGGCCAAGGGCGAGACGTTCGTGGATACCGCCCGGAACATCGAGGCGATGAACGTGGACGTGATGGTCGTCCGGCACCGCACGCCCGGCACGCCGCACCTCCTGGCACAGAACGTGGCCTCGAGTGTGATCAATGCCGGGGATGGGGCCCACGAGCATCCGACGCAGGCCCTCCTGGACATGCTGACGATCCGCCAGCACCGGGGGCGGATCGCGGGGCTGACGGTGGCCCTGGTAGGGGATATCGCCTACAGCCGGACGGCCCGCTCGAATATCTGGGGCCTGCAGAAGCTGGGCGCGCACGTCATCGTCTGCGGTCCCTCGACTCTCGTATCGCGGCGGTGGTCCGAGTTGGGGATCGAGGTGGCTTACCATCTGGACGACATCCTGCCCCGCTGCGACGTGCTGAACCTGCTGCGGATCCAGTTCGAGCGCCAGTACACGCGGCCGTTTCCCTCGGTGCGGGAGTATGCGTTGTTGTATGCCATGACGGGTGCGCGGATGGCGCGGGCCAAGGATGACATCCTGATCATGGCCCCCGGGCCGATCAACCGCGGCGTCGAGGTGACTCCCGACGTGGCGGACGGCCCGCACTCGGTAATCCTGGACCAGGTGACCAACGGGCTGGCAGTGCGGATGGCCGTGCTCTGGCTGGTCACGGGTGCCGCCGCCTGACCGCAGGAATCGACGCCGCCATGTCCCGTCTGCTGCTTGTCAACGGCCGCGTCATCGACCCGGCGCAGGGACTGGATCGGGTCACGAGTCTGCTGATCGAGGACGGCCGGATTGCGGGCTATGACGCGGCTCCCGGCCCCCATGACCCACTCCTGGACGTCGCGGGCCGGATCGTCGCGCCGGGGCTGATCGATCTGCACGCCGAGTTATGCGAACCGGGGCGGGAGGAGGACGAGACGATCGAGAGCGGCACGCGCGCGGGATTGGCCGGCGGCTTCACGTCGCTGGCCTGTCTTCCCAACACGGAGCCGCCGATCGACACCCAGGGCACGGTCGAGTTCGTGCGGCACCAGGCGGCGCGGGCTGACAACTGCCACGTTTTCGTGCTGGCCTGCGTCAGCAAGAATCGCGAGGGGAAGGAACTGGCCGAGCTCGGCACCCTGGTGCAGGCTGGGGCGGTCGGCTTCAGCGATGCGGACCGGTCGATCGCCAACAGCGATCTCATGCGGCGGGCCCTGCAGTACTGCTTGATGTTCGACCGGCCGATCTTCAATCACCCTGAGGTGCCGGCCCTGTCGCAGGGCGGGATCATGCATGAGGGGCTGGTCTCGACCGTGCTCGGACTGTCTGGAATGCCCGCCGAGGCGGAGGACGTCATGACCGCGCGGGACCTGCGACTGGCGGAGGCCACCGGCGGGCGGCTGCACCTGATGAACATCTCCAGCGCCGGCAGCGTCGAGCTGATTCGCCGGGCCAAGGCGCGCGGGGTGGCGGTGACCGCCGAGGTCTGTCCCGCCCACTTCGCGTTCACGGACGAGGCGCTCCGGGCGTTTGATGCCAACTGCAAGATCAATCCTCCCCTGCGGTCCGCGGACCACGTGCGGCAATGTATCGAGGGGCTGGTCGACGGCACGCTGGACGTGATCGCCAGCGGGCACGCGCCTCGCGCACGGGAAAAGAAGATGCGGGAGCTGGACCAGGCCCCCTACGGCATGACCAGCCTCGAGACGGTCCTGCCGCTGGTGATCCGCTATCTGATCCAGCCGGGGCACCTCGATTGGTCAGCGGCCGTGGCGCGGCTGTCCACCAACCCGGCTCGCGTCCTGGGACTGGCGGGCAAGGGCAGTCTCGCACCTGGCTGCGATGCCGACGTGACGGTGATCGACCCCGAGGCGCGGTGGGTCGTGGCGCCCGAGAGCCTCGGCTCCAAGAATTCCAACACGCCCTGTCTGGGCTGGGAAATGCAGGGCCGTGCCAGCCACGTGATCGTGGGCGGCGTGCTGAAGTACCGCTCCGCCGCGGACCGCTGAGCGGCGCCGCGGGAACGGGGCGGAGCAACGGGGTCCGGCGGTCCGGTGGCCGCAGGTCCGGCCCGGAGTGGTGCAGGTCGGTATCAACTTGCACGATCGTAGGGCGGTAGACGGTTCGGACGGGCGTGCTGGGACGGGCGCAGGCCTGAACGGCAGTTCCCTGAATGGGGCGAACGGTATCGGGTCGATGTTGCTGCTGATTGACGGTTACAACCTGCTCAATGCCAGCGGGGTCGTCGTATCCCGCCGAGGTCCAGCGACGTTCGAGCGCTCGCGCCAGGCGCTGCTGGACTTTCTCGTCGACGCTCTGGACGAGCGGCTCCGCAGGCGCACGACGGTGGTCTTCGACGCCAAGGGGGCACCCCCCGGACTGCCGCGCGTGTTCGCCTATGGGGAGATGACCATCCGCTTCGCGCCCCGGCACGCGGAGGCCGACGCCCTGCTGGAGGAGCTGATCCGCGCGGATTCCGCGCCCCGCCAACTGACCGTGGTCTCCAGCGACCACCGGATTCAGCGGGCGGCGCGACGTCGCGGGGCGCGTCCCGTGGATAGCGACCAGTGGTACGCCGAAGCGGAACGGCAACGCCACGCCAGGACGAACACGACGGCCGAGTCAAGTGACCGACCGGTCGAGCCGTTGCCATCGAGGGAATTGGAACACTGGCTGCGCGAATTCCAGGTTGACGCCGCCTCGTCCCCCGACAAGACGGCGAGCGGCATGGCGGATCGGCCGGAAAGCGAAGACAGCCTGGCCAATCCGTTTCCTCCGGGATACGGCGAGGATCTCCGGGAGGACGACCTGGACGATGGATGAAGGGGCAAAGGCGGTTGGGGGATGGAGGGGGTCAGGGCGCGTACTTCGGCGGCTGAGCCCGCCGGCTGAGAGAACGGTCAGCGCCGAAGGACGGAACCAGGGCCTGGAACCACTGCGCATCGGGCTAAATAGGTTTTCGTGATTCTGGGAGGGCGAGGCTCCCGCCGAGCCGAGACCCGGCTCAGCGCGCCGGCTCGGCAGGAGCCTCGCGCTCCCAAGATTTTGCAGCTCTGCTTGCCGCGTCCCGTATCTCCCAGGATCACGCAAGGCTATTTAGTGGACGCCTTGGGCGGGCAGGAAGGGGGCATTCCGCGGGTTTGCCCCATGCCCTCGACGCGAGGGCCAGTCCGGTGGCATGGCGGCGCGAGCATCTGGCTCCGTGCCGTGCGAGGCATCTTCAGTCGCGCCGTGTCGTGGCCAGATCGCGGGCCTTGTCCGAGATATCCTTGCGACACCAGGCTCCGTCCCAGCGGATGCACTTGACGGCCGTGTAAGCTGCCAGCTTCGCCGCGCTGATCGAGTTGCCCAGGGCCGTGACGGCCAGGACGCGGCCGCCATGGGTCACGATCTGGCCATCGACGAGGGCCGTGCCCGCGTGGAAGACCTTCACGTCGGGCAGCCGGGCGGCCTCCTCCAGCCCCCGGATCGCCTTGCCCCGCTCGTAGGCGCCCGGGTACCCCTCGCTGGCCATCACCACGCACACCGACGGGCGCGGATCCCAGCGGAGCGGGGCAATTTCGTCCAACCGGCGATCGGCCGTCGCCACCAGCACGTCGAGCAGGTCGCTCTCCAGCCGCATCAGGAGCGGTTGACACTCCGGGTCGCCGAAGCGGACGTTGTACTCCAGCACCTTGGGCCCCTGGTGGGTGAGCATCAGGCCGGCGTAGAGCACCCCCTGGAACGGCCGGCGGGCCCGCTTCAGGGCGTGCACGGTCGGGACGAGGATCCGCTCCTCGATCCTGGCCAGCATCGCTTCGTCCAGCAGGGGCGTCGGGCAGTAGGCCCCCATACCGCCCGTATTGGGTCCCTTGTCACCATCGTAGGCCGCCTTGTGGTCCTGGACGGGCGGAAGCGTGAGGATCGAGCGGCCATCGGTGATTGCCATCACGCTGACCTCCGGTCCGTCCAGTCGCTCCTCGATCACCAGTTGGTCTCCGGCCGCGCCGAACTCCCGCACGGTGGCGATCCGCTCGATCGCGTCCAGCGCGTCCTGACGCCGCCGGCAGACGACGACCCCTTTTCCCGCCGCCAGGCCGTCCGCCTTGACGACGACCGGGACGTCCTCGTTCTCGCTGGGATACCGGTCGCGGATGAAACGCGTGGCGCTTTCCGCGTCGCGAAACACGTGGTAATCGGCGATCGGCACCCCTGCGGTGTGCAGCAGGTTCTTGGAGAAAACCTTGCTGGCCTCCATCTCGGCCGCGCCGCGGGAGGGGCCAAAGATACGCAGTTCCGCCTCCTGGAAGGCGTTGACGATCCCCGCCGCCAGGGGTGCCTCGGGACCGACGACAGTTAATGCCACGCGGTTTTCCCGGGCAAATCCGAGGAGGCGCGGGATGTCGTCGGCGGGCAGGTCGACGACCTCGACGCTCGGTTCGAGGGCCATCCCCGCGTTTCCCGGGGCCACGAAGACGCGCGAGACCCGCGGGCTGTGCGATAGCTTCCAGGCCAGGGCATGTTCGCGACCGCCGCTTCCCAGAATCAAGATGTTCATGGTGGTTCCAGGCCCTGGCCGTAACCGTTCACAGCCCGGTGGAGGATTTTGCCTGATGCCAGGGGGTCAGGTCCATGTTTTCGGCCAGCGTGTATCTGCGAGGTCGAGTTTGTCGGCCGAAAAATGGACCAGACCCCGACCCGTGAACGGTTACCCCTGGCCGGGCGCAGCGGTCGCCACCCGGCATGTTGGCGGCAGTCGTGCTTGATTCTAATTAGGTTTTCGTGATTCTGGGAGGGCGAGGCTCCCGCCGAGCCGAGATCCGGCTCAGCGCGCCGGCTCGGCAGGAGCCTCGCCCTCCCAAGATTGTGCAGCTCAGATTGCCGCGTCGCGTATCTCCCAGGATCACGCAAGGCTATCTATTAGATGGCGCTTCGCGCTCTTGGGAAGTCCGCGCGGATCGTGCGGCGGTCAGGCACCGTTGTCGGCGGTGCGGGCCGAGCTGGTGCGAACGCCGCGAGCGGTGAAAAATAGCAGGAGCCATCCGCCCGGTCGCCCCAGGGTCATGCAAGGCGTTTTGGCGCGTACGCGCGGCGGGACCGCGACACTCGCGTCGGCAGCGAATTCCGGCGCCGGGGTGCTTGACAAGCGAAGGTACAGGACTACAAATTAACTGAGTTCGTGAAAATTGTCACAAACTCCCGGCGCGTCAGGTCGGCCCTCATCGCAGCTGTTCGTAATTACGGGGACTTGTTGTATGCTCACCCGTCTGCCGTTGGCATGGGGCCGCGGTAGAGTGGCAGTCCCTACTCGTCGCGTGCTGCCGGTACCGGACGAGCTTGAACGCTTGCGGATGGAAGTACGGCGCCCGTCCGGCCGACGGCCGAACGGTGGACCTGCCGCTCCGCGTAACTGTCTGCCGTGGTCGAAGGGCGTGGTGGATGGCTGACAAGCAAGAGAAGCTGTCGATCGAGCAGATCTTGGCCGCTTGCCGCCAGGCGGACAGTGGGAGTGGGGCTCCCAGTGTCGGCAAGAAGCCGGACGGCACGAAAGCAGGCGACACAGCCGCACCGATCGCGGGGGGAGACGCCTCGTCGGCTTCGGGGGAATCCCAGGTTGAAGCGGCGCCAACCGCCAAGGTGGCGCGCGACATGAGTGTCGACGACGTGCTGGCGGCCGCGCGGGGCGCGAAGCCGGCTGGCGAGGCGCCCCAGGTCCCGGCGGCCAAGCCAGCTGCTTCAGGCCGGCCGTCCGGGGCGATGAGCATCGAGGAGATTCTGGCGGCGGCCCGTTCGAGCAAGGGTGGTGCGCCGGCCGAGGCCCCGGCCAAGGCAGCACCGAAGCCGCCGGCAGCGCCCAAGCCGGCCGCCGAGAAGCCCGCGGCGGTGGCCAAGCCAGCGGCCCCTGCTGCCAAGAACACATCGAGCGTTCTGGCGGCGGCTCGCCAGGCAGTTCGGCCCGGTCCGATCAGCAAGGCCGAGGCGGCGGCCAGTGGGGCGGCAGCCCGACCGGCCCCGGCGGCAGCCAGGACCGCGGCTGTCGTACCGCCGATGCCCGCGCGGCCGGCATATGCAAAACCGCAACCCAAACCTGCGGGCGAGCCGGGCGAGAGCCGGCGGGGTTTTCTGGGTCTTGTCTGCGGCTCGTTCCTGGCCGTTGGCTTCACGTCGCTGACGCTCACCAACGTGCTTTGGACGTTGGGTCTGGCGCGGTTCATGTTTCCGAACATCCTCATCGAGCCGCCCAGCCAATTCCGCGTCGGCTTTCCAGCGGACTTTGCGCCGGGGATGGTCGAGACGAAGTTCACGGCCCAGTTCGGGGTCTGGATTGTCAATTATCAGTACGACGGTCAGTCGCAGATCTTCGCCCTCCGCACGGTCTGCACCCACCTGGGCTGCACGCCGAACTGGCTGGAGGCCGAGCAACGCTTTAAATGTCCCTGCCACGGCAGCGGCTTTTACAAGGACGGAATCAATTTTGAGGGCCCCGCGCCCCGGCCGCTGGAGCGGTATGCGATCCGGATTGCGGAGGACGGACAGTTGGAAGTGGACAAGAGCCGGTTGTTCCAGGAGGAATTGGGGCAATGGCGTGATCCCGCGTCCTTCGTACCGGTCTGAGCGGCGGTAACCGGCGGGCGATCATCCGCCGGCGGTCCCCGAGCCTTGTGCGGTCACCCTCCGGCGGGGATCGCATCCCCGCCCGGGGGCCCCGGGGTTTACAGTCCAGCTTGTTTTTCGGGAATTGTCGCGATGGAGCCGTTGGGCGAAACAATCCGCAACTCGCAGATCTGGAAGAGCATCTTTCGGCACCCGATGCCCGTCGACCGACGGAATCGCATCGTGGTGATGCTGACGAACTTCTTCCTGCATCTGCACCCGGTGTCGATCAAGAAGCAGGGGATCGCGCTCAGCTACACCTGGTGCATGGGCGGGGTCACGTTCTTCCTGTTTCTGGTCGAGACGGTGACCGGCGTGCTGCTGATGTTCTACTACCGGCCCACCCTCGAGTGGGCTTACGCCGACATCACGGCGCTGCGGGACGTGACGTCGCTCGGCATCCTCCGCGAGATTCACCGCTGGGGCGCGCACGCCATGGTGATCGCGGTCTGGCTGCACATGTACCGCGTGTTCCTCACGGGCAGCTACAAGCCGCCGCGGGAGTTCAACTGGGTCGTGGGGGTCATCCTGCTGCTGTTGACCCTCCTGCTGTCCTTCACCGGTTACCTGCTGCCGTGGGACCAGCTGGCGATCTGGGCGATCACGGTCGGTTCGAACATGGCCCGCGCCACACCCTTCCTGGGGCACGAAGGTCCGGGGGCTCAGCTGTTGACGCTGGGGGGCATCGACATGATCACGAGCGGTTCGGATGCGCGCTTCGGGCTCCTGGGCGCGCGTTTCGTCGGCGAGGAAACGCTGAACCGCTTCTACGTGCTGCACTGCATCGCGATTCCCCTGGCGGCCGCCCTGCTGATCGCGATCCACTTCTGGCGTGTCCGCAAGGACGGCGGGATCAGCGGCCCGCTGTAAGCGGCCGCGCTGGGCCGCGGGATGTCCCGCGTGCCCCGCACCAACAGGAACAGGCGTTCATGCACGGCGACGAAGCAAAGTTTCTGCAGAGCATCGGCGGATTTCTCGGGGCCTACTACCTGGTGCTGGCCCTGATGAACGGCATCATGGCGTTCTACCTGTGGCACAAGCGGCACGAGAACGCCCTGGCCCTCGTCTGGCTCGGCGTGGGGCTGCTGTTTGTGGTCATTTCCCCGCTGGCGCTCAGCGGCAACCCGGAACTGATGCACTGGGTCAGCGTGCCCGCGGCTGTACGAGACTTCATCGACAATCGGCTGGCCAACGCGGTGATGTACAGCGTCGGCACGCTGGGCGGCTTGATCGTGCTCTATCTGGGGCGGCGGTTCTTCGTGCGTCCGATGGCGGCCTGGACCTTGTGGAACGTGTCCCTCCTGTTCATGGGACTGTCGATCACCGACGCCGAGTTCGCCGCGATCGTGACCAAGCCCGACAACGTGCCGATCGTGGGCATGGTGTTCCTGCTGGGCTTCTTCACCTGGCTGGCGACCTACCAGGCGGTGCGCAATGACGAACGGGCGGCGCGGGGCGAGGGGCCGCACGAGGCCCTGCACAACGAGAAGGTGCTGGTCTGGCCCGACCTGGTCTACACCGAGATGATCTGCATGGTCGCCCTCACGGCGATCCTGATCCTGTGGGCCATCGGGCTGCAGGCCCCGCTGGAAGAGCCGGCCAGCGCCGTCAAGACGCCCAACCCCTCCAAGGCCCCGTGGTACTTCCTGGGGCTGCAGGAGATGCTCGTCTACTTCGATCCGTGGATGGCCGGCGTGGTGCTGCCGAGCCTGGTCATTTTCGGCCTGATGGCGATCCCGTTCCTCGATTTCAATCGCCAGGGCAACGGGTACTACACGATCAACCAGCGGAAGTTTGCCTACCTGGTCTTTCAGTTCGGCTTTCTCGAGATCTGGGTCACGCTGATCATCCTGGGGACGTTCCTGCGGGGGCCCAACTGGAACTTCTTCGGGCCGTACGAGTATTGGGACGCCCACAAGGTCGAGGCCCTCAACAATATCGATCTCTCGCAATACTTCTGGATCAAGGGCCTGGGACGCGGCCTGCCCAAGGCGGACGGCGGCGCGGGGTTCGGGACCCAGCTGGCGTACATCCTCTTGCGGGAGGCGCCGGGGATCCTCCTGGTATTGGGCTACTTCGTGGTGATGCCGCCCGTGATGGCGATGACCGTGTTCCGGAAATACTTCGTGCGGATGGGGTTCATCCGTTTCATGGTCATGACCAACCTGCTCCTGATGATGGCCCTCCTGCCGCTCAAGATGGTGCTCCGCTGGACGTTGAATATGAAGTACATCATCAGTATTCCCGAATATTTCCTGAACCTTTAGGCGTGCGGGAGCCTGTCCGACCCCGGGGAGAGTGAAGCCCTATGCCGGCAACAGAACAGACCTGGCGCGACCAGAAGCTGTTGCACGTGGTGTTTGCCGTAACCGGCCTGTTGATGCTGCTGTCCACCGTCTGGATGTTCGCAGCGGACCACCGCCGGGAATGGAAACAGCACCAGCGCACGATCCGCGGGGTCGAGGGCCGCTCCACGCAGTGGCGGCTGGCCCAGGAGCAGGCGTCGGCCAATTGGGCCGAGCACGAGCGGATCAGCGGCGAATTGTTGCAGGCGAAGGGCGAGGCCCTTCCGGCCGGACTGCTCTCGCAGTTCCAGGACGAGGTGCAGCGCGACGCCCAGCAGCGCGGAATCGCAGCGTACGATTTCACGGCGATCGACCGGCTGAATGCGACGGTCGGCGAGCTCGCGCAGGCGGCGGCCGAGAAGCGGGCTGCCGCGCGGAAGGCGGCGCAGCAGCGCGAGGAAGCGGAGCAGGCCTACGTGGCCGTCTTGCAGGAGGTCGATGCCGCCCAGGCGGGCCCCCGGGCTGCCCGGGAGGTGGCGGAAAGTAAGCAGGCGGCGGCGGAGCAGGTGGTCGCCGCGGCGCGGGCCGCGGCCCAGGCGGCCGAACAGGACGCGCTGGCGGCCGAGGCGGCGGCGGCGGCGAAGCGGGGCCAACTGCTGGGGCGACTCCATGCGATCGTGCGGGCCGCCCGTTTTCGCGAGGATTCGGCGCTCGGCGAGCGCAAGTTCAAGGCGGCCGATTTCGATGCGGCCCGGGCCACCCTGGGGCTCGCGATCCGCGACGGCCGATCGGCCGATCCCGTCCAGAAGGAGGTCGACGTCATCAAGCAGCAGCTGGACAGGCTGACGCTCGCCTACCAGCACTCGGCCGCCCATCGCAACCGGCTGCAAGACCTGTCTCAGCAGATGACCAGCCGCGAGCAGCAGTTGCGCAAGGAGTTGGAGGCCAACCAGGAAGAGGCAGCGCGGCTGGCCGACGCGTTGCAGGAGCGGCAGGCGACATACTTCACCTCCGCCGCGCCGTTCCTGGGCAAGAAATGGCTCGAGCTGCCGATTCTGGACGCCTTCAATTCACCGTTGAAGATCGACAACCTGTGGACGAAAAACCTGACCATTGCCAACGGCAGCTTCGGCCAGGTGCGGCGCTTTGATCGCTGCACGACCTGCCACCGGTTGATCGCCAAGACGGCGGCCGGGTCGGCGGTTGACCCGGCCTATCCCGCCGCCCGGGAATTGGTGCTGCTGCTGCAGACCCCTGCCAGCCGTCCCCAAGGGCAGCGGGACGAGGCGGGGCGCCTGGTCGAGCCGACGCTGGAAAGCGTTTACGGAATTCAGGTGGCCGAGGCGGGACTGGTCAACCCCGACGAGGTCACGGTTCGCCATGTGGCTCCCGGCAGTGCCGCGGCGCTGGCCCAGGTGCAGGCGGAGGACACCACCCCCGGTCTGGTCGCTGACGGGTTCCGCGTGGGCGACGTGATCCGGTTGGTGAATCAGGACAAGGTCCTCTCGGGCGACCAGCTGGGGCAGTTTCTCCTGGAGACCGCCACCTGGGGACGTCCGCTGCGGCTGACCGTCCGCCGCGGGCTGCCGCAGCCCTACACGGCCCACCCGCGTCTGGACCTGTTCGTGGGTTCGCTGAGCCCCCACCCGCTGGCGACCATGGCCTGCACGGTGTGTCATGAGGGGCAGGGGAGCGCCACGACGTTCAAGTGGGCCTCCCATACGCCCAATGATCTCGCGCAGGAGGCGGCCTGGGCCCGGGATTTAGGCTGGTTCAACAACCACCACTGGATTTATCCGATGTTCCCCCAGCGCTTCGCCGAGAGCGCCTGCTTGAAGTGCCATCACGAGGTGACCGAGCTGAAGCCGAGCAACCGCTTTCCTGATCCTCCGGCGCCCAAGTTGACTGCCGGCTTCGAGCTGGTTCGCGACTATGGCTGCTACGGCTGCCATGAGATCAACGGGTATGCCGGAAAGGATCGGCGGCTGGGCCCCGATTTGCGGCTGGAACCCAACTATTCGGCGGCCGCCCAGGCGATCGCGGCCGATCCTGGATTCGATCGGCTGGACGCCCTTCAGCAGCAGTGGGTACGGGAGTTGATCCAGCACCCCTGGCAGGACGAGGTCCGCCACCGGCTCTCCGAGTTCCTCCAACTGGACGCGGACGCCGAGGCGCCCACGCTGCAGCCGGCCACGGCCAGGAAGATGGTCGATGTCCTGAAGGATGTCGAGATCCCGGGAAGGCTGCGGAAGGTCGGACCCAGCTTGAGGCATGTGGGCGTGAAGCTCGACGCCGCGTTTCTTTATGACTGGATCCGCGAACCGGGCAACTTCCGACCCAGCACCCGCATGCCCCGCTTCTTCGGCCTGTGGGATCATCTGCAGGGCCAGGAGCGAAAGCTGGCCGAGCGCTACGAACCGATCGAGATTCTGGGAATCGTGACCTACCTGCTCGACCGCAGCCAGCCGTATTCGCCCGGGGATTCGCCCCGTGCGATCGCCCCCTCCTCCCCGGACGCTCAAGTTGCGCGGGGCAAACTGCTGTTCGAGACGCGGGGCTGCCTGGCCTGCCACGCCCACGTCGATTTTCCCGCGGCCAGCTCGACGTTCGGGCCGGAGCTGTCCTCCCTGGGCGACAAGTTCCGCGGATCCGACGGTCTCGACGCCCAGCAGTGGCTTTCCAGCTGGCTCCGCGACCCGACGCGGTACAGCCCGCGCACGCGGATGCCCAACCTGTACCTGGAACCGATCGTGCAGCCCGACGGCACCGCGACCGATCCGGCCGAGGACATCAGCGCGTATCTGTTGTCGGGCAGCAGGGGCTGGCAGCCGCCCGCCGACACGCGTGTGCGCTTGTCTTCCGAGGATGAGGTCGCCCTGGACGAACTGGCCCTGGAGCACCTTAAGAGCGCCTTCTTCATCGACGATGCCCACAGCTACCTGGAACACGGCATCCCCGCGGAGCTCGGCAGCGGGCTGAAGGGCGGCGAAATCGAGCTGGTGGGGAGTGCCGACCAGCGGAGAAAACTGCTCTACGTGGGCAGCAAGACGATCGTGAAGTATGGCTGCCACGGATGCCACGACATCCCGGGCTTCGAGGATGCCAAGCCGATCGGGACTGCCATCGCCGACTGGGGGCGGAAGGACCCGGCGCGGCTGGCCTTCGAGCATATCAGCCACTACGTGGAGGAGCACCCCGCCCACGGCCCGGCAGTGGACGCGGGTGATCACCAAGGGGAAGGCAGTCTTGACGAGTCGTTCTACCACGGGCGGCTGGCCGACCACGACCGCGTCGGTTTCCTGTGGCAGAAGCTGAAGGAGCCGCGCAGCTACGACTATCAAGCGAACGCCAACAAGTCGTACAACGAGCGGCTGCGGATGCCCCGGTTCCCGTTTGATCCGCACGCGCGCGAGGCGGTCATGACGTTCGTCCTGGGACTGGTCGCCGAGCCGCCGGCGACCGAATTTGTGTACCAGCCTTCACCCCGCCGTGAGGCGGAAAACGTGGGCGTGCGCGTCCTGGAGGACTTCAACTGCACCGGCTGCCATATCCTGGAGGGGGAACGCTGGCAGATCGAGTTCCAGCCCGGCGAGATCCGCCCGCAACCGGAAGTCGCGACGTATCCCTTCCTGTCCACGCATGTCAGCCCGGAGCGGCTGGCCGCGTCCCAGGAGGCGGACGTGTACCGGGGCCGGCTGAGCGCCACGTTGCACGGCATGCCCGCGGTCGACGATACCACGGGGCGACCGCTCGTGCTGGATGAGGAAGGCGATCCGATCGAAGAAGGCGTCACGTACGACCCGGCGACGTTGCAGTACCCGCTGGAGCTGTGGGAGCCGGCGGTCCTCAACGGGCAGGTTTACGAGGTCGGCGTATTGCCGCTCAGCATCTTCGGCTCGATGATCCGCCAGAAGTATCCGGCCCAGGGCGGCGACCTGGTGCGGCTGCTGTACACGCGGGCGGTGGAACTGGCCCGGGCGGACAATCCGAACGCCAAGGCGACCGAGGCCTGGGGCTGGTTGCCGCCGCCCCTGCTGGGCGAGGGGAACAAGGTGCAAACGGAATGGCTGTACAGCTTCCTGCGCGACCCGCACCCGATCCGCCCCGCCGTGTTGATGCGGATGCCCCGCTTCAATCTGGCACCCGACGATGCGACGGCCCTGGCCAACTACTTCGCCGCGCGGAGCGATGCCGCCTATCCCTACGAGTTCGATCCCCGTACCACGGCCGGGCACCTGGCCGCAGCGGAAGCGAACTATCGTCAGGCGCTCACCCAGGTGCCCTCCGGCGAGCGGCCGCCGGGGCCGGGTCGGCTGGATCACGCGATGCGGATCGTGGTCGACAGCAACTACTGCGTGAAATGCCACCTGCTGGGTGACTTCCAGCCCGAGGGCAGCAACCTGGCCAAGGCGCCAAACCTGGCCGAGGTCCACCGCCGCCTGCGGCCCGATTGGGTGCGAAACTGGATCGCCAATCCCAAGCGCTACTTGCCGTACACCCCGATGCCAGTCAACATTCCCTACGATCCCCAGGCGCCCCACCTGGGGGGCGTCAGCCAACAGTTGTTTCACGGCACCAGCGTCGAACAGCTGGACGGGCTGGTGGACCTGCTGATGAACTTCAGCGTGTTCACGGAGCGTGGCGTATCGTTCCAGTCGCTGGTGGGAACGAGCCCCGGCGGCGGCGAGACCGGTCCGCCGGCAGATCGCGAAGAGTCCGATCCCAACTGAAAAGGAGTCGACCATGTTCAACTGGCGGCCGCTGGCTTATACTGTACTGGTTTTGCTTCCCACCGTGCTGGCGCCGCTCGGTTGCGGCGGCAGCCCTCCGGCGCCTCCCGCGGACACACCCGAGGATGTCGCGCCGCCTGCCATTGAGATGCCCGCGGAGTCCCCGGGCACCCCTAGCGACTCAGCCGAATCCGAGGAGCCGGCCGACGGTTGAGCAAGGAGACGATGCACCATGTTGCGTTCTGCCTGGAGTGCTGCCCTGTTACTGGTTGCCCTGCCCGTCTGCCCCCCGGCCCGCCACCTGGCGGCCGCGGAGTGGGGTGACCTGACTGGCCGATTCGTATTCGACGGCACGGCAAGTAAGCCGGCGCCGCTCTCGATCACCAAGGATCAGGAGGTGTGCGGCAAGCATGCCCTGGTCGACGAGTCGCTCCTGGTCAACGCATCCGGAAGCGGCCTGGCCAACGTCGTGATCTACCTGTTCGTCGACCGCGGGGGCCAGCAGCCGCCGATCCACGAATCGCATGCAGAGGCCGCCAAGAGCTCGGTCGCACTCAGTAACAAGGATTGCCGCTACGAGCCGCACGTGGCCCTCCTGCAGACGTCCCAGGAACTGGTGATCGGCAACCGGGACACGGTGGGCCACAACACGAAGGTCGACACGTTCGCCAACCCGCCAATCAATCCCATCATCCCGGCGGGGGCCGAACTGAAGCAGAAGTTTAGCCAGGAAGAGCGTCTGCCGGCCCGCGTGAGCTGCTCGATCCATCCCTGGATGAACGCCTGGCTCGTCGTGCGGAACAACCCTTACTTCGCAGTGAGTAACGAGGATGGCAAGTTCGTCATCCAGAACGTACCCGCGGGCGAGTGGACCTTCCAGGTCTGGCACGAGAAGGCGGGCTACGTGACGTCGGTCAAGAAGAACGGCGCCGCGACGCAATGGAGCAAGGGCCGGTTCACCACCACGATCAAGCCGGGGGCGAATGACCTGGGCGAACTGTCCGTGCCGGCGACCCTCTTCGCGAAGTAGGGACGCCTGGATTGAGACGGCGATCAGCCGGAATGCGATGAACGTGTTGCGAGGATGGTGGTCCGTGCTGGCGCTCGCGGCCCTGGTGGGCTGCGGTCGCCGCTTGCCCGTGGACCAGCCGCCTGACCTGGCCGCGGCAAGGCAGATCCGCGACGGCTTTCAAGCCAGTGTCGGGGACGGCGGGGAGACCCCCGCGGCCACGACCCAGCAGCCGACGGGATGGGCCACCTTGCGCGGGGTCTTCAAGCTGGGCGGTACCGCCCCGGCACCCTTGCCCCTGAAGGTCGATAAGGACCTCGAGGTGTGCGCGCCGGGGAGCCGGCCGGTGTACAGCGAACAGGTGGTGGTCGATGACGCCACGCGGGGAATCGCGAACGTGGTGATCTATGCCGATGGCGTCCCGGCGGAATGGCTGCACGACGACGCCAAGGCCGCGGTCGCCGAGGAGGTCATCTTCGATCAGAAGGAGTGCACCTTTCTGACGCACGTGTTGGGCATGTTCGCCACCCAGCGGCTGAAGATTCTCAACAGCGACCCCATCGGGCACAATACGAACCTTTCCCCGCGCAATAGTGCGCCGTTCAACCAGACGATCCCCGCCGGCGGGCATACGACTTACCAACCGCAGGGCGAGGAGCGGGAGCCGTTTTCCGTGGTCTGCAGCATCCATCCCTGGATGCAGGCCTGGATCATCACCCGCAGCAACGGATATTTCGCCGTGACCGGGCCGGATGGCACGTTCGAGATTCCCAACCTTCCCGCGGGTGTCGACCTGGAATTTCGCGTCTGGCAGGAGAAGGCGAACTTTCTGCAGGACGTGTCGGTCAATGGCCAGCCGGCGCGGTGGGCCCGCGGCCGGCTGCCCTTGCGGCTGGATGCGGAGGACGAAGCAAAGAACCGGTTGGATGTCCAGGTCGATGTCTCGGTGTTTCAGTGAGTCCACGGCGGGGAGCGGATGGAAAGGTAGCCGTTCACGGGTCGGGGTCTGGTCCATTTTTCGGCCGACAAACTCGACCTCGCAGATACGCGCTGGCCGAAAACATGGACCTGACCCCCTGGAATCAGGCAGAATCCTCCACCGGGCTGTGAGCGGTTACATGGGAAGAGGTCAGGCGGACGTGTGAGGTTCGCGCCGGGCGCACGCGATACCGCACCCGCCTGGGGTTGTGGCCTTTCGCTCCGCGAAAGGGCGCTCTTTCGCGGAGCGAAAGACGACGATGATGTGACAAAGTTGACCGGCGGCAGCATGGTTGGACGGCCCGCGGAATTCGGCGGCGAAGCGCGGGGGCGTGAGGCGAGGCAGAGAGCCGTGAAGGGCATGACACTGATACAGACGCCGGGCGGGCCGCGGTCGATTCTGGTGCTGGCTCTGTTGGCCCTGGGGGCGGGGTGCGAGGCCGACCCCGCGCGGTTCCGATCGAACCTGATGTTCGCCCGGAAGCAGGAAGAAACCGTCGGCGAAAAGCTCAGCCCCCGGCAGTTGCAGGACGTGGCGGACGCCCTGGCGGCCCTCTTCGGAACGCCCGACGATCCTTACGTGATCCCGGGTGGCGGCCTGGGCCTGGACGCGTTGCTGGACGCGCGGCGATTGAAATTCGCCGCCGGTCCGGTGGGCCGCGACCAGTCGGCCGAAGCGGGCGGGTTGTACCGGCAGCACTGTGTCCACTGTCATGGCGTCACGGGCGATGGAGCGGGTCCCACGGCGGCCTTCTTGAATCCCTATCCGCGGGACTTCCGCCGCGGCATTTTCAAGTTCAAGTCGACGCCCAAAGGGTCCCGGCCAACCCGGCAGGACTTGCACCGCACCCTGGTCGAGGGGATTCCCGGCACGGCCATGCCCTCGTTCCGCTTGTTGCCGGAGGGCGAACTCGAGGCCTTAATCGACTATGTGATCTACCTGAGCATGCGGGGCGAGGTCGAGCGGGCGCTGCTGGAGGAGACGGCGGACCTGGATGCGGAGGGCGGCGAGCGGCTGGACACGTCGCCCGAGAACCTGATCGAGGAGAAGTTGGCCTCGGTGGTCCGCCGGTGGCAGGCGGCCGACGGCCAGGTGACACCCGTCCCCCCGCCGCCGACGCTCGATCCCGTCGCGGCGGCGGCCCGGGGGCGTGAGCTGTTCTTCGGCAGCATCGCCAACTGTGTCAAGTGTCATGGTGAACTGCAGCTGGGCGATGGGCAGGTCGACGATTACGACGACTGGACCAAGGAGTTCTACGATTGGGCCAAGGCCCCGGACGCGGCGGTCCGCCGGGCGAAGGTCGACGAGCTGGTGGCCCTCGGCGGCCTGTCGCCCCGCACGATCCGCCCGCGGAATCTGCGTACGGGCGTCTACCGCGGCGGGCGGCGGCCGCTGGACTTGTACTGGCGGATTCACGACGGGATCGACGGAACGCCGATGCCCGGATCGCTGATGAAGCCGGAGGGGGCGCCCCTGGAGGCCAAGGGGCTGACGCCGGAGGACATTTGGAGCCTGGTCGAGTACGTGCGGTCCCTGCCGTACGATGCGCTCAGCCGGCCGCACGCACCGCCGGCCTACGGGCGGGACCGCATGTGATCCGGCCGCCGGGTGGCCGGGAAGAGAGGGCAGCGTGGGACGTTTCTGGAGCATCCTGTTTCTGGCCGTCCCCGTGTTGGGTGTCGGCTGCTTCGTCTGTGCGGCGATGAGCCGCAGCTGGCCGCTCTACAATCACTGGTTTCCACGCGACATTTCCGAGCACGGCCATGTGATCGACGACCTGTTCACGTTCATCCTCCTGCTGACGGGCCTGATCTTTGTGGCCACCAGCCTGACCCTGGTCTACTTCTTGTGGAAGTACGATGCCCGCCAGAATGCGGAACCGGTGAAGTACACGCATGGCAGCCACGTGCTGGAGGTGGTCTGGTCGATTCTGCCCGCGGCGACGCTGCTCTTCATCGCCATCTACCAGATGGACGCCTGGGCCGCCGCGAAGATGCGGCGACCGATGCTGCCGGGTCCCGATGGCCGGCTGGAAACCGAGGACGACATCGCGCGGCCCCCGCTGGCCGCCGTGACCGGCCGGCAGTTCGAATGGCGGATCGCCTACGCCGGGGCGGACGGGGTCGTGGGAACCCGGGACGACATCTTCACCGTCAACGATCTGCACGTCCCGCTGGGCGAGGAGATCGTCCTGGAGATTCTCAGCGAGGACGTGTTGCACAGCCTGTTTCTGCCCAACGTGCGGCTGAAGCAGGACCTGGTGCCGGGCATGCGGCAGTATGTCTGGTTCCGCCCGCTGGAGACCGGCACCTACGACATCGTCTGTGCCGAACTCTGCGGTTGGGGGCACTACAAGATGAAGGGCCGACTGACCGTCTTGCCGCGCGACCAGTTCGACCGCTGGCTCGCGCAGAAATGGGCCGAGCAGGAACTGTCAACCTACACGGCCGAGAGGGGAGAGTAGCGCCATGAGCGGCAGTCAGCATCCGCACGAACACGGAGGCGGCCACGCCCACGGGGGAGGCTCGGTGGCGACATTCATCGCGACCTACGTCTTTTCCCGCGACCATAAGATCATCGGACTGCAGTTCCTTTTTTCCACGCTCCTCTGGTTCCTGGTGGGCGGGCTGCTGGCCCTGGGCATCCGCTGGCAGCTGGCCTGGCCCTGGTCGGACATGCCGATCATCGGGCGGATGCTGTTCTCGGCCGAGGGAGGGCAGATTTCGCCCGAGTTCTACACGATGCTCTTCACGATGCACGCCACGGTGATGATCTTTTTCGTGATCATCCCGATCCTGGCGGGGGCCTTCGGGAATTTCCTGATCCCGTTGATGATCGGCGCCGACGACATGGCGTTTCCGACGCTGAACATGCTCAGCTACTGGTTCATGTGGCCGGCCTTCCTTTGTATCGGGCTGAGCTTTTTCGCCCCGGGCAATGGGGCGGCGGCTGGGTGGACCTCGTACCCGCCTTTATCCGCGGTGGCCTCTTCCGCGCCGGGCAGCTCGACGGCCCAGACGCTGTGGCTGATGGGGGTCACCTTCGTGGGGGTGTCGTCGATGATGGGGTCGGTCAACTACCTGACGACGATCATCCAGATGCGGGCCCCCGGGATGACGATGTTCCGTTTGCCGCTGACCATCTGGGGAATGTTCATCACGGCGATCCTCCAGGCGTTCGCCCTGCCGGTGCTGACGGCGGCCGGGTTCATGCAGCTGGCGGACCGCCTGCTGGGAACCGGCTTCTTCCTGCCGGAGCACCTGGTGGTGAATAACGCCGTGGCGGCGACCGGCGGCGGCCAGCCGCTGCTCTGGCAGCACCTCTTCTGGTTTTACTCCCACCCGGCGGTCTACATCATGATCCTGCCGGCCATGGGCATGGTCTCGGACATGATCAGCTGCTTCGCGCGGAAGCCGATTTTCGGTTACAAGCCGATGGTCTACTCGATCTCCGCGATTGCCGGGCTGGGGTTCATCGTCTGGGGACACCACATGTTCGTCTCCGGCATGAACCCGGTGCTGGGGATGACCTTCATGGTCTCCACGATGATGATCGCCCTGCCCAGCGCGGTGAAGGTGTTCAACTGGCTGGGCACCCTGTGGGGCGGCCAGATCCAGTTCACGACCCCGATGCTGTTTGCCCTGTCGTTCGTTTCCATGTTCATCATCGGGGGGCTGTCGGGAATCTTCATGGCGGCCACGCCGGTCGACATCTTCATCCACGACACCTATTTCATCGTGGCCCATTTCCATTACGTGCTCTTCGCGGGCACGGCGATGGCGGTCTTTGGCGCGATCTATTTCTGGTTTCCCAAGATGTTCGGCCGCATGATGCACGACGGCTGGGGCAAGGTGCACTTCTTCCTGACGTTCATCTTTCTCAACGGGACGTTCTTCACGATGCACATCCTGGGCGTGGTCGGTTTCCCGCGGCGGCTGGCCGACCCCTACCACTATGAGACGTTCCGCCACCTGATGCCGATGAACCAGTTCATGACGATCTGTGCGCTGGGGATGGTCGCGGTGCAGGTGATCTTCGCGGTCAATTTCATCGGCAGCATGTTTTTCGGGCCGGTCGCGGGGCGGAACCCCTGGGGCGCGAACAGCCTGGAATGGATGGCCCCCAGCCCGCCCGGCCATGGCAATTTCGATTTCCAGCCGGTGGTCTACCGCGGGCCGTACGAATATGGGTCGCCGGAATCGGACACCGACTACTACCCGCAGACCCAGCCGCCGCTGGCTCCAGTGCCGGCCTAGTGCCTTGTCCAAGTTGAATTTTCGGATCAGCCGCGGGGCGCTAGCCCGCGGTTCATTCGGGAAAAGCCGAGGGCCGGCGGCTGCGGCAAGACCGGGGGCTAGCGCCCTCCGGCTGATTTTCCGAACACGAACTTTTGAAATGGACAGAA
>Ga0114938_1000886_pt1 | contig 21698 bp, 18 predicted proteins | sample AshMeaBigSpring_FD_88675 | JGI IMG/M metagenome (GOLD analysis project Ga0114938, IMG submission 88675) | Groundwater microbial communities from Big Spring, Nevada to study Microbial Dark Matter (Phase II) - Ash Meadows Big Spring | ecosystem: Environmental > Aquatic > Deep subsurface >...
GATCAGGTCGGCGCCGTCATTCGCATAACGCGGCAGCACGTGCACGTGCACATGCGGCACGGTCTGCCAGCCGGCCGGCTTGTTGGTCTGCAAGAGCGTCATGCCCTCGGGCTGGAAGGCCGCCTGCACAGCCTTGGCGATGCGATGGGCCACGGCAAACAGGTGCGCTGCCTCGGCCTCGTCAAGCTCCATCAGCGTCTCGACCTGGCGTTTGGTGGCCACCAGCACGTGGCCGGGGTTGACCTGGCCGGCGTCCATGAAGGCGATGACCTGCGTGTCCTCGAAGACGATGGCGGCCGGGATCTCGCGACGGACGATGCGGGTGAAGACGGTGTCGGTCATGGTGAATCGGTCGGCGCCAGGGCCGGCAGCTTGGGGGATGGACGAACCAGTGTGGCGCTCCATGCGCCTGCGATCCATCATAGAGCGCGCTGGCCGCTCCACACCCTGACCGTGCCGTCGCTCGCCGCGCTGAGGCGCACGCCACCAGGGCCATGACAAAGGGCTGCACGGTGGCAGCCCTTCATCTCTTCGGTTGGCGACCGCGATCAGCCGTTCATCAGCATCGGCGCCTGGCCCGCCTGGGCCTGGTTCGCGTTCAGCTTGAACGACGCCGCCAGCTGCGCCAGCTGGCGTGCTTGGTCCTGCAGCGACCCCGAGGCGGCCGAGGTTTCTTCCACCAGCGCGGCGTTCTGCTGCGTGACCTCGTCGAGCTGCGTCACGGCAGTGTTGATCTGGCCGATGCCGGCCGACTGCTCGCGGCTGGCGGAGGCGATCTCGCCCACGATGTCGGCCACGCGTTTGATGCCGGTCACGATCTCCTGCATGGTGGCGCCGGCCTGGGCCACCTGCTCGGAGCCCACGCCCACCTTGGCCACCGAGTCCTCGATCAGGCTCTTGATTTCGCGCGCGGCTTCTGCCGAGCGGCCGGCCAGCGCCCGCACCTCGCCGGCCACCACGGCAAAACCGCGGCCCTGCTCACCCGCGCGCGCGGCTTCTACCGCGGCATTCAGCGCCAGGATGTTGGTCTGGAAGGCGATGCCGTCGATCACGCTGATGATGTCGGCGATCTTGCGTGAGGAGGTGTTGATGTCGTCCATGGTCTGCACCACCTGCGTCATCACCTCGCCGCCGCGGCTGGCCACTTGCGAGGCCGAGGCCGCCAGCTGGTTGGCCTGGCTGGCGTTCTCGGCGTTGTGCTGCACGGTACTGGACAGTTCTTCGGACGCCGAGGCGGTCTGCTCCAGCGAGCCCGCCTGCTGCTCGGTGCGGTTGGACAGATCCAGCGTGCCGGCCGCCACCTGAGTGGCGGCACTGGCAATGGCACCGGAGCCGCGCTGCACCTCGCTGATGACGCGGTGCAGGTTCTGCCGCATCTCTTCCATCAACTGCAGCAGGCGGCCGATCTCGTCGCTGCCGCTGAAGACCACGCGGCGCGACAGGTCGCCCTTGGCGATGGCGGTGGCGGTGTCGTCGGCCAGCGCAAAGCCGGCGCGGATACGGCGCATCAGCAGCACGGTCATCAGCGTGCCGGGGATGCCGCCCAGCACGATGACCAGAATGAACACCAGCCAAGCGAGCTGGTAACGCTCTTGTGCCGCCGTCGCCGCATCCTCGGCCAGATGCACCTGGAAGTCGCGAAACGCCACCAAGGCCTTGACAGCCGCTTCGCCCTCTTCGCGGCCGGCCTTCAGGAAGGCGGCCATGGTGGGCGCGCTGAAGTCGCCGGTCTGGATGGCCTTGATCACCGCATCGAGCTTGGCGCGCCAGGGCTCACGCGTGGCTTGCGCCTGCTCCAGCAGCTTTTTCTCTTCCGGACTCGCCACCGTGGCCTCCATCTGCTTGAACAGCTCATTCGCCTTGGCGCGGGTGGCCGCAATGGCGTCGGTGTGCAGGCTGGTCGGATGGTCGTGGATGGCGGCCAAGGGGCCGTCAGGCGCGTGCTGGAAAGCCAGCAACACCTGCAGCCGGTTCTGCAGGATGGCGCTGATGGACTCATCGGCCAGCAGGGCCGGCTTCATGGCGTTCTCGTGCACCATGGTGAGGCTGTTCTTGGCCGAGTGCAGGCCCCAGATGCTGACGGCCAGCACGCTGGCAAATGCCAGCCAGTACAGCGCCACCACAGCCAAGAAACGTTGCGAAATCTTGAATTTGTCCAGCACCAAGGCCTCCTCACATCAGAATATATGCTTAATTCGCGATATTTGATAATTATGTGACATTTTTGACAGTTTGCGCGGAGGCGATGACGCCATTTGTCACAGAAACTACATCCATCGCGCCGGTCAACACCTCCCGGAACATACGGCACGCGGTTGGCCGCTCGACATAGGGGTAAGCCCCGATCTGGTAGTCTCCCCCGGATGTCCGCCCCCGTTTCGGTTCCCGCGTCCGCCCCTGTTTCGCCAGCCCGCACCATGTCGGCGCCACTGATCGTGCTGGTGCTGTCCCTGCTGCTCGGCCTGCAGCCCGTCACCACTGACCTCTACCTGCCCGCCCTGCCGGCACTGACGGCCGGCTTTGGCGCCACGGTGGCGCAGGCCCAGCTCACCCTCACCGGCCTGTTGCTGTCCTTCGGCCTGTCGCAACTGGTCTGGGGCCCGCTGTCCGACCGCTTTGGCCGCCGGCCCATCCTGCTGTGGGGCCTGGCCGCCTATGTGGTGGCTTCGGTGGCCTGCGCACTGGCACCCAGCATGGCGCTGCTGATCGTGGCGCGCATCGTGCAGGGCGCCGCCATGGGCGCGGGCGTCATGTGCGCGCGGGCCATCGTGCGCGACCTCTACCAGCCGCAGGAAGGCGCGCGCATCATGTCCAAGGGCTTGACCGGCTTGGGGCTGATCGCCTGCCTGAGCGCCCCGCTGGGCGGTCTGCTGTCGGACTGGATCAACTGGCGCGCCGCCCTGCTGACGCTGACCGTCTTCAGCGTCGCCACACTGGCCGTGGTGGCCTGGCGTTTTGAGGAAACGCTGGCGCAACGCAACCCGCAGGCATTGCGCCCGGCCATGCTGGTGGGCACCTGGGCCGGCATCCTGCGCCACCCTACCTTCTGGGCCTACTCGGTGCTGGCGGCGGCGTCCTACGGGGGGCTGTTCACCTTCCTGGCTGCCTCGTCCTTCATCTTCATCCAGGTGCTGCAGATCCCCAAGCCCTACTACGGCCTGCTGGTCACAACGTCCTCGCTGGCCTACATCCTGGGCACCGTGGCCTGTCGCCGCTTGGTGCCGTGGCTGGGTGTGCGCCGCACGGTGGCGCTGGCCGCCGTCTTCACCCTCAGCGGCGGCACGCTCATGGGCGTGCTGGCACTGGCTGGGCTGCACAACGGCTGGGCCCTCATGCTGCCCTTCTACCTCTTCATGCTGGCGCACGGCGTGCACCAGCCCTGCGGCCAGAGCGGTGCCATCGGCCCCTTCCCCTACGCGGCCGGCGCCGCCTCGGCCCTCAACGGGTTCCTGATGATGGCGGCGGCCTTCGCCATGGGCGCCTGGCTCGGCACGCACATGGACGGCACGGTGATGCCGCTGGCCCTGGGCGTGTGGTTCTGGAGCGTGGTGATCGCCGTCACCGCCTGGACGCTGGTGCAGAAACATGGGCACACCGGCGACCGCTGAATTCCCCCCCTGCCTGGCCATTGCCGGCCCCACCGCCAGCGGCAAGACAGCGGCGGCGCTGGCCATTGCGGCCGAGCTGCCGGTGGAGATCATCAGCGTCGACTCGGCGCTGGTCTACCGCGGCATGGACATCGGCACCGCCAAGCCCAGCGCGGCCGAACTGGCAGCCGTACCGCACCACCTGATCGACATCCGCGACCCGCTGCAGGCCTACAGCGCCGCCGAGTTCGTGCGCGACGCCACCGAGCTCATCCACGCCATCCACGCGCGCGGCCGCCACCCGTTGCTGGTCGGTGGCACCATGCTGTACTTCAAAGCCCTGTTCGATGGCCTGGACGACATGCCGAAAGCCGACGCCCAGGTGCGCGCCGCGCTGGAAGCCGAGGCGCAGACCAAGGGCTGGCCGGCGCTGCATGCCGAGCTGGCACAGGTGGACCCGGTGACGGCAGCACGGCTGGCACCCGGCGATTCGCAGCGCATCCAGCGCGCGCTGGAGGTCTACCGCCTCACCGGCCGGCCACTGTCCAGCTTCCACACGACAAAAAACGCAGCAGGCGGCACCGATGTGGCAAGAGCTACCACCCTGATTTCCCTGGAACCACAGGAGCGCGCCTGGCTGCATGAGCGCATCGCCCAGCGCTTCGACGCCATGCTCAGAGGTGGCTTCCTCGACGAGGTGCGCACCCTGCGCGCGCGCGGCGACCTGCACCCGGACCTGCCCTCGATGCGCTGCGTCGGCTACCGCCAGGCGTGGGAAGCACTGGATGGCATGTTCCCCTTGGACGAACTGCGCGAGCGCGGTATCTACGCCACGCGCCAGCTGGCCAAGCGCCAGATCACCTGGCTGCGTTCCATGCCACAGCGCCGTATCGTCCACTGCGACACGCCGGATGCACTGACACAGGTGCTGCAGATCGCGCGCACCTGGGCGCGGCAACACGGGGGCGCTACATGAGCCTGGTGGTGCATGAACTGACCAAGCGCTACGGCGACGTGTCCGTGTTCGAGCACGTCTCGCTGAACGTGCAGCCGGGCGAGTTCGTGGCCATCGTCGGCGAATCGGGCGTGGGCAAGTCCACCCTGCTCAACTGCCTGGCTGGGCTGGACCACTGGGACAGCGGCTCGGTGGTCATTGACGGCACCGACCTCGCCACGCTGGACGACGACGCCCGTGCCCACCTGAGGCGCGCCAAGGTGGGTTTTGTATTCCAGGCCTTCCACGTGCTGCCGCACCTGGACGTGGCGCAGAACGTGGCGCTGCCGTTGATGTTGCTGCAGCAAGCGGACAACGGCCGCGTGCAGGCCATGCTCGACGCCGTGGGCCTGGGCTCGCTGGGCCAGCGGCTGCCGCAGCAGCTCAGCGGCGGCCAACTGCAGCGGGTGGCGATTGCGCGCGCGCTGGTGCACCGCCCGGCCCTGCTGCTGGCCGACGAGCCCACCGGCAACCTCGACCCCGGCACCGCCGCGCAAGTGATGCAGTTGCTCATTGCCCAGACGCGCCAGCACGGCACGGCCCTGGTGCTGGTGACGCACGCCCTGGCCGCGGCACAGCAGGCCGACCGCATCCTTCGCCTTCAGGCCGATGGCCTGCGCGATGTCTCTGACGTGGAGGCCTGATGCAGGTGCTGATCGACTTCTGCGCCGTGCACCCAGGGCAGCCTGGCGCGCTGCGCTGCGCCTTCGACGCACCACTGCAGACCCTGGTAGCGCACAGACCCGACGAGGTGCGCCCGCTGCTGGCGCAGGTAGACCGGCTGGCACGCGACGGCCGCTGGTGCGTGGGTTACGTGCGTTTTGAAGCGGCGCCGGCGTTTGATGCCGCGCTGGCCGTGCACGCGGCCGATGGCCCGCTGGCCTGGTTCGGCGTCTATGAACGCACGCTCGACTGGCCAGCAACCGAAGACCGAGCATCGGCGGTAGCGCAATGGCAGCCCAGCCTGACGCGCGAGGACTTCAACCGCGCCATGGACCGCATCCATGACGCCATTGGCGCCGGTGACCTCTACCAGATCAACTACACCGCACCGCTGAAGGGCAGCCTGCAAGGCTCCCCGCACGCACTGTTTGCCGCGCTGCAGCGCGCCCAGCCCGGCGGCTATGCCGCGTACATCGACAACGGCATCGAGCAGGTGCTGTCGGTCTCACCGGAGCTGTTCTTCGACTGGAACGGAGATCACATCCTGGCCCGGCCCATGAAGGGCACGGCGCCCCGGGGCGCGAATGCCGAGGAGGACGCGCAGCAGGTGGCGCACCTGCGCGCCTCTCCGAAAGAACGGGCCGAGAACGTGATGATCGTCGACCTGCTGCGCAACGACCTGTCGCGCCTCGCCATACCGCACTCGGTGCGCGTGCCCGAGCTGTTCCGCGTCGAGGCGCTGCCCACCGTGTTCCAGATGAGTTCAGACGTGACTGCCAGCACGCGCGCTGGCACCACGCTGGACGACGTGTTTGCCGCCCTCTTCCCCTGCGGCTCGGTGACGGGGGCGCCCAAGGTGCAGGCCATGCGGCTGATCCATGCGCTGGAGCCGCAGCCGCGTGGCATCTACTGCGGCGCCATCGGCGTGGTGCGCCCGGGCGGGCATGCCACCTTCAACGTGGCCATCCGTACCGTGACGGTACGGGGCGGTGTGGCACGCTGCGGCATCGGCAGCGGCATCACCTATGACGCCACGGCCGAGGGCGAATGGCAGGAGTGGCGCAACAAACGCGCCTTTCTGGAGCGCGCCAGCCAGCCCTTCGAGCTGCTGGAAACGCTGCGCCTGCAGGACGGCGTGCTGCACGATGCGCCGCGCCATCTGGCCCGGCTGGTCCGTGCGGCGCGTCACTTCGGCTACCCCTGCCCTGAAGCCGCCCTTGAGGCCGCGCTGGCGCAGCAGGGAGCCCGCCATCCGCACGGGCTGTGGCGGGTGCGCCTGCTGCTGGGTGCCGATGGCACAGCGCAGGCCGAGAGTTTCAGTCTGGAAGCCTCACCGGCGTGCGTACGCGTGCGCCTGGCCGACGCCCCGTTCGAGGCGGCCGGCAGCGAGTTCGTGCGCTACAAGACCACGCGGCGCGCCCATTACGACGCCGTGGCGCCCACCGACCCGGACCAGTTTGACACCCTGCTGTGGAACGCCCGCGGTGAGCTGACCGAAGGCACGCGCAGCAATCTGGCCGTGCGGCTGGATGGGCGCTGGCGCACGCCGCCGCTGCACTGCGGCCTGCTCGACGGCGTGGCACGCGCGCGTTATCTGGACGAGGGCCGTATCGAGGAGGGTGTGGTGCGCGTGGACGAGCTGCCGCACGCGCAGGGGCTGGCCGTGTTCAACAGCCTGCGCGGCTGGATGGACGCCGAGCTGATCTGACGCCACACCGACGGCGGGGTGCGGTAAAGTTCGCTATCCGCAAGAAAGGCAGTTCATGAGCGAGATGAAGCAGCAAAGCCAGGACGCCAGCCTGGTGTTGGGAACCGAAGACATCCTCACCAGCCTGTGCAATTCGGTCAGCAAGGTGCTGGGTGTGGCCACCCAGACCCGCATCCACTACTCCGGCATGGTGCAGCGCATCACCCGCACCTGCCTCAAACCCGACATCGGCTGCTTCGTGCTGTTCGACGGCGGTTTCTCCGGGCTGGTGGTGTTGAACTTCTCGTCGGCCGCCGCCATGGAGCTGTACCAGACCTACATGCTCAGCATGGGCATGCCGGAAAGCTCGCTGTCACACTCGCACACCTCGGACGAAGTGGGCAACATCATGGGCGAGCTGATGAACCAGATCGTCGGCGACTTCACCGGCAAGGTGCGGCGCGAACTGCAGACCAACATCACGCAGAACCAGCCCAAGATGCTGGTGCTCAACAAGCAGGTGGTGCTGAGCGTGGACACCCAGCTCGACGAGCCTGAGATCCGGCGCGTGACCTTCTACACCGCCAAGAACAACATCTTCTACCTGGAACTGGCGATCGACCGCACCGAGTTCATCCGTCTGGGTGACTTCGTGGCCGAAGATGAGATCGACCCGGACGAGGTCATCGCCCAGGCTGCCGCGCAAAACACCGCACAGGGCGCCGCCCCGGCGCCCAAGGCCGAGCAGGACGACCACGAGGCGCTGCTCAAGTCGCTCGGCATGTAAGCGGCTGCGTCCGCCACACCGGTGTATCGGCGTGGCGGACGTGCGCGTCACACCTCGCTGACGAACTGCTCGCGCGGGCGACGTACCTTCTTCAGCTTGACCAGCCAGTCCTTGTCCTCCTGGCGGTAGCCGATGGGCATGATGGCCACACTGCGCAGGCCTCGGGCGCGCAGATTCAGGATCTCGTCGAGCGCAGCGGGATCGAAACCTTCCATGGGCGTGGCGTCCACCTCCTCAAAGGCGGCCGAAATCAGGGCCGCACTCAGGCCGATGTAGGCCTGGCGCGCGGCGTGCTGGAAGTTCTCCTCGGCCTCGCGCGGCGGGTACAACGCCAGCAGCTTCTGGCGGTAGGCCTCCCACCCCTCGTTCTTGAAACCCCGCACTTCGTTGGTGTAGTCGAACATCATGTTGATGCGCTCGGGCGTGTAGTTGTCCCAGGCTGCGAACACCAGCAGGTGCGAGCCGTCGGTGATCTGCGCCTGGTTCCAGGCAATCGCCTTGATCTTCTCGCGCACCGCAGAATCGGTGACGACGACGATTTCGAACGGCTGCAGGCCGCTGGAGGTCGGCGCCAGCCGCGCGGCCTCCAGAATCCGGTCCAGCTTGTCCTGGGGCACCTTGCGGGCGGGGTCCATGCTCTTGGTCGCATAGCGCCACTGGAGTTTCTGGAGCAGGGGTTGTTGGGTTTCAGTCATGGCTATCGGTCCTTGTCGTAAAAGCTGCGCGCACGGCACGCTGCCCCATGAATCTAGAGCCGAATGGCTGCATAAAAAGAATCAATAGCGGGAAAATATGTTGCAATACAAGCAACAATCACCGTGAGACCTGCATGATCAGCCCGCAACACCTCGCCACCTTCTCGGCCATCGTCAGCGCCGGCAGCATCAGCCAGGCGGCCGTGCGCCTGGGCTGCGGCAAGTCCGTGGTGTCCCGCCAGCTGGCCAGACTGGAAACCGAACTGGGGGCACGCCTGATCCAGCGCACCACACGCCGCTTGACCCTCACCGAAGTGGGCGAAGCCGTGCTGCTGGAAGCCCAGCAGATCGACCGCTCGCTCGACAACGTGGCACAGATCGCCGGCAGTTTTCAGCAGGATGTACGTGGCCGCCTGCGCGTGGCCTGTCCGCGCCCGCTGGGGCAGCGCTACCTGGTACCCCTGCTGGCCGAGTTCACGCAGCGCCATCCCTTGGTCGAGATCACGCTGGTGGTGGAGGATCGGTTGGCCGACCTGGTCGCAGAGCAGATCGACGTGGCGATCCGCGTCGCACACATGGAGGACTCGTCGCTGGTGGCGCGCAAGCTGGCCGACAACCCGCGTGTGCTGGTGGCCGCCCCCGCCTACCTCGCGCGCGCCGGCACGCCCCGCACCCCGGCCGACCTGGCGCAGCACAACTGCCTGCTTTATGTCAGCGGCAACACCGTCCGCGACGAATGGACCTTCCGCAAAGGCTCGACCGTGACCGTGATCCGCGCCAGCGGCAGGCTGCGCACCAACGACGGCATGGCCCTGGCGGCCAGCGCCTGTGCCGGCGCCGGCATCACGGTGCTGGACCGTCAGCTGGTCGAAGCCGAGCTGGCCAGCGGTGTCCTGGTGGAGCTGCTGCCGGATTACCGCCTCGGCGCCGGGCCGCCGGTCCATGCCGTCTACCCGGCGCGCAAATGGCTGCCTCTGAAGACCCAGGCCTTCGTCGCGTTTCTGCAGGAGCGCCTGTTCAAGTAGGCAAGCAGGCGCCTGGGTGTAACGCTCAGCGTCCGGCCACGCTGATGTGCTGCACCAGCAGCCGCGCCGCGGGTGACAACGCCGCCACATCGCGCACCGCCACCACCAGTTTGCGCTGCGCCCACGGCTCGGCCAGGGCGAGGCACTGGATCGGCAGCGCCGGCACAAAAAGTTGCGCGCTCTGGCGCGGCAGCACGCCCACCCCCAGCCCGGCGGCCACCATCAGGCACAGCGCGTCGTAGCTGCTGACCTGGATGCGCAGGCGCAGCGGGCGGCCGAGTTCGGCAGCGGCCTTGGTCAGCAGGTGGTTCATCACGCTGCCCGGATGGGCGCCCACCACGTCGTAGTCCAGCAACTGCGCCATGCGCACGCTTTTGCGCCGCGCCAGCGGGTGACCTTGCGGCGCCACCACCACCAGCTCGTCGTCGTGGTAGGGCAGCAGGGTCAGCGCTTCGCCGTAGCTGCCGTCGTTCAGGATGCCGAGGTCGGCCGCGTTGTCGGCCACGGCCTTGGCAATCACCGAGCTGATGCGCTCCTGCAGGTGCACCTGCACCTGCGGGTACTGCGCCATGAAGGACTTGAGTTCGGCCGGCAGGAACTGCGTGATGGCCGAGATGTTGGCGTACACCCGCACATGCCCGCGCACGCCGCTGGCGTACTCACGCATCTGGACGTAGATGCCGTCCAGGTCGTTCAGCACGCCGCGCGCCAGGTTGAGCAAGGTGAAGGCGGCGGCGGTGGGCTCGGTGCCCTTGTTGCTGCGCACGAAAAGTTCGGTGGCCAGCGTCTGCTCCAGCTCGCTCAGGCGCTTGCTCACCGCCGAGGCCGCGATGTGTTCGCGCGCGGCAGCGTCGGCAATCGTGCCTTCTTCCATGACAGCGACGAACAGGCGCAGGGAGACGGGATCGAGTTTCATGGCCGCATTCTGCCATCGCGAAACGCGATGGCAGGCTGCCGAATTGTTGATTTACCCATCGAGCCGGCCTTGCCATCATCGCCAACCGAGAAGGAGACAGCATGACGACCCCCACCCTCACGCCATCCGCCCTGCAGGGCGTGCGCGTCATCGAGATGGGCCAGCTGATCGCCGGTCCGTTCGCCGGCAAGACGCTGGGCGAATTCGGTGCCGACGTGATCAAGATCGAAGCCCCGGGCGCCGGCGACCCCCTGCGGAACTGGCGCCTGATCAAGAACGGCACCTCGGTCTGGTGGCAGGTGCAGTCGCGCAACAAGCGCTCGATTGCGCTGGACCTGCGCGAAGCCGAAGGCCAGAACATTGCCCGCCAACTGATAACCGAAGCTGACGTGCTGATCGAGAACTTCCGTCCCGGCACGCTGGAAGGCTGGGGCATGGGCTGGGAGGCGCTGCGCCAACTCAACCCCAGCCTGGTGATGCTGCGCATCAGCGGCTACGGCCAGACCGGCCCCTACCGCGACATGCCGGGCTTCGGCGTCGTCGGCGAAGCCATGGGCGGCCTGCGCCACCTCACCGCCGAGCCGGGCCGCGTGCCGGTGCGCGTGGGCGTATCCATCGGTGACACGCTGGCCGCACTGCACGGCGTGATCGGCGTGATGATGGCACTCTACCACCGCAAGGTGAATGGCGGCACCGGCCAGGTGATTGACGTGGCACTGCACGAAGCCGTGTTCAACGTGATGGAGAGCCTGATCCCCGAGTACAGCGCCTTCGGTGCGGTGCGCGAGCCGGCCGGCAGTGCCCTGCCGGGCATCGCGCCCTCCAACGCCTACCTCTGCCGCGACGGCTATGTGCTGGTGGCCGGCAACGGCGACAGCATCTTCAAGCGCCTGATGGAGACCATCGGCCGCCCCGACCTCGGCAATGCCCCCGATCTGGCGAACAACGCCGGGCGCGTGCAGCGGGTGGCCGAGATCGATGCCGCCATCGGCGCCTGGACGCAGACGCGCAGCATCCAGGAAGTGCTCGACGCGCTGAACGCCGCGCGCGTGCCGGTGGGCCGCGTCTACACCGCGAAAGACATTTTTGAAGACCCGCACTACCGCGCGCGCGACATGATCCTGACGCAGCACACGCGCGACGGCGACGACATTGCCGTACCGGGCATCGTGCCCAAGCTGTCGGGCACGCCGGGCCAGATCCGCAGCAGCGCGCCGCACCTGGGCGATGACACCGACAGCGTGCTGCAGCAGATGGGCCTGCAGCCCGAACAAATCGCAACCCTGCGCAGCAAAGGCATCGTGGCATGACCAACAGCAAAACCCCCGTCTGGTTCGGCAGCGGCCGGCGCATCCACCTGCAGGAGGTCGGCACGCGCGACGGCCTGCAGGCCGAATGCACTTTCGTGCCGACCGAAGACAAGATCGCCCTCGTCAACGAACTCTCGGCCACGGGGCTTGCCAAGATCGAGGTCACCTCGTTCACCTCGCCCACCGCCATTCCGGCGCTGCGCGACGCCGAGATCGTGATGCGCGAGATCGAGCGCCGCCCCGGTGTGGTCTACAGCGCGCTGGTGCCGAATATGCGCGGCGCCGAGCGCGCCATCGACGCGCGCGCCGACGAACTCAACCTGGTGATGTCGGCCAGCGAAACACACAACCTGGCCAACCTGCGCATGACGCGCGAGCAGTCGTTCGCCGCGCTGACGCAGGTGATTGCGCTGGCCCAGCGCGAAGGGGTAGCGGTGAACGTGTCGCTGTCGTGCTGCTTCGGCTGCCCGATGGAGGGCGATGTGTCGGAGTCCGTCGTGCTGGCCTGGGCGCAGCGTTTTGCCGACCTGGGGGTGCACGGCCTCACGCTGTGCGACACCACCGGCATGGCCTACCCGACGCAGGTCGCCACGCTCACGCGCGCCGCCCGCCTGCGCTGGCCCAGCCTGGAGCTCACGCTGCACTTCCACAACACGCGCGGCATGGGCCTGGCCAATGTGCTGGCCGGCATCGATGCCGGTGCCAACCGTTTTGACGCCTCGCTCGGCGGCATCGGCGGTTGCCCCTATGCCCCCGGCGCCACCGGCAATGTCTGCACCGAAGAAGTGGCGCACGCGCTGGCGCTGATGGACTTCGACACCGGCATCGACCTGCCACGCCTGATCGCCGCGTCCAAATGGTTGCCGGCGCTGATCGGTCACGACACGCCGAGCCAGATCACCAAGGCGGGCCGCAGGCTGGACCTGCATCCGCTGCCGGACGACTTTCCCGCCATCCGCGCCCGCGCACTGGCGCGTCATGCGGTGACAAGCTGATTTTTTCAACCAGGAGACTTCCATGAACAACAAACGACACAGCCTGCGCCTGGCGCTGGCCGCCCTTTCCTTGGCCAGCCTGGGCACAACCGCCCTGGCCCAGGGCTACCCCAGCCGCCCGGTGACGCTGGTGGTGCCCACCGCCACCGGCGGCACTACCGACTTCTCCGCTCGCCTGTTGGCGCAGCCGCTGGGCACCGCCCTCGGCCAGTCGGTGGTGGTGGACAACAAGGGCGGCGGCAACGGCTCCATCGCCGCCATGCAGGTCAAGCGCGCCGAGGCTGACGGCTACACGCTGCTGATGCAGTACTCCGGCTACCACGTCATCACGCCCTTTGTCAGCAAGACGCCGCTGCAGTGGGACGCCAAGGACTTCCAGCCGGTAGCCAACGTCATCTCGGCACCGCAGGTGATCGTCGTGCGCGCCAGCCTGCCGGTGAAGACACTGCAGGAACTGGTGGCCTATGCCAAGGCCAACCCGGGCAAGCTCAACTACGCCTCCAGCGGCAACGGCTCGCTGCAGCACGTCACCGGTGCCATGCTGGAACAGCAGGCCGGCATCGACATGGTGCACGTGCCCTACAAGGGTACCGGCCCTGCGCTGCAGGACCTGCTGGGCAACCAGGTGGACCTGACCTTCGGCACCCCGCCGCCTTTCGTGCCGCACATCCAGAGCGGCAAGCTGCGCGCGCTGGCCGTGACCGGCAAGAAGCGCCTGCCCAGCCTGCCCGATGTGCCGACCACGGCAGAGGCTGGCCTGCCCAAGCTGGACGCCACCTCCTGGTTCGCCGTCTTCGCGCCGGCCAAGACGCCCAAGCCGGTGATCGACAAGCTGGCGGCCGAGATCGGCAAGATCACCGCCACGCCGGCCTTCAAGCAGAAGGCCATCGAACTCGGCGCGGAAGCCGACTACATGAACCCGCAACAGCTGGCGACCTACGTCCAGGCCGAACAGGCACGCTGGTCGCAGGTGGTGAAGGCGTCGAAGATCGAAGCGGACTGAACCTGCCGCGGAACAAAAAAAGCCCGGCAGTGCCGGGCTTTTTTTATGGGTACGGGCCGCTTACTCGATGCGCAGCTTCTGGGAGCCGTTGCCCTGCTTCTTGGGCAGCGTGAGCGTGAGCACGCCGTTGTCGTACTTGGCCTTGGCCTGCGACTGGTCGATGTCCTGCGGCAGCGAGATGCCGCGCGAGACGGAGCCGAAGTAACGCTCGCTGCGCAGCACCTTGTCGTCCTTGGTCTGCGTGTCTTCCTGCTTCACCTCGGCGCGCACCGTCACCACACTGCCTTCGATGGTGACGTGGATGTCTTCCTTCTTGACGCCCGGAATCTCGGCCGACACGGTGTAGCCGCCATCCGTTTCCTTGACATCCATCTTGATCTGGCCCGGGCTGGGCAGCGGCTCGCCGTGCAGCGGCTTGACGAAGAAGCCGGGCGACACATCGCGGAAGAAGTCGTCGAACAGGCTACCGCGTGAAATCAGTGAACTCATGTCTTTCCTCCTGGGTTATGCGATTCGGATCGCGATGCACTTGCTGCACCACGCCCCGAAGTATGGGGACGGCGCCACCCGGCTTCAAGGGGGCGGCGGCAGGAATTTGATCAAACTCAAAGACCGCACCTGCCAGCCGCGGCCCTCAGGTGTGCAACTTGTCCTGACGGCGGCGCACCACGTCTTCCAACTGGCGCTTCATGCTGTCGAAGGCATCGCGCAGGGCCACATAGGCATCTTCGTTGTGCACGCGGTTCACCACCAGCTCACGGCCGGGCAAGGTGAGGTCGATGCGCACGCCATACGGGCGCCCCTGGTGCTGGTGCTTCTGCTCCAGATCGATGTGCACGCGGCAGGCCATCAGGTCGGACGCCATGGACTCGAGCTTCTGCACGTACTCACGTGCCTTGTTCTCCAGGGCCTCGGAGGCTTCCATGCCGTGGAACTGAATGTGGACGGGTTGCTTCATGATTTCCCTTTCATCAACTAGCATCTCCATTCTGCAGTTCGGCATCGCACGGCACTTGAGCCAAGTCAAATCTGCAGCACACCACCCTTTCATCGCATGCGTCAGCTGCTGCTCACCTACTCCTGGCAGGAACTGCGCCACCACCCTTGGCGCCACGCCGCCGCCATGCTGGCGGTGATGCTGGGCGTGGCGCTGGCCTTCTCGGTCCACCTGATCAATGCCTCGGCGCTGGACGAATTCGCGCAGGCGGTACGCGCCGTCGGCGGCCAGGCCGATCTGGAACTGCGCGCCACCCAGGGCTCCATCGACGACGCCTGGTACGGCCGGCTGGCCCGCCACCCTCAGGTGACGCAGGCCAGCCCGGTGCTGGAACGCAACACCGTGGGCCTGGCAGCGCCCGAGCAGCGTGTGCCGCTGCGCGTGCTGGGCATCGATGCGCTGCAGGTGGCCGCGCTCGCCCCGGCGCTGCTGCCGCAACCGGCCAGCAGTGCCGACCGCCTGAGCCTGTTCGCGCCCGCCACCGTCTTCCTCAACCCGGCAGCGCAGGCAGCACTGGGCACCTCGTCCTTCCTGCTGCAAAGCGGCCTGCGCCTGGCGCGCGTGCGCGTGGCCGGCACCGTGAGCGCCAGCGGCCCGCCGCTGGCCGTGATGGATGTGGCCGCCGCGCAGGAACTGTTCGGCCAGCTGGGCCAGCTCACACGCATCGACCTGCGGCTGCAGCCGGGTGTGGACCGCAACGCCTTCGTGCAGGCGCTGCGCGCCAGTGCCGACTGGCCGGCCACCCTCACGCTGGCGGAACCGGGCGATGCCACCGAGCGCATGAGCAACCTGTCGCGCGCCTACCGCGTCAACCTCACGGTGCTGGCGCTGGTGGCGCTGTTCACGGGCGCCTTCCTGGTCTATTCAGTGCTGGCGTTGAGCGTGGCCAAGCGCAGCCAGCAGTTCGCGCTGCTGGGCGTGCTGGGCCTCACCGGGCGCGAGCGGCTGGCGCTGGTGCTGTGGGAATCATTGGCGTTGGGTGTGCTGGGCAGCGCCGCCGGCATTGCGCTCGGCACGGCGCTGGCCGCCTTGGCCCTGCGTCTGCTGGGCGGCGACCTGGGCGGCGGCTACTTCACCGGCGTGGCACCGGCGCTGCAATGGCAGCCGGCAGCCGCCCTGGGCTACGGCCTGCTGGGCGTAGCCGCCGCGCTGGCAGGCGGCTGGTGGCCGGCACGCCAGGCCCAGCAGCTGCCGCCGGCACAGGCGCTCAAAGGGTTGGGCGGCGGCAACAGTCACCCGGCTCGCCGCTGGCTTGGTATGGTTTTGATAGCAGCCGGCGCCCTGTTGACGGGCGTTCCACCCGTTTTTGACATGCCCTTGGCCGCCTATGTGGCGATCGCCCTGCTGCTGGTGGGCGGCATCACCGCCCTGCCGCCGCTCATCGCGCTACTGCTCGACCGCATCGCCCCGCGCCTGCACACCGCGCTGCCGCTGCTGGCAGTGGAGCGCGCCCGACGCCAACGCGAAAGCGCGGCCGTGGCGGTGAGCGGCGTGGTGGCCGCGCTCAGCCTGGCGGTGGCGCTGACCGTGATGGTGGCCAGCTTCCGCGACTCGGTGATGCAGTGGCTGGAGCGCGTGCTGCCGGCCGAACTCTACGTGCGCAGCGCCAGCACCCTGGCCGCAGCCGACACGCTGTACTTCACGCCGGAGTTCGTGCAGGCCGTGGCGCAGTTGCCCGGCGTGCAGCGCGTGCAGGCACAGCGCCTGGTGGCGCTGCAGCTCGACCCGGCTCGCCCGCCGGTGGCGCTGATCGCGCGCGAACTCAGCGACCCGGCGCGCGATCTGCCGCTGGTGGGCGCTACGCTGCCGGTGCCGCCGGGGCAGATCGGCCTCTACGTCAGCGAAGCCATGCTCGACCTCTATGGCGCCCGACCGGGCCAGGCCTTCCCCCTGTTCTCTAAGGCTTTTGAGCCCCTGGCGCAGCAGGGACAAGCGTCATCAGCCACGTTTTTTGTAGCAGGCGTGTGGCGCGACTATGCCCGCCAAGGCGGCGCCATCGCCATGGCGGGCCCGCTCTACCAGCAGTACACCGGTGACACGCGCAGCAACGACCTCGCACTCTGGCTGGCCGAAGGCAGCCGCATCGAAGCCGTGCAGCAATCCATGCGCGCGTTGGCCGAGCGTGCCAGCCCCGGCAGTGGCACGCTGCTCGACTTCGGCAGCGCGGGCCAGATCCGCGCCACCTCGCTGCGCATCTTCGACCGCAGCTTTGCTGTCACCTACTGGCTGCAGGCGGTGGCCATCGTCATCGGCCTGTTTGGCGTGGCAGCGTCGTTCAGCGCGCAGGTGCTGGCACGGCGCAAGGAGTTCGGCCTGCTGGCCCACCTGGGCCTGACGCGCCGGCAGATCCTGAGTGTGGTCGCGGCCGAGGGCGCGGTATGGACTGCCATCGGCGCGTTCGCCGGCCTGGCCCTCGGGCTGGCGGTGGCCGTGGTGCTGGTGCACGTGGTCAACCCGCAGAGCTTTCACTGGCGCATGGAGCTGATGCTGCCCTGGGCCCGCCTGGGCGCGCTGTGCGCCGCCGTGGTGCTGGCCGGCACCGTGACCGCCTGGCTGGCCGGCCGCGCCGCCGCGGCGCGCGATGCCGTGCTGGCGGTGAAGGAAGACTGGTGATTTCTGATGTGACGCCAAAGAGGCGCCATTTCCACTGCTATAATGCGAGCTTCGCGTTGGGTTCTTAGCTCAGTTGGTAGAGCAGCGGACTCTTAATCCGTAGGTCGTAGGTTCGAATCCTACAGGACCCACCAACCATTAAGAGCACTAAGTGCTTGATTTCAAAGGCCTTCTTCGGAAGGCCTTTGTTTTTTCAGCGCAAGAAAGGCTTAGGAGGTGCGCTTGATAGCGCCAGTGATAGCACTTGGACATGCACCTGGGTAAGCAAGCAGGCAGTAGTCGGGCGGGCCAGGCAGCACGCGAGAAGGCCGCCGCCTTGGCGAGCTCTCTGAGGGCAGGCTCTTCGAGGGCAAGCTCTCCGAGCAAGGCGTCAGCTCCGCGCCGTGACGGCTGCATCTGCAATGCAGCCCGCGGTGTAGTTTGCGATGCTGCCCGGACTGCAATGCCCGCACTACCCGTGCAGGTCCAAGGCTAAAAACCGGTCGCTGTACACGGTCGTCAATAACTTTTTTTGATGACCCATGAAACTTGAAACTCTGAAACCTTTATCCGGCGCAACAGCATCTGCAGCGCCGTGTGCGCATCACACCCACCAGCCCACGCAGGGGGTGCGCCATGTCTAAGCCCTTTCGCTACCGTGGCGGCTGGCGCATGCAAGTCACCCTCAGCAACGGTCTACGCCCAACGAAAACTTTCGATAGTTACGAAGATGCCAAGGCCTGGGGTGCGAAAGTACTGGCCGGAGAGGACAGCATACACGCGCCGCTCTTTGGTGGGCCACGCCAGACCACCCTGGCCAAGGCACTAGACCACTATGCACGCAGCTTCAGCATCGCCAAAGGCGGCTTGAACGCCGAGCTCAATCGCATCAACCACTATCTGGAGGGTGCGGGCATGCCACTCCTCAAAGCAGTAAAGACGCCGGGTGGCGGCTACAAGGTGGTCGAACGGGAACCAGCCAAGCACCGCCCACGCAAACGCTCCCTGTCGGAGTACGTCACACTGCGCCGCCAGCTCCGCGCCAAGACCTACGAGTACATCGCCAAGCTGGCCAAAAAGCTGTGCAGCCAAGTCTCCAGGGCCGACATCCAGGGCCTGTATGCGCAGATGAAAAGCGACGGCTTGTCTGAAAGCACGATTCAAAAAGAAATCGCCCTGCTCAAGACGGTCTACAACGCGTTTCCTCAATACAACTGGAAAGACGTGGAAAACCCCTGCACAGGCGTCAAGCTCGGGGGTCACAAGCGTCGCTTTGTGCATCTGAGCGCAGAGCAGACTGCAGCTTTGGAGCGCGCACTGGCCAGTTGCGAAAACCCCTACTTCTGGCCCCTGGTCGTGGTCGCCAAGGAATCCACCTTGAGGCTGGGTACATTGGTAAGCATGCGCTGGGAGCAGCTGAACCTGACCGAGCGAACCGCCATGCTCGACACCAAGACGGGGCAGCGGACCTACAAGTTCTCTCAGGCGGTGGCCGGGATTCTGCAAAGTCTGCCGCGGGACCCTTCAGGACAAGTGTTTCCGATGACCAAGACCGCTATCGATAGCGCATGGGACCGGGTGCGTCTTGCTGCCGGTCTGCCCAAGCTCCAGTTCCGTGACCTGCGGCACCTGGGTGCCACAGACTGGATTCGACGTGGCTTGAACGCACATCAGCTCAAGCATGTGCTCGGTCACAGCAGCATTCAGACGGCACAGTTCTACGTCGACCTCGTCGCCGCCGACATGGAAGAGGCGCTGGACAAAGCCAGTGCACGAGGCGGCGTCCTCAAGCTTCCGCCATCGCCTCCGGCAGACCCCAAAGCCCACATGCGTGTCAAGCGTGTGGAACGACTCCGGAGTGAATTGCGCAAAGCTATTGACGATGCCCAGGAACCCGTAAACGCGGGAGAACCTCATGTATTGTTACCAGAAGCAGCTGCCGCGCCGCAAGACGTTTGCAGCGATGCGTCCCCCCATGCAGATAGCCATCCGCGTGGGGGGATGGTGATTTCATTGCAGGAAATTCGAAAGCAAAGATTCGCAGCTTGAAGCGACCGGCTGCACGCCGAGACCGATGGCCGCTGTCATCAGCAAATGAGAACGCCGATGCAGCAAACGATGAAACATTCAAGAGTAGAGATGCCGCCTGAGAGCCTGATGAGAAATAAATAATCACTGGAGAAAAATCTTATGCTCTCGAACAAAATTATTCACACTGCATCAACTGCCCATTCCAGCGGCACCCGCCCACGACTGCTTCACCTGCATGATGCCTACTCCTTGGCTGGCTCGATGGAATGGATACTGGCCGAGGGCCAGAGCATTATTGAGGCTGATGGTAAGTTGGAAAACCCAACGTTGTTTGGTGTCTCACTCGCTACTGAATATGTGCAGACACTGTATGACTGGAATGATGAATCGCCTTGTGTCGTCTCAAGGGCACTGGTATTGCAGCTTCCTGAAAAGTTCGAACAAGTGCTCATCCAACTGGCCCAGTGCAAGCCGCAAGTTGAGGGCAGCAATTCTGACTGTGCCGTCAGACCAGAGCCACACCTTGTATTCAGCCTTCCGACGGGCAATCAAGCTGAAGGCCTAGCGACTTTGGACGCAGCTCGACTGTGCGTGGAGGCAAGAGACTTCTATTTGCTTGAAGACGAACTCCATCGTTCGAAAATGCCTGCGATATTCGTTCCGACCATCATGATTGCCGGGCCCAGTGTCGCCTGTGGCGGTTACTTTGCAGACATGCTCGATTTTGAGTCGCTTCATTCTCTGCAGAGTTCCTTCCACGGAAGCACGAAGTCCAGCGGATGTGATGATGTAATCGCAAGGGTTGAACGTGACCGCGTAGGCGGCTATTTCAGCCAGGCTGCGCATTCTGCTTCACATCAACATCCAAATTGCACTCACAAGAATACTGGTCTCAAGGTGCCGCTAGCGGCTTACTGGAGTGACCCGGACTTCTGGGACGAAGATAACTGTGCCCCACTTCCCAATCCTTATTGGTGCTTTAGGTGAGAAAAGCGGGCAGCTGGCCCGCTTTTCTTTAATCATCAAACATCAGCACCCCTGGTGAAAAATCTACGGCTTTCCATATTGGCCTCTGCGTTGCTGCTATATCATGTTTATGTCGTCCTCTAAAACAGCTCAAGCATCACGAAAGAGCATGTCACGGTGTCCCCGCCGGGCGCAGCCTTCAGACTCGTCATGAATGACCGCCGCTCTCTGCAGCCAACGCACGGTCTCGGGCAAGTCCTGTAAACCCAGTACATCATGACCGAGGGCATTGCTGTATAGCTGCACCAGTGCCTGCCGAGCCTGGGTATTGAGGCTATCGACGTCCGCTGGCAATGAAGCCCGAGCCACCGGGTCAGCAAGCATCATGTTGAATGCACGCTGCAATACCTCATCTGGCTCCTGGGAAGGACAGACAAAATCTTGCATGCTGATGCGGCCTGCGACAATCATGACAACCACAGGCGGAACACCTAGATAGCGCGCGCAGTTGACAGCAAATTCCCGGCTTATGTGTTCAGTTTTTCGCAGGCCACTGCGCAGCTGGTTGATGTAGCCCGAAGTTACCCTCAGCTCGTGCGCCATGTCTTTTTGAAGCTGCCCACGCCGATTGCATTCATCCAACAACCACCCAATCAGCGGTCCGCCGACCGAGCTGTAAATGCGTGCTACACGTTCCTCTGCAAACTCGCTGCTGTTATCAATCTGCTGTTGAAGCTGGTTGCTCATATTTTTTCCTAAATTCTCAAATACGCACAATCGCGTAGTACGTATAGCAACCGTTTCCAATTTTCCAACATAAAAAGGCGCCAATCTCTTGGCGCCTTCTACAGACCATTTTTCTCAGAGCGTTGAAAGCTTAACTGCTTATTGCTTGGATACCACGCAGCAAAGTGAGCCACACGAAACGATTCAGACATCCGCCTTTGGGATGCATCTCTCAATTGCTTCATTGACAGCCATTAAGGGTTTAGGGTCAGGACGGAGAGATAATGCTTTTAGGACACACCGTACAGGAGCCGCCTTCAAAGATGTGTCGATTCCTACTGCATGGCACCATGCCTCAATCTCCCTTGCAGATGCGCCTGTTTTTCGGGCGTCTTCACTGGTGACGTCTAAAGTGCATGCGTTATCTTGACAGGTACCATCTTGATAATCGTCATCCAAGGTAGCCCATGTCTTCATCGCTTTGTTGAAAAGGCTCTTCAATTTTTTTCGTGCGGACGCAACTGCATCGTCAACGTTTTTAGCATGAATAATATGACCGGTAAAGACCGCCAAAACGCCATGACAAAGCTCGACTTTGTATCCTCTAGACTGTTTAGCCCAGGTTGCCTTGTAGAGTTTTATACCGTCAACGTCTTGTAGTCGCTGAGCATCAAGCGTAAGCATTCCACCAGCAACAGCCAGACGCTCACGCTCGACCCGGATA
>Ga0114938_1000887_pt1 | contig 21693 bp, 18 predicted proteins | sample AshMeaBigSpring_FD_88675 | JGI IMG/M metagenome (GOLD analysis project Ga0114938, IMG submission 88675) | Groundwater microbial communities from Big Spring, Nevada to study Microbial Dark Matter (Phase II) - Ash Meadows Big Spring | ecosystem: Environmental > Aquatic > Deep subsurface >...
GGCCGCGGCCCACACCGCCCGGGGGGGGCCCCAGTTGCCCCCTTGGGGGGGGGGGGGGAGAAGAACCCGGGGGGGGGGGGGGGGGCCCGCCATCAGGCGGCTTCCCTTGGTGCCTTGGCGACTGGTGCCTTGGCGACGTCCGGGGCAACGACCTGCCGGTAGCGCTCGCGGCGGGCGACGTTCCAGTCGAGGGCGCCGCGCTTCCACACATAGACCAGGGTCTCGGCGAGAAGGGCGACAAAGATCGCCATGGCCCCGATCCCCGCCCAGCCGAACTGATCGAAACGCACCGCCCAGGCGAAGAGGAAGATCAGCTCGACATCGAAGATGACGAACAGCATGGCAACGATGTAGAACTTGACAGGGAAGCGCTCCACCGGCTCCTGCAACGGGACGATGCCGCACTCGTAGGGGGCCAGCTTCTCAGGGGTGGGCTTGTTTGGCCCGAGCCGCCACGAGGCGAACATCATGGCGGCGGAGAACCCGATGCCGAGGATCAGCATCAACGCGATGGGCAGGTAGGCGGCCAGCGTCATGTCGGCGATCGATTCCTCTCCGGTGGCGGGAGCTTAGGGAGGGCCGGGTGGCGGCCAAAATCAGGCGTCAGCCCTTGAGCAGCGGCTCGGGACCGACGGCCACCACCTTCTCGACGGCCCGGTAGACCCGTTCCTGCATCCCTGCCTCCTCCGGCTCCAACAGGTTGGCCATCACCTTGAGCACCCACTCCATCAGCGGTCGGGAGCGGAGCCCGATACGGGTGAGGCTCCGCATCAGCTTGGGGTTGCCGATGGCGATGGCAAAGGCTCGCGCCACCCTGTGGTAGGCGGCGTACTCGTCCTCGAGCTGCTGCGGGTACCGGCGCAGCAGGCTCATGTCGCCGGTGGCCAGGGTCTCGGCGATGATCGGCGCCGCCATGCGACCGGTCTCGTATGCGTAGTCGATGCCTTCGCCGTTGAACGGGTTGACGGCTCCCGCCGCGTCGCCGACCGTGAGCCAGTTGCGACCGACCTTTGGCCCAACCGAGAAGGACATCGGCAGCTTGCCGCCGACGGGCTCGGTGATGGCATCTTCGGCCGTCACCTGCCAGTAGTCGGGCAGACCGGCGACGTAGGCCTGGAGAACCCGCCCCGTGTTGATGTCCTTCCATCCCTTGAAGCTCGACAGCACCCCGACACCGACGTTGATGGCCCCGTCCCCGAGCGGGAAGATCCACCCGTACCCGGCGAGCGTTCGCCCTTCTGCATCCCGGATGTCGAGCTGGCTCTCCAGGTAGCCGTCCGTCGAGTTGGGGCTGGCGTAGTAGCCGCGCATGGCGAGCCCGTACGGGTAGTCCTTGCGCCGTGACGTGCCAAGCGCCCTGCCAAAGCGGGAAAGCGAGCCGTCGGCGATGACCGTCACCCGCGGCCGCACCTCCTCGGTCTCGACGACGGTGCCGCCGTCCTTGGTGGTGAGCGCAACAGCCTCGAGGCGGCCGTCCACGACCACAGGTGACGCCTCGGTGCGCTGGCGGATGACGGCTCCCTGCTTCTCGGCGAGCATCGCCACCTGCATGTCGAGATCGGAGCGTCGAATCACCGCCCCCCAGTTCGGGTAGATCGTGTGCCGGGGCCATGGCAGCTCGAGCTTGAGGTCGCCGGCGTAGGCGCGCAGCCCGACGATCTTGTGCAGCTCGGGGATGTCGAAGTCGAAGCCCATGTCGAGCAGCTGCTTGACGGCCCGCGGGGTGAGCCCGTCGCCGCACGTCTTGTCACGGGGGTATGACTTCTTCTCGGCGACGAGGACAGACACCCCTGCCTTGGCAAGCCAGTATGCGGTGGCGGCGCCGCCGGGCCCCCCGCCGACGATGAGGACGTCGAAGCTCATGTGGGCGAGGTTAGGGGGGTGGGCGGTGCTGGCGGAATCCGCACGCTCACCACGTGCGCTCCACCATGAAGGGGATCATGCTGCGGACGAAGGCCTTCGCCGACGTCTCCCCCACCCCGGCGAAGGCGGCAGCAAATGCGGTGGCGGCGTCCGAGGCGATGCCGGCGGCGAACGCCTTGGCGAAGGCGATGCTGCCAAGGGCCTCCATGCGGGCTGCCACCCAGATCGCATCTTCGCGGCCTCGGCTCGCTCGCGGCGCCGCCAGGAACCCCTCGATCCTGTTGCGGTCAGCCGGCGACATCGCCGCAAGCACGTGGATGAGCATCAGCGTGCGCTTCCCCTCGAGGAGGTCGCCGAGCGGCTCCTTGCCGTACGCCCCGCCGCTTGCGGTGAGGTTGAGGATGTCGTCCTGGATCTGGAACGCGGCCCCGAGCAGGAAGCCGAAGCGGATCATCGGCTCGACGTCTGCCCTCCCTCGCGAGCCGGTGATGGCGCCCACCCGCAGCGGGAGGATCGTCGTGTACCAGCACGTCTTGCGCATGATGAGCTCGAGGTAGTCGTCGGGCCCGATGTCGAGCCGGTTGTCGATCCGCCAGCCGAGGTCGAGGGCCTGGCCGTCGACGGTCTGGCGGGCCATGAACTCGAACTCGGCGGCGATCTGCCCGGCAAGCGAACCGCCGAGGCCGGCCCGGTTGTCCTCGAGCGCAGACATGGCGTACACACCAAGGGCGTCGCCGGCGTTGAGCGCCAGTGCGGCGCCGTAGCGCTCGTGCAGCGTCGGCTGGCCCCGGCGCAGCTCGCTCCCGTCGGCGAGGTCGTCGTGGACGAGGAAGGCGGTGTGGAGCAGCTCGATCGCCACCGCCGAGGGGATGGCGTCGGCGACCGCGCCGCCAAACGCTTCGCAGGTGGCGAGACACAGCGCCGGACGAAGACCCTTCCCGGGACGGGCCAGGTAGTCGGCGACCGGTGTGCGCAGGTAGGGGGTGACGCCGTCCGCAGGGAGATAGGCGGGGATCGCGGTTCGGCACGCCTCGGCGTAGCGAAGCAACTCGGCGGTCACGTCCGTGGTGACGTCGGCGCTGTCGGGAACGATCACGGCGTCACCGGGCTCGTGGTGACGACGAGGCGAAGCGCAACGACGCCACCCGGTGGGTCGGACAGGACGAGCAACCCGCGGTAGGTGCCCCCAGCGGCGGCGGGGGGCACCGCAACGGTGATCCGGATCGCAGCGGACGCACCGGCGGGGACGGTCACCGGTCCGGCGGGCGCCAGCGCCACCGCAGCCGACGGGATCGCCGCGGTGGCGGGTCCGATGAGGTCGCCACGCCGCAGCGTCAGGTCGGGTGCCGGCTGGTCGGTGGTGTTGTGCACCCAGACCGACCCGGTCGCCTCCCCGCCTGCCGGGGCCGAGCCAAGATCGACGCTCTCCACCTCGCCACCGACGGCGGGTGGCGACAACACGGGAGCGAGGAGCGACCTGGCAGCCGCCGCAACGTCGATGGCGTCAAGGGGGGAGCCGATGCCTGTGCCGCGGACCAGCGTGGCGAAGCGGTCGGCGACTGAGGAGGCGGTGGCGAGACCCAGCCGCTGCACCTCGCCGAGGAGCCGCTGCAGCATCGCACCGTCTGGGCCAGGGCGGGTCACGGCGCCCCCACCGCAACCAGGCCGAGGCGGTGGAGCACGGCCCGTGCGGCCAGCACCCCTGACCGGGTGGCGGCCTCGACGCACCCGGCGTCCAGCCCGCACGCCGTCCAGTCTCCCGCCACCACCAGGTTGGCGAACCCGGTGTCCCCTGGAGCGATCCGGGCTGCTCCCGAGCCTGGTAGCGACTGCACGTAGCGGTCGGAGGGATCGACGTTGGCCCGCCAGTACTGGCTGTCGAAGCGGGCGGCGCCGGCCGCCACCGACCCTGGCTCGTCCCACAAGAGATCCCAGCGAAAGCCCGAGCCGTCGACGGCGGCTGGCCACATGGAGCCGACATCACCGTCGAGAAAGCGGATGGCGGCCCCTCGCACCTGCGCCGCCGCCAGCTGGGGACCGGCCTCAGCGACATCGTCACCGAGCACGCTGCAGAAGTAGGCGATGCTGTGCGGGGCGTCGGTCTCCGGCCATGTCTCCCTCGGCAGCAGGTGGCTCATCGATGCCCATGTGTCGAACGGCTCGGCGAAGCCGCTGAGCGTCACGTCGGCGCCACCCCGCCACCCCAGCTGGCCCTCGTCTTCGGTGAGCCAGACCTGGAACGACTGGGTGGCCACGGTGCGCACCTTGGCCACCATCGTCTGCCAGACCGGGCTCGCCGTCACCAGCTCCGAGCACACGTGGGGCACCATGCCGAGCGAGACGGCGAGCACGGCGATGTCGAAGTCCTCACCGACCCGCAGCACCGTGCTCCCAACGTCCGGCGCCGCCGACCAGAACGACTCGAGATCGGGTGCGGCGGGGGCCGTCAGCTGCTCGGCGAGGGGGGCGTCCGGCCAGCACGGCAACCCGCCGAAGCGGACGAGCGGCTGGTAGGCGCCAGGCCCGCCCCGTACGTCGGCCTGCACGCCGATGTCGATGGCGGCGATCGACGCCAGGTCAGCGGCGAGGTGGAGACCGTCGAGCCGGTGGAAGAAGCGGAACTCGACCCCGCGCCGGGCCAGCGCCTCGTAGAGCGGCGCCATCACCGCCTCGCCCATACCGGCCAGCATCCTCCAGAAGATCGCCCCCTTGAAGTCGAACAGCATGCGCCCGGCAAGGTGAAGCCCGAGCCCTGCGGCGAATCGCGGCCGGTTCGGGTCGCCGTCCTCGTAGGCGAACACGAGGTCGTACATCCCGCGCACGATCGGCGAGTCGAGGGTCTCCGGCGCCGCGCCGTGGCGGGCCAGCCACTCCCTGTAGTCGAGATGGTCGATGACGGTGTATCGATCAGGATCCTCGATGAGCCCTTCGACCAACATGCCACGCAGGTTGGCGACGACGAGATCGACAAGCTGCCAGGTGCGCCGCCCCGCAGGAGTGCGCACCAGCGCCGCGGCCAGACCGTCACGCAAGGCACCGAGCGCCTCGTGGGCCGCATCGGCGAACGGGCCGGCGGCCAGGAACGCCCGGCTCGTCTCGGTCGCCATCCGCAAGGCCTCGAGGGCGGCGGCGAGACCGGTGAGCCACATGCCGGACAGCGCCGAACCGGCGCCCCGGGCGGTCGGAGGTGTCGGGCTGCCGCTCAGGACAACAGCCCCACCACCGCCGGCGGCGAGCGAGCGGTGGAAGTCGACGAGCAGCCGCACCGCCCTGGTGGCGACGTCGAGCGGGGTCAGCTCGGCGTCCTCGGCCCCTGGTTCCCCCGGCAGCGCCTCGTTGCGGGAGAATCGAGTGACAAAGGTGTCCCAGCCCTGCTCGGTGCGCTCGGCCAACCCGATCGCAGACGACGGCTCGAAGGCCTCCTGCCAGGTGCGGATCGGGCAATCCGGGTCGGTGTGGGTGCGGTCGAGCTCCTCGTACACGGCCCGCAGCACGCGGAAGGTGGCGTCGTAGTAGCCGAGCAGGACGTGGAGACCGTGCTCCTCGATCCTTCCGTGACGGCCCCGGCTGCTGGCGCCCTTGCCCCCGAGCCGCCACCCCCGCTGATACACGGTGATGCAGGCGAATCGGTCACGCCAGCTCCCGGCGCTGAGCTCCCATGCGGTGACGAGCCCCGCCATGCCACCGCCGAGGATGACGACCCGTGGTCTGTCCACGTCAGCGGGCAAGCAGGGCGGTGGCGGCGGCCACCTCGTCGAGCCGGGCACGTGCCGGCAGGTGGGAAAGGGCGTCCTCCAACTTGCTGCGCCACCCGTAGGGGCGCACCGTCTCGGGGAGTGTCGCCGTGGCGATTGCGGCACGAACGGCGAACAGCCAGGTCCCATGGCTCATCGCCACCTCGAACGCCCCGGCGAGATCGGCGCCGGCCTCGTCTGGGGTGTCGCCGAGATCGAGCTCGGCACGGATACGCAACAGCTCGGGGACATGGAGGCGCTCGCCCGTCTTGTGGGCGAGGAGCAACGCCTCGTCGATGGTGGTGCGGGCCACGGCGACGTCGCCGGCCCGGTTCTGCAGCTCGGCGAGGAAGCCAAGGCTCCATGCCGTGAAGGCATAGTGGCCGATGGCGTGGAGCATGGCGATGGAGCCGGCGAGGGCGACGGGGTCGGGAGTCTGCCCTGGGCCTGCGGCGGCGAGATACATCGATCCGAGCGCCACCCAGTAGGCGTACCCGTACGTCTGGCCGATCCCGATCACCTCGGCGGCCAGCGCCTGGGAGCCCGCCGTGTCGCCCATCAGCTGCCGGCTCCAGGCCATGTAGGTCTTGACGAAGGCACGGCTGAACGGACCCTGCGGGAAGCCACAGGCATCGGCGCGAGCCACGGCGTCCGCCTCCCACTCGGCGGCCAACTCGAGATCGCCTTGGAGCGTTGCGATGCACGACAGCGCCACCGCCGTCACCGCATACGGGTCGTTTGGCAGCGGCCACAGCGGCGAGACCAGTTGATCGGGTGGACGCTCCTTGAACCCGGCGATGGCGGTGTCGAAGTGACGCTGCGCCTCGCTTAACCTGCCCTCGAAGAAGCTCTGGAAGCCGGCGCACGACTCCACCTCTGGCCGGAACCAGGCCGCGGCGTCGTCGTCGACCATCGGCACCATGCGCCCCACCAGGTGGCCTGCTGTTCCCAGGTCGCCGTTGGTCAGCCAGTAGGCCCACACCGCGATCAACACGGGGATCGACACCTCGGGACGGTGCCTGAGCGGCTCGGTGAGCGCCTCCGCCCTGCGTTGATCCTCCTGCACCCCAGGCGCCGCATAGCCCTGCGTCGATGTGACGCTGAGCACGCGCAACAGGCGGCCGGTGACCTCGGTGAGGTCGCGGGGCTCACCCTCTGGCAGGGCGGGGGCCAGCTCGATGGCCCGGGAGGCGAGCGTTATCGCCTCGGCGTGGGCCCCGGTCGCCTGTCTCGCCTGGGTGGCCGCCAGGTAGAAGGGGATCGCCTGAGCCGGGTCTGCGGCGAGATCGAAATGGTGGGCGACAAGCGAAGGGTCGGCGCTACCGTCGCGAAGGACCTCGGCCACCCTGGCGTGGGTGTGCTGGCGGACGTCGAGCAGCTGGGTCTCGTATGCGGCGTCGCGGAGCAGGGCGTGGCGGAAGTGGTAGGCGCCAAGACCGGGCCCGCCCTCCGGCTCGATGATCCCGGCAGCCGCCAGACCGGTGAGCGCCTGGGCAGCGTGCGCCGAGTCGTCGATGACTGCGGAGACCGTGTCGGCGGTGAAGCTAGCGCCGACGGTGGCGGCCACCTGGGCGAGACGGAGATCGACGTCCGGGGCCTTGAGGCGCCCGGTGAGCAGCTCCTGGAGACGCAGCGGCAACGGCTCGCCGACCGCCTCCAGCGCCGATCGCGTCAGCTCCTCGATGAACAGCGGGATTCCCTCAGCCCTGGCCACGATCGAGTCGAGGGTCTCCGCATCGAGTGCGCTCCCGGCGGCGAGGTCGCCGACAAGTGCGGCGGCATCGTCTTCGAGGAGCCGGTCGAGCGGGACGCTCTGCACCTGCGAGGCCCACGGCAGCGCCTCGTCGGTACGCGCCGTCATCACGGTGAGCAGACCGTGGGGAGGGGCGGCGACAAGCCTGCCGAGCAGCTCGACCGTCGAGGGATCGCTCCAGTGGAGGTCCTCCACCAGCAGCAGCCGAGGCTGGGCGGCGGCGAGCCGGGTGAGCCACTCGACAACGCAGGCGAGTCGCGCCTGGCGCAGCGCAGCCGGATCGAGCAGGGGCTCGGGGTAGCGGCCGGGATCAGCGACACCGAGCAGCGGCGCCAGCAGCGGGATCGTGCCCGCCAGATCCATCCCAAGACCCGAGACATGCTCCTCGAGCGCCTCGAGCCGGCCGGCGGTGTGATCAGAGGGCAGATCGAGGGCCCGTTCCATGAGACGCTCCAACGGCCACAACGCGATATTGGCGTAGTAGGCGGCGCACCCGGTGGCCAGGGTGTCGCCGGCGTCCTGCGCAACGCGACGACGGAGCTGAGCGGCAAGACGGGACTTGCCGATGCCTGCCTCACCGGTGATGAGGAGCGTGATCCCGACCGCCGCCGGGTCCGTCGCCGTCTCGTGAACGGCGGTCCACGCCCCCTCCAGCACTCGCTCGGCGTCGCTGCGCCCAACCATCGCCGCCTGGCGGTAGCGGCCGGTGTCGAGCCTGTCGATCACCGACCGCGGTCGAGCGACGACGAAAACCTCGACCTCGCGGGTGACACCCTTGACCGAACGGAGACCGAGCGAGCGGACCTCGAAGTCGCTCTCCACCATGGCAAGGGTGACGTCGCTGATCGCCACCGTGCCCGGCGGGGCCTCCCCCTGGATGCGAGCGGCCAGATTGGCGGCCGCCCCCACTATCGAGTCGTGCTCCCGCGCCGTCCCCGACCCGAGATCGGCCACGACCACCCGCCCGGTGTGGATGCCGATGCGGACGGCGGGAGCAAACCCGTGCTCCGCCTCGAGCTCGATGGCTGCGGCCGCCATACCGGCGGCGAGGTCGAGCCCGGCGAGGACGCAGCGGCGGGCGTCGTCCTCGTGGGCCTGCGGGTAGCCGAACCCGGCGAGCACCCCATCGCCGAGGTACTTGACGACGTGGCCGCCGTACCGCTCGACGGCGGCATGCGCCTCACGGCGGTAGCGGGCAAACACGTCGCGCATCACCTCGGGCTCGATCCGCTCCGAGAGTGCGGTCGAGTCGACGATGTCGGAGAACAACAACGTCATCAGCGCCCGTTCCCCCACCGGCGCCCGCTGCGCCGCCACCACCCTTCCCACGATCTCGGCCGCCCGCTCGTTGTCGGGGTCAACGGTGCGGACGTCCTCGGCCGTCGATCTGGCCGCATCGAGGTCACCCGCCGCCAGCGCCGCCTCGGCAGCGGCGAGCAGCCGCTCCATCAGCGCCGCCAGCCGGGTCTCGGCCGAGGTCGGTGGCGAGCTCATGGTGTCCCGTCTGCGTTGCTCACGTAGAGTCTCACCGGGACGATCTGCCCGGTGTCGAGGGTCACGTCGCCGGTGTAGAGGCCGGCGCCGAAACCGGTGACGTCGGTTGCCACCCTGACCCCGAACTGCGGGGGATCGATCGCGACCACGGTCACCTTTGTCGCCGTTGCCGGGATGCGTGGACGGTCGGCCTCTATCGGGCTGAGGTCGCTGCACGTTGCCGTCTGGTTGGCGGTCAGCCCGTCTACCGGGATGGTGACGGTCTCCACCCTCGGCGTGACGGAGCCGGCTCTGGCTGCGCCCGCTCTGGTTGCCCCCGCTCCGGCTGCCGTCGCTCCGGCTGCCGTCACCGTGTCGAACTTGGGGAAGCGGGAGCCGGTCTCATCCTCGGCGCCGGGTGGCCGCGGGGTCACCAGCCCATCCCGTGCCATCGCCTCGAGCATCTCCGATCCGTATGCCCAGGCCCGCGCCCAGTCCTTGGCCAACTTCGACCAGTAGGCCGTGCCGTCGCCGACGAGGTCCTTGGCGCCGTAGGAGCCGCCCACCATCCGCCCCGTCACGTCCCAAGCCATCTCGGAGTAGTCCTTGGTGGCGTCTGCGAAGAACTCGATCCACGCCTTCCACGACTCGCCCACCGACCCGCCCGGCGGGGGGTCGCCCGGGCTTGGCTCAGGCGGGCGGGGTCCCGGCCGGCCAGGGGTGGTCTTGGCGCCTCCTTCGGCGGCCTGGCGCACGAAGTCTGTCCAGAACGGGCACACCAGCTTGGCCACCTCGTTCCACGTCTCGTCGGTGAACCCGACGATCTTGAGCGCCTTCACCCGCCGCACCGGCCCCAGATCCTCGGCGAGCAGGAAGCCGCGGTCGACGTTGAGCTGGTTCGCAACGCTGAAGGTGAGGTCGTAGGTCATGCCGGCGACCTGACCGGCATCCATGAAGTAGTCGCAGTGGAGCACCGTCTTCAGACGATCGAGGAGCTGGACGTCCTCCAGGTACACGGCGTGCCAGTGATCGGCGTGGCCGCCTCCGCGGATCGGGGTGATCGCACCCCCCACCGGCGCCATGCCCTTGAACATGGCCGCCCCCCGCTTCGGCCAGTTGTCGGGGCGCACCCAGTCGGCGACGCCGGCAAAGCCGGCGTCGGTCTCGAACTCGGAGAAGATCCACACCGCCGGTTTGCCGTCGACCGTGACGCTGTTGACCTGACAGACCTGCTCACCGACAAATGCCGTGGCGTGATGGGGCAGCTTCGCCCCGGTCTCGGTGTCGCCGATGGCGGTGACCTGCGCCACCGCCTTGACGTCCGAGAGCACCTGCTCGGCGTCGACACCGTGGTCGGCGCCGATGGCCATGGCCAGCGCCTCGTACTGTGTCTCGTTGCCCTCGTAGCCGGGGAGGTCGGCTCGGGCCAGGGCGACGAGCGTGTCGAGCTTGAGCCCGAGGGTCGCCTCTTCGGGGGGGGCGGCGGCGAGTGTGGTGAGCGCCTCGCCGACCGGGGTGCGGTCGAACCCCGGCACGTGCCCGAGATCCTCGTAGGTTCCGGCCACCTCGTGGAGGCTGAGAAGGGCGGTGTGGGTCGGTTCGACCTCCACCGAATCGAAGGCGTCTCCACTGTCCAACCGGTCCATGCTCACGACCTCCCCGGTCGAGCGCCCATCGTCCCGCGGTGTCGTCGACCCCTCGCTACGACCCTGTATCGAAGTGTAGAGATCGGTTAAGCGTGGTGACGCTGCGATCCGGCCTCACGGTGCGGCCGTGACCGCATCCCCCGTAAGCCCGCAGTCGATCTCGGCGTCCGGCAGAGCCTGGCCGCCGAACGACACCCGTTCGTACAGCACCACGGAGGCGATCTCCTCCTCGGTGAGCGACCCCTCGAACGCCGGCATCTGCCCGAAGCCGCCGACAGCTTTGGCAAGCGCCCCGTATGTGGGTTCGGGCCAGTTGGCGGTGCCGAGGGTGACCCATTGGAGATGCGTTGCACACTGCCCGCTGGGGAAGCTGGCGAGCACCGCTCCACCGGAGAGCACCTGCCCGGCGCCACCCCCACCGCCGGCACCGTGACATGCGGCGCACTTGCCGGCGTAGATCTCCTGACCGATTGTGAAGAAGTTGACCACCTCGACGCCGTAGATGCTGCCGTCGCAGTTCTCCGCCTCACCGCTCACCGGATCGATGGCGAGTTGGCCGCTGACGCCGCAGTTGGGGCCGTCTGGAGCAAGCAGCGCATAGAGCATGGCCATCGCCGGGATGACGAGAAACGCTGCCGCAAGCCAGCGGGGAAAGCCGGCGAGGACGGACGCCGCACCCACCGGCGCAGGCTCCGGCTCGCTCGACGGCGCCGGCGCCGACGCGGCGGCGGCCGCCGGGGCGATCACCTCCACCTCAGGCCCGGCAGCAGACGCTTGCGCCGGCGCTGGAGCTGGTGCGGCGGACGCCTCGGCCGGCGCCGGGACGACGGCGGGCGCGGTGACCGGCCCGGTCTCGTCACCGGCCCAATGTCGCAGGATGTCCTCAATGCCGACACCTGCGGCCTTGGCCCGCGCCTCAGCGGATCGGCGCACCATGTCGGCCGGCAAGCCCTCCTTGGCGGCGATACGTGCGATCAGGTCGTCCATGACGTCACTTCGATCCGGCGAGGTATGCGGCGAGCGCCTCGAGCTGGCGGTCGGAGAGATGATCGTACGCCGGCATGGTCGAGTAGCCGCGCTCGCTGCGGGGGTCGGCGAGGTATGCCGCCAACCAGGCTGCGTCGTCTGTCGGCGGGCGTTGACCGACGTGCATCAGGTCGGGACCGATGCGCTGGACGCCGTAGAGGGCGGGGGTCTCGTGGACGTAGTCGCCTGCGGCAGACACCGCCCCGAGACCGACGTCGGTGACGATGGCCCTGACCTGTTGCGTATGGCAGTACCAGCACCCCTCGGCCACATACAGGGTGCGACCTTCGGCGTCGAGGCTGCCGTCCCGATAGATGCGTGCGGTGTCGGCGAGCAACGACCCGTCGACGCCGGCGGTCTCCGCCCAGGGAAGCACCAAGACGATCACGGCGGCGGCGGCGAACAACCCGAAGGCGGCCCGCTGCACCTTCCTCGTACCGACTGCGGAGTCGAGCGTCAGCTCGACGTCGATCGCATCGCCGTCGCCGGTCACAAGGTGGGGCTCGACCATCTCGCGGTGGCGGAGTGCGCCGATCACGAAGCCGACAAACGCAGCGCCATACATGACCCGCCCCACGAGCGAAACCACGGTGAACGGCTCCACAGCACGCAGCGTGTTCCAGAACCCGGCGCCTGCGGCGGGCACCGCCGCCTCGTTTGCATTGGCGACCCACGTCCAGCCGGCGGTCGCACCGCCCAAGAAGGCGCCGCCCGCCCACGCCAGCAGCCCCGTCGCCATCCCCGCATGGTGCAACCTGCCCGCCCTGGAAGAGGCGCGTGCGCCGGCGGCGTGGTAGGCAAAGGCGACCAGCCATGCGGTGAAGGCGCCGTAGACGCCGACCACCTCGACGCCGCTCACCCAGTCGGTGTACTGGACGATCCCGCTCGAGGAACGCAGCGCCATCGCCAGGTTGGCGACGGGCCACAACCCAAAGAGCGCCCCGCCGAGCACGACGAAGCGGATCGATGGGTCGCCGGCCGCCATCTGCCAGCGGCGGCGCATCGCCACAACCAGATCGGTGATCACCACCGCAGCCGGGATGAACAGACCCATCGAGAAGATGACGCCGATCGTCTCCAGCCAGTCTGGCGCCACCGTGTAGGTGAGGGCGGCGGGTGCGGTGAGCGCCCACACCACGGCGATCGACCAGAAGCCAAGCAACGAGAGCCGGGTCGCCGGGAACGTGTCCCGCCCGGTGTGGGTGGCGACAAGGTGGTACACGACAGCGAGCCCGCCGGCGGCGAGCCACAACCCGACGATCGCCGCCCGGAAGAAGGCCGTCTGGGCCACGCCGCCAAACCCGGCGATCCCTGGGACGTTGCCGGCGAGAAACCCGAGCGGCAGCCACCAGGCGGCGGCCACCGCATACCACCGCACCGGTCCTGCGTCGACGGTGGCGGTCTTTGCGGTGGCGACGAGGGTCCTGGCGAACACCGCCATCCCGAGCAGAAGCGCGGCGTCCGCCCACAGCGGGTACTCGAGGTACTGGCGACCCTCGTTGAGACCTGCGGCGATGCCTGCGCTGCCGGCAACGACACCGAAGGCCATCAGCCCGAGGGCCGCGGTCGCGGCACGGCCACCGGCCACCGCAACCCGACCGGAGCGGCTGACGACATGAAGGAGCGCCCCGGCGAGACCGATCGTCAGCCAGCCGTAGAGGAACAGGTCTGTGGCGATCGGGAGCACACGCCCGTAGGTGAGAGGGCCGGCGTTCAACCCTGGTGCTACCAGCTGCAAGGCGGCGAGAACGCCAAGCAGCAGCGCCAGCGCCAGGAACACCACGGACGTGACCAGGTAGGGCCGGGCGACCATCACCGATGCGTCGACCGGGGGCGTCAGGCTCGACGCCTCCGAATCGGGGTGTGCTGCGCTGTCGACGGTCACCGGGTGAGGATCCTCTGTGGCAATGCTCTACGCCACCGGCGTGGCGGCGGCAGCCTAGGAGCGGCACCCGCAGCGATCAAAGACCGGCGCCGGGCCCCGGTGGGCTTCCCTGGAACCAGACGCACATGCATAGAATGCGCGCCCGGAGACCACCGCGCCCATCAGAGCGAGAACATGGCAGACAGCGCACAGCTCCGCCGCTACCAGCAGATCGGGATCGCCGCCATCGCCCTTGGCGTCGCGGCCACCGTCGGTGGCGCCCTCTTCGCCCACTTCACCGGGCTGCCCTCCCAGGATTCGCTCGGTCGGGACCTCTACCCCGCCATCCCCCGCGGCTGGGGGTTCGAGCTCATCGGGCAGATGGTTGCGCTCGGCGGCGGGCTCATCCTGATCGCAGGCGCCGCCTTCGGCTTCCTCTACAAGCGCCCCATGACATGGGCCAGGGCCGCTATCGGGGCGGGTCTCTTCACCACCGTGATGATCATCCTCTTCGGGATCATCCCCAACCAGTGGCTGACGCTCACCCAGTCCGTTTGGGAGTGGACGCCACAGAAGATCGCCGTGACCATCCCCTCCTGGCTCGTCCTCAACAACGAGGTGCGCATCAGCTTCGCCGCCATCAAGGACGTCGTCTCAGGCACATACGTGATTGTCGCCCTCGGAGCCGTCGCCGCGGTGATGTACCAGTGGCAGGAGCGACAGAAGCGGGCGGAGAGCGGGCCACCGCCCCAGCCGGTGTCGAAGTACGGCCGGCCGCTCACCAAGGTGCGGGGGTAGCCGGTGGCCAAGACAGACATCTGGTTCGAGACACCCCCGATGCGGGACGACTACCAGCTCGCCGCCGTCGACGGCGCATACCTGACGGCGGCGGTGAAGCCGAAGCAGTTCCTCCACATCGACCAGTCCGAGTGCATCCTCTGCGAGGGCTGCGTCGACATCTGCCCGTGGAAGTGCATCCACTACCTGTCGATCGACGCCATCGCCGAGGGCACCAACGTCGAGAACCCTGCGGAGAACACCGAGAACAAGGGCTTCTTCCTGGTCGACGAGGACGAGTGCACGAGGTGTGCGTTGTGCGTCGACCGCTGCCCGACCAATGTCATCACCCTTGGCAAGTTCGCCGGCTCGCTCGCCGAGCAGGCCGACGAGTACGGTCTGCGGCCCTGGGAGTACAACACGGGTCAGCGCGACTTCAAGAACGGGTACTCGTACGGGATGCGTTGGTAGACGAGCCGACGGATTTTGAGCACGGGGCGGGGTCAGGGAAACTGACTCGGCGCCGGTGGGCCGATTAGAACACGAGGGAGCGAGTGGCCAACGGGAACGGCAACGGCCGGGTCGGGTTGATGGAGCGCCTCTCCGAGGCCGCCGATCACGTGCGTGACAGCCAGGTGTGGTCGAGCATCTTCCGGCCTGGCTCCCCGTTCCGCCACGGCTACTCGGACAGCCCCCGGAACCGCTCATACGTGATCATGAACAACGTGCTGTACCACCTCCACCCGGTGAAGGTGAAGCGGCACGCCGTCCGCCTCTCCTACACGCTGTGTCTTGGCGGTCTCAGCTTCTTCCTGTTCATCCTGTTGACGATCACGGGCATCTTCTTGATGTTCTACTACCGGCCAACGTCGCCCCAGGCCTACCAGGACATCCAGGCGCTCGCCACCGACGTCGCCTTTGGGCAGCTGGTGCGCAACATGCACCGATGGGGGGCGCACGCCATGGTGCTCACGGTTTTCCTCCACATGGCGCGGGTCTTCTACCACGGCGCCTACAAGCCGCCACGCGAGTTCAACTGGGTGGTTGGTGTGATCCTGTTGCTGCTCACGCTGCTGCTGTCGTTCACGGGGTACCTGCTCCCGTGGGATCAGCTTGCGCTGTGGGCGGTGACTGTCGGATCGAACATGGCGGCGTACAGCCCTGTCATCGGGTCACAAGTGAGCTTTGCGCTCATCGGTGGGGTGCAGATCACCCCGGACACCCTGCTGCGCTGGTACGTGCTCCACGTGCTCTTCCTTCCCTTCATCATCGTTGTCTTCATGGCCGTCCACTTCTGGAGGGTGCGCAAGGACGGCGGCATCTCGGGGCCGCTATGAGGAGAGCACATGGCTGAGATTCCCGAGTCCATTCTGCGTCGCTCCGCCCAGGCCCGCGCCAAGGCGGAGGGTCGATCGGTCGAAGAGGTGCTCGCCGAGATGAAGGGCGAGGCGGTCCCCGCTCCCGCCGCCGCACCACCGGTGTTCGAGCCCGTCGCCGCCGGCGCAGCCACCGCCGAGCCCTCGGCGCCGGTCGCCGCCGCGACCGTCCCGGTGGCGGCCGGTGGTCCCGTGCGCGACCTCTCCAGCGAGTCCTCCCAATACGGCGTCCCTGCCACGCTGCTGCGCCGGGCCGCCCTGGCCAGGGCGAGGTTGGACGGGACCGCCGCCCCCTCGTTCGCCGGCGAGGCGCCGGCACCGGTTGCGGCGGTTGCGGTCGCCGCCGCCGTTGGCGGGGCCCCGGCCGCCCCCGCCGCTCCCGCCATCCCAGAAGGTGTTCGCACCCAGCGTCTACTCACGGTGGTGAAGGCCGGCGCCATCCAGCAGGTGAAGACCGAGCCGCACGACAAGGTGAGCACCTGGCCGCATCTCATCGCCGCCGAGTTCGTGGCACTGATGATCATCACGGCGGCGCTGCTCATCTTCTCGGTGTTCGTCGACGCCCCGCTGCTCGAGTTCGCCAACTTCAACGAGCAGCCAAACCCGTCAAAGGCCCCGTGGTACTTCCTCGGGCTCCAGGAGCTTCTGTCCTACTTCGACCCGCAGGTGGCCGGGGTGATCATCCCAGGGTTCGGGCTCGCCGGTCTGATGATCATCCCCTACGTCGATCGCAACCCGTCGGTGCGGCCATCCGACCGAAAGCTGGCCATCATGATCTTCAGCTTCTTCCTGTTCGCCTCGGCGATCCTGACGACCTACGGCTCATTCTTCCGGGGCCCCGGCTTCAACTTCACCTTCCCTTGGGTCGACGGCATCTTCTTCGATTTCTGATGAGCGCAACCACCATCCTCGTTCTCGCACTCGCCGCCGCCGGTCTGCTGGCGGCCATCGGCGTCGTGTCGATCGCCGCTCGCCGCGGCACCGAAGCGGGCCCGATCACAGGCGAGTTTGACCGGCGTGCGCTGCGGCGCGACCTCGAGGGGCGGACCCGCCGCCAGGCGGGCGGCGGTGCTGTCGCCGTGCTCGCCGCCACCGAGACCGCCGAGAGCGAGACCGAGGCGACAGGTGCGCCGCCCTCCGACCCGCTGCTGGAGCGGGAGCCGGTCACACGGGCCGAGATCGGGGTCACCAGGCGCAGCTTCTTCAACCGCTCGCTGCTCGTCATCTTCGGGGTGTTCCTCGGTCAGTTCGCCATCGCCAGCCTCGCCTTCCTGTGGCCAAAGTTGAAAGGTGGATTTGGCACACCGATCGACGTCGGCGACATCGACGAGCTGCGGGCCGAGATCATCCAGGGTGACGGCACGATCGTCCCCAAGTTCGTCGCTGCCGCCCAGACCTGGCTCGTCCCCATCACCGAGGACGTGATCCCCGGTAGCTCCTTCGACGGTCTCGACGTCTACGCCGGCGGCGGCGGCGGTGAGCCGGCGCTGATGGCGCTGTGGCAACGCTGCGTCCATCTCGGGTGCCGGGTTCCTTCGTGCGTGCCCTCGCAGGGGTTCGAGTGCCCGTGCCACGGTTCCCGGTACAACTTCCACGGCGAGTACGAGGCGGGGCCGGCGCCACGCAACATGGACCGCTTCGCCGTCGTGGTCGACCCCGACACCAACAGCCTGATCGTCATGACCGGCCAGGTGCGCCAGACGGCCAGGGCCAAGGCCAAGACCATCCGCTACCCGCAGGGCCCGTCTTGCGTGTGAGCTGCCGATGACCGATCCGATCCGACCGCTCCTGGCCGTCACCGAGGAGACACCAGTCGAGCCGTCGAACGTCGGCGTCGGGGCGGTGGTACTCACCGTTGCCGTCGTCGTGTTCCTCGCCTGGGTCGCCTACCTCCTCGTCAACAGCCGGCGCCGCCGCCGCCGCCCCGAGGAGACCCCGGCCAACCTTCAGCCATATCTGTCGGACGACGAGCTGGAGACCTCACGGGTGACGAGGGTGCTCAACTCCGCCGTCGTCGCCGCAGCCGTGCTCGCCATTGCCATGCCGGTCTACTACGTCAACGAGGGCAACCGTCAGGCGGCGGCGACCGAGAAGATCCAGGAGCAGAACGTCGAAGAGGGCGAGAAGTGGTTCACCAACTTCTCGTGCATCAACTGCCACGGCCCCGGCGGCACCGGTGGCGCCGCCCCTTTCACCGAGGCCCGCAGCGGTCTCGACGTGTCGTGGACGGCGCCGTCGATCAATGATGTGCTCCTCCGCTACGACGAGAGCGAGCTTCGCTACTGGATCGTCAACGGCCGCGCCGGCACCCCGATGCCCGCAGGCGGGCTCAACAGCGGCGGCGCCATGACCGACCAGGAGATCGACCAGGTGATCGCATACCTGAAGAGCGTGCAGATCACCCAGGGCGACGCCGTGGACGAGGTCGAGCAGATCGTGGCAGATGCCCTCGCCCGCCACGCCTCTGCTGCGGCGACGATAGAGCGGCTGATCGTGGAGCAGGAGGCGCAGCTCGCCGACACCGAGACGGCGCCTGAGCGTTTTGCCGTCATCAAGGCCTTCCCCGCCGAGATCCGCTTCGTGATGGCAGGCGACGGCACGTGCACCCGGGCATCCGCCGCCGCCGTCGGCTCGAGCTGCGACCGGGCGGGAGTGGACACCGACCGTGACGGCATCGGAGACGACGTGGAGCGCCGGCTCACCGACATCGCCGAGATCGTCGACAAGACGGTGAAGCTGAGCCAGGTGGTTGACAAGACCGACGCAGACGGCGCCCCGATCCTCGACGACGCTGGCAACCGGATCCCCGAGGTCCGGCTCGTCGATGATCCCGGTCTCCCCGGTCTGTACGGGCTGACCCTCGATCCGGCGAACCCGTTCACAACAACGGACCTGACCGGCGAGCCGATCGCCGACCTGGAGCGGGCGGAGACCTTCCTGCGTGAGCTCGACACCGCCCACCTCACCCTCGGTGTTGTCACCGAACGGCAGGACCGCTTCCTCGAGGGTATCGAGGCCGGGCTCGAGTTCCTCCGCACCTCGCTCGCCGAGCGCAGGTGGGAGGTCGACATCGCCGCCGTCGCCGCCACCACCGGTCTGAGCGAGGCGGATGCGGAACGGGCCGTCGGGCTGTTCACCGGCTACTGCGCCCGCTGCCACACCGGCGGCTACCAGGCGGGTGTCGCCTACCAGCAGCTGCCGGGGAGCGGGGCGTGGGGTCCGGCGCTGCGAGACGGCCGCAGTGTCGTCCAGTTCCCCGACGCCCAGGACCACATCGAATTCATAATCTCCGGCTCGGTCGCCAACCAGACATACGGGGTCAACGGTCTGGGTCGGGGATGGATGCCGGGCTTCGGCCAGATCCTCAGCGAGGAGGACATCGCCTTGATCGTCGCCTTCGAGCGGTCGCTGTGAGCGAGCGGCTGCTATCCGCCGTCGACCGGCTCCGCCACGACGAGCGGGGCCTGACCACGCTGGAGAGGATCGGGATCGCCGCCGTGCTCGTGTCGATCATCTCGTTCATCCCTGCGTTGCGGGGCTGGATCGGCGACGCCTACGACGCCATCTTCAAGCAGGTCGACGAGGCCACGGGCACGACAAGCAGCTTCTCGATCGCGGCCCGCGGCATCCTCATCACCGTCGTCGCCGTCGTCGCCTTCGCCGGCAGCGGGTTCCTCCTGCTGTACACCAACCTCGGCCGGCGTTTGGCGTTCCTCGTCACCGGCGCCGCCACCTTCGGTTGGTTGGTGGTGGGCAGCATGCTGTTCGTGATCTACGCACCCCGCGGACTGCGCCCCGCCAACCTGGAGGGTCTCAATGCCTTCCAGATCCGGATCCCTGCGATCGCCATGACACTCGGCTCGCTCATCCTCTTCTTGATGTTCGTCGTGGCGCTCGACCGCTACGAGAAGGACGAGTCGACTCGCTGACTGCCGGGGTCGGGGGTCTGATCAAGCCCTCCGGCGGCGGCGACAATCAGGTTCGACGCGGGCGCCGCTCCCGAGCCAACGTGGGTCTTCCAGGTTCCGAACGTGTTGGCACATCGCAGCGCGGCTGACAACGTCGCCGTCGCCGCGCTGGCCTCAGGTGGGTCGTGGGCTGCAGCACTCGACAATGCTGACGTCGTCCTCGGCCGGAATGGGCTCAGTCATGTCGCCGCCGCCAGGGCATGAACCCTGTCGGGGGGCGAGGTGCAGCGGCTCATGCTGGCGAGGGCCGAGACGATGCGTGCGCCGCTGCTGCTCGCCAACGAGCCGACCGGTCAGTTGGATCACGCCAACACGGTCATGGTGGCGACGGCGTTGCGTCACGTTGCCGACGCCGGGGCCACCGTGGCCCTGGAGGATGCGAAGGTGAGCTATGTGGACCGCTCATAGCGTCGCCGGCGAAGTCGCCCGCAACCTACGGGGTGTCCACATCGCCGTCGGCGCCGTGCTAGCGACGATCCTGCTGTGGGCGGGCCAATTCGAAGCCGCATCAGTCAGCCAGGGCGTTGCAGACCTCAACCGGTGGCTCGATCGTGGCGGGATGGTCTTCAGCGTCGAACGCGAGGGCGGAATCCCCGGCAACGAGTGCGTGGCCGCGGCGGGTTCGGGTTCGGTGCTGGCCTCCGGCGGGGCGGCTACCGTGGGGAGTGATCCCGAAACCGTGAACTTCGATCGGTCGCCGGGTGTCGAATACTCGGTTATCGCCATGACGAGAGGCGCCGTCGAGATCGTTGGGGATCGCGGCCCGCCAGCACCGGGCTGGATCGTAGGTCAGACCGCCCTTGAAGAGTTGGGTGTCGGCCCCGGGATGGAGCTCAGGTCGGGCGCGTTCACCGACGAGGTTGCCGCCGCCATCGGTCTTGGGGAGCGCCAACTCGGCTACGACCGCGACGTCATCCGGCTGGTTCCGGCCGCCAACCGACGGTTTGCGATCTGCTGGGTCGAGCTGGAGCCGTCGGCGTTCGGGTCCGGTCCGGAGCTGATCGCCGGCCTCCTGCCATACGACGACGCCGTGATCCGCCCCTTCCTCCGCACCGAACCCTCCGAGCATCCCACGCCCCGCTACCAGGCACGGCCCTCCCGGTTCGCCTGGGTGGCCGCCGGGTTGGCGGTAGGTCTGTTCTGGGGCCTGTGGTACTGGATCCGCCGACGAGAGCTGGCGCTGTACCGATCCCTCCACCTGAGCCGATCGGGCGTTGCCGTCCTGGCTGCCGGCGAAGCTGTCACCGTCACCGGGCCGGCGGCGGTGCTCGCCACCGTGGTGCTCGTCGTCAACCATGGCGACACATCGGCGACGGCGCTAGGCGCTTGGACAATCGGAGCCGCCGCCCTCCTCGGCGCCGTGATCGCCAACGCGGCGGCGTGGTTGATCGCCAGACGCAACTTGGGCGTGGCCTCGAGAGACGTGTGATCACAGCGGTTGAAAGCGGGCTTCGGGCGTCGGACGCCAGACCTCTGCCTCAACGTCCACATGCTGTTGATGCGGGTCAGCCGCCCTGCTGGAGGTGGTAGGTGAGGATCTGGAGCTCGGTGGAGAGGTCGACGCGACGGATCTCGACACCGGCCGGCGTGTCGATGATCGCAGGGGCGAAGTTCAGGATGGAGCGCACCCCGGCTGCGACGAGCCGGTCGGCGACCTCCTGCGCAGACCACGACGGGGTGGCGATGATCCCGATGGCCACGCGGCGCTCCTCGACGATCTGGTGCAACCGGTCGAACGGCTCGACCTCGACCCCGGCGAGCGTGGTGCCAACCTTGGTGCGATCGATGTCGACGAGGGCGGCAACTCGGAAGCCCCACGCCGCAAACCCTCCGTAGTTGGCGAGCGCCCTCCCCAGGTTGCCGGCGCCGACGATGACGACGGCGTAATCATGGGTGAGCCCGAGCGCCCTGCGCAGCTGCTCGCGCAGCTCGTCGATGCGGTAGCCGACGCCACGGGTGCCGTGCGAGCCCAAGAAGGAGAGGTCCTTGCGCACCTGCGCCGAGTTGACGCCGGCAAGCGCCGCCAGCTGGTCCGAGGAGCATGTCGCCTGCGTCGCCGGGAGCCCGGCAAGCGTCCTCAGGTAGACGGGGAGCCGGGAGACGGTCGCTCCCGGGAGTATTGCCTTCACGGGCGCCGAGGATAGTGGGGGCCGCACCCGCCCCAACCTCGGGGGTACGATGCGCCGGATGCACGACCGCAGACCGACTGGGGA
>Ga0114938_1000888_pt1 | contig 21689 bp, 20 predicted proteins | sample AshMeaBigSpring_FD_88675 | JGI IMG/M metagenome (GOLD analysis project Ga0114938, IMG submission 88675) | Groundwater microbial communities from Big Spring, Nevada to study Microbial Dark Matter (Phase II) - Ash Meadows Big Spring | ecosystem: Environmental > Aquatic > Deep subsurface >...
AAATGGTAAAGTAATTTAGCTGAACAATGCCAACTGGTATAGGTTTTAGAACATCATTTTTACCATCTTCATTAGGAGAAAATCCGGTAGGAACAAATATATCGGGTTGCGTTTTAAAAACTCTTACTAGAATATTGTCCTCAGCATTACATCCTTCTGAAGTAGAAACTTTAATCGTATATCTTATCGAATCAATTCCATTTCCTAAAGTTGCAATTGGGTTTCTAATATTGGTTGCATTTAATCCTGTTGAAGGGCTCCATAAAAAAGTAAAGTTGCTAGAATCATCAGACGAATGAGCAAACAGTTGTAAAGGTTGATTGATAACCACAGACGTGTCTCTTCCTGCATCAATATTAATAATTGGAATTACAGTGATAAGAATGCTATCTCTACTAGGTTTAGGACAACCCAATGTATCAAAAACTGTAAAAATATAAGTAGTGGTTTTTGATGGGCCAGCAATAGGATTAGGTGTGTTAAAATTAATTAAGGATTGAGTAGGTTGCCAATTAAATGAGGAGCCTACAAGATTAGCATTTAATAAATATCTATTGCCAAAACAAATTGCTGCATCGTTTCCTAGTTTAGCTAGAGGATAAGGAATAGCCGTAACATTTATGGTATCTTTTGCTGTACAAACATTTCCTAAAAATGCCTGTACAATGTATCTTGTTTGATGGTTTGATGGTGTTACAAATGGATTTTTTATGGGTGAAATATTAGTTTGATCGCTGCTTGTCCAAACATATCTTAATCCTTCACTAATTGGTTGTAAACGTATAGTGTCTGTCTTACAAATAACGGTATCCATTCCAAGTTTTACAGTAATGGAGTCAACAACTCTTACCGTTAAAGAATCGCTACCAAAGCAGGTATTTTCTTGTACGGAAAGTACATAGGTAGTTGTTTTTTTAGGATAAACAAATGGATTGGTTATTTGTGTGTTTGAAATATTGTAATTAGGCGTCCAAACGCCTGTGCCATTAATATTTGCCATTAATGGCAATGTATCTACATTACAAATGAGTGTATCTTTAAACGGAAATTGAATCAATGGTTTTTGCGAAACCAAAACTTGCATACTTGCTGTGTCTATACATCCTTTATCTGATCGTATAATTTGGGTAGCTGTAAATGTGCCTAAGTTTTTGTATAAATAGGTAGGATTTTTTTGGGTAGAAGTATCATTATTAATTGTTGGTTCTCCAAAATTCCAAAGCCTATAATTGATGTTTCCATATCTATTCGATGAGGCATCTGTAAATACAAACGGAGATTGAATACAACTACCTTTAACACTAAAATCTGCCTTAAATCCTGGGTAAACAATTACAGTTGTACTATCTACTCCTTCACAACCTCTAGGTCCAAAAATAGTTAGACGTGCTTTAAACGTTCCAGTATCTTTATAAGTGTAGGTAAATGTAGGAGCTGTAGAACTATCAATGGTAGAAAGTGGATCTCCAAATTGCCATAAATAACCAATAATACTACTAGACGTAGAGCCGTTTTCGAAGTAAACATTAAAGTTGTCACAATTAATAATACTGTCAGGCAAATTTGCTTCTATTAAATCACAGTCTTGAACGCTTAAAATAAAATCTTTTCTATGCTCACTAATTGGCACACCATTTCTCCACTCTGTAATACAAACATTTACCACATAAGCACCTGTGCTTGGTGCAGTGCCACTAATAATTCCAGTTGTTGGATTGATCGTAACTTGATTACCTAATGGTTCTGCTCCACTAAAAGGTGCTACATAATTTAAAGGATTGGTTGGGGCAACTATAGGAACAGAATTTGTATTGCTATTTAAACCATTATATGCCTCACAAAAACTATAACTCAAAGAGTCTTTATCTTCATCTTCGGCACCAAAATCTAATATGAATTGTTTGTTAGAACAAACCAATGCAGTATCTCTTAAAAAAAATTTAGGACTGCTATTGTGTTGTGGAGAAGGAAGGCTGTTTGTGCCAGGAATTTTTGTGGCATACGTTGCACCTGTAGTTCTTTCAGCAAAAATATTGCTTATGTTTTCTATTCTACAACATCCTGTTCTGCTTAAAGTATAACCAGCTTGATTAATTGGTAAATCTATCGTTGAGCTCCAAGTTCCGTATTCGTAGCAAACACTAACTCTACCAGCTAAACAAGCAAATGATGCTGTGTTTAAAGTAATGGTTTCTATTCTACCCTGTAAACGTAAATTGAGTGTATTAACTAAAGAATTGCCTGCATAAATACCTACATTAACAATTTCTCCAATTAATTGAGGGCCATTAGAATCACAGGTTCTAAATAATCGAAGGGTAATTCTGTACTGATATGTATTTGCTGTAGAACCGTTGCCTAACCATTCATAATACAATTCACCACCTGCAATATGACGTGCATTTGTTTGTAATGAAACAAACAACAAAACCACTATCATTACAGATAATTTCAATGGCTATCTATTTATATATTGAAGTAATATTTTATTTACGGTGTTGGGTTGTTCTAGCATGCCTAAATGAGCTACATTTAAAAGTACATTAAAATAACAACATTTAGGAAGATAAACTTGTTGAATAACTTCAGATAATGGCGTAATGTTGTCTTCTTTGCCAGCAATGATACAAACGTCTATGTTTAATTGTAGTAACACATTACTAGTGTTTTTTCGATTCATCATTGCATTTGTGTAATGAATACAGGCATCATCGTTTGCACTTACTTGTGTAGACTTTAGAATAGATAGATTATTTACAGAATTAAGTTTTGTTTGTGTAGATATTAGATGAGGAGTTGTATAGGTAATAAATTTTTTTGCTCCATATTTTCTAATAAAATCTATTGCTTTTCTTCTATTTGTTTTTTTAAAATCATCGTCAGCAAAGCAAGATGAATGAATAAGAACCAAACCTTTTAATGCTGATATATTTGTTGCAGCAAATTCCAAGGTAATATATCCGCCAAGACTATGTGCTACAATAGTGTAGTTTTTAAGATTTAAGAATGCTAAAAAAGCCGATAACCAATCTGCATAGAAAGATAACGAATCAAGATTTTTTGAGTCATTGTAAGTATAATCTTGTTCATTAATTGTTGATTTTCCAAAGCCAGGTAAATCGATTAGAATACATGTGTAGCTGTTTGATAAAGCGTCTACCTGATGCATCCAAATTTGGCTATTCAATCCAAAACCATGTAAAAAAACGATAGGTTCTCCAGTGCCATTAATGGCATAATAACTAGAAGTATTTTTATAGTTGAAATACAAATTTTTTTGTTCGCTCATGCTACTTTCTTACTTTTTTTGAAAGCCAAAGTATTAGTTGAAATATAATTAGTGCAAAGCCAATTAAACTAAATATTTTGTATAAATAATCGCCATATTGTACATAAAAAGTTAAAGCGTCATTTGTAGGAATTGCAGCTTTTATAACACCAGCAGTATCCCATTTTTCAGTAATTACAATTTCTCCCACATTATTAATTACGGCACTAATTCCAGTATTGGCACTTCTAGCAATCCATCGTCTTGTTTCAATTGCTCTTAATTGTGCATATGCCAAGTGTTGTTGATGACCAGGTGTATTTCCCCACCAACCATCGTTGGTAATAATGGCAATCATGTTGGCACCTTTTTTTACATAAGTACCAACATACTCGCCATAAATACTTTCATAGCATATAACAGGAGCAGCTTTATAAGGATTGTTTTTAGATGTAAAAACGGTGCTACTATCACTTCTTCCATAACCACCTGTAGTTCCTCCAAATTGTTCAAAAATGCTACCTAAAAAATTCAAAAATGTAGGCATACTTTCAACACCAGGTACTAATTTACTTTTATTATATAAGCTTATAGAATCGTTATTACTCAATCTAACAGCAGCATTAAAAACATCGTAAAAGCTGCCATCACTTGCTTTTCTTGCTGTTTTGCTACCTTTTTCGAAGCCATATTGTTTATATGTTTCAATGCCAGTAATGATACTGTTGTTTTGGTGTAGTTGTACGAGGTTTATTACAGGTTGATAATATACATTGCTGCTAATTTCGTTCTCTCTTGTAACAACGCTAAGTGCCGTTTCTGGCCATATTGTAAGTTTTGTATTACTATCTATATATTGATTTGAAAGTTGAATTAATTGAGCAATTTGTGTACTTGCATTTGCTTCATTGAATTTTTGATATGGATCAATATTCGGCTGAACAATTACTACATTGTCTAGTTTATTTGTTGTTGTGATGGATGGTTTAATTAAATACGATAGTGCAATTGGTGCAATTATTATCAATACCGCTTTTGAAATAGATGCAGTAATAGCCTGTTTTTGTTGCCAACAATCGTATACGTTTTTTACAAAAATATTTGTAATTAAAACCCAAATAGTTCCGCCAGCAATGCCAGTATATTCGTACCATTGAATCCAATTTGTTTGGCTAGCAAAAGCATTGCCAATACTTAGCCAAGGCCAACTCAATTGCCAGTTTAAGTGAATGTATTCAAACAACATCCATAAACTTATAAATGCTACAGCGGCTACAAATTTGTTTTGTTTTTGTTGAATGCTAAAGTATAGCCTTAATGGCAAACACATAAGCAAACTATTTGCTACAATGGCTACTACGCTTCCTATATCTGTACTATTCCAAATCCACCAAGTTGTAGCAACATTCCAAATAAGTGTGGCAATAAAACTATGTAAAAAGAAGGTAGTTGCTTTTGAAGTTTTTTCTGCAAGAATAAGTAAGGGAACAAAAGCAATAAACAAAAAAAATGTGCTTGGAAACATAGGCCAACCAGCTGCCAAAAAGAAACCACTGAGTAAACTATATGGTAAAAATGATAATTGCTTCATGTTTCAAAAATAGAACACTAAATGCATTATCCTTAAACCGTGTGGATTGATATTGATTAATTCATCTATAATAAATAAAAAAGCCGCTGCCAAGAATAGCAGCGACTAAGTTGTTGTTGCTGAAAACCCCTGATTTAAAACTTTTAATTGTTTAAAATCAATCACAAACATATTTTATTTTAAAAATTACAATCCCTTAGTTTTATTAACATCGACAACTGTTTTATGAATACCGATTATCAGTTCATGAAATACTGTTTATAAAAGAATCTATTCTGTTACTTTGTATTAGATACAAGTCATTATGCATAAACTACTGCTTATACTGGTTTTATATATGTGGTTTGGAGGTTTTGTAAATGCACAAGATCCTGTATATAGATCAATCAATAATTTAAATGGCCTGCCCTCTAATACTGTTTATAGTATTGTGCAAGATACAAATGGTTTTTTATGGATAGGGCATGATAAAGGAATGAGTAAGTACGATGGAAATGTGTTTAAAAATTTTTCTACCAATAATCAACAAGGGCGTTCATTATCAAGCCTGCTTGTAGTGAATGAGCAGGTTTGGAGTCAAGATTTTGCTGGTAATTTTTATTATGTAAATAATGATAGTTTGATATTAGAAAAGAAAATGAGTTCGTTAGGCTTCTTTTTGCCGATTGGTATTTATCGAAAAAATGCTCTTTATTCTTTTCATTTAAATAAGAATCGAATTTATGATTTGCAAACTAAGCGACTAACTATTATTCATATACCTAAAATTAAATTTTTAAACAATATATGTTATGTTGGTGATACAGCATATTCTTATGTAAACCAAAGTATTCAACGTTTTGTGGGAGCAAAACAAACGATGCTGCATACATATCGAGAGCAACTGCCAAATATTTTTTATTTTCAAAAAATTGATAGTTTATTTTTCGGATTTGCAAAATCTGGAGACCGTAATGTTTACAAATTCTATTCAAACAAAATAGTTCCTTTACTACGTTTTCCTCCTAATTTATTTATACAAAATGTTCAATTGATAAATAACGAAGTTTGGGTAAGTACAAGCACAGGTGCCTATTGTTTTGATAGACGGATGAATCCAAAATACAATGGATTTTGTTTTTTTAAAAATACAAGTATAGCTACAGTATTAGAAGATAGAGAGCACAATTTGTTATTTGGAACAATTAATAAGGGTATTTTACTTGTTCCTAATTTAAGAATTAGAGAATATAATTTCCCTGCTAATATTACATCGTTTTCTGTTGATAAAGGTGCTAATGAGTTTATTGCTGGTACAGCTAGCAATAGTTTAATAAGATATAACTATAAAAATTCTACTTATAAAACCATATATACCAATGCTACCAATCATGAAGTGGTGCATGTATTTCATGATAAAAAAGAAAGAATAAGTATTATTTGTACCAATAGAATTGTTGTTGAAAAAAACAATAAAAAAATTCAAGAGTTAGATTTATCTGGTAAATCTGTTACAAAGATAACAAACGGTGTTTATGCAATTTCAATTTCTCATGGAACCATCTTACTTAAAATAAATGATTCGAATGTTTCGTTTCCTTCATGGTTAAAGGGGCATTGCAGGTTATCGTCTTATCCAAATGTTGTTTTTTTGGCAAAGTCGTTAGTGAGAGGAAGATCTGTTCTATTTAACTCTACAGATTCTATTTTATACACAGCAACAACAGAAGGATTATTTTATTATTCTCCCAAAAGCAGTGGCGAAATATTCAATAAAGGAAAAAAAATTTATGCTACACAACTTCAGTTGTATAATGGAGTTTTATATGCTGCTACCTTAAATGAAGGATTAATATTGATAAATCAATTACAAGTAAAAACACAGTTTAACACCAGTAATAATTTATTAAGTAACACCATTTATAAAATGCATGTTTATAACAATGCTGTATGGATGGTTAGCGATGCCGAACTTCAAAAATTAGATCTTATCACAAAAAAAGTCACACTTTACAACAACAGCGATGGTTTGCCTAAATCTGAAATAAAAGATATTGTGGTGTTAAATGAAAAAGTGTATTTAGCAACAGTAGATGGTTTAGTGGTGTTTGATGCATATCAACCGTCTATTAACAATGTGCCTCCATTACTGCATTTGAACAGTTTTTTTGTTAATCAACATAAAATTAATTACCAACCCAATATTGTATTTTCTGCAAATGATAATTCAATTGAAATTAATTTTTCTTTACTATCCTTCAAAGCCAATAACAATGCAATTGCACAATATCGGGTAAACAATGGAAATTGGATAACGCTTGAAAAACAGAATAGAACGTTAAGCTTGCCATCGTTAGCAGCAGGTAGTTATAAACTGGTTATCAGAGCTATTAATGAAGATGGAATTATTAGTAAGGTACCATTAGAGTTTAATTTTTTTATACAAGCCCCATTTTATAAACAGTTTTGGTTTGTGGCTTTACTGGTTATTTTGGCAATGGTAATAGTATACACTTACTTTAAATTTAGAATTAAAACAATTGAACAAAACAATCAATTGGTTTCAGAAAAACTGCAGTTAGAAGAGGCCTTGCAACGTAGCATGTTATCTGCCATTAAATCTCAAATGAATCCACATTTTGTATTTAATGCATTAAATACCATTCAATCTTATATCTATACCAACGATAAAGAAAATGCATCTGCCTACTTAAGTAAATTTTCTGAGCTTACTCGAATGATTTTAGAAATGAGTAATAAAGATATAGTAAGCCTTACCGATGAAATTCGTTCATTAGAACTATACTTAGAATTAGAAAAAATTCGTTTTGAAGACAAGTTACAATATCAACTAACAATTGATGAAGCAATTAGCTCCGACACTACGTTTGTGCCAAGTATGCTTATACAACCTTATGTAGAAAATGCTATTAAACATGGTTTGTTGCACAAAAGGAATAATCGATTATTGTTGATTGATTTTAAATGTTCTGAAAACGGCATTACGGTTACTATCGACGATAATGGCATTGGAAGAAAGAAAAGCAGTGAACTACAAAAGTTTAAACTAAAAAAACACCAATCATTTGCACTAAGTGCCAATCAAAAAAGATTAGAAATCTTAAATAAGGGATTAAAAAATGCCATTTCACTCATGATTATTGATAAAGAATCTGTTTATGGAGAAACTTTGGGAACAAAAGTTATTTTACATATTCCATTTTCAAAACACAGAGGCTAAGGCATTTCATTTGTTCATTTAACATCACTTCTGTTTAACAATTAATGACTTTATCAATTCAAAAGCTTTGTACATAAATTCAAAAGCTAGTAGTAAATACTGTTTGTTAAATTGCATTCATGATACAATGTTTAATAATTGATGATGAACCAAAGGCTAGAAGTTTGTTGAAAGCAATTATAGAGCAATATTGCACACAATTAAATGTTGTAAATTCATGTGAAGATTTGCCAAGTGGCATTAAAGCCATTAAAAAACACAAACCTCAACTTGTTTTTTTAGATATTGAAATGCCAGGCTATAGTGGTTTAGATATCTTAGATTTTTTTAACGACGATGAAGTAGATTTTAGTATCATATTCACCACTGCTTACAACGATTATGCTTTGCATGCGTTTAAATTATCTGCTATTGATTATTTGTTAAAACCCATACAGCATGTACAGTTAATAGAAGCCGTGGAGCGTTTTGCCAAAAGGCAGCAGCAATACACCTCAATAGAAATTTTAAAAGTATTGCAGCAAAATATTCAACCAAAACAAAATTTAGAAGAAAAAAGGATCGCCATTCCAACCATTCAAAGTATAAAATTTATAAAACCTGCAGATATTGTAATGATAAAGGCAGAAGCTGCATACAGCGAGTTGTTTTTAGCCGATGGAACAAAATTGCTTGCTAGTAAAAATTTAAAACATTTTGAAGAAGCGTTAGAGCCGTTTGTACACATGTTTCGTTCGCACAAATCATTTTTAATTAATACACAAATGGTGTTAGAATACATGAAAGCGGATGGAATTGTAATTTTAAAAAACAATTTAAAAGCCAACATTTCTGCCGATAGGGTAGATGCTTTTTTAAATAAATTGAAGTAGAGAAATGTTAATTTTTTCAATTGAAGGTCAATAAATAGTCACATTTCAAAAAAACAGTCATTTTAAACTTGGATTTTTTGTTCTGTACAGCTATTTTTGCAATCTATTTTAGAAACCCTATTTATTAACGCCACTAAATTTCTATTTACAATGGCAGTAAAAATGAGACTACAAAGACACGGTAGTAAAAAAAGACCATTCTACTTTATAGTAGTTGCAGATGGTAGAGCACCAAGAGATGGTAAATTCATCCAAAAAATCGGTACGTACAATCCATTAACAGTACCTGCTACAATTCAATTGGATCGTCAAAAAGCATTAGAATGGTTGCACAAAGGTGCACAACCAACTGATACTGTTAGAAGAATTCTTTCTTTTAAAGGCGTATTATTCTTGAAGCATTTGTTACGTGGAGTAAAACTTGGTTTGTTTGATGATGCTACTGCAATGGTTAAATTCCAAGAATGGCACACCAAACACGAGGCAGATATTAACCGTCGTAGTGAAGCACACAAAAAAGTTCAGAAAGATCGCCGCAACCAACCTGTAGTGCGTAAAGTAGAAACAGAATCTGCTGCTCAGGAAGGTTCAGAAGCATAAACTTACTGTTACCATTTTTAAAAATCGTTCCAATTTATTTTGAGAACGATTTTTTTTATGTTTAAAATTTAATTTTCAATAATTATTGAAAATATAAAAATAATTTTCTTACATTTGGTGTATGAAATTAAACGAAGCAAAGCAACAGTTTATACAAAGTTGGGGCGTTTTAGGAGGCCAATGGGGAATAAACAGAACAATGGCTCAAGTACATGCTTTATTGTTGGTTGCTGAAAAACCAATGAGTACAGATGATATTATGGAGGCATTACAAATTAGTCGTGGTAATGTAAATATGAACGTTAGAGAATTGATGGATTGGAATATTGTAGACAAAGTAATTGTTGCAGGCGATAGAAAAGAATATTATACTGCTGATAAAGACATTTGGAAAGTTGCTACAAGAATAATGTATCAACGTAAAAAAAGAGAACTAGACCCTATGTTAAAGGTGCTAGGTCAAATTAGCAAGGTAGAAGAAGAACCTGAAAATGAAGCAGAACGAATGGCTTTTTTACAAACAATTGAAAATATTCAAAAATTTGCTGGGCAAGCTGAAAAAACCCTAGATACGGTAATAAAAGCAGAAGAAAATTGGTTTTGGAGCAATTTTATGAAAATGTTTAAATAAGCAGTATTCTTTTAAAACACATTAAGCTGAATAACATCAGCTTTTATTTATCAATAAACTTTCAAAAATTATTGAAAATATAATAATTTATTTCTTCACTCACTAAATTAAAACATCATGAACAGTTACATCATTCCTACTTATGCTATTTATTTATTGGTAACTATTGGGTTAACCATTTGGGTTGCAAAAGCATTATTTAAAAATGGAAAAATTTTCTTAATCGATATTTTTCATGGAAATACAGCTTTGGCAGACAGTGTAAATAATTTGCTTTTAGTTGGCTTTTACTTAATTAATATTGGTTATGTAGTATATACGCTACAAACACATACCAACGTTAGTAACCCAACAATAATGATAGAAGAATTAAGCGTAAAAATTGGGTTTATTATTTTGGTTTTAGGCGTAATGCATTTCTTTAACCTCTTTGTGTTTTTCAGACTTCGCAAAAAAGCACAGATTAGTCACCAACAAGTTCAGCTTTAAAAAATTATACCATGAAACAAATTGAAATTCCCAATTGGATCATCATTTTGGGTGCAATTGGACAAATATTTACAGCTTTTATTTATCCTTATATTCGACATGCAGTGTTTAATTGGTACAACGATATAAAAAAATTGCAACCATTAAATCAAGAAATTGCCAAAACGTATGGTAGATACATACAAGGATTAAACTTTTCGTTTGGATTAATAGCTATTTTATTTACCAACGATTTAAAAAATAATTCTGGCTTAGCTGTTGCTTTAACAGGCTTAATTGCTGCATATTGGACAGGAAAAGTACTTACACAACTAGCTTATTATCCTATGTATCAAATACCTAAAACCAAACTATTTAAATTTGGAAGTTGGTGCATGAACATATTGTTTGTAAGTTTTTCTATCATTTATTTGTTGTTGTTTTATTCAAACGTACAAGCTTATTTTACCATAAATTACGAGTAAAATTGTAGAGCGTTTTGTCTGATATTCATATTTATTCGAAAGTAACAATCTGTATCAACGGTTTAATATGTAGCAATCATCTACATTTTAAACCGTTGATCAATTAAAGGGCTATCTTAGCAATTAACCTTTTCTTTGTGCAATGATTGTGGTAAGAAATTTGTTAAAAATTTATAAAAGTATATGAATAAGAAAACAGTTGTTTTAGGAGCATCAGACAACCCAGATCGTTATAGCTATTTAGCCATTCAAAAATTAAGAGCAAATCAGCATGATGTAATTGCAATTGGTAGAAATAAATCTATAGTTGCAGATGTTGTTATTGAAACAGAGCCTGTGATAGCCAACGATGTAGATACCGTTACGCTTTATCTAAATCCTACATTACAAAAAAAATATTACGATTATATTCTCTCATTAAAACCTAAGCGTATCGTTTTTAATCCAGGTACAGAAAACGATGAACTTTCAGAATTGGCTTTTCAAAACAATATTCAACCCATAATGGCATGTACATTGGTGATGTTAGGCACTAATCAATATTAGTTATAAAACATTCATAATATCCTTTAAATGTTTGTTCAATGTGTTCTTCGTTATGATTTTATTGATTAGTTGAACAAACCAATCTTCAGTTACATTTGTACAAACTAGACATTTCACATGCAGATTATTGAAGTAACTACAGCTGCCATAGAAAAAGAATTCTTGGCCATCAATGCAACCTTACAGCAGAATAATCCTAATTATATACGTCCACTTGATAATGAGGTAAAAGATGTGTTTAATCCAGCTAATAACAAAAGCTTCGAACACGGTGAAGCCAACCGTTGGATATTGCAAGAAAATGGAAAAACCATTGGACGTATTGCCGCATTTATAAGTAAAAAATACATTAATAAAGGAACAGATTTTACTACTGGTGGCGTTGGTTTTTTCGATTGTATCAACAATCAAGTTGCTGCAAATTTATTGTTTGATGTAGCAAAAGAATGGCTTATGAGTAAAGGTGCAGAAGCCATGGATGGATTAATTAATTTTGGAGATAGAGATAAATGGTGGGGTGTAATGTTAGAAGGTTTTGAAAAACCACCTATGTATGGAATGTCTTATAATCCCCCCTATTACAAAGATTTACTAGAAGGATATGGATTTAAAAACTACTACCATCAGTATTATTATAGCATGGATATAGATGCTCCTTTTCCAGAAAAAATTCAAACTCGTCATGCAAAATTTAAATCAAAACCAGAGTATACAGCAAGGCATGTTTCGCTAAATACAATAGACAAATATGCTAAAGATTTTGCTACCGTTTACAATGCTGCTTGGGCTCAACATGGCGAAGCCAAAGAAATTTCTGAAGCCGATGTTTTAAAGTTGTTTTTAAAACTAAAACCCATTTTAGATCCAAGATTGGTATGGTTTGCCTATTATAAAGAAGAGCCGATAGCTATGTTTATAAATATTCCTGACCTAAATGAGTATTTTAAAAACTTTGATGGCAAACTTGGTTTATTTCAAAAGCTACGATTGCTATGGATGAAAAAAACAGGTTATTGTAAAAAAGCAACCGGGCTTGCATTTGGAGTAGTACCAAAATTTCAAGCATTGGGTGTTGATAGTTTTATTATTAAAGAATGTGGCTTACTAATACAAGGAAAAGGTTGGTATAACGAATATGAAATGGGATGGGCAGGTGAATGGAATCCTAAAATGTTAAACATTTACAAAGGTCTAGGCACACAAAGTAGAGTAATGGCAACTTATAGGTATATTTTCAACGAAGAAGTACATCCATTTGAAAGACATCCAATTATGGAGTACAAATAAATAGTTGTATCAATAAACGTATTACAATGGCAATAGCTAAAATAGTTTGGGTAGATGATGAAATGGAGAGTTTGCAATCGCAAAAAATGTTTTTAGAAAACAAGGGTTATTTAGTTACCACATTCAGCAACGGATTTGATGCGTTAGATTATATTAAAGAAAATATAGTAGATGTTGTATTGATGGATGAAACAATGCCAGGCATTACAGGCTTAGAAACCCTTGCAAAAATTAAAGAAATTAACCAGCAAATTCCAGTAGTACTCATTACTAAAAATGAAACCGAAAATTTGATGGATGATGCTATTGGTAGCCAAATTGCCGATTATTTAATAAAGCCAGTAAATCCCAATCAAGTATTATTAAGTTTAAAAAAAATTATCGATAACAAGCGATTGGTAGCAGAAAAAACAACTACGAGTTACCAACAACAGTTTAGAAATTTATTTACCGCACTCAATAGCAATCCAGACTACAATCAATGGATGGATATTTATAAAAAATTAGTGTATTGGGAGTTGGAAATGGAGAAAAGCGATAGCCCAGAAATGCAAGAAATTCTTGCATCGCAAAAAGCAGAAGCCAATACAGAGTTTTTTAAATTTATTAGTAGAAATTATGCAAAATGGTTGCATCCTAAAGCTATAGAAGCACCCATAATGAGTCATAATTTATTTAAACATAAAGTATTGCCTCATGTAGAAAAAGGTGTTCCTACTTTTTTTGTTCTAATTGATAATTTACGTTTAGATCAATGGAAAACCATTCAGCCAATTTTTACAGAGCATTTTAGAATAGTTGAAGAAGATACTTTTTATTCCATTTTGCCAACAGCAACACAATACAGTAGAAACGCTATTTTCAGCGGTTTATTACCCATTGATATTGAAAAACAATTTCCTATAGAATGGAAGAATGATGATGAAGATGGTGGAAAAAATTTGTTTGAAGAAGCATTTTTTAAAGCTCAAATTAAACGTGTACGAAAAGATGAGTTGAAAACAAGTTATACCAAAGTGCTGCATCATCATGATGGACAAAACTTGGTAAATAACATACACAATTTACTAGTAAACGATCTTAACATTATTGTGTACAATTTTGTAGACATGCTTAGCCATGCAAGAACAGAAATGGAGGTTTTAAAAGAATTAGCAGGCGATGAAGCAAGTTATAGAAGTGTTACCAAAAGTTGGTTTGAACACAGTGCTTTATATCATGCTTTGAAAAAAATTGCTGATAAAAAAATCAATCTGATTGTTGCTACAGATCATGGAACAGTTCGTGTAAAAACACCACATAAAGTTGTTGGCGACAAACAAACCACTACCAATTTACGATACAAGCATGGTCGAAATTTAAACTACGATCAAAAAGATGTATTGGCATTTAGAGATCCTAGAGAAGTTGGCTTACCTGTTCCAAACGTAAATTCATCATTCATCTTTGCAAAAGAAGATGGTTTTTTATGTTATCCAAATAATTACAATCACTACGTAAATTATTACAAAAACACATTTCAACATGGTGGCATTAGTTTAGAAGAAATGATTGTTCCTGTAATTAAAATGGTTAGTAAATAGCAAATTAGGTTGTCTTTAATTGCCTTTTATGTGGATAAAAGAATAGCTGTTTGTAAAGCCATTATTTAACTTTACATCGTTGTTCTTGTACACATTTTTTGGTAAATACTATGAAATACACGCAAACAAATTTAGATAAACTAGAAAATATACTTTCTCAAAGTGAGTATGTAGTTCGTTACGAACGTGGTACTTTTCAAAGTGGTTGGTGCTTGTTAGAAGCCAAAAAAGTAGTGGTTTTAAATAAATTTTTAAATGTTGAAGGAAGAATAAATACGCTACTAGAGCTAATTCCACAAATTCAGATTGATTTCGATAAACTTACTATCGATAGTCAAAAATTATATGAGGAAGTGCTTAAAAAAATTGATATTCCCTCTGCTTAAATATTGTTTTTTATACAATTATCATGCTTTCTGAAACATATCAACAACCAACCATTACGGTTACTTTTTTAGGTACAGGTACTAGCAGTGGAGTGCCAATGATTGGTTGTGATTGTGCCGTTTGTACATCTACCAATAAGGCAGATAATAGACTCAGAAGCAGTATTTTGGTTCAATCTGCAACAACTACTTTTATAATAGATACTACACCTGATTTTAGATACCAAATGTTGCGTATCAATAATAAAAAACTCGATGCTGTTTTATATACACATGCACATAAAGATCATGTGGCAGGTTTAGATGATGTTAGGGCATATAATTATTTTCAAGAAAAAGATATGCCGCTTTATGCAACTGAGTTTACATTAAAACAAATACAATCAGAATTTTATTATGCATTTTCTGAAAAAAAATATCCAGGCGTTCCTCAACTTACGCTACATATTATAAAAAATGAATCTTTTTTTATTGGAGATATTAAAATAATTCCTATTTTAGTGTGGCATCATCAAATGATGGTTTTTGGGTATCGAATTGGCAATTTTACTTACATAACCGATGCAAATAGAATAGAAGAAAGTGAATTAGAAAAAATAAGAGGAACAGAAGTTTTAGTGTTAAATGCATTAAGAAAAGAAAAACATATTTCTCATTTCACTTTTCAAGAAGCGATTGATATAGCGAATGTAATAAAGCCAAGTAAAACCTACTTTACCCATATTAGTCACCAATTGGGTTTGCATGATGCAATCAACAACGAATTGCCCCCTAACATTCGTTTAGCCTACGATGGCTTGGTTTGTACTATTTAAAGATGCCTTGTTTATTTCTTTTACACCTAGCAAAACAAAGTGTAATGAAACAACTCTTTAAAGACTATTTTTCATTTTCTACTAAGGAAAGAAATGCCACTATTTTTTTATTATTACTCATGGCTGTATTTATCATTGTTCCTTATGTATATAAAAAACAGAAAAGTAATTCGTACTTAAATGAAGAAACCAAATCTGAAATTGCAGCATTTCAACAAATTAAAATAGTAGCTCCTTCAAACGGTGGCAATCAATACAAGAACTATACAAATGAATCTGTTGATTATAAAACTACTAATACTACTTTTAAACCCTTCTTTTTTGATCCAAATACGGTTGATGCAAAAGGGTGGGAGCAACTTGGACTTAGAGCTAAAACCATACAAACCATATTGAACTATAGATATAAAGGCGGAAAGTTTAGACAACCCACCGATATTAAGAAAATTTGGGGTTTACGAGATGATGAAGCAGAAAGAATAATTCCATATATACAAATTGCAAGTGTAAATAACCAAGCTTTCACCAATAGAAACGGTTTTGCAAACAATAACAGCGTTAACAAATTAGAACCTGTTGATATTAATACGGCAACACCAGAAATGTTTAAACATTTACCCGGCATTGCTGATGGATTACACTATAAAATTGTAAAGTTTAGAGATAAACTAGGTGGCTTTATTTCTATAGATCAAGTAAAAGAAACGTATGGAATTACTGATTCTGCATTTCAATTATTACAACCTTATTTACTGTTAAAAACAACTGATATTATTCGTTTAAACATAAACACTGCCTCTGAATTTGAGCTAAGTGCACATCCATACATAGAACGGCATGTTGCAAAAGCAATTGTTTTGTATCGACAGCAACATGGTAACTATGCTAGTATAAACGATTTAAAAAAGATTGTATTTATTAAAGATGCTTTCTTGAAAAAAATAGGTGCTTATTTAACGGTAGAATAAATATTTGCTTTTATAAACCTAATGGTGCGTTCTGTTGCATTCTTTTTAGTAAAACAATAGTGTAATAAAAAATGGCTAAAAAGCTGGCAAATACAATTGTAAAACCCCAAACATGTATATGTTGAAATGGATGTCTTAGTTGCAATAAAAAGTTATAGGCAATATTGTGTGGTTTGGTTATAACATCCCAGCTATTAAATCTATTAAAGCGTCCTATAAAAACGCCATAGCCACATAAAAGAATACATGTTGGAGAAAGCAATGTTGCTATCCATTTTATCTGAACGGTTTTTATAACAAAGCTTTCTATTTGTAAAATTGAAATGATGCAAATAATTAAACCATTCCATGCAGCCGACATTACTATCATTAAATCGAACCATAAAGGAATAGGATTTCTTTTTTCAAAATGAAAAATATCTGTAATTAAGTAAGGGGCATTTGGTAAAAATAATAGCCAAATAAATAGTGGAATAATCGTAAACCATTTCCATTTTTTCTTAAGTATTATTTTTCTACTAATCGTTAATGGAATTAATGCCAAAATGGTATTCCATATATAAAATCCATACGTTAGTTCTTGGGTATAAATGATTCTTACAAAGAGCAAAAGCATGTTAAATAGTACTGAAATACCAATCATTTTCTCGATCAGTGAAAGCTTATTTTTCATACAATAAATATTTTAGGAATAAAGATGATACCACCAACAATAATGCTAGCAATGCTGCTACAGAATACTGCAGCAGCTGCTAAATCTTTAATTGTTTTTATACTAGTATTATAGTTGGGCTCTACCATGTTACACAGCAATTCTATGGCTGTATTCACCATTTCTAAACAAATTACCAATGCAATGCATCCAACAATTGCCATCCATTCTATCGCTGAAATTTTTACCACAAAAGCTATTAACAATGTAATTACAGCAACTATCAACTGAATTTTTCCATTTCTTTCCGTTTTAAAAAAGCAATGAATACCATTCGCTGCATGTAACAATGCATGGGCAAAAGTTTGTTTTTGCATAACAATCATTTTTCAAATTGTATATCTATACTTGCGTTAATGATGGTTGATACCAATTGATTTTTCTACTGCTATACATTACTAGGGCTAAAACAATGAATAAACCAATACTTCCTACCAATAATGCTGTATCTTCTAATTGAATCAATACTAAAATAAAACCGTACAGCACTGTTAAAATTCCGCCGAAAATACTAGCAGTAAGCCAACTACCAAAATGACTTTTTGTGTAGAAAAATATGAGTAAAACGGTAGCTGAGGCTGCTAATAAATAGGCATAGTTAAACTGCATAAATTCGCCAATAGAAAGTAATAATGTATAAAAAATGCAAAGTGCTATTCCTACTAAAATATATTGAATAGGGTGTAATGGCTTTTTTTGCATCAACTCAATAATGAAAAACAAACTAAATGTTAAACCAATAATTAAGATTGCATATTTGATACTTCTTTCAGTTTTAGCATATTGATCTGCCGGTTGAATCATGTTTACACCAAAAGCAAAACTACTTTTATTTACTTCATCAAATTCTGTAAGTGTAGTTGTAAAAGGCAGGCTTGCTTTATTAAATGTCCAATTAGCATCAAATTTATTTTTCGAAATGCTTCTTTCATTTGGTAAGGTAATTCCATCAAAAGATGGGCTACTCCATTTTCCATTCATCTTAAATGAGCTGTTGCCTGCAAGTGGTGTAAAGTATAACTTTTCACTACCTTTTAGTTTTATTTGTACACCAAAATGTAGCGGTTTGCTCAAAGCATCACTACTCAATTGTATGGGTGCAGACAATCCAATATCATCTAATTGCTTATTTGGTAAGCCAGGCGTAAGTTCATAATTTGTATTATTGAATTGAACTACAATTTTCTCTTCAATTCCCTTAAAATCTGAAATGCCAATACATATTCTTGCTTCGTTTAAAAGCAATGATTCAAGTTTAATTTCTTTAGGTAATTGAATTAAAAAGTTACCAGTAGATTGTGTAGCACTTTTGTACAATAGTACTTTGTAAATAGATCGAGGTCGCTCTTCTGGAATAATACTAGAATTTGTAGATAAATTTTCTGGAAGAATGAGTAAGCTTCTGTTAATTAGCGTGTCTTTACCATTCTTATTTTTTTCACTTGAAATATACGGAATGTATAAGTATGGATTGGTAATTGTTTGTGCATTTGCCCACTTAGCAGATACTTCTTTTACTACTTCTTGTTGCCGATTTGCTCTCTCTTGAATAATATTTTCAACAAAAAAAGTGGGCACAAGCATTGCTAGAATTAAAAGCCCTGTAGTTATGGCTTTGTACAATAGTTTATTGCTATTTTTTTGTGTAGTTAATAGCTCATTGTTTAAGTCCATTGTTGTTTCAGTTGTTGTGTTCATTTTATTATTATTTAAAAGTGCTTTGAAATTCAAAGTGTTTGGATAAAAAAATTATTTACTCGATTTAATCATTTCTTCTAATGCTTGTAAATGCTGTTTAAATGCTTTTTCACCAGCTTTTGTAGCAGTGTAAGTGGTATTTGTTTTTCTGCCAATAAATCCTTTTTGTACTTTAATATATCCGCTTTCTTCTAGTCCTTTAATATGGCTAGCAAGATTTCCATCGGTGGCTTGCATCAATTCCTTCAATTCATTAAAATTAATTTCTGCATTTACCATTAGGGTACTCATAATACCTAATCGTAAACGATTATCAAAAACTTTATTTAAATGCTCAATCGGATTTTTCATGTTATTCAACTTTCCCTCATTAATGTCTATCGTATTTGTTCCACATAATTATTCCATAAACAATATGCAGAATACCAAAACCAATGGCCCAAAAGTACAAACCGTAACCAACATAAAATAAATTGATACCGCCTAAAATAATCTCACAAAATCCTAAATATCTTACTTCATCAAGTGTATACTTACTACCATTTATTAAGGCTAATCCATAAAAAATTAAACAAGCAGGACCAATAAATTGCCAAACATTATTGGCCAACATACCAATAACAAAAATTCCACCAGCAGCTAGTGGAATACAGATATTCACAAACAAGCGTTTGCTACTAGTATTAAAAATATTTACTTTATTTAGTTTAGATTTTCTCCATGTAAAATAAATACCCAAACTAGCTGCAAGCAGCATGGTTGCTATACCTAAAATAAAAAGCTTTGTTTCTAAAGCTTTGAAACTTTCTAATTGCCAATAGCCACGGCCATTATATGCATTGTAATAATTACCAATAATTGTATGGGCAATATATGCACTAACAATACCACAAATACCAGCAGCAATTCCGCTTAAACCACTAAGGCTAATAAAGCGACTGCTTTTCTCCATTAACTGTTTAATATCGTTTAGTGTATCTAAGTGTTCATTCTTGTTATTCATAAAAGCACTTTGAAAAACAAAGTAATTGATTTGTTTTCTATTAACCAAAATAATTATTGTTATAAAAACAAAAAACCTTCTTAGAAAAGAAGGTTGTGTAAAGAGCAAGCAATCAAAAAAAATTGTTATTGTAATACTTCTCTAGCGATTACAATTTTTTGTATTTCAGAAGTGCCTTCACCAATGGTACAAAGTTTGGCATCTCTATAATATTTTTCTACTGGAAAATCTTTTGTATATCCATAGCCACCAAATATTTGCACAGCATCTGTAGCTACTTTTACAGCTACTTCACTTGCATAATATTTTGCCATTGCACTTTGTTTGGTAACAGATTTATTATTCATTTTTAAATCACAAGCTTGTTGTGTAAGTAAATCTGCAGCCATAATTTCTGTAGCCATATCGGCTAATTTGAAACTAATTCCTTGAAAGTTTGCAATGGGTTGGTTGAACTGATGACGTTCTTTTGAATATTGAATAGCTGCTTCATAAGCACCTTTTGCAATGCCTACCGATAAAGCTGCGATAGAAATTCTACCACCATCTAAAATTTTCATTGCTTGATGAAAGCCATCGCCAATTTCTCCCAATCTTTGCTGATCACTGATGATACAATTATCAAAAATCATTTCACAGGTTTCGCTGGCACGCATTCCCAACTTGTTTTCTTTTTTTCCAGCCATAAAACCTTTAGTGCTTCTTTCAACTATAAATGCTGTAGAGTTATTCTTTGTACGTGGCTCACCCGTTCTACAAATTACTACTGCAACATCTCCATTTTTCCCATGTGTAATCCAACTTTTTGTTCCATTTAAAATCCAATTTTCGCCTTGTTGAACAGCTGTGGTTTGCATATTGCTAGCATCGCTACCTGTATTTGGTTCGGTTAAACCCCAAGCACCAATGAATTCTGCTGTAGCTAATTTGGGTAAATATTTTTGCTTTTGTTGTTCGTTTCCAAACATTAAAATATGGTTTGTACAAAGGCTATTATGTGCTGCTAAACTTAAACCAATTGATCCACAAACTTTGGCTATTTCTTGAATAATAGCATTGTATTCAAAATAGCTTAAACCTGCACCACCATATTGTTCTGGCACTAAAATACCCATTAACCCCAATTGTCCCATTTGTTTAAATATTTCAACAGGAAAGGTTTGAGATTCATCCCATTCCATTAAATGTGGTTTAATGTTTTGGTTGGCAAAATCTTTTGCTGTTTGTGCTACCTGTTTGGTTAACTCTGTTGTTTCAAAATTCATATGCAAGCTATTAACTAACGTTTGTTAGTTTTACAAATATAGTGCTACATAGTAATTCAAAAAATATTTTTTCTGAAAGAAAAACTGAAAACATAATGGATAAATGTTTTAATTATAAACGAATAAAAAACACCCATTCAATTAAAGAATTCTACAAATTGAATGGGTGTTTAGAAATAAAATATTTACAGCAATTAACTTAAATATTTACCTACAATTGGCACTCTTCTTCCAACACCAAATGCTTTGGGAGAAATTCTGATAATTGGGCAAAATTGATTGCGTTTATAC
>Ga0114938_1000889_pt1 | contig 21688 bp, 22 predicted proteins | sample AshMeaBigSpring_FD_88675 | JGI IMG/M metagenome (GOLD analysis project Ga0114938, IMG submission 88675) | Groundwater microbial communities from Big Spring, Nevada to study Microbial Dark Matter (Phase II) - Ash Meadows Big Spring | ecosystem: Environmental > Aquatic > Deep subsurface >...
AAGGGCATGCAGCAGCCGCGGCTGGATGGCGCCGGCGGCAAGAGTTTCCCCCAGACCCGCTACCTGGCCAACCGGCTGCCGGAAGTCATCCATGCCGCCGCCACCTCACCGGTGCAGGTGCTCTTCGTAAGCAGCTCCAACCCCGCCTACACGCTCCTCGACACCCAGAACGCGGAGAAGGCCCTGCAGAAAATTCCGCTGATTGTCAGCTTCTCCCCGTTCATGGACGAAACCGCGGCGATGGCCCACTACATCCTGCCCAACCACACCTACCTGGAGCGTTTCGAGGACGTACCGGCCGCCGCCGGTTTCCCCAAGCCGATTCTCGGGCTCACCCGGCCGGTCGTAGCGCCGCTCTTCGACACGAAACACACGGGCGACGTCGTGCTGGAGCTGGCCAAGGCTCTGGGCGGGACGGTGGCCGCCGCCTTTGCGTGGGAGAGCTTCGCGGCCTGCCTGCAGGAGACCCTGGGGAGCATGTGGCAGACCCTCAAGAAGGACGGATACTGGGTCGACACCGCGTTCGCTCCGCCGGCCTTCGAAACGGCGAGCCATAAGTTCGAATTCACGAACGCCGAAATCGGGAAACTGCCGGCCTACACCCCTTTCCGGGCTCCCGGCGACGCCCAGTCGTTTCCGTTGACCCTAGTCCCCTTCGACTCGATGCGGCTCACCGGCGGGTGGGTGGGGTCCCCGCCGTTTCTGGTAAAAGCCGTCGAGGACACCATCCTCAAGAAGGATTTGGTGCTGGTGGAAGTCAATCCCGCCACCGCCCGGGAACTGGGGATTGCCGACGGCGCCACTGCCCTGCTGAGCACCCCCACGGGCAGCGCGATCGTCAAGGTGAACCTTTGGGAAGGGATCATGCCCGGACTCATCGGGATGGTCCGCGGCTTGGGCCACACCGCCTGGGACCGTTTCCTGGCCGGCAAGGGCGTGAACGTCAACCGGCTGATGAAACCGGTGGAAGACCCCGGCACCGGCTTCGAGGCGGCCTGGGGCGTGCGGGCGAAACTGACGAAAGCCTGATCGACGGCGTCCGATAGACGATCGGTCAGAACCACTTGACAACCTGAAGGGTGTTCGAATGGATCAGCCAAACTTCAAGAAGTTCGGAATGGTCATTGACCTGGACAAGTGCACCGGCTGCGGAGCCTGCATGGTGGCCTGCATGGCCGAGAACAACGTCGCCTTCCGCGAAGACGAAACCGACAAGATGTTGAGCATCTCGTGGATGCGGATCTACCGCCTGACCAACGGCAAGGCGTTTCCGAACAGCGAGGAGTGCTTCCTGCCGCGGCCCTGCCAGCAGTGCGAAGGCCACCACGGCCACTCGCCGTGCGTGTCGGTCTGCCCGGCCACGGCCACCGACTACGACATGAAAACGGGCATCGTCAGCCAGATCCCCACCCGCTGTTTCGGCTGCCGGTACTGCATGGCCTCCTGTCCTTACCACGTGCGCCAGTTCAACTGGTGGGACCCGGTCTGGCCGGAGGGGATGGAGCGGTCGTTGAACCCCAACGTCTCGGTGCGCATGCGTGGCATCGTGGAGAAATGCTGCTTCTGCTTCCACCGCTATCAGGCGGCCATGGACCAGGCTTACGTCGAGGGCCGTCGCGACCTGGAGGAGCATGAGTACCAGACGGCCTGCACCCAGGCTTGCCCGGCGGGCGCCATCGTCTTTGGAGATCTGAACAACCCCGGCCACACCGTCCACCAGTTGGCCCAGCCGGACCCGGATCGGGAAGGCCGGCCGCGCAACCCCAAGGCGTTCCGGCTGCTGGAGCGCCTGGGCACCAATCCGAAGGTGTACTACCTGACTGGCAGGGATTGGGTCCGCAAGGCGGGCGACAACGAAGTCAAGAAGAGCTGAGCGGCGGGGGCGGCCGCCCTCCGCCGGGCAACCGGATGCGCAACCAACCACAACCGGCAACGAGGTAGGAGATATGGATTCTGTTTTGATTCCCAAAGGGGTGGAACGCTGCTCGATCGGCAAGTTTGCCCTTTTCATCGCCGTGGTCGGCGCGGTTCTGCTGTGGGGCGTGGTGGCGATGCTGCTGATCTACATCAAGGGGCTGAACCAGACCAACATGAACAACGCCTACGGCTTTGCCCTCTGGATCTGGGCCGACCTGGCGGTGATCGCGCTGGGCGGCGGGGCCTTCTTTACCGGGCTGCTGCGCTACATCATCGGCAAGGACGAGCTGAAGCACATCATCAACTACGCAGTGCTGATCGGCTTCGTCTGCTACAGCTCGGCCCTGTTGATCCTGGCCATCGACGTGGGCCAGCCGCTGCGGGCGTGGTTCATCTTCTGGCACGCCAACGTGCACTCCATGCTGACCGAAGTGGCCTTTTGTCTGACCTGCTACTTCGGGGTGCTGACCATCGAGTACCTGCCCATGGTGTTCGAAAACCGGCAGATCGACCGGGTGCCGTTCTTTCACCACCTCGGCCACAACATGCACGCGATCATGGCGATCTTTGCCGCCACCGGCGCCTTCCTGTCATTCTTCCACCAGGGGTCGCTGGGCGGGGTCACCGGCGTGATGTTCGGCCGGCCCTTCGGCTACCGCACCGGGCTTTTGATCTGGCCCTGGACGTTTTTCCTCTACACCTGGTCGGCGGCCGCCGTCGGGCCGTGCTTCACCATTTTCATCACCCGCATCACCGAGGCCGTCACGCGCAAGAAACTGGTCAAGGACAGCGTCGTCGACCTGCTGGCCAAGATCGCCGGCTGGATGCTGCTGACCTACATCATCGCCAAGATCATCGACACCTGGTACTGGGCGGCGGTGACGGCGCCCGCCGCCGGCTTCACGCTGATGGATTTTTACTCCAACAACCCCGGGTCGGCTTACGGGCTGTGGATCCTGATAGCCGAGATCGGCCTGTGCGGTGTGGTTCCGGCCATCATGCTGGTAACGCCGAGCATCCGGCGCCGGCCGGCGGCGCTCTTCGTCGCCGTGACGCTGGCGGTGATCGGCGCTTGCCTGAACCGCTGGGTGATGGTTCTGCAGGTCCAGGCGGTGCCGGTGCTCAGCTTCGAAACCTGGTTCACCTACTTTCCGAGCTGGCAGGAAATCGCCACGACCATTTTGCCGGTCGCTTACGGCATCATCCTGATCGCGCTTTCCTACCGCTACCTGCCGATTTTTCCGCAGGAACAGGAACTGAATCCGATTGAGGGAGGCAAGTGATGTTTCCGTTCAGCTTCGAATGGATCTGGGATATGAGTCACATGGTTTTTCACGGCGGCCTGTGGTATGCGCTGTCCATCCTCGGCATGGGAATGACCTATTGCATCATCAAGGCGGCATACGACAGCGTCAAGGGCAAAGGCGGTCATCACAGCCACGGGCATCACTGAGACACTGCACGAGTCTGACCTCATGGCGCTCCTCTTGCTGACCGCGGCGGGGGAGCGCCATTTTTGTTTGCATGAAATCCGCATCTAGCACCTAGCACCAAACACAAAACACAAAAAAACAACCGATATGGACAAAATCATCATCCACGGCGGCCGGCGGTTGGAAGGCCGGGTGCGCATCAGCGGTTCGAAGAACGCCGCCCTGCCGATTCTCTTCTCTGCGCTGCTCAGCGACGGGGTCAACACGTATTCGAACGTGCCGGACCTGAAAGACATCGACAGCACCCTGCTGCTGCTCTCGCGTCTCGGTGTCCGGGTTGAGACCGACGGGTCGTCGGTCCGGGTTGACGCCGGCGGGCTTGCAAGCCATGAAGCGCCCTATGACCTGGTGCGCAAGATGCGGGCCTCGGTGCTGGTATTGGGGCCGCTGGTCGCCCGACTGAAGCGCGCCCGGGTATCGCTGCCCGGGGGCTGTGCGATCGGCGCCCGCCCGATCAACCTGCACCTGAAGGGGCTGGCCGCGCTGGGCGCCGAAATCGCCCTGGAGCACGGGTACGTCACTGCGTCCGCCGAGCGGCTGCGCGGCGCGGAGATCTACTTCGACGTGGTCACCGTCACCGGCACCGAGAATCTGATGATGGCGGCGGTCCTGGCCGAAGGCACCACGGTGCTGCGCAACGCGGCCCGCGAGCCGGAGGTGGTGGCGCTGGCCGAGGTGCTCCGCCGGATGGGGGCCGACATCACCGGCGCCGGCACTGCGGAGATCACCATCCGCGGCGTCAACGGGCTCCGGCCGGTGTCCGCCGAGATCATTCCGGACCGGATCGAAACCGGCACTTTCATGGTCGCGGCCGCTCTTACGGGCGGGCCAATCACCATCACCCACTGCGAACCCCGGCACATCGGCGCCACCCTGGACAAACTGCGCGAGGCCGGGGCGCGAATCGACGTTCAGGAGCAGACCCTGACCGTCACGGGCCCCGCCCGCATCGCCAGCGTCGACATCAAGACCCAGCCGTATCCGGGATTTGCGACGGACATGCAGGCGCAGTTCATGGTGCTGATGAGCGTGGCCGACGGCGTCAGCGTCATTTCCGAGAGCATCTTCGAGAACCGCTTCATCCACGTGAGCGAACTGAGGCGCATGGGCGCCGACATCCTGGTGTCCGGGAATACCGCCACGGTCCGGGGCGTGCCCCGGCTTTCGGGCGCTCCGGTGATGGCCACCGACCTGCGGGCCAGCGCCTGTCTGGTGCTCGCCGGGCTGGTGGCCGACAACGTCACCGAGGTCCAGCGCGTCTATCACCTGGATCGCGGCTACGAGGCCCTGGAAAGGAAGTTCGCCGCACTGGGCGCGGACATCCGCCGGGTCAAATAACCATTTTTCCGCCTCGGGCGGGACAAGGACCATGTCGATCCAACCCGGTATCGTTTGAACAGCATATTGGTTTATGCAGGCTGAAAGGTATTATTGCCGGCCCGTCATCCCGCTGACGGTCGCGCTGATCGCCGGAATCGGCCTGGGCGCGGAGGCGCCGGGATGGGCTGGCGCGGCGCTGGCCGTGGCTCTCGCATGCGGCCTCGGCATGCTGCGTTGCATCACCCGAGACGAGTCCGCCGCGGTCCTCCCGCTGCTGCTCTTTGTTGCTCTCGGCTATCTCTCCCTGCAAGCCTGGGTGCAGCCGCGTTTTCCGGCCAACCACGTGAGCCGTTTCGTCAACTCCGGTCCCTGGCGCATCGTCGGCGTAGTGGACGCGCGGCCGCTGGAATTCGAAAGCCGGAGCCAGTTCGTCCTGCGGGTCGAACGGCTGGAAAGCGGCTCGGACGCTCACCAGGTGTCCGGCCTCCTGCGCGTCACCGCGGCCGGGGAGGCCATCAGCCTCGCCCAAGGCGACCGCATCGCCCTTCACAGCCGCATCAGCCCCATCCGCAACTTCAACAATCCCGGGGGTTTCGATTTCAAGCGCAGCATGGCCTATCGGGGGATCTGGGGCAGCGCGTTCACCAGGAGCGGCGGCTTGAGCCTGCTCGCGCACCGCGCCAGGGACGGCATCCTGGAGCGGGTCGACATGGCGCGATCCGCGATCTCCGCCCGGATCGACCAGGCCGTTTCCGGACCCGAGGCGGCGGTGCTGAAAGCCCTTGTGATCGGCGATCCGTCGGGGATCGCGCCGGGTGTCCGCGAGGCCTTCACGCGCACCGGAACCAGCCACATTCTGGCCATCTCCGGCCTGCATATCACGATCGTCGCCACCATCGCCTTCGGTCTGTTCCGGTGGCTGCTGAGCTGGATGCCGATCGCGGTCAGGCATGCATGGACGCGCAAGGGCGCGGCCGTGCTGACCTTGCTGCCGGTTACCCTCTACGCCCTCATCGCCGGATTCTCGCCGTCCACCCAGCGCGCCCTGCTCATGGTCGCGGCGTTCCTCCTGGCGCTATTGGCGGAGCGCGAAACCGACCTGCCGAACACCTTGGCGCTGGCGGCGCTATTGATCCTCAGTGTTCAGCCCTCGTCGCTCTTCTCGATTTCATTCCAACTCTCCTTTGCGGCCGTGTCCGCGATCGTTTACGCGTTTGAGCGTCTGGAGGCGCGGCGCGCAGCCGCGGCGCCCGATAAGCCCGATGGCTGGGCGCTCCGGGTCCGGCGGGGCGTGGCGGCATTTTTCGGGGTCTCCCTGGTCGCTACCTGGGGGACGCTGCCGCTCGGCACGTACTATTTCAACCAGGTGGCCTTTATCGGCCCGCTGGCGAACTGCGTCGCCATCCCCATCATGGGCTACCTCGCGGTGGGCATCGGCCTGATCGGAACGCTGTGCGCGGCGATATGGGCGCCGGCGGCGCACGTATGCTTCGAAGCCGGCGGTGCCTTGCTGTCGAAATCGGTCGCTCTCATCGAATGGATGGCCGGCTTTCCGTTTGCCGCCGTCCGAACGGTAAGCCCCTCCGTCCCGGAAATGGCGCTGTTCTATTTGTTGAGCTGGGCGGTCTTCCACCTCGCCACCGATCGCGGCCTGCCCACAGCGGCCGCCGCCAACGCAGCCGAGTTCAGGGAAATGCCCGCGCGGGGCCCGGCGCCCGAGCTGTCGCGCCGCCCGCTCCTATGGTGCATGGAGACGATCCTGCGCATGCACCCCGGCCGCAGAACGGCCTGGGCAATCCTTGTCTTCAGCCTGATCGGCGCAAGCCTCGACGCCGGCTACTGGATCCACCAGCGCTTCGGCCGCCGGGATCTACGGGTGACAATGATCGATGTGGGACAGGGGAGCGCCGTGCTTCTGGAGCTGCCGGCGGGTGGTACCGCACTGGTCGACGGTGGGGGATTCGCCGATCCGGGCGCCTTCGACGTCGGCGCCCGGGTGGTGGCTCCCTTTTTATGGCGCCGGAAAATCGCCTCGATCGACACCTTGATTCTGACGCATGCCAACAGCGACCACGTGAACGGCCTGGCTTTCATCGCCGAAAACTTCCACGTGCACGAATTGTGGACCAACGGCGAATCCCGGCCGATTGCAGGCTATGAAACGCTGATGCAGACGGCCGCACGCCGCCGCATCGCAGTGCCCGGCTTTGCCGGGATCCCCCGCCGATCGACGGTCAACGGCGTGCAGATCGAGGTGCTTTACCCGCCGGTCGACTTCCTGGGCCGCCTCCGGAGCGAAGGCTGGCGCCGAGATGAGAACAACAACAGCCTGGTGACGCGCGTGGCCTTGGGCGGGGTCTCGTTCCTGATACCGGGGGACATCAAGCAGCCGGCTGAAAAGGAGCTGGTGGCCATGGCCGGCGCGCGGTTGAAAAGCACCGTTCTGATCGCGCCGCACCACGGCAGCCGATCGTCCAGCTCGGAGGAGTTTCTGCGAGCAGCGGCGCCGGCGGCCGTGCTCATTTCCAGCGCCGGCCGCCCGGGATCCGGCATGCCGCACCCGCAGGTCCTGGAGCGCTACGACCGGCAGGGCGTCCGCATCTATCGGACGGATCGCGACGGCGCTGTCAGCGTAACCACCGACGGACACGAATGGTCCGTCAGTCCGCACTGGAATTCCAACTGAGCGGCTTCGCAGAGCATCGTTCGGCCGGGGCTTTCCCAAATGAAAAAGCCCGAGGCAACGCCTCGGGCTTTTTTTACGCACAGCGCTGGCTATCTAAAAGTCGATCTGCCACTTGGCGCCGGCGTACCACTGGTAGCCCTCGTCCTCGCCGGCGGCGTCGTCCATGAAGTCCTGGTAGCCGGCCTCCGGCACGACGTAGACGCCCGGAGCCAGGGTCAGCACCGCCTGCACATAGCCCTGCCAGAAATCGTCGTTGTCCGAGCCAGGCGAATCCGGATCGTCGTTGCGGTAGCCGAAGCCGGTCTCAAATTTCAGGCTGTCGCTAGCACTCAGCCCGAGAACGAGCCCCAGCATGTAGCTCGTGGCGTCGTTGACGTCATCGCCGCCGCTCTTCAGCGAGGCCGAACTGGACGTGGCGGCGTTGTAACTGCCGTTTTTCCAGTTGGCGTTGTTCCAGTTCTGGCCGTAGGCGCCGTCGGCTCCCAGGTAGAAAGCGCCCAGGTTGGCTTTGACGGTGAGGCCGAGGACGTAGGAATAGATGTCAAGGTCGTCCTGCAAACTGCTGGCGCCTTTGGAAACTTTGAAGTAATTGAATCCGCCGAAGGGGATTAATTGCAGGGAGTCCGTTTTCAGCGTGTAGCGGGCCTCGATCTTGGGCAGGTTCCAGTCGGGGTCGCTGCCTGCGGGAGTGATGTCCGCAGCGCCGGAGGAGCTGTCCTTGAGCGGATTGGTCAGAAAGGCGAGCTCGAGGCCCCCCAGGATCAGGGTCAACCCGCCCGGCCGGCGGCCGTGGAAGACGCCGCTGCCTTCCATGTCGTCGTCCTCGTTGAAGACCTGGTTGGAGAGATCATTGGTGACGGGGGAGTAGTCCTTTCCGACCTTGAGCGCGGCCTTGTCGGCGAAATGCCAAACACCGTAGGCCCGGCGGGTGCCGACGTCGAGGTCGCTGCCGTCGGAGCCCTTGAGGCCGAGCTCGATCTTGCCCGAAACCTTGTCGGCCTTGACGTTGGCTCCCAAACGCGAGTTGGTCTGGAAGTTCCATACCGTGCCCCAGTCGTCGTCTTCGCCGTTCACTGGGCTATCGCCGAAGTCTTCGTACACATAGAAGGTGGACATACGCGCGCTGCCGTAAAAGGACCAGTCAGCGGCCATGGCCGGTGCTGTCAACATCGCGACGACTAATACTGCAGCGAACTTCTTCATCAGAGCGCTCCTCCCTGATCTGTTCGAAAAATGGTGCAAAGCCCAACACTTTCCAATATGCCTGCCTTTCGCCAACTCCTTTGCGGCAGGAACCCAAGAACGCTTAACCAGTCCGGGGAGAAAGGGGCATAACTGTCATAAACCTTTAGCTTTAATCATTACTACGAATTATTACATGAAATCAAGTAGGTTTTTTGTTAGATGCAAGGGGGAAAGATCTTCTTGGGCAAGAGGAGGGCGTCGTCATGAAATCATTTGCGAGGAGGTCCGGAGCATGGATATGGTTGGTCGCAGGGCTAATCCATTTTGGCATGAGCAACCTGATTATGCCGCTGACCATCGCCCTGGTGAAACCAGCGTCGGCCACCCCGGAATGGAACGGCATAGCAGTCACCCTTCTGGTGCGATTGACCAAGTTGCTGCACCTGCCCCTCGTCACGCTGGCGCTTTATCCGCGCGAATGGTTTCCGGGAAACTGGGTCTATCTCCCCATGGCGGCGAACAGTCTTATCTGGGGGATAGGGGTCAAATGGTTAGCGGGGATTTATCGCAGGTACGGTTGAGGGCTCGATGCGATGGAGGGACTAGTCGATCGCGGCCAGCACGCTGAACTTTTCCCGGGTGAGGGCCTTCTTGATCAGGGCGGTGTTGCAGGCGGCCAGCCGAAAATGGTAGACGCGCTTGCGCGCCTTTTCAAGCGTCGTGATGACGTTGATGACATCCCCGCCGTTATCGTTGATGATCTGAAGCATTTTCTTGAGGGACTCGGGTTTGTTTCCGGCGGCGACGTCCAGGCGTGAGGTGGAGGAAAGGATCCCCATCATGTCAATGAAGGCGCGCAGCATGTCGGTTTCGGTGATGATGCCGACCAGCCGGCCGTTTTTGGTCACCGGAAGACCACCGATTTTGTGCTTGTAAATAATCTGCGCCGCAGTCTCGATATCGTCGTCCGGCGCCACCGTGATCGGATCGGCGATCATGAGGTCCTTCAGGTCGACGTCGCCCAGCATGGAGGGGATAAGACCCTGCTTGAGGTCGGCCAGTGTCACCAGCCCCTCCAGCTTGCGACGCTTGGACACCACCGGCAGATGGCGGATGTGGTTGGCCTTCATCAACTCGATGGCGTCGCTGATGGAGGCGCTGGAGGTTATGGTGATGGGCTCTTTGATCATCAACTCTTGGATTCGCATGCCTTGATCCTCAGCCGCGACACGAACGACGCACCGGCGATGGGCCGACAGGGCATCGGCAATTATGCTGAATTTATAGCGGCTTCGCGGGCGACATGCAACAGAAAAGATTACTATGAGCGGCGCCTACGGAGTGAATTTCCATGGCATGATGGGGTTGGGGTTTCAAACCGGAGAAGATGGCCGTATGCCGGCGCCGTGACGGACTCTGCCATTGCCATGAGAGGAGAACTGCCGATGAAGAAAAACGAAATAACGGTTTTGGCCGGCGATGTCGGCGGAACAAAGACGACCCTGGCCGTGTTCTCCTCCACCTCCGGTTTGCAGTCCCCCTTAGCGGAAGCAAGCTTTGCCAGCCGGGATTATGCCAGCCTGGAGGCCCTGACGCGCGGTTTTCTTTCCGGGGTCAAGGCCAAAGTGGATCGCGCGAGTTTTGGAGTGGCCGGCCCGGTGGTCGACCGAAAGGCCAGAATCACCAATCTGCCCTGGGTCTTGGATGAGGAAAGACTGGCTGAAGAGCTCGGCCTTGCCTCCGTGCGGCTGCTGAATGACCTTGAAGCCGTCGCCACTGCCGTGCCGCGGCTGGGGGCGGCCGATCTGTTCCCCCTGAACAAGGGGCGTGCGATACCGAACGGCTCCATGGCGGTGGTGGCCCCGGGAACCGGCCTGGGCGAGGCCTTTCTGATCTGGGACGGCGCCGGCTATCGGGCCTATCCTTCCGAAGGCGGGCATGCGGACTTTGCGCCCACCAACCCGCAAGAGGTCGGGTTGCTGCTGTACCTGCTGGAGCGCTTCGGGCATGTCAGCTACGAGCGGGTTTGCTCCGGTATCGGCCTGCCGAACATTTACGCGTATTTGAAAGACAGCGAGGGTGCCGTCTCTCCGGAAAGCGGGTCCGAGCGGTTGGCCGGTGCCGAAGACCCGACGCCTTTGATCATCGCGGCGGCGCTCGACAACGAGCGGCCGTGCCCGCGCTGCCGGGCGGCGCTGGAGATGTTCGCTTCCATCTTAGGCGCCGAGGCCGGCAATCTTGCCATGAAGGTGATGGCCTTGGGAGGCCTCTACATAGGCGGCGGAATCCCGCCGCGCATCCTCCCGGTGCTTCGGGACGGAGCCTTCATGGGCGGATTCAAGCGCAAGGGACGGATGTCGCAGATGATGGGGGCTATCCCGGTCCACGTGATCATGAACCCCAAGGCTGCGCTGCTGGGAGCCGCCAGCCGGGCTATCGCCGCACGGGAAAGCTGAGCCGGCGTGAGAGCGATGCGATCAAATGGCTCGAGAAAGGGCAATGCCGTTGCCGCGCAGCTCCGACATTGCTTTCAGCTCTGCTGTCATCGCTTCGCGCTTTTCGGTTGAACTGAGAGGGGCGGAGAAACTCACGTGTTTAAAATAATGACCGCAGGCAAGGCACCTGTAATACGTCGTCTGCACCGTTCCGTAGGAGTTGCTTAATGGCCTTGCGCCCTCAGTCACGAACAGTTGAAGGATGTCCGTTGAGTTGCAGTGATTGTAAGGGCAATGCATGTCAATCCTCCCGTGCATACATTTTACTCAAATGTGCCCTTAGAAAGCATAATGGATGCCAAGAAATTCAACAGATTAAAAAGGTTCTGATTTTATGCGTAAAAATAACCGAACAAATTAATAGAAACCAGGATTTGACTAAGCAAATGAGGAAACAAACCGCGGGGCGGTCTGAACTATTTTCAATATTCGCGAATAGATGAGAACAAACCAAGGTATCTGGTAGGTGCCTTTCCCCTGAAACGGAACGGCTTAGACTTTTGCCGCCCATTTTTAACGCAAACCCCAACGCGGGATTCGGCTCTGCAGCCATCTATCCGCATGTTTGAAGGATGCGATTCCGAGCTGGAACCCGTGCTTCACGACCCTCAGGTTCGCAAACGGCCATTCATGCTCACGCCAGAGGCGGTGGCGGAGGTGGCAGCTCTCCGCGCTCCAGGGCTTCCCGGGCGGACTTCACCGGAATGCCGGCCTCGCACGGCACGCCCACCTGACAAAGGCCGCAGCCGTAGCCCTCGAAGCGGTAGGTCTTTTTCACGTACTCCCGGGAGCGTGCCAAGTGGCGGCGGCACTTCTCCTTGTCGTGGCCTTTGGGCGAGATCGCGCGGGCCGGGCAGCGATCGATGCATTTGCCGCAAGTCCCATTGGCGAAAAAGAGGCAGTAGGCCCGGTGGTCCTTGTAAGGGCGGGGAGTCGGCTGAAGCGCAATCTTGGCCACCACGGAACCCGCCCGCATGGCCTTGCCTCTGGCGGTAATAAGCCCGTCGCACAGACCGAAGGTGCCTAGCCCGGAGGCGTGCGCGGCATGACGCTCAGACCAGGTTGAGGCGTAGGAATAGCGCTGCGACTTGATGACGGTCCAATTGGCGACCAGCATCGGCGCGACCGCGGCGTGCCCGGCCCGTGCAAGGCTGTCGGCCACGTGTCGGCGCAGGGCGACGTTGAACTCCTCGCCGTAGACGCGGATGCGGGCCCATTCTTCGGCCGGATAGCGCCTGGACCGGCGGTTGGCCCTGCGGACCGCTTTGCGCTGGGGCAGGACCCAGGAAATGACGGTCAGCTCCGCGGCGCCGGCCGGCTCGCTGATGCAGTGCTGGTTAAAGACCTCCCAGGGGGTCCAATGGAAAGGCCCCACATGTTCCTTGTACTGCTGCCAGATCGGATCGGCGCCGGAGGCGAACCCGACCAGGGCTTCCTCCCACGCCGGGTCCGCGGTTTGATGGCTCATGGTGTTGAGCGGAGATTCGTCGATGAAGTCTTGAATCAAGCTCTCAATCCAGTCTCCTGAAATACGAAGGGCGCTTTGCATCGACAGCTCCTGACGTCCGAGTTCCCTTTTTCTCTCTACCGGATCGCTTTCGGATCAAGACACGAAAAGCCCCACCGTCTTCCCATCCTTGAGGTTCACCAGGCCCTCCTCGCAGATCCGCAGATAGGGAATGGCCGCGCCGGTGAGGGCGATGAGCGACAGCAGGGGATCGGGGAATCCAACGCCCAGGCGGGCGATGGCATGTTTCAAGTCCGCCATCTGAGCGGCAACGGCTGCCATGGGCAAATCGCTGGCAAGCCCGAAGATCGGCATGGCGATTTCGGCCAGCACCCGGCCGGCCGCGCAGAGCACGGCGCCCCCCTGCAACTCGGCGATGCGGTTGACGGCGCAGGCCATGTCCATCTCGTCGGCTCCGATCACCACGATGTCCGATGTGTCCCAAGCAGCACTGCAGGCCAGGGCGCCGCGGGCGAGTCCAAAGCCCGTGATCAAGCCGGTAAAGCGCTTTCCAGGGTCATGGGTGCGATCCACTGCGGCGATTTTGCACAGGTTCTCGGCCGGGTTCGCCCGGATCTCCCCGTTGGTTACTGGCAGATCGAGGCAGCGTTCGGCCGTGACCAGGTCGGTGACCATCTCCATGACCCGCACCCGCGCGGCGCTGCCTCCTAACGGCGGGCGGATGCTGAAATCGGCAGGCTCCAGGCGGCGAGGCAGGCGGATCGTGTTCAGGCTCGCAGCGGAAAACGCGTGCGCCCGGGGCTCCTCGACGAGCCGGCCGGATTCATAAACGACCGCGCCGTTGCAGACGAGCGTTTCGGGTTTAAACTCGGCGACATCCGCCACCAGCGCCATGTCCGCCAGACGGCCGGGCGCAATTCCGCCCAGGACCCCGTCCAGGCGGAAGTGCTCGGCCACGTTCAGGGTCGCCATCTGAATTGCTTCGACCGGTGTGAACCCGCAGGCCACGGCTTTGCGGATGACGAAATCCATGTATTTGCCCTGCATCAGGTCCAGAGGCGAGGCGCCGTCGCTGGCCAGGACCAACCGCCGCAGGTCGACCCGGTCCTCGCGGATCCGGGAGATGGCCTCCAGGTCGCGGCGGATGCTTCCCTCCCGGACCATCACGTGCACGCCCAGGCGCAGCCGCGCGAGCACCTGTGAGGCGTCGATGGGCTCGTGGCAGGAGGTCACCCCGGCGGCGATGTAGGCTGCGAGTTTCTTCTCGCTGGCGCCGGCCGAGTGGCCTTCGAGAACCTTGCCGAGCCGATGGGTTGCCAGGAAGGCGGGCAGATAGGGCTCCGGCTCCTGCAATACGGCCTGCCAATAAGACTCCCCCAGGCCGAGAACGTCGTCTCTTCGCAGAAGCCGCTCCAGGTCAGGGCTCGAAATCCCCCTGGCGGCGGAGCTGATGGACACCATGACGGGTGCGGTCGCGAGGATGCGGATCGGCTGCCCCCTGAACGAGTCAAGGAAATCGAGAACCCCTGCAACGCCGGCCACCGGAAACGGCTCGAGCGTCTCGGTGACGACGGCGGTCACGCCGGCGGCGGCCGCGAAGGGAACGAAGGCGGCCGCGGTGTAGCTCCAGGCCAGGTGGGTATGCCCATCGATCAATCCGGGGACGAGGGTCCTGCCGGCGGCGTCGATCACGCGGGTGGCCGGGCCGATGGTGTCGCCCACTTCGGCGCTGACGCGGGCGATCCAGGGGCCCTTCACGGCCACTCCCATGTTTTTCTGGATCTCGCCGGTGTAAACGTTGACCAGATCGGCGTTTCGGATGGCCAGATCGGCCGGCGCTTCGCCCAGAGCGACCCGCATGAGGGCCTGCATCTCTTCTTGGGTTCTTTGCGGCAGGGTGCGCTTATCCTTCATTGATAGACCTCGCTCAGCAAAGGAAAATTTCAGTCGGCACCTTGGTAATCAGGCGGCCTCCGCCTGCAGTGACCTCGAAAACGCTCTCTATGCCGGCGGCGAATTCGTGCTCATAAACCATCTTGGGCTCCAGCGCCAACACCATGCCGGCCTCCAGCGGTGTTTCGCGCCCGCGCGCGATGATGGGCGGTTCGACCAGCTCGATGCCGATGCCGTGGCCGATGAAATTAACCTGATGTCCGGCAGGCCCCAGGAAGACGTCCGCGAAGCCCAGCCGGCCGGCGATGGTCTCGGCTTGCGTGAACAGCTCGGACAGGGTGACACCCGGCCGGGAGGCCGCGATGACGGCGTCATGAATCTCGACGGCAGCGCGGCTCGCCCGGATCGCCTTCTCCGGCATGGACCCGATGGCAAACATCCGGGTTTCGTCCAGGTGGTAGCCGTTCAGCACCGAGCCCAGGTCCACCATGATCGGTTCGTCGCGCCGCAGCCGGCGGTTGCCGCCGCCCGCCGGAAAGGCGGCTGAAGTGCCCCGGCCGCTGGCCGGCGAATCCAGCACCCCCACCAGGCCGCCGCTCTCGCCGCTTAGCACGTGCCAAGGGTAGCCCTCGGCGTTGAAGTGCCGGACGCGAAGCTTGCCGCCGTGACCGAGCGTGCGGGCGTAGGTCTCGTACATCCCGGCAAACTGCATCTCGGTCAGCCCGGGAGCGATGACGGCGCGCATGTAGTCGAAGGTGCTGCGGGTCATCGCCGCGGTGGCCTCCAGCTGGGCGATCTCCCAGGCGGACTTGATGCTGCGCACACGGAGCAGGAGCGGCGAGGCGTCCAGGCACTCCATCGGCTTGAACAGGCTTTGGTAAAAGCGGAACTCGTTGACCGGCAGGATATCCATTTCCAGGCCGAGGCGGTCCGGCCTCCGGCCGAAGGCATCCACAATCAGACCGGGCACGGCTTTTACGGAATGGATGGGGACAGTGCGTTCGATGGCCGATTCGGCCCGGGCGCGGGCCAGCGACTGTTTGACGAGGAGCAGCGGCCGGCCTTCGGCCGGCAGGTAGAGAAATGCATTCTGGGCCGTGCCGCTGAAGTAGAACAGGTCCGCCCGCTGCACGATGAGAACCCCGTCGATCTCGGCGCGGCGGAGTTCCGCCTGAATGGCGGCGATGCGCCGCTCGATTTCGAAGCGGGGAACGCTGAAGGATTGGGGCTCGCTTTGAAGCCAGCTCACAACCGCCTCCGTATTTGCACGCTTACTCGCGGCAGGCCCGGGAGGATGCGGTGAGGATGGGCGCCGCAGCCTGAGCCGCTTTGTATTTCCTATCACCAGGGCAAGGGGTTTGAAAAGCCCTAAGATACGGATGTGCGGGAACAGGGGATTGACTTGTCCGACGCTTCCGATCCGGACAAAATAATGCTAAATACCAAAGAACAAACACCAAACCCAAGCCACCCAAGACCGGCTGCCGGACCCGCTTATGAAAATCACAATTGAATCACTGAGCCTTCCGACGCTTTCCGCCGTGATTGGCAGGAAAGCGGAGATGGATTTCAATGGGAGAACGATGGCCGACCTGGTAAGCCAGCTGGTCAGCCGGTTCGGTCCTAAGGCGCGCGAGGCGCTCCTCGACAGCGACGGCCAATTGGACATGACGATTCAGGTGATGGTGAACGAAGAGGGGTTCCTCAAGAGAGATGAGTTGCCCAGGCGCGAGCTCAAAGACGGCGACCGCATCCGCTTCATGCTGCTGGTGGGCGGAGGATGACCGGCGCCCCTCCATTGATCAAGACGCGCGAATCCCGTGGCGCGAGGCGCTCTTGCAGTGCGCCGCAGCGGCAGTCCCGCCCGGGCGGCAATGCACCCCGCAGAGATGGAACTATTTTCGAAGTCATCCACACGGCAAAGGAGGCGGTAATGCTAAAGCGCATCGAAGTATTCAAAGACGGAAACTTCAACGACAAGGCCATGGCCAGACTCCTGGTGCACGACTCGCCGTATTTCCGGGTGCTGAATTTCAATTTCAAGGCCGGCCAGGAGTTGCCCATTCACTCCCACGACACGGACGGTCAGCTCAGCATCGTCGTGCTGGAAGGCAGGGGGGTTTTCCTCGGCAAGGAGGGCCAGACCCTGCCGGCGGCCACCGGGGACGTGCTCATTTCGGACATCAGCGAGCCGCACGGCGTGCGGGCCGAAACCGACATGCGGGTGCTCGTGACTATTGCGCCGCCCCTGTGAAGGTGTTAAAAGACCTGCTTCCCCGCGAACGTTCACACACTCGAAGGAGGATCATCATGGGAATCAGCAGGATACTCTGGCCGACGGATTTTTCCGAGAATGCCGGCAAGGCGCTGCTCCTCGTCACGGAGCTGGCGCAGAAATTCGGAGCGGAAATTCATATCTTGTACGTGATGAAGGACTACCCGGCCTTCGGCGCCTCCTACGGGCAGTTCGACCCCGATGAGCTGAAGAAGATGCAGGAGTGGGAGAAGCAGACGGCGGAGTCGCGCCTGACCGAGATCTGCGACAAGTTTCTGAACGAATGCCCGCTCTACATCCGGCACATCGCCATCGGCGAGCCGGCCAAGGAGATCCTCAAGATCATCGCCCAGCAGAAAATCGACATCGTCGTGATGGCCAACCGCGGCAGCGAGGGGCACTTCAACTTCGGCAGCGTGGCCGAGCGGGTGCTGAAGTGCACCACGGTCCCGGTCTTTATGATCCCCGTCTGATGGCTTCGTAAAAATACCAATTTCTGCGTTGCGCCGCATCCCGCCATCGCTGCGGCGTACCGCATGTACGTCTCGCGCCGCGGGATGTGCGCGCCTTGAACTTGGTTCTTTTTACGAAGCCGTCGGGCTATCAACTGCTTTCGGCAGCGGCTCGTTCGCGAAACGCCTTGCCCGCAGCCGCGATCCAGGCTTGACAAACCGTTTTTTTCTCGCTTTTCAGGCTGTCCTCTCAGCGGCTTTCTAAGAATTTCTGAAACCTTTCCATTGCCGGTTCCAGGACCGATTCGTCCGCGGCGCAGCAGATCCGGATGGCGCCTTCGCCGCCGTTGCCGAAGGCCGAGCCGGGCGCCACGGCCACCCGGGCGTCGCGCAGGAGCGAGCGCGCGAAAGCAAACGAGTCGGTCAGCCCCGCGATGCGCGGGAATAGATAGAAGGAACCCTCCGGCGGCGCCACGGTCACCCCCGGCATCCGTCGCAGGGCGTCGTAGCAGAACCGCACGCGGCGCTGCACTTCCGCCGCCATGCTGCGCACGAACGCTTCGCCGTCCCGCAGGGCCGCCTCGCCGGCGCGCTGCACCATGGAGGGCGCATGCGAAACGATGAATTCGTTCAGCTGCGCGGCCTTCTGCGCCAGGTCTTGGCGGGCCACCAGCCAGCCCAGCCGCCAGCCGGTCATGCAGTAGCTCTTGGAAAACGACTGCACCACGATGACCGCGTCTCCGCGGCCGCTGAGCTTCAGGATGGACGGCGCCGCCGGCCCGGCGAAATAAATGCGCTCGTAGACCTCGTCGGCCAGGAGCCACAGCCCGCGGCGGCGGCAGACGTCCAGCAGGGCGTGCTGCTCATCGGGCCGGGCCACCCAGCCGAGCGGGTTGGAGGGCGAGGCGTAGACCAGCAGGCGTGTCCGCGGGGTGAGGGCGGCCTCGACGGCGGAAAGGTCGAGTCCGAAGCGCTTTCCGTTCCAGGCAAGGGGCACCTCGTGCGCCTTGCCGCCGTACAGGTGGACGATGGCGGTGGCGTTGGGCCAGTTGGGTGTCAGAACGACGGCCTCGTCGCCAGGGTCGAGCACGCAGCGGATGGCCACGTTCAGCGCCTGGACCCCCGAGGCCGTGATCAGGACTTCGCCGAGCGGGTCGAGCGCTACCCCGTGGAGCTCGGCATACTTCGCGGCGACGGCCTGCCTCAAACGCGGCAGCCCCGCGTTCTCCGTGTAAAAGGTATATCCTTCCTCCAGGGCCCTGGCAGCCGCGGCCTTGATGAAATCCGGGGTGGGCCGGTTGGACTCCCCGAAGTGCAGCTTGAGGACCCCCCCCATGCCGAAGGCGATGTCGGCGATCTCGCGGATCCGTGAGGGCGAAACGGCGGCGAGGCCGCCGGCCAGCGAAGGTTTGTGCATGGTTCCGTCTGCGGTTTTTGCGGTTGATGGCTCGAAGCCGCCCGGCCGCCGTGATGCATCACCCGGACCTGCCGACCCGTTCGCGCTCGCGCAGCCTGAAGCGTTGGATTTTTCCGGCGGCCGTTTTCGCAGGGAGCCCGGAATTCAGCTCGATAAGATACTGGGCAAAGTTGAATTCAGCGCCTGGACCGTTCTCCACTGCGGCCGGCATCGGGTCGCTCCTCATTGCAGGTGGGGTTGTTCGGCAATTCGGGGGGATAATAGCCCAGGGTTTCCAGGCCTGCAATAGCGGCTGGAAGACAACTTCCGAAAGCGGAGGCGGCGGTTGGGAGTCGATGAAAAGGACGGGGACAGGCCTGCAGCGTGGGTTGCCGTGTTGTCGGGAGCGCCCGGGAAAGCCGAAGCGCTGCCGGCAATCAGCGCAGGGGGGCAGAAACCTGATAGCTGTTTCGCTGCCAAATCATGCCGTAGCACCCATGCGGGTGAGCTCTTCCTCGACCACTCCCTGGAGGAGCGCGACCTTGTAGCCGTTCTTTTCGAGAGGCTCCGCCCCTGCCGCGACGGCCTTTCCCGCAGCGGAGATAACCTCGGCCGTGAGCCCCTTTTTCCAGATCAGATCGGCCTCCGGGGTGGCGGCACTGGGGAGAATTCTTGTGAACGCATCTAAAAAGCCGCGGCCAATTCCATAAACCAGCACCGTTCATCCGGCAGGGATCCTGCTCCCCTGTCCGGGGAATGCCGGACCTGGTAGCCGAGGTTCATTTGCATCGCCGGGCTGATGGCGGCCTGAATGATCCCCTCCAGGCCGCTGGACCAATCCCTTTCGGTGGGGGGAAACGCGTATTTCATCCGCATGCTGAAGAGGTCCCGGCCGCAGGTTTTACGCGCCAGTTCGAGCAGGCATCCCATGCTGGCCGGCATCGATGCAGAATCGGGCGCTCCCGGGTAGAAAGAAATGTCCAAGCTCCCGCGCAGGTTCCAGTCGTTTCGAATTCTAAACGAAAGATCGTTGCGGGTTTGCCAGGCCGCCCCCTCGGGCGGGCCTCCTTCCGCATTCATACGCCATTCCAGATGGCTGCCGTAGCGGATGTCCTTGCGGGCATATCCGGCCGAGACCATGCCGCCGCGGTACCGGCATGCGCCACTGCGTGTGTCGCCCGAATCCCCTATCTCAAGGTTCATCCGCCACGTCCAGGCAGGGCCAGGCTTCAGGTCGGCCCCGAAGACATGGGTCAAGCCGATCAAAGGGTCGGCGAATCGCACCCGCTCTTCGGCGAAAAGGGCAGTACGGTCCGAAGCAAGCAGGCGTGCTCCGCCGGTGAGGCTTCCCCCCAGGCCGGCAGACAAGGCATCGGCGCCCTGCGAGCTCAACCCAAGATTCGAATAGAGCCGAAAACGGTTATCGATTTGATCGGAGCCGGTTGCCTGCAGGCTCAGACGGCCGTTGTCGGCCGAAACTTCGCCGGACAGCTGACCTCTGCGCGCGAAGCGCCAGTGCCCGCCGATACCGACCCGCTCGATGTCCGACGGATCCTCGGTGGCCTGGGCGGCCCCCAAGAGAAAACCGTGGAGCGACCAGCCGGCGGCCTTGGGCTCGATCAAGGCTCCGGGCGCGTATTCGGCCCGAAGGGCGAGATTGGCAGGCCTGTTGCCGGGTGCGAACCGCTGGTCCGCCGGAGCGATTCGCAAGGCGCCGACATCGAGAGGACCGGCTGCGGCCCCATCCACCTGCAGCGAAAGGTGGCGAGAGAGCTGGGACCGTCCGGGCCGCTTGCGGGGCTCGGTGGTCTCGCGTTGATTTCCCTTTTTCGATTTGCGGGGCGATGGCGGACCGGCGGCGGCGGCGTGCGGGCTCGTGGACCGGGCTTCCGGCGGTGCCTGGGTATCGTCGGCTTCTTTTCCGCCCGGCGGCGCTGCGTTCGGGCCGTTCTTTCTCGGTGTGTGGTCTGCGGTTTCCGGATTTTCGCTGGCCGGTTCGTTTGAGGTTGAGATGCCCGAAGCCCGCGACAGCCATCCGTCGGCCGTCCGGCTCACCTCGGCTGCCGAAGGCAGGCCGAGCAGCTGAAACATCAGAAAGGAGAGGGCTAGAATCGCCTGAAATCGGCACCTCATTGCCAAAACCCGGTTGAATGTCAGCGATCAGAATTTCCTGGACTGCAGAGGCAGCCGGTTTGCGATCCGGAGGAGATCGGGATGCAAACAGGGGCTTACCAATGGTATCGGTTGCAGGCTTGAATTCTTGATATTTTTTTTCAAGCGCACGGGGGACGGGTCAGGCGGCGAAAAAGGGAGGGGGGAAGCGGTGTCGACGGCCGGGGAGGGGGCTTTGACGGTGCCCCGGAAACACCTGCTGCCCATGTTGGCTCAGCCGCAGGGATACAACCCAATGAACCAATAGAAAGGATCGATCGGCTTCTATATTACGATGCTGATTCCGAACCCGATGATCCGCACGACGGCAATCACCGATAAAGGCGATCGGTACGATTTTACAATCGCTCCTACGGTGCCGTGCATGGATCGGCCAGCGGCCGGGTTCGTCACCGCCCGCAGCGCTGACCCGGCCGGACTCCGATGGACCGGTGCACTGCCACCGTCGGGACGAGCGCGCTTCCTTCCATGGGCGGCATGGTGGCGATCGCGCCATCGAACCCCGCCTTGAGGGGGGTCAGCCCTTTTCAACCGGTTTTATCGCCGGCTCCGCCGCCCAAATCCGGTAACGCACTTCCACGCCTTCGGGCGCGTACACCACCAGGGGCAACCGGCTGTTGTAGCGGATCAGATAGGGCTCGCCGGCGAGCGGAATGAACCGGTTCACCTTCGGCGCGTTCGGATCGGGCGCCATCAGGGTGCCGGCCATGGGCCCCAGCTTGCTCACGTTATAGCGCGTGAACCCCCAGCCCTTTATGGTTTCGGCCTGGATCTTGCCGGTGAAGAAATAGCGGTTGCGGTCGTCCACCTCCACGGTCTTGCCGACGACGAGTTCCACCTTGAACGCCGCTTCGTCCGCCTGCTGCGGAAGCTTCAGGACGTACCGGACCATTCCCTCGTCGGCCGGCGGAAAGGCCTTCATGTTATCTCCGGCGT
>Ga0114938_1000891_pt1 | contig 21611 bp, 20 predicted proteins | sample AshMeaBigSpring_FD_88675 | JGI IMG/M metagenome (GOLD analysis project Ga0114938, IMG submission 88675) | Groundwater microbial communities from Big Spring, Nevada to study Microbial Dark Matter (Phase II) - Ash Meadows Big Spring | ecosystem: Environmental > Aquatic > Deep subsurface >...
GCAGTGAAATACACCATTACCTTAGAAATACAATGCAAAGATACGTAATATTTTTAATAGTTGTATCTTTTTGTGAAAAAAATTTTTCTAATAAAGGCTAAGGATGCCGGGATGCTATATTTTGCATCTTTAGCCTTGGATTATTAGTCTATCGTCTAGGCTATGGGTTAGATGCCTAAGATGGTATGATCCGAGCGGAGGAGTCTGGCTTTTTATGTGGGGGGTATATGTGTGAATAGAAATTTTCTATATTAGACAATAACTCAGGCGGCCATATATCCCACTATCCGGCTTAAGGCAGTGAATAATCTCCCTAAAAGCAAGTCATCCTATCCACCACCTTGTACTGGGTGGTACGGATACTTTATAATATACATCCCACTCCTCAGTTCTGAAACATCCACACCTGTATTATCATACCTCACATTCATCACCTCACGGGCGTCTCCTGCCGATGGTGGGAAAATGTCTGAATCACGGAAGAAGCGGATTATAGGATTTCACGGAAAAATCAAGGGAAGAGAAATTACCCCCTGACCCCCTAACCCCCTAAAGGGGGAATTGAGCAGTTGAGAAATCGAGCTGGTGGAGACCAGACTTGCGCAATCAATAGTTTAGTAAGGTAAGCAAAAGTTTTAGTGCCGCAAGCGAAAGTTTTAGTAAGCTACCTCCTAGGTAGGGGGTAGCTTACTCATAGCAAGGAAGACCCACGGGCAAGGGATCAGGCCAGGGCCACAGACCGGAGCTATCTTTTTTTCTATAGCGATAGGGGGATGGAGTATTTAGTACCGGCCTTTATGGCAGCTGGGGATGCTAGGTGGGTCATAGAGGCCGGTACCGGAGCGATAGCGCAGTACGGAATCACCCGGGCCGTAGGCATCGCCCAAATAAAAAAGTCTATGAAGATAAAAGTTCTAAGATACTTACATCATATATTTAAGTTTGAAGGCACCAGATAGTAGCCAGTAGCAATGATCAATAGATAACAAGCCGTATCGTCTGCTACACGCTAATCCTCCGTAGCATCCCCATCACTGATGGCCTGGGCTTCCTTCGCTTCTTCTAGTATGCCTTCCAGATCACGGGCACCCATATAACGGCGCCACTTAGCTAATAACTGCTGCATATCTTCCGGCAGCTCAGAATTATAAAACACATTTTCCTTTGTATGGGGATGGATAAATCCAAGGGTTTTAGCGTGCAGGGCCTGCCTCGGACATAATTGAAAACAATTTTCTACGAACTGCTTATATTTCGTATAGATGGTACCCTTTACAATGCGATCTCCCCCATAGCGTTCATCATTAAATACCGGATGGCCATTGTACTGAAAATGTACCCTTATCTGATGGGTACGACCCGTTTCTAGCCTGCACTCTACCAGGGTCACATAGCCCAGTCTTTCTAATACTTTATAGTGCGTAACGGCATGTTTTCCTTCTTCCCCATCCGGAAATACAGCCATATTTTTTCTCCATCGCTGATGACGGCCTATATGTCCGGTAATGGTGCCTTCATCGGCTTCTATATTGCCCCAGACTAAGGCGTGATAGCGGCGGTGTACCGTGCGGTCAAAAAACTGTTTGGCCAGATGGCTTAGGGTAGGTTCACATTTTGCTATCACCATTATACCGGTAGTATCTTTATCTAATCTATGTACCAGACCAGGACGGATTTCTTCACCATTATTAGGGAGGCTATTAAAATGATAGAGCAGACCATTTACTAATGTACCGGTAAAATTAGATACACCGGGATGTACAACTAAGCCCGCGGGTTTATTTATAATGGCCAGATAGGCGTCCTCATATACAATGTCTAAATCCATTTTTTGCGGTAGTAGAAAATTATCTCTCACCGGCTGGGGCAAAACTATTTTTATATGATCGGTCGGCCTTACCTTATAACTCGACTTTACGGGCTTATCATTAACTAAGACAGCGCCCGCTTGCGCAGCATTTTGAATTTTACTGCGCGTGATATGCTCTATATGATCTACCAGATACTTGTCTATGCGCAAGGGTTCCTGCCCTTTATCTATAACAAATTCGTGATGCAGATATAACTCTTCTCCCTCCTGCTCCTGCCCTTCTGCACCGGCCAGATCATCTATCCATTCTTCCATCGTATGGTATTGATTTTTATTTGCGTATTATCCCATTTTTTAGATGGATTTTGTGGCAAGGTATCTTGTGTTTTCACCCAAAGATAACCCAAATCTGCTGATAGGCTCTTTTCCTGCCAATCTGCTCACCGCCATTTCTTCAAAATGGGCATCAGGGGACAAGTTTGGCATTGAATCGGTTAAATATACCTGCCAGACTGATTGATGCCTGCCACGGCCTTTTTTGCCCTGCAAAATAGCCTCTTGCCTATCGCTTTTCATCTATCATAAATCAAAACCTATATCGTATTAGCTAAATAGTTACTTGAAATCTATCTCAGTAAGGTGATATTGCCCTGATACGTTACTGTTTCGCCGCTATACATTGTTACGCTAGCCCAAAACACATAAACTTTCACTTCGGCAGGTTTTCCTTCTAGGCGACCATCCCATCCGATATTGATGTCGGAGGAGTGAAATAAACCCTGCCCCCACCGATCATAGATATGTATCTCCCCCCGCTCGATACCCACACCTAGTATTCTGAATACATCATTTACATTATCGCCATTAGGGCTGAAGGCGGTGGGTATCCATACACCTTCTCCTAGCCAAGGACAGGCTTCTATGGCCAGAATGAAGGTCTCTGGTTCACAGGGATTATTGGCCAGGCCAATCATTACTACCACACTTATATTTCCTCCTGGATAGACCGTCGAATGCAGGGGATGAGCGGCCGGATCTAGGATGTCGGCAGGGCAGTGAGGCGTGATAGTATAATTGCAATTATCATCGGTTCTTACTATTACCGGTGCACTTACTTCTGGAAATACCTGATAGGTATGACTGGCCACTTGTATCCAGCTCATAACCCCATTATCTAAGCTTTGTATAAAGGCATAAAGCATCACTGCTGCATTTGCACTACAATCATCGGTACTCGTTTGAGGTCCGGATGTATAAATGGCCTCGGTGTCCGGATCATTGCCCGTGTACCAAGCAAAACGGCCGCCTACCATCGTACCGGATGGATCGCTTATAGTAAAATCTATACCTTCCTGCGGCAATACCGATATGGTGCCATCACAAATTATTTCAATAGCTGAAGGTACAAAATTAGAACTGGAACAATTGGTTATACATGCCGTGAGAAAGTTTTCGCTTATGACACAGCCGTTTATATCTGTAGCAGTGAGCAGATGGTTTCCATTAGGGACATTATCAAACATAGTAGCCTTTTGACTAGCACTGCCATCTAGTACAAAAGAAAGACCAATGCCATTAAAGACATCTATGGTGAGCATAGAGGTAGCACCATCGCATACCGTGGAACTACTGATGTCTGGCAATTCGTGGATAATAACTTCTATTGTTTCTATGACAAAATAACTCGCATCATCAGTATTATTTACCCGCACATAATAAGTGCCGGACGGCACTGCATTAGGATCGGGTACATCTCCCGGTCCACCGGCTTGCGCCAATACCAGATTGCTATAATATTGAGGAGCTGTGCCGGTAAAGGAAAGAATGTGAAAACTAGTCTACTAAAGTTTAAAGAATATCTAATTCGCAGAGGCAATCAATATGAGGCAGATGAACTAGAAAAGGCAATACTTCGATAATAAAAAGTTTTTTTAATTATTGGCGAATACAGGATAAAAAAAAACCATGATACTGTTAATCTTTTGTTATGGTTTCATAAATACCTATCAAATCAAGCAAACCAATTTTGAGACATAGCCTACCAATTAATGTTTTCTTAAACTAAAAACCCTGCTCAAATTAAATCCAACATGCACTTGTCCTTTCGTCCAGTCACCTGTTGTTTCCGCTATAAAGCCTTTTTCTGCCATAGAAGTGCTATTAGTAAAATGGAGCTGAAAGACGTGACCACCGGTTTCCAGATCGAGACCTACGGAAAGCGAATGGTGATTTGTATCTAGTAGTTGGTTTGGCAGCACATAAAAATATTCTGCATTTATAGCCATCCGTTTTGAAATTTTTTGTCTGGCACCGATACCCATACTGAAAACATCATTTTTTTCAGCCTTTGTATTTACAAAATTTCTGTGTACTAGGGTTGGCATGATTTGCAATGAAAATCCATCAGAAAATTTTCGTCCTATGATGAGTTGATGGGCATAAAATAGGCGCGAGGTAAAATAGTTTTTGCGTTCGGGGATTTGCCATTTCAGGGTATTTATATCTATGGTGCCCACATAAAGTGCCGAAATGGGCATTTTTCTTTTTCCCTTACTCTGCCGCAGAAATTTGCACTTAATATAGCCATCATACATTTTTTCTACACTACTGCGCCCTACACCTATATCCAGCCAGTCTGTAAGACCATATTCTAAAGCTAATTTTATGGTAGCATTATCTAAGCCGAAGATATCATAAACTCCTTGATCTACAAAACCAAAGCGATGGGAAATTTTAAAATTTAATACGCCCTTAGCGGTAGTCTCGAGGCTATGACTATTTATTACTCTGGTCGTTTTAAAACTAGCTCTTGCATATTCAGTGATTTTGTCTTCTTCACCGAGGGCGGAGAGTAAATCCTCCTGTGCAGCCATATAGGTCACAGGAAAAACCAGCGTAAACAGAAATAAAATTTTCCTCATAGATTTTCAATAATAGGTTTCAATGATGGGTAAAGATAATGATAAAAAACAAAAGCCGCAGAGATGGCTCTCTGCGGCTGGTGATTAAGGTATAAGAACAAAACTATAATGATTTCATACTAGCATTTACTTTTACCTGTATCCTGTTTGAGATATTATCTTTTACTAGGGAGGGTATTTCTATTTTATAATCAGAACAGGACACATAAAAATCGGCAGTGGCAATAATAGATCCATCGGCTTTCACCTCTATTACTGCGTTTGTTTTTGCTGGATTTGTAACACCGTGAATGGTGAGATCGCCGGCTACATTGCATTTATAAACTCCGGCTGTGCCAAATTTTACTTCAGAGGGATTTATCAGGGAGCCTTTAAAGATGGCTTTGGGAAACTTGGTAGATTCCATATAGTTTTCATTAAAATGTTCCTGCATAAGTGCTTTTTCAAACTGAAAGGCTTGGATGAGTGCGGCAAATTCAATCTTACCGGTGCCGGCATCTAATACGCAAGCTACTTGTTTATTATCGGCTTCTATTTTTTCCAGCGGAGAATCGGAGTAAAAGCTGATTTTGCCGGTTTTAGTACCGTATCTGGATTGGCCAAAGGAAATCTGGGCGATGGCTATTATAGCCATAATAACCATTAACTTTTTCATCTGTTATAATTTTTTGTTTTTATACTTTGCCTTTTAGAATAATCGCCGGAAAAGGATATTTCTCTCATTTCATTCTCACACAGCGTTGCATTACTACATCCATCAAAGAGCCCGCGCATTTGCCTCGTATCACTACTTCTTCTCCTTCCATTACATTAGTCCCCCTGTTTTTATCGAGCATTTCACAGCGCACACCGGTCAGTGATTCCGGCGAGCCTAAGACGATGGTGGTACCCTCTTCGGTTTTCTCTACTTTAGCCACTTTTCCCTTTACTTCTACTGTTTTTTGGAGATATTTTTTATTGGCTTCCTCTTCATTTTTTTCATAGCTGGACATTAACTCTTCACAGCTTACTACTATATCGGCTTGGCCTTTGCTCACATCGTGGTGGGGTTTATTCCACATATTATACCCTATAAGCCCACCGATCATCGCCAGCAAAAGCACCGGCCATAAGATTTTTTTCATGCGCAATGGTTTAATTTTAATTTATCAATTATTTTGGGCACCCTCCGCTATCCATATTTCTATTTGTTGGATTAGACAGGCGGCTAGTTTATTTCCGTTCTTTGGCATATTACTGGCATTGCCATCGTGTTTTATACTGCTCAGCAGTTTGCCATTATTTACAGATAAGATTACTTTATCATATCCCTCTAGGCTTACACTTCCCTGCAGGGCTACATTGCTGTGACATCCGTTGATACAGTTTTGCTGAATAATAGGCTGCACATCTGCCGAAAAACTCAGACCCATATCCGGGCAGGAGGTATCCGGATAAAGCTCCTCTTCATTATCATAATAACAGCCGGTCATCATCAGGCATATCAAGCAGATAATGAAAATAAGAGAGAATAGTTTCATGCGTGATGTTTTTAGAAAAAGTGGGTTAAAAAAGCGTTCAAAGATAGAAAGAATAAAACATTTTACCCAATAAGGCAAAATTATAGTTTTTTTTTGGATTACATAATAGATTAGCTGTTTTCTCTACGATCGGTAATGACTCCTCACCCCCTAGCTTTGTTTTTATGGGATCTATCATAATCAGGATTTAATTAAATAAACCCATTCTTTTGGTGATTATAGGAAAATACTAGGCTAGGCTAGGACAATGGTAACCTGTATTTACATGGGGATAGATAGGCTATCCATCAAAAAAATGCGTCAGAATAGTCCTTCAAAACTACCACTATGAGGACATCCAAAGGCGTTAGTTATATACTCCCTTTTTCTGTACTATCCGGCAGGATGATAAAGACAGTATATTCCAGCTATAAAATTCGGAAAGACCTGCCCTGCCTACACTCTTTCTGGCAGATACTGGGATAAAAAGGAATGGGAAATTTTAGACATCACCTTCTGTCTAGCTGCAGCGATCGTAGCGGCATTGATGAGAAGAATCTGGGCATCCGGACCTATCTCTCCGGCTATTATCTTTTCCTTCAGATCGGTCTGTGACCATACGGTGAGTTCATTATCCACCGCCAGGCCTATGAGTGTGCGATCGAGCAAGCGACAGTTATAGCTGGCTTCCAGATCCTGAATCTGGTGAATGAGTTTATCTATGGAGCACCCGCTGGCGCGATTTTCTTCTTCATCTGCAGCTATCATTAAAACTCTGCCCTGCCATATTCCTACTTTGGCCTGTAATGGATGGCCGTGGGCATTCCAGCCGGCAAAAAATTTGGAAAATCGGGTCATTATTTCGGTCTCTTCCTGGCTGTCGAAGACCTTATCCGATAGAAATATCCATACCGGAGAGGTGTGATGAAACCCCTCGAAACAGGTTTCTATCCATTGGTGTAAGGCGGCTTTTATCTCTATCATAACATTGATTCGGCTATTAATTCGGCTATATCTTTGACTTTTATTTCGTCCTGTTTTTCTACGCCCTTTATACCATCGGTGAGCATAGTTTTGCAGAAAGGGCAGGCAGCAGCCACCATAGAAACACCGGATTCCAGCACATCCTTGGTGCGTTCCTCATTTATGCGCAGTCTCCCCTTTTCATCTTCTTTAAACATCTGAGCGCCACCGGCTCCACAGCAGAGGCCATTTGTTTTGCAACGCTTAAGTTCTACGAGGGAGGCATCGAGCGCATCTAGTACTTGGCGCGGAGCTTCATAGATGTTATTGGCCCGGCCCAGATAGCAGGAATCTTGATAAGAAATTCTTTTACCCTTAAAAGCCCCACCTTCTTTCATCTTTATCTTTCCTTCTTTAATGAGCTGCTGCAACAAAGTAGTGTGATGAATTACTTCATAATTACCCCCCAGCGCAGGGTATTCATTTTTCAGGGTATTGAAGCAGTGTGGGCAGGTGGTCACTATTTTTTTAACATGGTAGCCATCCAGCACCTGTATATTCATCTGGGCCTGCATCTGAAAAAGAAATTCATTTCCAGCGCGGCGGGCAGGATCGCCGGTACAAGACTCCTCGGGTCCTAGAATGGCATAGGAAATGCCCACTTTTTGCAGTATCTGAGCAAAGGCACGGGTTACCGATTGGGCACTTTGATCGAAACTGCCGGCACAGCCCACCCAAAAAAGAATAGATGGTGTTTCACCCGCCGCTATCATTTCGGCCAAAATAGGAACATTTATGGTCATATCATAAAAAACTTAATATAAATACCGGGAAGACAAAATTATGAGGATTGGATCCAATTAGCTCGGTCCATAGGCGAAAATTTCCATGGGGCGCCATTGTTTTCGATATTGCTAAACATCATATTCCATTCTTCCGGCGATTTGGCTTCATCCAGTATATAGTATCTTCTGAGCTGTAGAATGATATCCAGTGGATTTATATTTATGGGACAGGCTTCTACACAGGCATTGCAGGAGGTACAGGCCATCAACTCTTCTCGGCTAATGCGATCTAGTAGCGATTTTTCATCCCGGCCGCCGGGGGCATTGTTTTTTTCAAAGGCAGATATTTCTTCCATCCGATCGCGCACATCCATCATCACTTTTCGGGGCGAAAGCAGTTTCCCGGTGATATTAGCCGGACAGGCCGCAGTACAGCGGCCACACTCTGTACAAGTATAGGCAGAGAGCAACTGTATGCGGCTGAGGTCATCTATATCTTTAGCTCCAAAACGGGCTGGAGCCGGAGGAGCATCGCCGGTGGCCTTGGCCGGATGCAGCATCATCTCTACTTCCCACTGGATGGCAGGCATATTAGTAATCTCTCCCCGCGGCTGCAAGCTGGCATAAAAAGTGTGGGGAAAGGCCAAAAAAATGTGCAAGTGCTTAGAGATGGGAAGATAGGCTATAAATCCCAGCACCACTACCACGTGTAGCCACCAGCCAGCACGTTCCAGTATAGGTAGCACACCGCCAGGCAATCCGCTAAAAATAGCCGGCCCGAGCCAGCTGCTCACGGCCAGATTTCCGGTGGGCGCATAATGCTCCGGCATCATTTTTTGAAGCAGGGTATCGGCACCATTCATGGTAAATATACCCAGCACCAGCAGCATTTCTCCCACCAGGATGAGATTGGCATCCTTTAGTGGCCACCCTTTTAGTTCGGGCTTGTGCAGCCGTTCTACTTTGCCCACATTGCGCCGCCAGAGAAAAATAAAAGTGGCCAGCAGAGCTAGCAGAGAAAGTATCTCTATAAAACTGATGATAAATGTATAAAACCTACCTAAAAAAGGCGCAAAAATTCGGTGATGACCGCTTAACCCGTCTAAGATGATTTCTACAAGTTCGATTTGGGTAATAATAAAAGCTAAATAGATAAAAAAGTGGAAAATGGCCGGTATTAGATTTTTAAACATTTTTTTTTGACCCAAAGCCAGCAAGAGCATATTTTTCCACCGCCGAGGCTTTTGCTCTACTGGTCCGCTAGGTTTGCCTCGCTGGATATTTTGCCATATCTCACGATAACGGCCAAAAGAAAAAATGGCTATACCGATCAGTAAAAGCGTGAATATTACAGGCTGTATCCAATGCATAAACCGGTTTATAGAATTTTTATCGAATTTTGCACAAAGTAAATAATAATTAACGAAAATTCTCAATTCTGCTCCTGATGAATGGCCAAAACCGTACGCTCATCCTCCACGCCGGGGAAATACAGAAAAAACTGGAACACATAGCCTGGGAAATATATGAGAAAAATAATGAATAAAAAGAAATCCTGTTTATAGGCATAAAATCGCGCGGTAGCATCTTAGCTACAAGATTAAAAACCCTGGTGGAGGACATTTCTACCCTAAAAATAACTCAGTGTGAGCTTTCGATGAATAAGGCAAATCCCCTCTCCGAAGAGGTAAAATTCTTGCCGGATCCCGGCGATCTCAGCCACCGCTGTATTATACTCATAGATGATGTGGCTAATACCGGCCGCACCCATCTCTATGCACTAAAGCCACTGCTCACCCATCTGCCTAGCCGCATACAGATAGCTGTACTCATAGATAGAAGGCACAAGGAATTTCCCATCTCACCAGACTATCTAGGGCTCTCCCTGAGTACCTCTCTCCACGAGCAAATAAAAGTGGACCTCACCGAAGGAAATTTTGCCGTATATCTGGAATGATCAGGAGAAAATCAGCAGATGCTCACCAAAAAATGATCTTCCCACCTAGGTTTATTATTTAAACAAACGCAAAAGAAAAAAACATTATCAGCAGGCCGCTTTTATGCTTTATGGCTTATCACCTGCACGGCAGAAGGGAGGCAGTGTATAGAGAAAGGAGTATGCCCTAAAAGCTCGCCATCTGCCTGGAGATACAGGGGTTTTTCGGATTCTATAAGCAGCTTAGCCGTGCGCATTTGTTTTACTAGGGGATGTTTTACAAAACTTCCATCAAATAAGTTTTTCAACTGTAATATCACCTGCCATTTGGAGATATTTCCTACGAGTGTGATATCAAAAAGCCCATCGCTAGGCAGCGCATCGGGTGCGATTTTCATACCTCCACCAAAATAGTTATTTATGGCGATGGCAAAAAGAAAGACCCGGTCATTGGTTTCAAACTCATCGGCAAACACGCTTATTTCTTCATTGTGGTAAGAACTCAATCCGCCTACTACTGCGGCCATAAAGGACAGCTTGCCCAATCCTTTGAGCCGGGCGAGAAACTTTTCTGCCACATAGGCATCGTATCCTAATCCGGCCACATTTATAAAATAGCGCTGCTGCTCCGCTTCGCCCACTAAATATTGTATCTTACCTATATCCTGCAGCATAGCGCGGCCATTCCTGAGTGCGGCGATGGACTGCTCTGGTTTTAGGGCAATTTTATGGCTGCGTGCCCAATCGTTTCCTGTACCAGAAGGTACCATGGCCAAACATATTTCTTGGCTATTCACTGCTTTCTGGGCAAAAATCCCGTTCAGGGCCTCGTGCATAGTTCCGTCTCCGCCTACGATACAAAAACGCCGATGTCCGCTGAGGATGCGGCTTTTTACCATTTCTACAGCGTGGCCGGGACCTACTGTTTGCGCATAATCATAGGATAGCCCCTGTGAGTCAATGACCGTTTTGGCCTTAGCCCAGTTTTTGGCTCCCTTACCACCTCCGGATAATGGGTTGATAATAAATACCCAATCTTGTACCAATGTGCGAAAAAAATGGACGGTAATTTAGGGAAAATTAATTCATACCCATCCGTTGGCTTAAAAACTGTAAATCGTGCAGTCTGCGATAATGACCACCGGCATCATAAAGTTCACGTGGAGAACCCTGTTCTACTATGTGGCCTTTGTCCATCACGATAATGTGATCGGCTTTTTGTATGGTGCTCAGGCGATGGGCTATAACGATAGAGGTACGGTCTTTTACTAATTGTGAGATAGCATACTGTATAATCTCTTCCGATTCGGAGTCTATATTAGCGGTGGCTTCATCGAGAATGAGAATGCGCGGATCGAATACCAGTGCCCGTATAAAAGATATTATCTGTCGCTGTCCGGTGCTTAGGGTGGCTCCTCTTTCCATCACTTCATAATCATATCCTCCTGGCATTTTCATTATAAAATCGTGGGCGCCGGCTATGCGGGCGGCCCCGATTACTTTTTCCAGTGATATAGCCGGATCGCGCAGGGTTATATTTTCTAGGATAGACCCACTAAATAGAAAGACATCCTGTAGCACTAATCCTATCTGCCGGCGCAGAAAAGATAAATCATACTCCTCTATAGGCCGGCTATCAATAAAAATACAGCCCGATCTGAGTTTATAGAATCTATTGATAATATTAATAACCGAAGACTTGCCCGCACCAGTAGCACCCACCAGAGCCAGTGTGCGACCAGGCTGCAGATGGAAAGAGATATCATGGAGCACCTCTTCTTTTCCATTATAAGAAAAACAAACCCTATCAAATTCTATTTCGCCTTTTAACTTTACATCTTTTATAGTACCCGTGTCTGGTAGCGATTCATCTTTATCTAGCAAGGTCATGATCCGGCCGGTGGCCACCAGCCCCATCTGCATAGTATTAAATTTATCGGCCAGCACCCGCATAGGTCTATAAAGCATTTCCAGATACATAATAAAGGCCATCACCATGCCCAGTGATACGGTACCCTCTACCACTTGATTTGCGCCATACCATACCATCAGGCCCAGCGCAGCCGCTTGTAATATCTCTACAGCCGGAAAAAAAACGGAGTAGTAAAAAACAGAATCCAGATTTGCCTTTTCGTGTTCTTCATTTATAGACCTAAATTTTGCAAATTCGCGCTCCTCAGCCGCAAAAACCTGTACTACACTCATCCCCGTTATGCGCTCTTGTAAAAAGGCATTCATCCGGGCTACTTGCTCACGCACAGCCTGATAGGATTTGTTTACCCCTTCTTTAAATAGCCAGGTACTATAAATAAAAAATGGGAAGGTGACTAGGCTTATGAGGGTGAGTTTTATATCTTTTGCCATCATCATTATAAGCACAAAAAGGATGGTGAGCAGATCCGCTATGATGGCTATAAGTCCCTGGGAGAAAAGCTCATTTACCGCCTCCACATCATTAATGGTACGGGTCACGGTATGGCCTAAAGGGGTGGTATCGAAATAGCGAAGCCGGGAGCGCAGCAGATGCTGAAATACAGATTGCCGGAGATCCAGCACTACCTGTTGGCCCAGCCAAGAGGTAGCGTATAAAAACAGATAGCGAAAGATCACCTCAGCCACCAGGATGGCCAGAAAGAGACTTATATAATAAAACAGCGATTTTCCTCCCTCACCTATTACTTTTTCATCTATGATTACCTGGGTATAGTGGGGCTTAAGAGGGGCGAGGATAGCAATGAGTAGGCTCAGTATTATCGTGAGCCAAAATACCCTTTTATAGGGCTGCAAAAACCCCATTATCCGGCGGAGTAAGTGATAATCAGAGGTAGTAGGGGAGGCAGACAATGCGAAGCGATTATAAATACAAAAGATGGATACAAAGATAGGCTATGGATGGCTACAGGCTTCAAGGAGGGTTCAGGGGCTATCCCTTTTTTTATTCAGTTCATTCATCGTTTTTTCCAGTCCTATGGCTACCGTATTTATGATGGCTTCATGTATTTTTTTTAATATTTCGGGCAGGGCTTCAGTTTCCGGCTGGCTCCATTTTCCCAGCACATAATCTACCTGATGCCCTTTAGCAAACTCGCTGCCTATACCCACCCGCAATCGGGGATATTCCGTGGTACCTATACATTCCTGTATGCTCTTGAGTCCATTATGGCCGCCATCCCTCCCGCTTTTCTTCATGAGCAGCCGGCCGAAGGGCAGCGCCAGATCATCTAAAATAACCATTACTTCGCGGGGATGAATGTCCAGCTTATCGCACCAGTATTGTATTGCTTTTCCACTCAGGTTCATATAGGTAGTGGGCTTAATAAGGTGGAGGTTTTGCCCTTTAAATCTAAACTCAGATTTATATGCATAGCGCTCACTGCTCCAGCTTAGATTTCTATCGGCTGCCAGCGCATCCAGTGCCAGGAAACCCACATTGTGCCGGGTATTTTCATATTCCGCTCCTAGATTGCCCAAGCCTGCGATGAGATATGCCATATTTGCTGTATTATTCTTATAAAAACATTTTCTACTGCCACCGTATTTCCCGTAAAGAGGCAAAAATAACGCAGTTGCAGGAATCTGCCAGTAGCCTGCTATTACTTCCTATGCCCATAACAATGCCTATCCATAAATCGTTTTTTTTTGGGTGATGCCGCGTGCCTTCCTGCTCACCAGATATCACCGGATAACACACGCTGCCTTAGAATGTAATCACGCGGCCCGGGTGCTCCGCTTCTATCTTTTATACGGAACCTGGCTGCGCAAGCCTTACACCCCGTATAAAAGGATATCCACTTCGCCCCCTATCACAAGGGCTGGTAAAATAGCGGTATCACAAAAAAACTGTATCTTCTCTTTTCCGCATTTATCGGCCTATAAATGTGGCTTTGCGTTTTTCCATAAAGGCGGCCATTCCTTCTTTCTGATCTTCAGTTGCGAAGCTCATATAAAAATTTTTGCGTTCAAATTTGAGGCCTTCGGTGAGATTGAGCTCAAAAGCTTGGTTTACGGCTTCCTTGGCCAGTTCCAGAGCTATGGGCGACAGTTGGGCTATTTCGGCGGCGATTTTTATAGCTTCAGTGAGATAGAGTTCTACCGGTACGACTTTATTTATAAGACCCCATCGGAGGGCTTCTTCGGCACCTATAAACCTGCCGGTGAGTACCATTTCCATGGCTTTTACCTTTCCCACTGCACGGGTGAGTCGCTGGGTTCCTCCGGCTCCGGGCAGGGTACCCAATTTTATTTCTGGTTGGCCAAATTGGGCGGTATCTGAGGCGATGACCATATCGCATATCATCATAAGTTCACATCCTCCCCCTAGCGCAAATCCGGATACTGCCGCCACCAGGGGCTTTTTTATTTTTCTTATCTGGTCCCAGGTAGCGATGAGATCTATCCGCAGCATATCTATGGCTCCCTTATCGGCCATTTGCTTGATATCTGCGCCGGCGGCAAAGGCCCTTTCATTGCCAGAAAGGACGATACAGCGCACCTCATCATCTCCATCGAGCTCCGCGAGGGCTTGCTTAAGCTCGGCCATCAGGGGAGCATTGAGCGCATTGAGGGCATCCGGTCTGTGTAGCTGCACGTGCGCCACATAAGGAGCCACCGTTTTATTTACGAGGATTAACTCATATCTCATTTCATTCTTTTATACCCTGCAAAGATATAAAGGAATTATTTCTATCTGCTATGTGCCACATCCCTGATAGGCTGATATTTAGCTATATGTGCAAGTAATCCTACCCTACCGGATCACAGCGATTTTCCCTATCGGGAGAATAGCCTAATAGGCTTATGATAAAACCTTAAAAAATAAAAAATACCCTTATAGCAGAATGCTCCTATCCCTTTTTCACTTTGCCTATCTAGGCTTGCTATATGACTGCCACCAGCAAGGAGATAGGGATCTTCTATGGAAGGCCTAAAGAAAATCATTGCCTAAACACTGGCAAGCCATCTAAGATTTTAACTAGCTAAAAAACGGATTCTCCGGGAAATTTTTTCTGCACATAATACCTGCACAGTTTAGCTCCGGCCCATCCGATAGCTATGCCCACAAAAGCGCCTGCAATTACATCTAGCGGGAAATGCAGATTTACATATACCTGCCCGTAGGCTACTATAAAAGCCCAGAAAAAAAGCAAGATACTCAGCCATCTTCCAGAGCGGGGAAGGAGAAAGATAAAGAAGAAGGAAAGGGCAAAATGATTTGTAGCGTGGTTAGAAGGGAATGAATATCCGCTGCCACAGGGCACCAGTGATTCTAAAAAACTTCCTAGCTGACAGGGACGCAGGCGTGCAAAAAAGGGTTTAAGGATGCGGGCATTGAGGAAATCTGCAAAGGCCAATGATGCTAAAAGCGGCAATATGATTTGATAAAAACGATTTCGAAAATTGAGATAAAGAAATACAGCCCCAAAGAGATAGAGCGGCATCCAGAAATATTGTTCACGCAAGAAGGGAAAGAGGCTATCCAGCCAGGGAGATTTTCCTCTTACGGATATTAGTATAAGCCCATCCCAATCTAGGGTCCTTATCTTTTCAAAAATATTCTGCATTTTCACTATTGATCATTCCACCCTTTTTCGCGGGCATAATCCGCAAAACTATTTAACCCCAGCTGTTTGCGGCGATCATCGAGACCGGCCGTATCTGCTATGGGATAGGCCCGGCAGCTCTGTTCGCCATTGGCCAGATACCTGCATTTTCCCTGGGTGCCATAGCGTTGGGGGATCTTTTGTTCTACACAAATCCGGTCTTCCCACTCGGCTATCCACAGCCCATCGGCATCTTTCTGCATATAGGCATTTTTTAGGACGGGCAGAAACTTAGTCATAGCCTCCGCTCCCTGCCGGGCTATAACCTGCTGAGCCATGGATACTGCCCCCTTGCCTACTACACTTATCTTAGGCCATCCATTTTGCACAATGAGATTTTCTATACGCAGATAATTTATAGAATCTAATTGTTTTTGTTTTTTCCAAAATTCAAATGCCTGCATAGAGCCGGCTCCATAATGGATTTCTATAGAGTCTTGAAGGATGCGTTTGTTATTTTCGCTTAGCCTCCAGATTTCCTGAAGTTCTACTTTCATTTTTTGGGCCTTAATCTGGCTATCACTTACCTTCACTGTGGTCTCCTCTTCCACCGGCAGCATAGTTTCCGTATCGCTGCTTTTATGCCGGCAACACCAGAAACTCATTATCATAAGTATTAGGTATAAGCTTTTATTTTTCATAAATGATATGCGATAAACTCAGAATCCCCAATCGGTAACTTTCCATACCGAATCCGCTGATGCTTCCCTTTACAAAACGGGCCAGCAAGGAGATATGTCGGTAGGGTTCGCGGGCAGCCGGATTGCTTATATGTATTTCTATTACAGGTATTGACACAGAAGCCAGCGCATCTGCTATGGCTACGGAGGTATGGGTATATCCCCCAGCATTGAGAAGAATACCCTCGGCCTCTCCGGGCTGCTGCAGCTTATCTATTATTTCACCTTCGGAATTGGACTGAAAATAGCGCAACTGCAGGGGATCAAAATCTTTTTGCAAAACATTCAAGTATTCTTGCATAGACTGATGCCCATATACAGAAGGCTCCCGAATTCCCAGAAGATTTAAATTTGGTCCATTTATAATGAGAATAGTCATTTACTTTTGTGCTTATCTGATACCATGAATGAAAAATCACTAATGAATGGCTTTAGCGCCTACCTAGTGCTGGAGAAAAGCCTCTCACCGCATTCCATAGCCGCCTATCTCAATGATGCCGGAAAATTAATGGAATTTTGTGGGATGTCCGAAAAAAAACCTAGCATAGAAAGCCTGAAACCCGATGATCTGGCTGCGTTTTTGACAATGCTTAACCAAACGGGTATAGGCGAACGGTCTCAGGCCCGCACTATTTCCGGTATCAGGGCGTTTTTTAGATATCTCCTTTTGGAAAACATAAGAGACGATAATCCGGCAGAACTATTAGAACTTCCCAAACTCTCTCGCCATCTGCCCGAAGTACTTACATTAGAAGAGATAGACGCCATCATGGCAGCCATAGACTATTCGCTACCGGAAGGACATCGAAACCGAGCTATGCTGGAAACCCTTTATGGCTGCGGACTGCGGGTGAGTGAGCTGGTACATCTGCGCTTCTCAAATATGCATTTACAACTGGGACTTCTAAAAGTTACGGGCAAGGGTGATAAAGAAAGATTAGTACCCATCCATAAGACCGCCATTCAGTATAATGAGCTCTATTTTAGAGAGATAAGAGCTAAGCAGCCCATCGCCAAAGGCTATGAAGACTATGTATATCTCAATCGTCTGGGAAAAAATCTGAGCAGGGTTATGGTCTTTTACATCATAAAAGACCTAGCTGCTAAAGCGGGCATACAGCGTGAGGTATCTCCACATACCTTTAGACACAGTTTTGCCACCCATCTCTATGAACATGGGGCGGATCTACGGGTTATACAGGATATGCTGGGACATAGCAGTATCACCACTACGGAGATATATGCCCACGTGAGTACGTCCTATCTGCGTGATGTAATGGAAAAATTCCATCCTCGATTTAAAAACAGTTGAAATCCGGCCCTTGGCACTAGGCATCTGTACAGTTATCACTATATTCGCCCACACCATCTGCCCGGTATCGCATGGATATAGGTCTTTATTTTGAAAAAGAACACCGCTTTGTACTCATCGCAGGTCCTTGTGTGGTGGAGAGCAAAACGCTGCTGGAAGAAGTAGCCGGCCCTATGTGTCTCCTCACTAAGCAGCTGGGTATCCCCTATGTTTTTAAAGCCTCTTATAAAAAAGCAAACCGCAGCAGCCATTCCTCCTTTAGCGGCATAGGCGATCTGCAGGCCCTTCAGTATCTCCACGAAATAAGGCAAAAATACCAAGTCCCTATTCTCACCGATGTTCACAGCCCAGAGGAATGTGAGATGGCATCATATTATACAGATATACTACAAATTCCAGCTTTCCTCTGCCGGCAAACGGAGCTACTCGTGGCCGCGGGAAAAACAGGCTTATGGGTAAACATAAAAAAAGGCCAGTTTCTCTCTCCGGAAGCTATGTCCTTTGCGATAGATAAGGTGCGCAGTACCGGAAATGATCAAATACTAGCTACAGAGCGTGGGAGTTGTTTTGGTTACCGGGATCTCATCGTAGATTTTAGAAGCATACCCATTATGCAGAGCCTAGGTGTGCCGGTCATAATGGATTGCACCCATAGTGTACAGCAGCCTAATCAATCTGGGGGCATCACCGGCGGTACGCCCCAGCACATAAGCACGATGGCTAAGGCAGCCATCGCCACCGGAGCTAATGGAATTTTTATAGAAACCCATCCTCGGCCCTATGAGGCACTAAGTGATGGTGCTAATATGCTTCCGCAGCACCAGATGGAAGACCTTCTCATACGATTGCTGCGTATAAAGGAAGCACTCTAAGACAGCTATCTTCGCTATGCTTCTCACTTATTGCAGGAGCGATTCTTCTTCTTTGAGTCGCCGTTCCTGTTTTTGTTTTTTTTGTAGAAGGCGCATTTCACGACGGTGTCGCTGTCGCTCCCGCAAATCGCGAAAATCATCAAATTCTTCATTTATAAACAGAGCTACGCCGGCCTTATTATACCGTCCGGCTATAAAATCCTCATCATATTTATTAAAAATTTTTACCCGATAATGGCCATCTTCGGTAATGCGATATTGGAAAACAAAATCCCCGGCCAGGGCTACATTATTTTGCTGCAGGTTTGCATCCTCTTTGCCCACATCAAAATTGCCCTCTAGGTCTATGCTTATGCGATCATTAAAAAATCGCTGGCTATATACGAGGTCTATCTCATTGCGCGATAAGGACTGAGTGGCATCTGTGGATTGCTGATCATACATACTCCACTTTACATTAAAATCACTATTGGGTATAAACTCTGAGAGTGTTTCATTGAGCAGTCTGGAGAACTGAGAAGATACTAACTCGCTGAGGTTATTAATCACCGAGCCAAGTCCGCCTTCGAGTAAAGCATCGGAGGTGATAGGGAAAAATTTTTTAAAGATAAGTAACCCAAAGACCTGCCGGTTTAGTTCATTTTTATCTATATCATTGTTTATACCCTCTATGGTGCGTTCTACCTCATCAGGCACACTGGAGCGATCCGGCAATTCTATTCTAAAAGCTATATCCGGTGAGGATAGTTCGCCGGTAATAAACATATATATATCTGCCTTAAAGGCTTTATTGAGGCTATTATCTCCGGAACTGGCAAAAGCATCGGCACCCAATAGATCTACGCCAGTAGATTGCGATTTATAGATGGCAGTAATATCCAGAATGGCTTTATACGGGTCGCCAGTAAACTGTATCTTGCCGCCCTTGTTTATCTCAAAAGGCTTATTGCTAATGCTTTGAAAAGTAAATAAATACTGTCCGGAATCTATGACATAATCGCCATACATATCAAACTGACCTTCGGAACTATAATCTATAATCACATTGCCATTTCCGCGGCTTTCTATCTTATCACCGGCCACATCATCAAAGATCAGCTCCATACGCGCATCGGTAGTGATTTCTAAATCCATTTCTAGGCGAATGCGGGCGGCCGATTTTTTCTTTACCGGCAGGCTATCCTTAGCCACTACTATTTTTTTTGTAAAGGTATAAGTTTCATTTTTGGCTGTAAAGGCGGCTTGCTCAGATAAAGGCAGCAGGATATGGGTTTGGGGCCCGGTTTGGGCATATACATAGATATAAACATTATTAAGCGGTCCATTAAACATTAGGCTACCCCTACCTATGGCCGTGCCATAGAATGCATCTGTACGCCTCCCATTTGTATCCATAAGCAAAAAAGAAGGTGTATCCAGCTGTGCGTCTACATAAAGAGATTTAAAATCATTTAAATGGAGGCTGCCCTTAGCATAGGCTTTGTTTCCCAGCCTATCAGTGAGGGTAAGTCCATCCAGCATAATGCGGTTATCGCTAATGGCTATCTGCTGATCATAAAAGAAAAAATGATCATTTAAAAGATTAAAGGTGGTGGAGGCTTCCCTTACATTTAGGGTGGCATCCATGCGCGGAGATTTTATGTCTCCATAGAGGGCCAGTGTGCCGGTGGCATCGCCCACTGTACCGGAGATATTAGCATCGCCTATGAGTGCTTCCAGAAAATTCAATTCAAATTTATTAATAGCTACCTGTATATCTATATTAGATGTTTTTCCTCTTATCAGAGGCATACGGGTTTTATCAAAAACATAATAGCCATCCAGGGTAGCCTGGTTATGTGTACCGGCTATGCCTCCGTCTAAGCGTACCTTTTTGTTTTTGGCATCCATCTCGGCATTAATATATACATCACCTATTTCTTTTTTTAGAAAATAAAATTTATCTATGCTACTGCGCCCGGTTACTACAGGATTTTTTAGGGGCTGATCTATTGATATGGTAGCATTGGCCACTCCATTCATAAAGTCAGCATCTTTGCCTATAAATCCCATTAGCTTAGGAATTTCAATATCATTGAGTTCCAAATTAAGGGGGCCACCTAAATTATCTTTGAGATGGCTAAATACTTTTACATACTGATCTTGGTGCTTGAGCACGATCTCATCTATGCTATAATAATCTTTGTTTAGATATACAATATTTCCGCCTTCAGAGGTCCATAGCAGATCGCCCATTAGCAGATCCAGTTTTTGCAAGGCCAGCGATAGGGTGTCTTTTTTTACGCTTATTTGCCCTTTAGAAACGAGTTTATTGGGGTCGTTTTTACGTCCGGCACTCAGTATATAATTTAACTTATAATCTGCCACATCGCCCTCCAGCAGTATCTCCGGGAAAGCAGTTTTTTCGTTTAAAAGAATCTTTCCTAGGCTTCCCTTATAGCTGATGCCACCTTGTCCGGCATTGGCCATAAAACGAAGGGTGTCCATTTTAATTTTTTCTATGGTCATAGAAGGCACATCGAGATATACCGTAAATTTTCCGTTTTCATTATTAAAATGACCCTGCGCTGTAGCCGATGTCAAAGATTCTAACTGGGGGAGAAATAGGGAACTGAACCTTATCGGGTCTTTTACATCTATATTAAAAGTGAGATCTACGGGAGAGGACTTTTCCGGTTTAATAAAATTATAAGGAAAATAGGTGCTGAGAAAGGCATTAAAGGCCGCCGGCAACTCTTTAAAACTAAACCTGCCATTAAAATCAGCATCTAAAAAATCTGCTTTTACAATTATTTTTCGCCGATCACCGGTAATGGAAGAGAGGAGAATCACTTCGTCCATTAAATAGTTTTTATCTTCTTTGGTAAGAACTAGATTTTGCAAGGTGGCATTGCCTACTAGGTTATCTATATCATTGCCACTGATCTTCATATCTGCCAGTGAGGTAAAGCTAATGGGTTCTTTTACTAATTTTAATGCTTGAAGATCGGCTCTTATCACATTGCTTTTAAATTCAAAGGCAGGTACAGGGTTATTGAGATCCACTTTACCATCAAAATTAACCGCGAGATGGGGATCGTTTGAAATAATTTTTCCTTCGAATAATTTGCTATCGAAGCGGCCATCGAGGGTGATATGCTGATACTCGTAGCCATTAAAATAAAAGGACCTCACCTGGCCGACCATACTGGCATTGAGATCTTTAATATTTAGTCCACGACCGTTAAGATTTA
>Ga0114938_1000893_pt1 | contig 21602 bp, 15 predicted proteins | sample AshMeaBigSpring_FD_88675 | JGI IMG/M metagenome (GOLD analysis project Ga0114938, IMG submission 88675) | Groundwater microbial communities from Big Spring, Nevada to study Microbial Dark Matter (Phase II) - Ash Meadows Big Spring | ecosystem: Environmental > Aquatic > Deep subsurface >...
CTGCTCGAGGAACCCCAAGCCCGGACCGCCATAGGCTTCGGGAACGAACAGCCCGATCAGGCCGAGACCGCGCGCCTTCTTGATGATCTCGAAAGGCACCTGCTCTTTGACGTCGCATTCCAGCGCCACCTTGGGAAATTCGCCGCGCGCGAACTCCCGCGCCGCTTTCTGGATCTCCTTCTGTTCGCGGGTGAGATCGAAATCCATCTGATAAATCCTTTCCGCTGAATCGATAGGGGCTGGATCAATAAATCCGAAATCCGAATGATCAAAACAGGGCTGGAGCTATTGACTCTTTTGGAATATGGCCCCGAAGATATTCCTCTTTGTTTCGTATTTCGAATTTCGTGCTTCGGATTTCTCTTCAGAGGGGAATATTCCCGTGCCGCTTGACCGGCGCGGGGCGCTCCTTGTTCTTCAGCATGCGCAGCGCCCGGATCAGCTGGGGGCGGGTGTCCCGCGGCCGGATGACGGTGTTCACCAGCATGTTGGACGCGGCATGGAAGGGGTTCGAATACTTGAAGTCGTAGGCCTCGATCTGCCGACGGCGGCAGTCCTCCGGGCTGTCGGCGCTCTGGATCTCCTTGCGGAAGATGAGATCGACCGCGGCTGCGGTGTCCAGCACGACCAGCTGCGCGATCGGCCAGGCCAGCATCAGGTCCACGCCCATGCCCACGCAGCACATGCCCATGACGGCGCCGCCGTATTCCTTGCGCAGCGCCAGGGTGATCTTCGGCACCGTGGCCTCCGAGTAGGCGTAAAGCATCTTGGCCCCGTGGCGGATGATCCCCGCGCGCTCCTGAGCGACGCCCGGGAAATACCCCGGCACGTCCACCAGATTGATGAGGGGGATGTTGAAGCTGTCGCAGAAGCGGATGAACCGCGCCGCCTTGTCGGAGGCGTCCACGTCCAGGCATCCGGCCTTGAGCCGCGGCTGGTTGGCGACGATGCCCACGGTGCCGCCTTCCATGCGGGCGAAGCCGACGATGATGTTGGCCGCAAAGCGCGGCAGGACCTCCAGAAAGGAGCCGCGGTCGACGATGCGTTCGATCACGGCGTGCATGTCGTAGGACTTCTTGAAGTCGGCCGGCACGATCGCTTCGAGGCTGTCGTCGGTGCGGCCGGGGTCGTCGTCGCTCGCCGCAACCGGTGGCGGCTCCATGTGGTTGGAGGGCAGGTAGCTCAGGAGCCGCTTGATCGTGGCGATGCACTCGGCGTCGCTCGCGGCGACGAAATGCGCCTGGCCGGTAACCTCGCTGTGCACCTTGGCGCCGCCGAGCGCTTCGAGGTCGACATCCTCGCCGGTCACGGCCTTGATCACGCCGGGGCCGGTGATGACCATGTGGCTCGTGCCCTTCACCATCACGATGAAATCCGTCAAGGCCGGCGAATACACCGAAACCCCGGCGCAGGAGCCCATCATGCCCGTGATCTGCGGGATCACCCCGGAGGCGGCGGTGTTGCGGAAGAACATGCCGGCCACGCCGCGCGAGGCGAAGAACCCCTCGTGCAGCCTTCCGCCGCCGGAGTCGTTCAGCGCCACGAGGGGCGACTTGACCTTGAGGGCCTCGTCCATGATGCGGCAGATCTTTTCGCCGTGGACGGTCCCGACCGAGCCGCCCAGAACCGTGACGTCCTGGGCGTAGGCGAAGATTCGCCGGCCGTCGACCGTGCCGCAGCCCGTGACCACGCCGTCCCCCGGCACCTTCTTTTCCTGCATGCCGAAGTCCACCGCCTGGCTCTCGGCCAGCTGGTTGATCTCGACGAAACTGTCGGGGTCGAAGAGCAGGGCCAGGCGCTCGCGGGCGGTCAGCTTGCCGCGCCGGCGATGGCGTTCGAGGGCCTGGGGGCCGCCGCCGGCCTCGGCGCGTTTCTGGAGCGAGGATAGCCGATCCGATTCACTCTGGTGGGTCTTGGGCGTCGTCATCGTGTCCGTCCTTCCGCAGGGAGGCAGGGCCGCCGACCGAAACCTGGAGGGCCGAAAGGCGGCGCGAGGATGCGGTGACGGCCATCGGGCGCCTTCCGACAGGGCATGAGATTGTGGCCGATGGCTGTATACTGTATACACCTTGGCGATGTCAAACGGTTCCTGCCGTTTTCAACAAGCGGATAGAACGGTTTTCGGACAGTTTTTGCTTGACAAACACCACGCAACTCTATAACTATTTTACAGCTAAATTATAGTTATCTTATAGCTAAACACCAGCCGCTCCGTTACCCTTGAGGCCTCTGACCGTGAATGCCGTCTGAAGAAGCTCGAAGGCTGTGAAGGCCGGGTGCATGTCATCGGGAATTCTGCCGGTGGCGAGACGGCCCCGACCGGGATGGGGGGTGCCGGGAAACCACGCGTTGAGGGGAATGAAATGAGGTACGCAGAGACAGGGTTTAATCTGGAAGTCGATCTTACCCGGGGAAACATCGAGCGGGTGGCTACCGACCCGAGAGACACGGAGCTGTATCTGGGGGGGCTGGGAACCAACGCCAAGATCTTGTGGGACCGGGTGCCGCCCGAAGTCGAGCCGTTTTCGCCCGAGAACCTGCTGATCTTCAGCGCCGGGCTGCTGTGCGGCACGCCGGCGACGGGCTGCAACCGCACCATCGTCTCCACCATCTCGCCGCAGACGCACCTGATGGCCTTTTCGATGATGGGCGGGTTCTGGGCGCCGGAGCTCAAATATGCCGGTTACGACAAGGTCGTCTTGCGCGGCAAATCCCCGGATCTGGTCTATCTTTGGATCAACAACGACAAGGTGGAGCTGCGCGACGCCTCGCATTTGAGAGGAAAGGGCTCCGGCGAGACCGCCGAGCTCATCCGCAAAGAGCTGAAAGAGCCCAGGGCCCAGATCGCCTCGATCGGCATGGCGGGCGAGAACCGGGTCTTCTTCGCCTCCATCGAGCAGGGCCGTTCCAGCGCGAGCCGTGGCGGCATCGGCGCCATCATGGGCGACAAGGGGTTGAAGGCGATCGCCGTCCGCGGGACCCGGGACATCAACGTCGCCCGGCCGGCGGAGTTCATGGAACTCTGCAAGGAGGTGCTGAGCTACATCAAGTTCCGCAACGAAAACCCGGTCGAAGGCGTCATGGCGATCCTGACCGGCCTCGGGTCGCCCCAGGAAATGGCGGTGCACGACGAGAAGTGGCACACGGAAAATTTCATGTGGGGCAACTCGCGCCTCCGCCGCAAGGATTTCTGGAACCAGGAAATTGCGGCCAAGTGGATGGAATCCCTGGAAACCATGCGGACGCGGCTGATCAGCTGCTACAACTGCCCGATGAAATGCGGGGCGACCATCTCCCCCCCGGGGCTTCCCACCTACATGATGAAATGCTTCTCCAAGCTCACCTACACCATGGCGGCCATGTCCGACCTGGACTTCGGCCTGCGCATCGCCCAGAGCGCCACCGAGTACGGCGTGGACGGATTCTCCGCCCCGCAGGTGATGGCCTTCGCGCTGGAGCTGCTCGAGGCGGGCATTTTGACCGAAAAGGACATGCCCGGCCTGCCGCCGGACAACGAAGGCAGGTTCTACTGGCTGCTGGACCGGATCGTGCGGCGCGAGGGGATCGGCGACGTCCTGGCCAACGGCACGTATTGGGCGGCCCGGCAGATCGGAAATGGGGCGGAGGCCTTTGCGCACAACAACATCAAGAAGCACGAGCAGCTGCCGCTCAAGCTGTCGATGCTCAATCCCATCTACTTCCTGATGTATTCGACCGGGGAAAAGATCAACATCACCCAGATCGAAGGGCAGTTCCCGCAGGCGCCGTTTCCGACGCGCGCCGAGCGCGAAGCCTTCGTGAAGGACTGGTTCCAGGTGCCGGACGACAAGTTCAAACAGTACTTCCTGGACTGGGAGCCGCGCGGCGAAAAGTCCATGCCTTTCTATCCGACGGTCCAGATGTGCTGCGACATCGTCGACTGGCAGGAGCGGATGCACTACATCGACGACGCCCTCGGCATGTGCGCCGGCCTGTCGTCCTTCCCGCTGAAGCCGCCCTACCACATCCACAACTATCCGAAATTCATTTCGGCCGGGGCCGGGATCGACATGGACGAGGCCAAGCTGACCCAGGCCGCCAAACGGTACCGGACCCTGGTCCGGGCGGTCAACATCCGCAGGGGCATGCGCCGCAAAGACGACAAGCCGCCTGAAAACCATTGGAAAAAGCGATTCCCCGAGCTGGAGAAGGAACTCCTGGACACCTACTACCGGTTCAAGGGCTGGAACAGCGACGGGATCCCGACGAAGGAATCCCTGCACGATCTAAGGCTCGATTATGTGAGCGAGGATTTCGTCAAGCGCGGGATCCTCGGGGACCGCGAAGATGAGCCTGCCAACGGGTAGGGCGAAAAGGGCGTAACGGCATGGGTGAGAAAAAGAAGAAACTGGTCAAGACCATCAAGGTGGACGTCGATAAGTGCAACGGCTGCCGGGCCTGCGAGATGATCTGCTCCGCGTTTCATGCGTCGCCGCAGTTCAGCAGCAACAACCCGGCGCGGTCGCGGATCCGGGTGATCAGCGAGCCGCTCAAGGACATCTATGTCCCGGTGTACGCCGGGGAGCATGCCAAGGCCGAATGCATGGGCCGGGACAAGTATGTGATCGACGGGAAGGAATACGAAGAGTGCGCCTTCTGCCGCGCCTCCTGCCCGTCCCGGGACATCTTCAAGGAGCCCGATTCCGGTCTGCCCCTCAAATGCGACATGTGCGAAAGCGACCCGACGCTGGAAAAACCCCTTTGCGTCCAGTGGTGCAAGGTGGACGCATTGATATACGAAGAGAGGGAGGAGGAGGTCGCAGAGGAGGTGCCTCTGGACGACGCGGAGAAGGGGCTGGAATCCCTGATCGACAAGCACGGGTTGCAGAAGATACTGGATACCATGGCCCGAATGTCCAAAAAGGATTAATCGTTAGGGGGCCAAAGAGGATCGGAAACGGCGATGGAGAACGTAGCCGAATACAAAGAGATCGTCGATATCATCAAAGCGAAGGGCGGGGATGCCTTCAAGTTGTGCTATCAGTGCGGAAAGTGCGACACGGTCTGCCCGTGGAACAAGGTCCGGGCTTTCAGCATGCGCAAGATCGTCCGCGAGGCGGCCTTCGGATTCACGGACATCGAAAGCGAGGACATATGGCGCTGCACGACCTGCGGCCGCTGCCCGCAGCAGTGCCCCCGGGACGTGCGGCAGGTGGAATCCGGGGTCGCCCTGCGCCGGGTCGCAACCGAATACGGCGTTTTCCCCAAGGCGGTGCGTGCGATCCGTACCGTCAGCGGCAGCCTCGCCGGCCACGGCAACCCCTTGAACGAAGAGCGCAAGAAGCGCGCGGACTGGGCCGAGGGCCTGTCCGTGCCGGCCTTCACCGAGGAGATGGAGTTCCTGTATTTCCCCGGCTGCTACCTCAGCTACGATGCCCGGCTGAAAAAGGTCGCGCGGGCCACCGCCGGCATCCTCCAGAAGGCGGGCATCGCGTTCGGCATCCTGGGGGTCCTCGAGAACTGCTGCGGGGAGAGCATCCGCAAGGCGGGCGACGAGGACCTGTTCAAGCGCCTGGCCAGGGAGAACATCAAGGCCTTCATCGATCACGGGGTGAAGAAAATCCTCGTCTCCTCCCCCCACTGCTACCACACCTTCCGAAACGAGTACCCCGAGTTCCGGGTCAACTTCGAGGTGGTTCACTTCGCGCAGCTCCTGTCCGAGCTGATAGGTGCGGGCAAGCTGGCGATCACCAAGGAATACGTAAAAAAAGTAGCTTATCACGACCCCTGCTACCTGGGGCGGCACAACGCTGTCTACGACGCGCCGCGGACGGCGCTGGCGCAGGTCCCCGGGTTGGAGCTGAAGGAGCTGCCCGAGGCACGCGACGACAGCCTGTGCTGCGGGGGGGGCGGCGGCCGGATCTGGATGGAAACGGTGAAGGGAGAGCGGTTCTCCGACCTGCGGCTGGAGCAGGCCATCGGCGTCGGCGCCGAGGTGCTGGCCACGTCCTGCCCCTACTGCATCGCCAACTTCGAGGACAGCCGCCTGACGATGAAGCTCACCGACACTATAGAAGTGAAAGACATCGCGGAGATCATCCACGAAGCGATATGAGGACCGCAGTCGTCCGATGAGGTGACGGAAAGTGGAACACGAATCGATCGAACAGCTTTGCAAAGGCTTCGGCAACGCCGAAATCGGCGATGTGATGGTGGTGGGGGGCGGGGTCAGCGGCATCCAGGCCGCCCTGGATCTCGCCGCGGCCGGCTTCAAGGTCTACCTGGTGGACAAGGCGCCGAGCATCGGCGGCCATATGGCCCAGCTGGACAAGACCTTTCCGACCAACGACTGCTCCATGTGAATCCTCGCCCCCAAACTGGTCGAGGTCGGCCGGCATCCCAATATCGAAGTGCTCAGCTACACCGAAGTCGACAGCGTTTCCGGCGAAGCGGGAAACTTCAAGGTGACGCTGACGAAGAAGCCCCGTTATATCGTCGAGGACCGGTGCACCGGCTGCACGACCTGTGTCGAATACTGCCCGGTCAACTACCCGGACCCGTTCAACCAGGACATCTCGCAGAACAAGGCCGTTCATATCTTCTTTTCCCAGGCCATACCCCTGGTGACCTACATCGACCCGAGCTGCCTCTACCTCAAAGAGAAGAAATGCCGCATCTGCGAAGGCGTCTGCAAGGCGGATGCCATCGACTTCAATCAGATCCCCGAGAAGGTGGAGGTGAATGTCGGGGCGATCCTTCTGTCTTTCGGCATCGAGCCCTACGACCCCCGGCTGCGGGAGGAGTATCGCTACGGGGAGTTCGCCAACGTGGTCACCAGCATGGACTACGAGCGGCTGCTGTGCGCCACCGGGCCCTACCAGGGCGAGGTCCTGCGCGCCTCCGACGGAAAGCACCCGCACCGGGTCGCCTGGATTCAATGCGTCGGCTCCCGGCAGACCCTCCCCGGCGGCAACAGCTACTGTTCGGCGGTATGCTGCACCTACACGCAGAAGCAGGTGATTCTCACCAAGGAACACGATGCCGAGGCGGAGTGCACGGTGTTCCACAACGACATCCGTTCCCACGGCAAGGATTTCGAGCGCTTCTATGAGCGCGCCGAGAAGCTTCCCGGGGTGCGCTTCATCCGCAGCTACGTGACCCTGGCGCAGGAGACGCCGGACACGAAGAATGTGACCATCCGGTATGCGACGCCCGAGGACGGGGTGAAGGAAGAAGAATTCGATCTGGTGGTGCTGTCCGTCGGATTGAATCCCCCCGCGGACGCCCGGGGCCTCGCCGCCAAATTCGGCGTCGAGCTCAACGCGCATCACTTCTGCCGGACCGGCCCGTTCAACCCGATGGAGACCAGCCGGCCGGGGGTCTTCGTCAGCGGCGCCTTCCAGGGGCCGGTCGATATCCCCGAGTCGGTCTTCAGCGCCAGCGGCGCCGGCTCGCAGTGCGGGCAGCTGCTCGACTTCCGCCGCGGACGGCTCGCCCGGGAACGCGTCTACCCGCCGGAACGGGACGTCTCCAGGGAGGAGCCGCGGATCGGGGTCTTCGTATGCCACTGCGGCGCGAACATCGGCCGGACGGTGGATGTGCCCTCCACCGTGGAGTACTGCATGACGCTGCCCTACGTGGTTTACGCCCAGGAGCAGGTGTTCTCGTGCGCCACCAACTCGGCCAAGGAGATCGCGGACATCACCAAGGAGAAAGGGCTCAATCGCGTGGTCGTCGCCGCCTGCTCCCCGCGGACGCTGGAGGCGCTGTTCCGCGACACCCTGCGCGAGGCCGGCATCAATCAATACTACTTCGAAATGGCCAACATCCGGGAGCACAACTCCTGGGTGCATTCCAAGGAAAAGGAGGAGGCCACCCGGAAGGCCAGGGACATCATCCGCATGTCGGTCGCCCGCGCCTGCCATCTGGAGCCCTTGCAGGAGTTCAACCTGCCGGTGAACCCGGCGGCGCTGGTGGTGGGCGGGGGGATCGCCGGGCTGAACTGCGCGCTTTCCATCGCCCGCCAGGGGCACGAGGTCCACCTGGTGGAAAAGGACAGCGAGCTGGGAGGAATCGCACGCCGGTTGCACTACACCCTGGAGGGAACCGATGTCCAGGCCTATCTGCGCGACCTGCTGCGCCAGGTGTATCAACACCCGCTGGTGCATGTCTACACGGATGCGACCATCACGGAAGCCACCGGCTATGTCGGAAATTTCGTAACCCGGGTGACGTCCGACCGGGGGCCAACCGAGATCAAGCACGGCGCCGCCGTCATCGCGATGGGCGCGGACCTTTACAAGCCCGCCGAATACCTCTACGGCCAAGACGACCGGGTCCTGACGCATTTGGAGCTTGAGGAGCGGATCGGGAGGGGCGATGAAAAGGTTCTGCGGGCCGAACGCGTCGTGATGATCCAATGCGTCGGCTGCCGCCAGGAGGACCGCAACTACTGCAGCCGGATCTGCTGCGGCCAATCCGTGAAAAATGCGCTGAAGTTGAAAGAGCTCAACCCCGGCACGGAGGTATACATCCTTTTCAGAGACATGCGGACCTTCGGGTTCAGAGAGGATTACTACCGGCAGGCATCCGAGAAGGATGTGAAATTCATCCGCTACGAGCCTCAGGCGAGGCCCCAGGTGAGCGTGGTCAAAGAGGACGGCCGGAGCGTTCTGCGGGTCGCCCTGGCGGATGAGATCCTGGGCCGGGAGCTGGCGATCGACGCGGACCTGCTGGTGCTCGCCGCCGCCGTCATTCCCTCCGCCGCCGCCAAGCAGGTCGCCGGGCTTTTCAAGGTGAACCTGAGCCAGGACGGCTTCTTCAAGGAGGCCCATGTCAAGCTGAGGCCGGTCGAGTTCGGCACCGACGGAGTGTTTCTGTGCGGAATGGCGCACTACCCCAAATTCATGGCGGAAACGATCAACCAGGCCTACGGGGCCGCCGGCCGGGTTCTGACGCTGCTCGCGCACGACAGCGTGGTCGCCTCCGGTTCGGTCTGCGAGGTGACGGAACGCAAGTGCATGGGGTGCGGGGCCTGCATCTCGGCCTGCAGCTACGGCGCGATCGAGTTTCGCGAGACCCGGCAGGGCCCCCGGGCGGTCGTCAACCCCATTCTGTGCAAAGGCGACGGGCTGTGCACCGTCAAATGCCCGACCAGCGCGATATCGCTGAAACATTTCACCGACGAAGAGCTTCTGAGCGAAATCGACGCCGCGCTTGCGGAGAATTAGACTCGGTTCAACGAACCCCCGACGGGATTTCCATCGAAGGAAGTGAGAGCGCATGAGCACGGGACCCGATTACACGCCGAAAATCATCGGCTTTGTTTGCCACTGGTGAGCGTACGGCGCGGCTGACCTGGCTGGAGTTTCCAGACTGCAATACAGCACCGAGATGCGGCTGATCCGCGTCATGTGCTCCGGAAGGGTCGACCTGGCATTCGTGCTCAGGGCCTTTTCCAACGGAGCCGACGGGGTGTTCATCGGCGGCTGCCGGCTGAATGAATGCAACTATACGACCCACGGGAACTACCACACCCTCGCGATGGTGCTGCTGGCCCAGCGAATCATGGAGCACGTGGGCCTGAACCCCGAACGGCTGCGGATCGAGTTCATGTCCGCCGGGGAGGGCATCCTCTTCGCCGACGTCATGAATAAATTCAGCCGCAGGATCAAAGAGCTGGGGCCTCTCGGCCGAAGCGAGGGGCTGGATGCAAACGACCTGAAATCCAGACTGGGCGAAGTCGGCAAGCTGGTTCCCTACATCAAGCTGGTGAAGCGGGAGAAGCTGGCGCAACATCTCCACCATGAAGCGGAGTACGACGGGCTTTTCGGCCGCGACGAGGTGAACGCCTTGTTCCGCGACGTCATCTCCTACTATATCGAACCGGACAAGTGCCAGGCCTGCATGATCTGCCTTCGGAAATGCCCCGTGGAGGCGATCACGGGCGGCAAGAACCTGATCCACGTGATCGACCAGGAAAAGTGCATCAAATGCGGGACCTGCTTCGACGCCTGCCCTTCGCGCTTCGGCGCGGTGGCGAGGCTGGCGGGCGAGCCGGTTCCGGCCCCCCTGCCGGAGGAGGGGCGCAGCATCCTGCGCAAAAGCAAACGTCTTTAAGGGGACCCGGTTCCGCCGGTTCCTCTTGCAAGCACCTTAATTCTTTTTATGTGGGAGCGGCATCCTGCCGCGACGATCGAGGCTGCAAAGCCTCTGCCACCGCGTTTCACCCCCGCTGCCGGCGACTGCGCCGCTTCCCCGCTCCAAAACTCAGCTTGACATCCCAAATTTGTACACTGTATACAGCAGGTGAACGCGGTTCATTGCCTGGTTCGATCTCTACGCCCTGCATTACGGACGCTGCGCCTCGCACCTCGACCACGCTAGGGGGGAACGATGAACCTCTTCCAAAACCTGACCGTGCTTTCCCTCGAACAGGCCACCGTCCTGCCGTACCTCACCTACCGGCTGGCCCAGGACGGCATGAAGGTCATCCGCCTCGAACACCCCGTCTACGGCGATCCCAACCGGATGATCGGCGAAAACGTCCTCGGCGAAGAGCGCATGAACGCTTACTTCCTGTGCATCAATGCCGGCAAGCAGGCCCTCACGCTGAACCTGGCCGAACCGTTGGGAAAGGATCTTTTCCGCCGGCTCGTCCGCAAGCTTCCGGTGGACATTTTCGCCACCAACCAACTGCCGCGCAACTACGCCAAGCTCGGGGTCGACTACGATACGCTCAGAAAAATCAAACCGGACATCATCTGGCTGGGCGTCAGCGGCTTCGGGCCGGATCGCAACGAGGGGGCCTATGACCCCATTCTCCAGGCGCGTTCCGGATTGATGGAGCTGACCGGCGAGAGCGGCGGCGACCCGCAGGTCCTGGGCATTCCGCTTCCCGACATGGGGACCAGCGAGCACGCCTACGGGGCGCTGATGAAGGCCCTCTACCGGCGCCAGGCGACGGGTGCGGGCAGCTGCATCCATCTCTCGATGTTCGAATCCTCCGTCTCCTGGCTTACGGTCCCCATCACATATGCGGCGAGTTTCGGCCGTACCCTGTCGCGGCGCGGCAACACGCACGAGTTCTTCTGCCCCGTGTCGGTCTATCCGACCCGCGACGGCTTCGTCTACATGGCGGTCGGCAACGACCGCCAGTGGAAGTCGCTGGTCGCGCTCGACATGTTTCGATCGCTGGATCAGCCGGCCTACCAGAAAAACTCCGGCCGCATCGCCGACGTGGGCAATTTGAACCGCGCGATCAGCGCGATCACCCGGCGGGCCGGCTCCGAGGAGCTGATGGAAACGCTCAATGCCATCACCGTTCCGGCCAGCAAGATCCAGACGCTGGGCGAAGTGATCGCCGACCCGCTGGTGGGGCCGCGGCTGCTGCATGCCACGGACCCCGTTACGGGCAGGCGCATCACCCTGGCCCCGGCGCCGTACACGACCCCGTTTCTGGAAGCCTCCGATCGCCGACTTTCCTTTCCCCCGCGTTTCGGAGAGCACAATGCAAAGATTTTCGCCGAGGTGCTGGGCGCCAAAGCGGCCGACCTCGCCGAATGGAAACAACAGGGCGTCATCTGACCAGACCTCCACCGGCAGGCGGGTGAAGTCATGCACCTCCGAACCGACATCACGCTCGGCCTGCGAGGCCTGAAGCCGCGGCAGTCGCTGGGGCAGATGGTCTACGACAACCTTCGACTGGCCATCGTGCACGGGGATATCCTTCCCGGGACGCGCCTGGTCGAAAACCGAATCGCCGGCGTTCAGGGAATCAGCCGCACTCCGGTGCGGGAAGCGCTTCACAAACTGGAGCGCGAGCGTTTCATCGCCAGGCTGCCTCACGGCGGCTTCAGCGTCCTCGGCTTGGATCGGCAGGACATCGTCGAGACCTTCGGGATCCGCGGCGTGCTGGAGGGCTACGCCGCGCGCCTGGCCGCGCTCAATTGCGCCGCGGGCGAGCTGGACCCGTTGGAGGCGGCCGTCGCCGAATTCGAGCGCCTTTTGGCGAAACAGCAGTTGAAGCGGCTGCCCGAAGTGAACACCCGGTTTCACGACATGCTGTATGCCCTGAGCCGCAGCCCGCGGCTGATCGGGATGATCGCCGCGCTCCAGGACCAGATCTTCCGCTTCCGGCGGATCATTCTCAGTGACGAGCGCCAGGCACGGATCAGCAACCAGGACCACCGCCGGATTTTGGAACGGATCCGCCGCCGGGACGCAGAAGGGGCCGAACGCCTGGTGCGCAAGCATATCGAGAGGGGCCAGGGGATGGTGCTGAAAACGTTCGGAGGCAAGTTGGGATAAGGTGAGGCCATGGCAGGCAAGACCATCAAGATACTCGTAGGCAAGCCGGGGTTGGACGGCCACGATCGCGGGGCCAAGGTCGTGGCCCTGGCGCTGCGGGACGCGGGCATGGAGGTGATCTATACCGGCCTGCACCGCACGCTGGAGCAGATCGTGCGCGCGGCGGTCCAGGAGGCGGTGGACGTGATCGGCCTGAGCATCATGTCCGGAGCGCACCTGCCGATCTGCCGCCGGCTGCTCGAACTGATGGCCTCCGAGGGCATCGGAGACATCCCGGTGGTGGTGGGCGGGGTGATTCCCAAACAGGACGCGGGCAAACTCAGGGAGATGGGCATCCAGGGGATCTTTCCCGGCGGGACGCCGTTCGATCAGATCGTGGCCGGGATCGAGTCCGTGGCCGCTTGAGGGCGGCGACGTCGCTGCATCATGACCGGAGGTGAATGAGGAGCCATGGGAGTCGCCCGATACATCAAAGACGAGAAGGACGCCATCCGGGAAGTCGTCTACCAGTCCGGCATCCGGGTCAAGCCCAGCTATTCCCCCCGGGACCTCGCAGAGGTGGGCTTCGACTATGCCCGGGACCTCGGCGATCCCGGCGAATACCCCTTCACGCGCAGCCTGCATCCGATGGGCTATCGCAGCCGGGCCTGGACGACGCGCCAGTACACGGGCTTCGGAACGCCGGAGGAGACCAACCAGCGCTTCAAGCTGATGATCTCCCACGGCCAGACCGGGCTGAACGTCGCCTTCGACCTGCCGACCCAGATGGGCTACGACTCGGACGACCCCCGGGTCCTGGGCGAGGTCGGCCGGGTGGGCATGGCGGTCGGCTCGCTGCGGGATTTCGAGATCGCCTTCAGGGACATCCCCCTGGACCGCATCGGGTCCGGGCTGACCATCAACGCCGTCGCCTGCGTGATGCTCGCCATGTACCAGGCGGTGGCCGAAAAATTCGGCTACCCGCGCGAAAAGATCAGCGCCACGCCTCAGAACGACATCCTCAAGGAGATGATCGGCCGCGGGGCCTGGATCTTTCCGGTGGACCCGGCCGTGCGGCTGGTGGGCGACGCCATCGAGTACGCCGTCAAGGCGCTGCCGCGCTGCAACCCGGTCAGCATCTGCGGCTACCACATCCGCGAGTCCGGGGCGACGCCGGCGCAGGAGATCGCCTACGCCTTCGAGATCGGCAAGGCCTACATCGAAGAGGTGCAGCGCCGCGGTCTCGCGCCGGACGAGTTCGTGGGCAGCTTCTCCTTCAACCTGAACGTCTACGGCAACCTCTGGGAGCAGGTCGCCAAGTTCCGCGCGGCGCGCAAGCTCTGGGCGCGGATGCTCAGGGACGAGTACGGCGTGACGCAGAAGAAGAACCTCTTCCTGCGCGGGCTGTTCGGCGGCGGGGGCAGCGGCCTCACCAAGGCCCAGCCGGAGAACAACATCATGCGCGGCGCGTTCTACGCCCTGGCGGCGGCCCTGAGCGGCGCCCAGACCACGGCGCTGTGCTCCTTCGACGAGGCCTACACCATCCCCACGCCGCGCGCCGCCCTGCTGTCCCTGCGCACCCTCGAGCTGCTCATGGACGAGGTCGGCCTGCGGGACACGGTCGACCCGCTGGCGGGCTCCTACTTCGTCGAGACCCTGACCAAGCAGATGGAGGACCGCATCCTCGACGAAATGGGGGAGGTCCAGAAGATCGGCGGCATGCGCCGGGCGGTGGCCCTCGGCCACATCCAGCGCAAGGTGTCGCGGCAGGCCTACGAGTTCGAGCGCGGGCTGCAGAACGGGGACTACATCAAAGTCGGCGTCAACAAGTACACCGAAGGCGTCGAGGACCAGCCCGACGTGGAGCTGCACGCCTACGACGAATCCTGGGCCGAAAAGCAGATCGACGGCCTGCGCGAGCTGAGGCGCGTGCGCGACCGCCGCGAGGTGAGCCGCACGCTCTCCGCGCTCGAGCAGGCGGCCCGCGACGGCCGCAACGTCATGCCCCTACTGGTCGACTGCTGCCGGGCCTACGCCACGGTCGGCGAGATGGCCGGCGTGCTGCGGCAGGTGTTCGGGGAGTGGGAAGAGCCGAGCATATTCTGAAGGCGGAAGGGGGAAGGGGGAAGAATATGGAATTCGGAAGGTGGAGGGTGGAAGGCGGAAAAGGGAGGTTGGATTGAAAGCGGGAATAGGTGCCAGATTGCGGATGGTGATAGGGTGGGATCGACGGCTCCAGTGAGAAACTGTGATCTGCGTCAGAGAACCAAACAATTCGCATTACGCATCATTAAACTCGCTTCGTTGATGCCGCGCACAAGAGAAGCGGAAATAATTGCCAAACAGATGGTAAAATCCGGGACCTCTGTTGGAGCCAACTACAGAGAGGCTGCCAGAGCGAGGTCCAAAAGCAGAGTTTACGGCCAAGGTCGGTGTTGTTGAGCAGGAAGCGGATGAAACTCTATATTGGCTTGAGATCATTCGTGAGTGCGGCTGGATTAAAAGTGAGTTGGTGGACAGCCTGGCAACCGAAGCAGATGAGCTGGTAGCTATATTCACGACAATAGGGAAAAGATCAAAAAAGTAGTCTTTGTTTTCCGCCTTCCCCCTTCCGCCTTCCAGATCGTCGGAAATGAGCGACTGGGGATTGGGCTATCAGGTGGTTGGTTGAAGAAGGTGGTTTGATTCCGCCTTCCGCCTTCCACCTTCCGAATTCATAAAGAGGTTTTCTCAGTGCCCAAACACTTCTACCGCCTGGGCTGCGACATCGGGGGCACCTTCACGGACTTCGTCCTGGTCAACGACCGGGCCGGGCGGTTTCACGTCTACAAATGCCTGACGACGCCTGCGGACCCCTCCGATGCCGTGGAGCAGGGCATCCGCGCGCTGCTCGAGCAGATTCCCGGCCCAAAGCCGGACATCGACGAGATCATCCACGGCACCACGCTGGTGATCAACGCCATCATCGAGCGCAAGGGCGCCGTCACCGGCCTGATCACCACGCGCGGGTTCCGGGACGTGCTCGAACTCGGCCGCGAGCTGCGCTACGACGCCTACGACATCTTCGCCGAATACCCCCGGCCGCTGGTGCCGCGGCGGCTGCGGCTGGAGGTCGACGAGCGCGTCGCCAGCGACGGCCGGGTGCTCAAGCGGCTCGACCCTCAGGAGGTCAAGGGGGTGCTCGCCGAGCTGCGCCGCGCCGGGGTCGAGTCGCTGGCCGTGTGCCTGATCAACTCCTACCGCAACCCCGACCACGAAAAGGAGATCAAGGGGCTGGTGGAGCGGGAATGGCCCGAGGTGTTCCTGTCCACCTCGGTGGAGGTGCTGCCCCAGATCCGCGAATACGAGCGCACCTGCACGACCGCCACCAACGCCTACGTCAAGCCGCTCACCGCCAGCTACCTGCAGAAGCTTTCCGGCCGGCTGGAATCCCAGGGGTTCAGGGGCAAGCTCTACATCATGCTTTCGAGCGGCGGGATCACCTCGGTGGAAACCGCCCGCGAATTCCCGGTGCGGATCATCGAATCGGGACCCACCGCCGCCGTCATCGCATCGCAGCACTACGGCCGGATGTTCGCGATCCCGGACATCTTCTGCTTCGACATGGGCGGGACCACCGCCAAGTCCTGCCTGATCCAGAACGGGCAGGCGGGGCTGGTGTCGACCTTCGAGGTCGGCCGGGTGCAGCGCTTCAAGAAAGGCAGCGGGCTGCCGATCCAGGTGCCCGTCGTGGACCTGATGGAAATCGGGGCCGGCGGCGGCAGCATCGCGCGGATGAGTAAGATGGGGCTGCTGCAGGTGGGGCCCCAAAGCGCGGGCGCCGACCCCGGTCCGGCCTGCTACGGCCGCGGCGGCCGAGAGCCGACCGTCACGGACGCCGACCTGATGCTGGGCTACCTGGACCCGGACTATTTTCTGGGCGGCAGCATGCCCCTGGACAAAAGTGCCGCCGAAGCCGCCATCCGGGCCCGGGTCGCCGGCCCCCTGGGCGTGGCGCCGCTCGAGGCCGCCTTCGGCATCCACGACCTCATCAACGAAACCATGGCGGCGGCCGCCAAGACCCACATCGCCGAAAAGGGCGGCAATCCCAAACTCATCACGATCGCGGCCTTCGGCGGGGCCGGGCCGGTGCATGCCTACGGGCTGGCCAAGAAAATCGGGGCGCCGCGGATCATCGTGCCCCCCCTGGCCGGCGTGGGCTCGGCCATGGGGTTCTTCACCGCGCCGGTGGCCTTCGACCTTTCGCGCAGCCGGCGCACCACCCTCGGCGACGCCGACTTCCATCAGATCGAGGGCCTGTTCCTGGAGCTCGAGCGCGAAGCGGCGGCCATCCTGCAGCGAGCCGACCAGCGCCGACGGGTGAACTTCGAGCGCACCCTCATGATGCGCTTCGTGGGACAGGGCGCGGAGACCGATCTTCCCATCGAGCGCAGACCCTTTCATAAGCTAAGCAAAGCCGCCATACGGCGGCGCTTCGACGCGGTCTATCAAAAGCTCTACGGCCGGACCTACCCCGAGAACGCGGTCGAGTTCGTCAGCTTCAAGGTGCGGGCGAGCCTGCCGGAGCGGCCTTTCCGGCTGCCGCCGCTCGCCCGGCGCAAGGGGAAGATCGGCGAATGCATCAAGGGACGGCGGCCGGCCTTTTCCGTGCCAAGGAAGAAGTTCGTGCCCTACACGGTGTACGACCGCCTGAAGCTCTATCCGGGAGCGCGGATGCCGGGGCCGGCCATCATCGAAGAGAAGGAATCCACCATCGTGATCGGCGAGGATGCCAGGGCAAGGGTGGACGAATACGGGTTCGTGTGGATCGACATCAAATGAAGGTGGAAGGCGGAAGGGGGAAGTCGGAAATGGGAAGGTGGAAGGTGGAATGCGGAAGGGGGCATTCGGAAAGCGGAGGTCGGAAGAGGGAAAGGGGAAGGCGGAGGATGGCTTTTGATTCCGCGTTCCGCATTACGCTTCCTGCTTCAAGAATCATGACAACAGAAGAGTTCGAATAGTGGTTTAAGTGTGAGTGTTGTCGGAGGGAAGGTGTTTTTTTACTTCCGCCTTCCGCCTTCCCCCTTCCGACTTCCAATAGGGGATGGTATGCCGGTTAAAGCCAATAAACACGGAAGCCGGGCTGGCAGGAGGGCTTCGTCACGTAGATTCGACCCCATCACGCTCGAGATCCTCTGGCGGCGGCTGGTGTCGATCGTGGACGAGGCCGATGCCTCCGTGGCGCGCACGGCCTTTTCCAGCCTGCTGCGCGACGCGCACGACTACACCTGCATGTTCACCGACAGCCGCGGCCGGGAACTCGTGCAGGGGACGTTCTGCACTCCGGGGCAGGCCGGCGCCATGGCGCTGGGAGTGAAGAAGATCGTCACCTCCATTCCGCTCGGCGACTACCGGCCGGGAGACGTCTTCATCGTGAACGACCCCTGGCTGCTGGCCGGGCACCTGAACGATGTCTGCGTGCTGAGCCCCATCTTCTTCAAGGGCCGGCCGGTGGCGTTCACGGCCTGCGTTTTTCACCATGCGGACATCGGGGGGCGCGTGGCCTCGGACAACCGCGAGGTGCACGAGGAAGGCCTCTTCATCCCGCTCACCCGGCTTTACGGGGCCGGCAGGCTCAACGAGGACGTGCTGCGCCTGATCCGCTGGAACGTGCGCACCCCGGAGGAGGTGACCGGCGACATCCGCTCCCAGGTCGCGGCCAACCATGTCTGCGCCCAGAAAGTCGTCGAGATGCTGAGCGACGAGGGCCTGGACACGCTGGACGGCCTGGCCGACGAGATCATCGCGCGCACCGAGCGCAGCATGCGCTCGGCCATCGCGCGGATCCCGGACGGGACCTACCCGCACGAAGGGGCGATCGAGGGCGCCGGCCGGCGCAAGGACGTGGCCATCCGCCTGACCGTGACCGTCAAGGGCAGCGGCCTGCATGTGGACTTCGCGGGCACCTCGCCCCAGGTGGACTGGGGCGGCAACGTGGTCTACAACTTCACCTACGCCTACGTGTTCATGGCGGTCAAGAGCGCCTTCGACCCGGACGTGCCCATCAACGAAGGCGCCATCCGGCCGGTCACGATGAGCGCTCCCGAGGGCTGCGTCGTCAACTGCCGGTTCCCGGCGGCGGTGGCCGCGCGCATGCAGATCGGCCATTTCATGACCGAGATGGTCTACAAGGCCCTGGCCGCGGCCGCTCCCGACCGGATCATCGCCGGCAGCGGCGGGACGCCGGCCCAGACCAACATCTTCTACGGCCGGCGGCACAATGGAAAACCCTGGCACACCATGATCATCCGCGGCGGCGGGCTGGGCGCGAGCAGTCGGCTGGACGGCCACCACTGCGCCATTTTCCCGGCCAACGGCGCCAACACCCCGGTCGAGATCTTCGAGAGCGACACGCCGCTGCTCGTCTCCGAACGCGCGCTGGTGGCCGATTCCGGGGGACCGGGCCGGTTGCGCGGCGGGCTGGGCCGCAGAATGGCGATCCGGGTCCCGGACGACGACTGCGGGCCGCAACCACCGGTCACGGTGGCGGTGCAGGCCGGCCGCTTCCGCTATCCGCCGGAGGGCATGTTCGGCGGCCGGCCGGGGTCCAAGGCGCGATTTGAGCGCAACGGGCAGCCTGCCGATCCCAGCGGCCTGACGCACTGCGACCGCGGCGACCGGATCGAATTCTGCAGCGCCGGCGGCGGCGGCTATGGCGATCCCTTCGAGCGCGACCCCGAGGCGGTGGAATCCGACGCGGCCAACGGCTACGTCAGCGCCGAGAGGGCGCGGGAGGACTACGGGGTGGTCATCGATCCGGGCACTTTGAAAGTGGATCTGGAAGCCACGATGAGGCTGCGGGCTGAGAAGGGAAGAAGCAGTGGCTGAAATTCGAAGCACGAAATCCGAAATCCGAAACAAGCACGAGATTCGAATTAGAAATCGAGGTTGAGGAGAGGTTGCATGTCAAAGACCTTCATGCCGGATTTCAAGAGCATCGCGGAGCTGCAGGAGCATCAGTTGAAAGGGTTGCAGTGGACGGTGGCGCACGCGTATGCGGGCTCGCCGTTCTACCGGCGGCGGCTGGACGAGGCCGGCGTGCGGCCGCAGGATGTCCGTTCGCTCGCCGATATCGGCCGGCTGCCCTTCACCACCGCCGACGATCTGCGCGACGGCTACCCGTTTCCGCTGCTCGCGGTGCCTGAGAACCGGGTGGTGCGCATCCACGCCTCATCGGGCACCACCGGGAAGAAGAAGGTGCTGGCCTACACCCGCAAAGACCTGGACGACTGGGCGCATTTCTTCGCCCGCTGCTACGAGATGGCCGGGCTCACGGCCGAGGACCGCGTGCAGATCGCCGTGGGCTACGGCCTGTGGACCGCGGGGGTGGGGTTTCAGCTCGGCTGCGAGCGCTTCGGCGCCATGGCGGTGCCCATCGGCCCCGGCAACCTCGAGATGCAATGCCAGTTCCTCCAAGACCTGCAGCCCACGGTCATGTGCTGCACGGCCTCCATGGGCCTGCTGGTCGCCGAGGAAGTCAACCGCCGCGGACTCAGGGACAAGATCCGGCTCAAGAAAATGATCTTCGGCTCGGAACGCAGCAGCGACGCCATGCGCCGGCGGATCAAGGAGCTGCTGGGACTCGAGGACCTGTTCGACATCCCGGGCCTGACCGAGCTCTACGGCCCCGGGACGGGCCTCGACTGCCCTAAGCACGAGGGGATCCACTACTGGGCGGACTACTACATCCTCGAGATCCTCGATCCCGGAACCCTCCAGCCGGCGGCGCCGGGCGAGATCGGCGAAATGGTGGTCACCACTCTCTGCAAGGAGGCCGCGCCGCTGATCCGCTACCGCACCCGGGACCTGACGCGGTTGATCCCGCAGCCCTGCTCCTGCGGGAACCTGCTGCCGCTGCACGACCGGCTCCTGGGCCGCTCGGACGACATGATCATCTTCCGCGGGGTCAACATCTACCCGTCGCAGATCGACCAGGTGCTCTCCGGCATCCCCGAGGCCAACTGCGAGTTCCAGGTGCTCCTGGAGCGCCGCGAGGACGGCAAGGACCACATGACCATCCGGCTGGAGTGCTGCCAGGGGCTGGACGCCGGCCGGAAGCCCGCGCTCGCCCGCCAAGTGGCCGAAAAGGTCCGCGGCAGCCTCATGGTGCGGCCCGAGGTGGATATCGTCGACCACTGCAGCCTGCCGCGGTCGGAGCGCAAATCCAAACGCATCTTCGACAACCGTCCCCTTTGACACCGGGCGCCGCCGACGCCGAGAGGAACGCATGCGCACCTTCACCTACCTCACGCCCCGCAGCCTGAACGAGGCCATTTCCATGCACGAGTCCCGCAACGGTCGGGCCCGGTACATCGCCGGGGGCACCGACGTGCTGGTCAAGATGAAGGAAGGCAAGCTGGCGCCGGAGAGTTTGATCTCGCTCCGGCACATCATCGGCCAGGACCGTCCCTTCCTGAATTCGGAGACCGGCGAGCTCTACATCGGCGCCTTCATGACCCACCGCTCGATCGAGCGCTCTCCCCTCGTTCAGCACCGTTATCCCATCCTGCACGACGCGGTCAAAAACATAGGCTCGGTCCAGATCCGCAACGTCGCCACCATCGGCGGCAATCTCGTGAACGCCGTGCCCTCGGCCGACGGCGCCATCCCGCTCATTGCGCTGGACGGCAAGGCGCACATATACGGGCCCAAGGGGTATCGCCTGATCGAGCTGACCCGCTTCTTCCTGGGACCGGGCCAGTGCGACCTGCAGGGGGCCGAGATCCTGACCGAGGTCATCATCCCGCGCCTGGCTCCGCGGACCGGCGGGGCTTACACCAAACACGGCCGCCGGGAAGCCATGGAGCTGCCGATGCTGGGGGTCGGGGTCCTGGTGAGCCTCGAGCCGGATCTGTCCACCTGCGCCAAGGCGCGCATCTGCCTCGGCGTCGCCGCGCCCACGCCGTTCCGCGCGCGGGAGGCCGAAAAATTCCTGACGGGCTGCCCCGTCACGGAGGAGAGCCTGACGGAAGCCGGCCGAATCGCCGCCGGGGAATCGCGTGTGCGCGACAGCATCCGCGGCGTGGCCTGGTACCGGCGCGAAATGGTGGGGGTGCTGGTCAGGCGCATGGGCTTCTTGGCCCTGGAAAGGGCCAAGAGCATAGGGCAAGGAGAGAAGGCGGAAAGCGAAAGTCGGAAGGGGGAAAAGTGAAGGGGGAAATCGGAAGGCGGAAGGTGAAAGGCGAGAGAGTGAAAACCCGAAGCACGAAATTCGAAATCCGAAACAAACCCGAATGACCGAAATCCGAAAACAAGCCATTTTATATCACGGCCAAACCCGTTTTGGTCATTATTCC
>Ga0114938_1000895_pt1 | contig 21588 bp, 14 predicted proteins | sample AshMeaBigSpring_FD_88675 | JGI IMG/M metagenome (GOLD analysis project Ga0114938, IMG submission 88675) | Groundwater microbial communities from Big Spring, Nevada to study Microbial Dark Matter (Phase II) - Ash Meadows Big Spring | ecosystem: Environmental > Aquatic > Deep subsurface >...
ATGCTGCATCCCATGGGCAGAAAGGTAAATCCATCTTCGATCTGTTTGACGAGATTCTTCTCAGGCTTTAAAGTCAGTGCACGGAACTTACTTGCAAAATCATATTTCTTGTTGGCTTGTGCTACAAAGTCGAGCACGGTCAGTTCTGTTTTCCCCGGAGAGAGTCGGAGTCCACGACCTAGTTGTTGCAGGAAGATCGTTAAACTATCGGTGGGACGAAGGAACAAGACGGTATCTACTTCCGGTAGGTCGACTCCTTCGTTGAAGATATCTACTACGCAAAGATAGTGCACCAACCCGTTACGAAGGTTTTTGGATAACTGCTTCCGTTTCTCCGGAGGGGTATCGGAAGTCAGACTCTCGGCATTGAAACCGTATCTTTGCAATTGCTCTGCCATAAAATCGGCATGTTTCTTATTTACACAGAAACACAGGGCGCGACAAGTATATTCGTCGGCCAGATATTTGTGCAAAGCATCTACTATTCGTTGGGCGCGATCGGGTACACAGAGCCGGTCGGACAGTCGGTCGATGACATATCGCTGACCGTTCCAGAGGGAATCGTCGGAGAGATCTGTCTCATCAGCAACACACAGATATTGGAACGGAGTTAGTAAGCCTGCTTGTAGGGCTTGCGGCAGACGGATCTCGGCACTGATGCGTCCTCCAAAATCCGGACGAAGATCTTTACCGTCCATACGTTCGGGAGTGGCTGTGAGTCCCAACATCAACTTGGGTGTGAAGTGGGAAAAGAGCTTCCGGTAACTATCTGCCTGACTGTGGTGAGCCTCATCAATCACAATATAGTCGTAATAATCGGTCGGCAATTTCTCAAAAAGTCTTTCGAAACGGGAGTTGAACATCGAGATAGAGACAAACAAATGTTCGTAATTGCTCGCTTCTTTAGGCTCGGAATTGCCAACCCATAATGTGCCGAAGTTTGCATCTTGAAGTACACTTCGATAGGTTCGTAAAGATTGAAGAAGGATCTCCTCCCGATGTGCAGTGAATAGGATGCGGCCTTTCGAATGGTGCTGAGTGCTGGACTGACAGAAGTTTAGATAATCGAATGCGGAGATCACGGTCTTACCTGTTCCGGTAGCTGCCACGATAAGGTTGGTGAAGTTCTTGCATTCCTCTCGCTCTACTTTCAATTTATCTAATATTTTCTTCTGATGGGGAAGCAACGAATAGCGCTGGTAAATGAAATGATCGGCCTTTTGCTTGAAAGTGTTCCGACGAAGTTCTTCATTGAACTTTTCAATTCCGCCGATACGAAAGTCCTCGAAATTCGGACTGTTCCAATACATCTCGAAGGTGGCTAATGCTGTCTTGATGATGTGCGGATTCTCCATATTGGTAACGCGCATGTTCCACTCTAATCCATCTGTCTGCGCCGACTTAGAGAGATTAGACGAACCGATGTAGGCGGTGTTCATGCCTGAATTACGAACAAAGATGTAAGCTTTGGCATGCAGGCGTTCAATCTCCGTGTTGTATGAGATCCTAATTTCTGTATTGGGTAATTCGGATAACTGCTCGATGGCTTTCGACTGGGTGGCTCCGCAATAGGTGGTAGTGATGATGCGTAAACGAGTTCCTTTGGTTTCGCAAAACTTTCTCAGATCATCGAGTAAGATACGCAGACCGGATACTTTGAGGAAAGAGACGATGAAATAGATCTCATCTGCACTGGCTATCTCTCGCCTGATCTCCTCTCCTAGTGATAAAGTGCTATTGCCTCCTGTGAATAAGTTGCTCACTCGAAAGCCCGATTGGGGCCGAATGGTTTGTGAATTGCTTTCTCGCTGAAGAAGATTCTTTTGTTGAGTCATAACCTCCGTTAGTAGATTCGAAGGGTCGGCAATCTTGATGTCTTCCATCAATCCATAGTCGGATAGGATCTTATTTACTAGGTTGACCCGATCGTTCAAACCTTCTGCATCTTCCAACTTCTGACGAATTGCTTTTGCCAGATAATCGGCTAAAATCTGAGGGGATTCTGCATCATCGATATCTTCACGCACGCAAACCATATCTTGTTCTTCTGCCGTATGTATATTTCGTTCAATCTCCTGACTGATTATATTCTCGTAAATACCTTTCTTCAACATAGCACACAATATTTTATTTTGATGAATAGATATAAATTTCATCGGTTCAAAGTTAGGAAATATTCCTATTAATGATTGTTCCGGCATCAATAAAAAAATAGCTAATAGATCTTGTTTCTTAACTCCACAGAGGAAGTGGAAAGAAAATAGATCTATTAGCTGATAATTTGATGTCGCAAGATCGTAATAAAAAAACAGCTAACTCATTATCTTCATCTGCCTTTTATAATGGTCTCATTTACCTTTTACAATGAGCTCATTTACCTTTTACAATGATTTCATCTGCAAAGATAAAGCCACCGGTCTCTTTGCTCGGATGAGCTTGATAACGGATATAGCGTGCTTTGGAAGTTCCTTCCCAAGAGATCGTCTTGAACTCAACTTTTGTACTTTTACCAATCACATAGCGTTCGTTCTTGAGTTCGGTGTAATTGACTCCATCGGAAGAGACGGAGATAATCACCTCTGCCGGGAAGAAGACACCGGGACCTACGGTCTCCATGAATCCTCCGGAGATTGATTGAATCTCTGTATCTTTCTCTAAATCGATCGTTACATCCAGACCACGGCTGGAAATAAAACCTTGCCAAGCTCCGTCACCATAGGTCCAGTCGCCTAAGTGCCCGTCTGTGAGAGTGGTCTCCTTCTTGGCGACATACGACTCGCTATAAGGTGCATTGTAGGTAACCTTCTTGCCTACTGCCAGATGATCGACCGGTACTCTGCACTCCGGACGGCGACCAACCTCTTTCGACAAGTCGAAGGGTGCATAACCTTTCGAAGCTAATGTGGCATTGGCTTTCTCTACTCGTTTGCGAAAATCGGGCCACGATTTGCGTTCAGGGGTCGACCAAGCGACTTCTGCCAAAGCGAGTAGTCGTGGGTAGGTCATGTATTCGGCATGTTCTTCTGTCGGCACGTATTCTGTCCATAAGTTTGCTTGAACACCATAAACCAGTTTGGCTTCAGCTGCGGAAAGAGAATCGGGAACGGGGTTGTAGGAATAAACTTTCTCTAGAGTCAGATAGCCTCCTATTGCTTCGGGTTGCAAAGAGGGTGCATCTTGGTAAGAGTCGAAATAGCAATAACCACCGGGTGTCATGATGGCTTGATGACCGGAACGCACTGCTTGAATGCCGCCCGACTCGCCTCTCCATGACATAACGGTTGCGTTAGGTGCCAAACCGCCTTCTAAGATCTCATCCCAACCCAAAAGGTTGCGCCCGTGTTTGTTGAGGAACTTCTCCATGCGATGAATGAGGTAACTCTGAAGTTCGTGTACATCTTTCAACTGCTCATCTTTGATCCGCTTCTGACACTTCGGACAGGTTTTCCAAGCTGCTTTGCCTGCTTCATCTCCTCCGATATGGATATATTTAGAAGGGAAAAGATCCATCACTTCTTTCAAGACGTTCTCAAGAAAGACAAACGTTTCTTCGTTACCTGCACAGAAATCGGCATTCTTATAGGCTTCGCCTGCACACGAAAGATTGGGGTAAGCTGCAAGTGTCTCTTCCGAATGGCCCGGCATCTCAATTTCCGGAATAATCGTGATGTGACGGATGCGGGCATATTCTACGAGTTCGCGGATATCATCTTGTGTGTAGTACCCTCCGTAAGCGCCCGGCTCATTGCGATTAGTGTATTTACGATCGCCATTCCACCAATCTTTCCACAAAGCTTTACTACGCCAAGCAGCAAGATTGGTCAGTTGAGGGTATTTCTTGATCTCGATTCTCCAACCTGCCGCATCGGTCAGGTGCAAATGAAGCCTGTTCAACTTGAAATAGGTCAGTGCATCGATCTGCTTCTTAACAAATTCTTTCGAGAAGAAGTGACGGGATACATCGAGCATGAAACCCCGATAGGCAAATCGCGGTGCATCGGTGATGTGCACTCCTCCAATTTGATAAGTGCGATCGCTCTGAAGCTCGGCCAACTGAAGTAGAGACTGCAAGCCATAGAACAGACCTGCGCTTGTGGAAGCGGTGATCTTTACTTGATCGGCCGTTACATCTAAAGTGTAACTTTCGGAAGTCGCTCCTACTTGAGTTCTAGATGGGTTCTCTAACAATTTGGATGGGTTTTCCAACAATAGTGACAGCACATTCTTAGAATCTTTCTTACTGCCTTTCTCAAACTTGATAGGTAGAGCACTCAGATAATCGGTCAATATTTTGCGCTCTTTGCCTTTAAGATTGGTATACAGCTTTGTGTTACCGGTTAGTACAAAACGACCGCTCTTTTTCTCCATATGTTGTGGTATGGGGATGACCGACTGTGCCGATACTACCGAAACGCCCAAACTTAAAATTAGCAATAAGATATACTTTCTAATTAGATTCATTTTTCTTACGGATTGATAATATGTATTTTAAATTTTCGGTTAATTGATGGTAACCTCATCGACGAACAAGAAAGCTGGACTTCCTTTTCCTCCATGCCAAGCAGGAATTGTGCTTTCGGGAGTTGCAATCAAACGGACATATCGCGCTTTTACCGGAGCAAACTTCAACTGATGCTCAAGCACTCCATTCTTATCGGTTTCGTTCATCACGGGATACTCTTCGGAAGCAATCTTCTGAAAGGTCTTGCCATCTTTCGAGATCTCTACAGAGAAACTTCTTGCATCAAACACCCAGTCTCCTTTCTCTACACAAGTGGAAATAGCTGCACTGCTGATCTCGGTCTCTTTCTGCAGGTCGATAGTTACATCCATATTGTTTTTATAGAACGCAATCCAACGACCGGTCTTATAATTTGTATTGCCTTTCAATCCATCGATTAACGTGACAATTCCTTTGAAACGATACTGTTCGTTAACGGGCTGATTCGCAGTGATTGGCTTCATGCTCGATTTGCTGAATGCTATTTTCTCCGAGATGATGCGACTTTTCTTGTCTCCGCGGATAGCAACAGCTTTCAGTTCGACGTTTTCTTTGATCTTCAGCATCTGATCGTAAACAGGTGAAGAGGATGTTGGTTCGGAACCATCTAACGTATAATAAATAGGTGCATGATCTACCGTCGCCAACTGCACATCCAGCGTGCCATCTGTGGAATTAGGAGTGAATTCAGCACTTACATCGAAAACATGCTTCGCATAGTTATATCCCAAAGCGTCATAATGTTGAATCAACGGCATTAAGCGAGTTAAGAAGTTCTGATAGTTCTTCTTCTTAGGCATGGTCCACTGTATTTCGGACAAAGCAGCCCAACGGGGTAAGGCCATGTATTGGACTTGAGCAAAGGTTGGCATGTATTCTGTCCAATGATTAGCCTGAACACCCACAATATGCTTTTGTTCTTCAGGAGTCAAAGAGGTTGGCATTGGTTCGTAGCCATATACCGTTTCGATAGGTAGATAGCCACCGATCGCCAAAGGTTCATTTTCGGTATCTTTAGTCTGATAGTAGTCGAAATAGAGATAAGTATTTGGGGTCATCACCACGTCATGTCTTTGCTTAGCTGCTTCAATTCCTCCTGCTTCACCTCTCCAAGACATCACAGTTGCGTTGGGAGCTAATCCACCTTCAAGTATTTCATCCCAACCGATGCTCTTACGACCATGTTGATTCAGAAACTTCTCAGCATGACTGATCACAAAACTCTGCAAATATTCTTCCTTCGAATGTTTGTCGTCTGCCTTGATGCCCAGTGCTTTGATACGAGCCTGACATTTAGGGCACTTCTCCCATTGTGTCTTAGGACATTCATCACCTCCGATATGAATATATTCGGATGGAAAAATATCCATCACCTCTTTTAAGACATCATCAATAAACTGAAGAGTCTTATCATTTCCGGCACAGAGCACATTGTCCGATACTCCCCATTGAGTCCAAACCTCATACGGTCCGCCCGTACAACCTAACTCCGGGTATCCGGCAAGAGCTGCCTGCATGTGTCCGGGAAGATCGATTTCCGGAATAACAGTGATGTATCTGTCGGCTGCATATTTCACGATCTCTTTGGCTTCTTCTTGTGTATAGAAACCGCCGTAAGGTTTGCCGTCGTATTTACCGGAGTTACGTCCGATGACCGTTTCTTTTCTCTTAGACCCGATCTCTGTCAGTCGGGGATATTTCTTGATCTCTAGTCGCCAACCTTGATCTTCGGTCAGATGCCAGTGCATGCGGTTCATGTTGTGCAAAGCCATCATATTGATAAATGTCTTCACTTCATCAACTGAGAAGAAATGACGAGCTACGTCGAAATGTACTCCACGGTAACTAAAGCGAGGATGATCGTTGATTTCAACAGGCGACAACACAACCTCTCCGGTAAAAGATGCCGGTATTGCTTTTCTTAAAGTCTGAATGCCATAAAACACTCCGGCTTCCGATGCGCCGTTAATCGTAATTTCCGACTCTGCTATCTTAAGGCAATAAGCTTCGGGAGTTTCGGCAGTTAAGCCCAAACTCAAAACAATGGCGTTCTCTCCTTTGGTTCCTGTTTCTACAGTCAGCTCACGTCCAGTCGTTTTTTTAAGATAATCAGCCAAAAACATCGCGTTGCGATGCAGCTTTTCATTTCCAGCGGGATAAAGGATTCTGGTACTACGGTTCAAGGTGAACGACTTGCCCTGATCCGCCTTAACCTCTTGCGGAAGGGGTACGATTTGATAATCAGTAACCTGAAGGGTTCTCTGCTGACAGGAACTGATCATTCCTGTAACAGCTAAACATCCGGCTATTTTTAAAAACTTTCTCATAAAATAAATTTTAGGTATTAGTAGTTGTTTTAAGTATCTGTTGTTCTAAACATGTTGTTTAAAACATGTTGTTTAAAACATGCTGTTGTAAGTATATTGTTATAAGTGTGTAACTACTCAGTGGCATACTAAGCATGCTACTGAGTAGTGTATTATCTAATAAATTTTAATCTCACTTATTGAGATTGATCTCACTTATAATGCTAATTTTATTCATAATGCCTGTTCTCACTTTTGCACTTATAGAGCTCGATCTTACTGATAAGTCTGACGTATATGCTTGATCGAGATGTTCAGTTTATCCCCTTTCTTTATTGAATCAGATTTTATGATGATTTTCTTTGATTCTCCAGGTAAAAGATCGAAAAAGTTATCACTGAAACGTGCTCCTTGAATAGGGATCTCTATAAAGACATCCTTTGCCAACTTAGAAGAAGAAACAGTCAACTGACATTCGCCATCGATCTGTTTTACTTTGTATGTGACATCTGTCTGCGGCAATTCCAGGTCTTTTGTACGAGAGAAGAAATATGTTTCAACGGCAACCAAACGTCCTGCCTTATCTTTTAAGGACATTTTAAGGAAGCATCTTTTCAGTTGCTCTGCAGTCAACTTCCGTTCTACGTCACTTTTATAGATGCAGGTGGAAGCATTCGCCGGAGCAGAGAGGTTGTTCACTACCTGCTTATCCAGTACTTTTCCATTAAAATCTACGACAGTAGTCTCGAGCGATAAACGATCCATCGACTCCAATTTGTCGGAAAGCAGATAGATTTCCAAAGCATCATTATTACGGATGGCATTGAGTAATACCGGTGCAAAAGCACGTTGAGCCTGATAATGCAAAGCTTTCCAATTTCCAAAATAATCGATGCTCGACCAGGAGACAACCGGCCAACTATCATTCAACTGCCAGTACATCGTGCCCATACAATAGGGACGATTGCGTCGGTGAGCTTCCATTCCGTGACGCATTCCACGTCCTTGAAGAACCAAACCAACGTATACAAAATCTTCAAACTTCTCAGGTACTTTATAGTCGCGCTCCATATAGGTGCGAATGAGGGCGTTTCCAATACTGCTTTTCTGATGGGCATTCATCACCTCTGACTCAATCTGATAATCTTTCGGATCGGCAAATGCTGCAATGGTTTTCATCTCCGGAAAAGATTGGAAGCCAAACTCACTCATAAATCGAGGAAGATCGGTATCGAGCGATTCGAAAGTTTTCTTGCCATACCATACTCCCCAGTTATGACTATCGCCGGTACCCCATGATTCCGGGCGTCCCCAGTTGGCGAAGTAAGGCGAACTATGCACATAGAAGCGATCGGAATCAAACTCTTTCACTTTTGCGGGAAGAAGTTCGCGGAAAAGTTTGTCGTATCCGCTATACATCTCTTTATAGACCTGCTCATCAAACTTTTTCTCCCATCCCCAGTATTTTAAACCTTCCAGAATCTCATTATTTCCACACCACATTGCCAAAGAAGCATGATTGCGCAGACGGCGAATGTTGTATTCAGCTTCGGATGCAACTCTTTGAAGAAAGAGAGGGTCGGAAGGATAGGTGGTACAAGCAAACATGAAATCCTGCCAAACCAATATACCGTTCTCGTCCGCCAGATCGTAGAAGCGGTCGCTCTCATAAACTCCCCCACCCCATACACGAACAATATTCATGTTCGCTTCTTTCATATCTCGGAAAAGAGTAACGTATCGTTGATCTGTCACATTCGGCAGTAAAGCATCTTGTGGAATATAGTTAGCACCTTTAGCAAACATCGGAATGCCGTTCACTTCAAAGTAAAACGACTCTCCGTGAGCATCTTTCTCGTTCACTACACGGATCGTCCGCAACCCAATGCGATGCTGCTTTTCAGCAACAATGTTACCATCGGTCACTACCTGCAAACTAACATCATATAAAGTTGGCTTTCCCCAGCCATTAGGCATCCAACGAATGGGTTGATTAATCTCCAAAGGCAGATTGAAAGAATTCATTCCAGGTTGCAAAACAACCGTTTGTTTCACTTCTCCCTTTTTCTCTCCATTCAACGAACAAATCACTTTGAGTTCAACCTCTTTTTGATCAGCTAATATATTATTGATCTGCAACTCGTTGGAAAGTTGAGCTTTTTCATCCGAGAGATGTGTTTGTTTTACAAAGAAATCATCAATTCGCGCCACATTGTAAAACTGTAAAGTAATCGGTCGCCAGATACCACTGGTCACCATCCGTATTCCCCAGTCCCAACCGTAGCTATATGGTGCTTTACGAGTAAAAATGCTCAGATGTTTAGGGTGGTGATCATTATCGGCAGGATAATTAAACCCGTTAGAGTTCCATTGCGGCAATGTCTGTTTGATAGGCGAATGGAAATAAATATGTAAGCGATTGACTCCTTTTTTCAAAACCGATTTCACAGGAACCGAATGCCCCACAAACATATTATCACATTTGAAGAGTAACGCACCGTTCAAATATACATCTGCATAAGTATCCAAACCTTCGAAAGTAAGTAAAGCAGCATCCTGCTCCAATTGCTGTTCGGTAACAGTAAATGTAGTTCGATACTCCCAATCTTCATTCTCAACCCACTGTATCTTCTTTTCATTAGTACCATAGAAAGGATCAGGCAATAATCCGTGCGAGATTAAATCTTGATGCACCGTACCCGGTACCGTAGCTGTTTTCCACTCTTCTTTACCAAACTGAGTAAACTCCCAGTTCCTATTTAATAAAATCATATCAGAGGTTTTAGAAGTACTAAATGAACTAGATGTATAAGAAGTATGAGATATTTTAGAAGCATTAGAAGAACCAGAGATATCAGAAGCACTAGATGTATTAGAAGTACTGAAACTTGTAGACGTTTTAGCCGAACGTACATTGGAAACAGAAAAGATAGATACATCACCGACAAATCTAATAGCTAGATTCTCTTTTACAGATGTTCTTCCATTATTATTTGTGGCATTCAAAAACAAACCAAGCATTAAAAACAGGTTTAGGAGCGATAGCTTTTTCATTTATTAGTCACTTAAGGATTTATAGTAAATACTCGTTCTTCACGTTAGAGAGAACACCTGCAAAGATAACTCAGTTTTGTGAAATTACAGAGTCCTTCTAATAGAAAGTAGTGCATTTATCGGATTATTATGTCTTTTTAATACTTTAAAATAGCATATTTATTACATAAAGATACATTAGAAACTTTATAATTTAAAAAAATGACAGTTTTAATAAACAGATATTAAAATAATTATTTATCTAATCTTAATAGCATCGATAAATTTATTAATTATCTTTGTATACATCAAACTCATATTAATCAAACGAAATGAAACAAGACTTATTAAAAGAGATCGAAATTGGAACGAAAAGCGCATTAATCAAGAAAAAAATTATTGCACATTATATATATAATGGATGTTCAACGATCCCAGATTTATCAAAAGAGCTCGATTTAAGTGTACCTACTGTCACTAAGTTTATCTGTGAGATGTGCGAAGAAGGGTATATCAATGATTATGGTAAACTAGAAACGACTGGTGGCAGATATCCTAACTTGTATGGCTTAAATCCTGAATCGGGATATTTTATAGGGGTCGATATCAAACGATTCAGTGTTAATATCGGATTGATTAATTTCAAAGGAGATATGATGGAACTTAAAATGGATGTTCCCTATGCTTTTGAGAACACCAAAGAAGGACTTGATGCTTTGTGTAACATAACCAGCGACTTCATTCAAGAACTGAAGATAAATAAAGATAAAATACTTAATATCAATATCAACGTATCTGGGAGAGTCAATCCAGAATCAGGCTATAGCTTTAGCATGTTCAATTTTGAAGAACGCCCATTAGCTGAGGTGATGGGAGAGAAAATAGGTTATCAGGTAACGATCGATAACGATACGCGTGCAATGACCTATGGCGAATACATGCAAGGCTGCGTAAAAGGAGAAAAAAATATTCTTTTCGTAAACATTAGCTGGGGTTTAGGAATAGGTATTATCATTGATGGAAAGATATACACGGGAAAGTCGGGCTTTTCTGGGGAATTTGGTCATGTGAATGCCTTTGAAAATGAAATTCTTTGCCACTGTGGGAAAAAGGGATGTTTGGAAACAGAAACATCCGGATCGGCATTTCATAGAATCCTGCTCGAAAGAATTAAAAATGGAGAGAACTCAATCTTATCAGAACGAATTACTGATCCTGAAAACCCAATTACACTTGATGAAATCATCACCGCAGTCAATAAAGAGGACCTATTATGTATTGAAATAGTTGAGGAAATCGGGCAAAAGTTAGGCAAACAGATTGCAGGTCTTATCAATATTTTCAATCCTGAGTTAGTTATTATAGGAGGAACACTCTCTCGGACAGAAGATTATATTACTCAACCGATAAAATCGGCCGTTCGTAAATATTCTTTAAACTTAGTCAATAAAGATTCCGTCATCTCTACTTCTAAGCTTAAAGAGAAAGCGGGCATCATTGGAGCCTGTATGCTTGCAAGAAGCAGAATGTTTGAGTGTTAAGAATTAAAAATTAAAAAAGAACAAATTTATTTTTGTTTTTTCAAATAAAGCTGTAATTTTGCATCACGTAAACAGAGAGCTTATCGCCGCTATAGCTCAGTCGGTAGAGCAACGCATTCGTAACGCGTAGGTCTCCAGTTCAAGTCTGGATAGCGGCTCTCAATTTAACGCACTGTAAATCAATAGATTGCCGCAACAATAAAGCGTTATTGTTTGTGTTTTTTTGAATAAAAAAAAGGCAAATAATCCCATCGGTGGGACGAAAAGCTTGTCGAAAGCTTGTCTTTTTAAAAAAACAATATTATGGCAACGATCAAGTTAACTGTTTTAAAAGCAAAAGCATTGATAGATGGAAAATATAAAATTCAAATATCAATTTGTCACAAAAGAAAAACGTGCTATATAGCAACTAATGTTATCATCGAAAAGTTATCTCAATTTAAAAACGGTCAGATCATTAAACATTCTGAGGCTAGCGTTTTGAATGCAAAGCTCAGAAATATACTTAATACTTATCAAGATAGGCTGTATGAAATTAAGCATGTGAATATATATGACTGCAAACAATTGAGAGATATACTGATAGAAGAAGCACCTCAAGAAGGCATACATACTTTTCAATCGTACTGCAAAAAATTCATCAATCAATTAGAGGAAGAAAAACGGAATTCATACGCAATACTACATAAGGCAAACCTTAACTATTTTACAGAATTTACACGTGGCGATATGGCATTATCTGACATAACACCAACTTTGATAGGAAATTATGATAAATATCTTCGTAAATACACAAATATGAATAATACTACGATAGATATGATGTTAGGGCGCACTCGAACTGTAATAAACTTTGCAAAAAAAGAACAATTGGTTAAGTATGACATTGACCCTTTCGCCTTCAGAAAGATTCGCTCATCACCTGTTAGAGATGCAGCAATCTCCTTAATGGACATAAAAAAGATCATTGATTATAAGCCGAAATACAAAAAATACATTGTAGCTAGAGATGTATTCTTACTCTCCTTTTATTTGGGTGGAATGAACTTGGTAGATATGCTCGAAATCGACTTTAAAGGCAAAAGCAATATTGAATACATCAGAACTAAATCCAAACGATTATCGAGGGGAGAAAACAAGATAATCATTCCAATCGCAACAGAAGCTAAAGAAATCATCAATAAATGGATTGGTCGAAATGGAAAGTTGGACTTCGGGTATAAGTTTTCATATCACAACTTTAATAGCTTTATAGGACGTAACATTCGTGGAATGGCTGAAGAACTTGAGATCAACGAAAGAGTCATTATGTACTCAGCTAGGAAAACATTTGCCCAATTCGCATCAGATTTAGGTATTCCTGACGCAGTTATTGATTACTGTTTAGGGCACTCGGATAAAAGTAGAGGTGTAATTAGGTATTACACCAAGGTTAGACAAAAGCAAGCGGAGATTGCAATAAATAGGGTAGTGGATTATATTAATAGTCCGGATAAGTACAAAGATCTACTAGATCTAAGGCTTGATACCATGCTCATGAAGGCATAAAACAAAAGGCTATCGTTTAGGTAGCCTTTAATTTTATATCCTTGTCTCTCAAAATCCGGTAAATGGTCTGTTCTGACCTTACACCAGACGATGAGATAATATCCTTTATGGTATAACCATCAAGGTACATCCGTACTACATTAGATTCTTGCTCAGGCGAGATTGTTTTGCGCCCTCTAAACTCGATGTTGTTACGTCGTAGCACTGCCATTACGGTAGTTTGAGATATAGAAGCATAAGCCGCTATCTTACGAAGCGGCCATCTGTCAGTGTACTGCTTACAGATAAGTTGCTCTTCACGATATGTTATTTTTTTAGGCATTAATCATTTTCTTTAAAAAGAACCGAATAAACGGTTACATCATCATTTTCAGCAACGGCAATATGGTGATATTCATATTCATCACTTGTTCCATGAGTTTTTTCGCATACTTTGAATGGTATCAAACCTTCTTCGCACGCTTTTGCAAAGCCTTCTGAAACGAATATATTGTCATATTTTTCGTTGTATAAATCTCCTAACAACGCTATCAATTCAGGAGTATTTAGATTTGTATCTATTTCCTCTATATTTTTGTATGTGTGATATACACGACCGTTTATTTTCATAATTATTATTTTTATTTGTTTTTTGATGCTACAAAGATAAGCTAATTGAAGCAGATCACAAACAAATTATGCATTTATTTTTTATGTTTCAAAGCATAAAAACAAAAAAGCATCCTATCCATTACAGATAGAGACGCTTTTGTTTATCAAAGGAAACTTCTACACTCCAAAGATACTATTTATTTCTCCACTTATACACCAGCCATCCTATAATAATCAGCGCAAAAGAAATTATTACCCCAAACGCCCAGCCTCCTAATTCTATCTTTATTTCCTGCCACTTTGTTAGCTGTTTTTCAACGGGGTATGGAACTTGTATAGAATCAGCTTTGAGTACTGTATCAGTTTTATTAATCGTAAGGTATCTATATAGGTACTTGTACTTATATAGATACACAGAGTCTCCTTTCAGTTGCATATATACACTGTCACGCTGATATATGCTATCATAGCGTATACTATCCCTTGTCTTGTATTCTGTGCGAATGGTCTCGACAGGAACGTATTTAATAGAACTGCACGAACAGCATACAAGCATGATGATCGTATAAACCACCAAGGCTAAAACACTGAATGGCTTGCGGAAATCGGGAACATGCCCGATCGTTTTTGCTTTAAAGCAGTATAGCACTACAACGAGTACTATTACTGCATAGATTATCCACGCTATCATGGTTCAAAAATTAAGTCGTTAATACGATTCATCCAACCACGTTTAAACCGATTGTTTGCAGGACGTTTTTCACAGATTTCCTCTATAAAATCAAAGCGAGCCATCTTTATTCTATCGAATAGTTCACGAGGATTCTTCGAGTTGATAGCTGCAATTGTTTTAGGACCTACAATTCCGTCAACCGACACACCTAGTAATCTTTGAGGAATCTTAATGCCATGAGCTCCGCTTGCCCATACCCAATCAACTAAGATGTTTGCCACCGATTGATTTATGATCTCATCAGCACGCCAACGATCCCAATACATTGATTTCATTATCTCTGTCCATTCTTCCTTGCTGAGAACCTTCAACCTTGTTATGGTTGGTTTTGGCAAACCTTTCTTTTGACAGTAATATTCATAAGTGCCGATTGTGATACCCATGTTTGTTGCTCCGCCCAAATCAACAGGGTCATTGACAAATCCCCCTTCCCATTTCAATAGAAAGGGGGTTAAATTCTTAACATCAGCCATTCTTCTCCTCCTCTTCTTTAACATTGCCTTTATTTATGTACTCAACGACAGCTTGCGCAATTTCGTTAGGTTCGGTTTTATGCTTTGCAATCTCAACCGCTAGTGCAGCAACTTCTTTATAATCGCTTTTTACCTTTTCATCAGCTTTCTCATAAATGGACTTTAGTTCTACTAGAGAGATACCAAGTGCGCCTAAAAGCGTTACTATCGGGAAAATAGGTACTGACCATCCATAGTAACCATCTAAATACCAGACTCCGCTCATTTGCATAACATCAATTACCGTTAATGCTATGAGCGCATTATAATACCTAGCAATCTTATCAATTGTTTTTTTATACCCAAAACTAGACCGTACCTCACCACGTAGTTTTGCCTTCCTGACACCCGACCATAAGTCAGCCAATATCATAATGAAAACCTCTATGTAGATACCGAATAGCATCCACCCGATAACGAATAACTCATTTAATCCTTTCATTACTTTTTATTTTAAAATATAATTATGCTCATTAATTCAGCAGAGCTCTCACCTCTGCCGTTGTTCTTATTTCTCAGCAGGTTCAGTAGGTTCAACTAAAGTTGCTTTGACCTCTGCGATAATTCCTTCGAATGTCGGAAGCAACTCAGCTAAATCCTCATTTTCGCGAATGCAAATGTTTTGGTTACCACTCTCAAGAATCATATTGCCGATATATTCCTGTGTGTCTTCAGTTGCCTTATAGACTTGGCAGTTGATGTTAACCAACTCACTTCTTCCCGACACATGGTACTCTGTGCGGAATGTATAATTCCCTTGTACGGCTTCTGCTGTCACTTGCAGAGCTCTAGTTTTTTCTTTTAACATGATTTTTATTTTTAATTTTTAAGACAATAATTTTTCAACTCCTTCTTTCACAAAAGCAAAAAAGCCTCCGCTATCCATGTACTTGTGTACAATGGCGATCTGATCAATTGATAGTTCGATCTCGCCTTTATGATATATTTCTCTTGCAAAGTCAAGCTCACCAATATCTGTAGTTTGCTTATAAATTGCGTTTCCTAACTCTTTGCTGATGTCGAGGGTACTCTTATTCCCGTCGAGATCGGTTACTTCAATTTTTTTAAAATTAATTTTCATTGTTATAAATTTATACGTCGTCTAAATATCTATTTCTCCCTATTATAGCGAGTTCGAAGGCACAACGTTTATTTCTGCCTGTATCATCAGCTAAAACCACTGAGAAATAATTACTGTATTTGCTGGCAACCATTGCTGTCATTACTCTATCACCTTCTGTTGTATAAGGAGTTGGTGTTACCATAACATAATATTCTCTGTTGCCTAGATCATGATAAATATCATACCATCCTACAGCGGTAGCACTAGCTTGTGATACTGTACATCCATCACCCCAACGTGATTCTACTCCACCATTAGCGCTAATCCTACCAGCCCATAGAACACCTGGTGCATTCCAAATCTCTCCTGAACGTTGATAAAATCTATGACTACCTGCACTTTTAATGGCATGACCGTCTCCGTTAGCTATAATGTAGAGAGCATTTGAATTTCCATAGGTAGATATGTTTATTCCCTTTTTCCCATCCCCATCAGTTCGAATTTCCAACATAGTATTAAGATCATTAACTTTCAGAAACTTCGTACCTGAGACCTCTACTAATAACTTAGCACTATTCTCAGATCTCGTTACTAATGAGTTGCCTTCTACACTCCATCCTCCGATTTTCGCTCCTGTAGTAACCGTCAACCTTGATGTTGTGATGTCAGTTGCCGCAATCTTCTGCGCAAGTAAGGCATTTGTGATGATAGCGTTTGCATCTATAAGGTTGGTTTTAATATGACCGCCTTCGATGATGGTAGTATCTAGTTTTGCAAGTGATACCATGTCTTGATAAGCCATAGCTCCCATTGAGCTAATAAGACTTGTTAACCCCGATTGCGCTGTGTCGGCTTTAGATACCGCTGAATTAGCGGTGCTTTGTGCTGCATCAGCTTTAGATACTGCCGAATTAGCTGTACTTTGAGCATTATTGACTTTGCTTTGTGCGTCAGCGGCAAATGCACTAAAGGTTACGACACCTGTCAAAGCGATCTTCTTACCTAAAAGAGATATACCCGTAGAATCTAGCGTTAGGCTTGTTTTGATTTTCTCCTCCGAAGTGCTAACTGCTAATGAAATCTTGTTAGGCATTTGGACAATACTACTCTCAGCAGCAGTCACTCTATTTCCTAGAGCATCAAAATTGCTTTGCGACACCTTTGAAGTAATAGAACTTTCAAGTACTGTTATTTTAGCTTCGTATTCTGCTCTTGGGGTAAACACTTCATTAGCATTCAGATCAAAAACTGTACTATAAGCTAGATACCAAGTAACAGGATACGTTTGATCAGTCAGCTTGTTGAGATAAAAAAAGAAAGTAGAAGAGAATGTACCTGTTTCTCCGCATTTTAAATAATAAGCATATTCTTCCCATTTACCTGTACCGGAATTCGGTGTTAACCATTTTGACGTAGCTCCAGCTCCATAAGCATTAGAACCAAAGCCTAATGTGTAGTTTTCAGGTATCTTAGCTACAAAGCGACAAACCATTTCTTTATTGGCTTTAGTTGGCGTAGCAAAGTAAAAGCCTCCCAATGGAGGATTAGCGTTACTATCCAATGTTTCAATTTTTAGACAATAGTTTGAATCGTTGGGAATACCTTCTATCTGTTCACGTGTTATAACTACGCTTCCATTTCCATTATTATTATAAGGTCGTATTGTGTTAAGACCATTTTTAAAAGTTGGATCATCGTACAACATTACCCCTCTCGACATAGCTTTAGCTAGCAACTGAGCATCGCTAATTGCATTGTCAAAAACTGTCTTTGTCACACGTTGCTCGATCTGATTAGACAGTAAAGTAATAGCAGAGCTGTGTTCTGTTTTCGTGGTGTATTTTGTAGCTGCATCAGATATTGCATTATTCTGTGCCTTGTTAGCCTTATTGGTAGCGTCTGCTGCTGCTGCCGCTGTTGCCGCTGATTGTGCAGCATTGGCTTTAGCTTGTGCATCTACCTTAGCTTCGTTTAACTTTGCTTGAGCATCAGCAATCGCACGCTGCTCTTCGGCTGTTACCTTGCCGTCAGCGTATGCTTGAGCGGTTGTCTTTGCGAGTTCGGCTTTAGCAACCGCAACCGCTTCGGCTGCTACACGTGCCGCATCGGCTTTGGCTTGTGCATCGGCTTCCACATCTTCAGGTGCAGGGCTCCAATCCGTTGCTTTATTGCCAACTTCGACTTTGAAATTTGTTATAGTGAGATTTCCCGAAAGTATCTGCAAATACATTGAAAAACCTGTGCTAGATATTGTATGCCCAGCAGGTATTTTTACAACTTTACTAGTTCTACCTTTTCCAGATAATCCTGTGGACGATTTAGGTAAATAAATCCAATTCCCAACATAACTAATGATACCTGAAGCATCCTTATACGGTATTTCACAACCAAATCTATATGTATTATATGCTGTGCTAGTAGACACATTAGAGTACTCATAATCATATGAAATTACAAAGTCTCTATCTATTAAATCAACTAAAGATACTGCCGAGCTATATAAATTGTAATTTTTAGGGAATACTACAGGAATACCACTTTTTAAAGCTAAATTTCGACCTCCAATCTGCATGTTTCCGACAGCCTTCGATGCTTCCGATGTTGCTTTATCATCTGCATAGGTTTTGACTTCCGTGACAGAAAAAGCTATCTTGTTGTCTAGCTTCTGTATCTCTGATTTATATTCTACTTTTACAGCGTCAATTTCGTCACGTGTCGAGATTTGCAAAAGCTGCTCGATTGATAGCTCATTTCCGTCACAGACCTCCAAACGCGGGTTGTAGAAGTAAGCAACGTCTTCGGGGTTGTCGGTGTAAAAAAGATAATTTCGTAACCGAACATCGACATTCGGTTCTTGCAGTTTATAATCAGTTCCAGTAGTTATTTTCTTGCCTGACATATCATAAATGCCCGATGTTGACATTTGCCATTTAACGTCAGCTTTGTTTGGATGTATGTACCCAACAAGTAGATACCATTGACCAGCGGGCAAACCGTTTGCAAAAAAATAAGGATTAGTGTTAGCGGTTCCCGATAGATTATCGACTCCGTAGCAACCATGATATATACTACCTTTGCTTGCTTTTTCTCTATATACAAAAGCTGTATATCTGTAAGTGTGAGTGTTATCAAGCTTTAAATAAGGAGTTATAAATCCGCCTGCAGCTTCACCGTTGTTAGTAGAGCTGGCATTTGGAGTACACTTCCACATTACGGATTTTATTGCGAAAGGATTCTCATTTACAACGATACTATTCTCTGCAATGACACCATTTATCGACCACCCCGCAGGCAAGCTCCCTTCCTTCCATGTCGCTTGCCAATCAAGAAGGTTGCGTTTTCCGTCAACCCTCTTGATTATATAATTACCTCTCGCTAATACTTCCATTCCTTATCCTTCTAATTGTACACCAAAGGCGGTCTGAACACCTGTTAATAAGTCTGCTTCTGTAATTGTCAATTCTCTACCAGCTTTGTAACCGCTTGTTCCCCAAGTATCGTCCATCACTCCGGTTGATCCAAAGCGGAAATGTTTCACTGTTTTACCGGTGAAGAAAGAATCAGGCATACGTGTAGATCCTTGACGGACCTCGATTTTCACTTTTACACTTCCACCGGACACCACTCCATCTCCTAACGGCATGACAACGTCGATCTCGTAAGGGTCTGACATATCCACAAAAGAGATTACATCTTCCACTGACCTGTTGTAGGTCGATGACCCACTATCCTTATCAGTGATGATGCACTTAAATGAGGCATAATTAATCACAGCAGAGGCAGGAATGGTGATCTCATTCGTTGTAAACCCTGTAATACCGTATGTTGCAGCATTAGCAGATGTTAATGTCACCCAAGTTCCTGTTTGATTGATAGCCCAAGCGTATGTAACGTTCGTGTTATCAATTTCCGAGCCTCTCCACATGTCGCATCGAGCTTTGAGTGTTGATACCAACCCATTTTTGTAAATGGTTCCGATTGGTGCACTGGCAACCGCAATGATGGAAGCACCGTTATTCGACACTTTGGTGAGTGTCATCGTTGTTTTAACTGTCATTTCCGCAAGAGTTGCCGGCTGCACATAAATAGCTTCACAATCGATCTTCATCGTTGAGATAGTGTCCATGTTATTTCTGATAGTTAAAGCATAAGGAGCCGCTGCAGCTGCTGTTGCACCAAAGGTGGTTAATGTTGCACTATCATTTATTTTCCACGTAGGTGCAGATTTGAGTCTAGCGATCTGATCGCCAGATTCCCCAGAGATTAACAAGGATGGAGTAATCACCAACGGAGCTGTGGTGTAGTTAGGTACATACGTTTTAGGGTCCGGTGTAAAAACCTGCGTCAAAGCGTGGTTTGACTGAAGCAAAAAGTTTAATGTTCGACCATCAATTAAACGTCTGATGGTATACGTCTGTTGTGCTAATACTGTCATGATCAAAAAGATTTAGTTAATATTTTGTTATTTTCAATGTCTAAAAATTGACAAATGAATGATGTATCGCCTGCTAGATCAGCATTACTAATGTTGATTGAGTGCCCTGCATTAATGTGCAGTTCGTTCCAAGTCGGATCGCCAAGCTCATTTTCGCTCACCCTTGACCATTTGAACCGCATAATGTTAAGGGTATCCGTTATGTCTTCTTCGTTGAAAAAGACACGAATAGAGAGCGTGTGATTGTAAGGTTGATTTTCCCGCACAAACTCATAGCCTGGAGTTGCAAACTTCTCTAGCCTGTATCCTGTTCCGCCCTCACTAACTTGCTTTTGCCATATTGGATTATCGACTCTTGGTTCAGTAGTAGTTGATTTTCCTTCCTCAACTAGACACAACCAAAGTGCACCGTTGTGCGATACGCGATCGTAATAGTAGTAATTTTCGCCGCTTGTAAACGGACCCCTGTCGGCAGGTACACGGACTACTTTATTGCCAGATACGACCGAAAGATCACCTACTAGCTTATTACCTTCGGGACTGATTACTGTGACCTCGCAGCCATCGAGTGAATAGCTGTGTATATTGTCGTACTGCTTAATGCTAGGTACTCCGTAAGCAGATAAGATGATAGCATTTTGGCGAGACTTGTCAACTCTATTACCTAACTGTACGATGCTATCTCGTGATTCAGGTATCCCTGAGCCGTCTTTATCTGTCCTTGATAGGTCGATATAATCCGTTCCGACACCTACAACCAACCTCCAATAGTATTTCATCTTTTTTCCGTCAAAAGTCTGACAGCGTGCTTGATCATAAAGCGCAAACTTGTTAGTGATCGTTCCGTTGTCATTATCAAAGTAACAGCGATAAGCCTCGCCAATACTCTCGACTCTCAAGCACTCCATGTTAGCAATAGATAGTACTATCTGACCGCCTACGCTCTGCATTTCGGCAATGGTGAGCTTGTTGAAGATGGCTTCTTTACGAATTAACGCGTTATTTACCTCTATCCGTGAATCGCCGTTCTCGTCTACACCTAAAAATAATCCACTCCCAAGCAGACCGCTTGTGTAGCCAGCTGATTGGATTCGCTTTATAACCGCATTAACGATATTGGCTTGTTGAATATCCGCATTCGTTGCTGATACCCTTACTGCATCTACGAGTTTAGCTGCAATGGTTTCGAGCACATGAAGATTGTCAATGTTAGCACCTCCTTCTACGTGCAAACCTTTTAGCAATGTAACTAGATCGTTCGATTTTAGACCTTTCAAGAATGTGATCAGTTCTGATGCACTGTCGGGCTTAGTCTTGCTGAGAAA
>Ga0114938_1000897_pt1 | contig 21563 bp, 12 predicted proteins | sample AshMeaBigSpring_FD_88675 | JGI IMG/M metagenome (GOLD analysis project Ga0114938, IMG submission 88675) | Groundwater microbial communities from Big Spring, Nevada to study Microbial Dark Matter (Phase II) - Ash Meadows Big Spring | ecosystem: Environmental > Aquatic > Deep subsurface >...
CTGATCACTAATCCAGTTCTGACAGGCGAAGAAACCATCACCATCTGCGAGAGCGCGCTGCCGTACACCTGGAACGGTCAAAACATCACCGCGGCCGGAACCTACACCGCTAACCTGACCAGTGCAACTGGCTGTGACTCTACCGCTACCCTGATCCTCGTCGTTAACCCGGTTCTGACAGGTGAAGAAACCATCACCATCTGTGAGAGCGCACTGCCGTACACCTGGAACGGCCAAAGCATCAATGCGGCCGGTACTTACACCGCGAGCCTGACGAGTGCAACGGGTTGTGACTCCACCGCCGCGCTGACCCTGGTCGTCAACCCAGTGGTCAGTGGTTCTGAAGCGGTAACAATCTGTGAGAACGCCTTACCATATACCTGGAATGGACAGACACTGACGGTGGCAGGAACCTACACGGCAACGCTGTCCAGCGCCGCTGGTTGTGACTCCACCTCTACCCTCCAGCTTTCGGTAAACCTCGTACGCTACAGCGAAACAAACGTAACCATCTGCGATAGTGATCTGCCATACAACTGGAACAACCAGACCTATACGGCTGCCGGCCAATTCAGTGTCATCCTTACCGGATCCAGCGGCTGTGATTCCATTGCCTCGCTAAACCTCGTTGTAAATGAAACAAAAACATCATCCACATCAGTCTCTGTCTGTGTCACCAGCATGCCTTATGTCTGGAATGGCACCGCCTACAACAACACCGGCTCCTACCAGGTGACGCTTAGAAGCTCAGCGGGTTGCGACTCCATTGCCACACTCAACCTAACCGTACATCCGATACAACGGAGTACGACCAATGCAGTTACCTGCGATAACAGGCTTCCATACACCTGGAATGGACAGTCCTATAATGCTGCCGGAACCTACTCGGTGACGCTGACCAGCGCGGCCGGTTGCGATTCGATCGCCACGCTCAACCTCACGGTGAATCCCGTGAAGACAAGCACAACCAATGTTACCATTTGTGACAATAACCTTCCGTATACATGGAACGGACAATCATATGTGGCTGCGGGCAGCTATACCGTCACCCTGACCAGTGCCGCAGGATGCGACTCCATCGCCACACTTAACCTGACAGTGAACCCGGTAAAACGCAGCACCACCAGTGCCACGGTCTGCGCCAACCAGCTTCCATACCGATGGAACGGGCGGAACTACAATGCCAGCGGACAATACTCGGTTACGCTTACCAGCGCGGCCAGTTGTGATTCTATCGCGACGCTTAACCTCCTGGTAAACCCAGTTAATTCCAGCTCGACTGTAGTCACTATCTGCGAAAAAGACCTGCCATACTCCTGGAATGGACAAACATACAATGCCCCAGGTACCTATGCCGTATCACTTACCGGGGTGACAGGTTGCGACTCCATTGCGACCCTTATCCTGAACACGCAACCATTGCCAACTGTCACGATCAGCGGACCGGATTCAGTCTGTATCGGCCTGTCGGTAGAGATCTCCCTCCGTTTCACGGGTAATGGTCCATGGAGCATCACATATAATGATGGAAGCAGCGTGAGATCGATCAATAATATTACCACCGAAACCTATTCGATTAGAATCCAACCAGCTAACACTACAACCATAACGGTATTGGCTGTATCGGATAGCTATTGCTCCAATGTTGCATTGAACCTGACCAAAACCGTCTTTGTAACACGACCAGTGCCCGGTAGAAGGCTGCCAACGGTGAACGCCAACGCCAATACGCCAATACGACTCAATGCCAGGAATCTGGGCAGCGGTTACAGTTACCAGTGGTTCCCGCCAAACGGTCTCAGCTCAACCAATATCTTAAACCCCGAATTCAACTATGATCGGGAGCAGACATACTTTATTACCATGACAACCCTTGCCGGATGTAATACCGTTGACACACTGCTGGTTAAGATGGTGGAAAACAACAGGCCGGGCGAAAGGCCGGATCTGCTTGTACCCAAAGCATGGACCCCCAACAACGATGGCCATAACGATGAGCTATTTCCATTCACCATCAATATCAGGGAATTGAAGTACTTCCGGATCTTTAACCGCTGGGGCCAGTTGATGTTTGAAACGCGCGTGATCGGTGAAGGATGGGATGGCATCTACAAGGGTAATAAACAACCGCTTGACGTATACACCTGGACGGCGGAAGGTATTGGAACAGACGGAACTGTCATCCGGAAAGCGGGCAATTCAGCTATGCTGCGGTAGGAGATTTTTCGCTGTCACAGAATTGCTGTAAATCAAACACTTGTAAAACAGTGATCATTATGTTTGATTTTAAACATCCAAAAACTATGAAGCCTGGAGAATAGTTTTTATTTTTACATACTCTCATTCGCTTATCTCTTTTCCTAGTAAAACCTGGCTCCAATCTCAATCTCCGGTTAAACCTGTTTAAGCCGATCCAGGATTTCCATGCTTTCTAACTTGCTGTTGAAACTAGACCCACAGTGCTTTTAGTGCTTGCCAGCAAGTAATTGAACGACTCAATAGACGTGATCAAAATCAAGTAGATATGCAGCTGTTTTCACTTACCAGGGACAGCCGCCAGCCATTGTTCATGGACTTGCAAAAACCATAAAAATGAAGAAACTTCTACTTTCATTATACATGGCGTTTTGCCTTACACTACCGGAAGTCCTTGCGCAGGATCCAAGTTTTTCCCAGTTCTTTATGTCTCCATTAAATGTAAATCCGGCGTTGACCGGTAACATTAACGGCCAATGGAGGGCGATCTCCAACATTCGATCACAATGGACTGGCCCGGTGAGCCCATACAATACCGGCACTGTATCATTTGACAGCAAAATGCTCAGGGAGCAACTGCCGGAAAACTCCATACTTGGAGCGGGGGGCATGCTGATGTATGACAGGGCGATGGATGGGGCTTTAACAAGTCTCTATGCTTCGCTAAATGGATCCTATCACCTTCAGTTTGCAGAAAGCCAAAATGGCGGATTTCACCGGATTGGCGTAGGAATCGGTGGCATTTTCGGACACAGGCGTGTCGATTATACCAAACTGAATTTTGGAGAACAGTTTGACGGCAGGGGTTTTAATACCAACCTACCTACCGGCGAGGTTGCCCTGAGCCAGATGAAACCCTATTTTTCCACGAGCTTCGGATTCCTGTACAACTACGCTTCGGAAGGATTTAACCTTGACCTTGGATTCTCTGAATTCCATGCAAACAAGCCCAAACAATCCTTCCTGGAAGATGAAAATCAGATCCTGCCTATTCGCTATGTGGGACACGCCAATTTTGAACTCGCCCTGAATGAATTGTTTATACTTTCTGCCAATGGTATCTACCAGCAACAAAGTAAGACGAGCTACTTTTCGGTCGGCGGAGCAGTCGGCTACTTACTGGATGAACAGGATAAAATCATTCTGAATGCAGGCGTATGGTATTGGTCCAACAATGCAATCGTTCCCTACGCCGGCTTTTCATACCAGAATTTCCAACTTGGCCTCTCATATGATCTCACCATATCAAAGCTGGCGTATAATAGTATTCGGCCCAACACATTTGAACTGTCGCTGGTTTTACGTGGCGATAAGGATCGAAAAAAAGGTATCATATACTGCCCTATATGGAAATAGCATGCCCCTAACAAGACCGGTCCAATGTTAAGTTTTTTCCCGAAGCCGTAAAAAACATTAAACTTAATATTATCTTATTATTAATTTTTCGTTACTTTAATGTGAACAACGGTCTATAACATTAAAGTATTGTACCATGAAAATCCCATCAATCAAATCCAATTTCCTGTTAATCAATGTGTTATTCTCCATTGGCTGTATGGCTCCGGCCCTGTTGACGGCACAGTCAACAGGAACAAACCAGTCCTTTGCCTACGCTCCACCAAACGAACTGGCTTACACAAGGCCTGCAAATGCCCGACTCAATGACATCCCATCCATTGCGTATCGGCATTTTGCAAAAAATTTCCCGCAAGCTGAGCAAACGATCTGGTCAAAACTAAGTGGGGGATACCAGGTGCGATTCAACGCCTCCGGAATACTCAACCAGGCCAATTATGATCGTCACGGGAATTTCCTTCATGGCATCCGGTACCTGGAAGCCGGGCAGATCGACGGGCAAATCCTTAAAAGACTCAAACGTGAATTCCCAGGCTTTGACCCAGATATAGTTTCAGAAGTTAACAATGAATCACGCACGGTTTATGTTATCACGCTAAAAAGCGCTTTCTCCATGAAAAGCGTGATCCTCCGGGAAGGTGTGTTTCAAGTGATTGACGATCTGGATTATGCCGGACTTTAATTCCAGTAAAAGATAGCTGCTCAAGACATCAGTCTTTGAATATGGGCTTGCTTTGACGGTTCTCGCAGATTACGGGAGGATTCCGTATGATAGGCATGATTGGTAAGGAACTTCATTTGCAGGGCTTCCCAGGCTGCATCATCCGGAACCACCCCATAGCGGATGAACTCCCTGCGGAGTGTATCCCCGATCGCAAAAAAATCATCCCGGCCCAGGTAATCCAGGTCGGCATCACAGATCACCTTTTCGAGGATATCCGTAGGACGTTGCGGGATCTGGGTGACCATGATCAGCCTTTGGATTTCTGATTTCTGGAAATCTGTGAATCCGAATACCGGTGCGTCTTTCAGGAAGATCTGGTAACTCGCCTCCTCATGATTCCGGTATGTACGAAGGAAACCCGTATCGTGGTATAGCGCTGCAACTTTCAGCACGAATAATTTTTCCGGATCAGTTACGCCTTCGGCAGCAGCAATCCGTTCCGACTGTTCGAGAACATCGAGTGTGTGGTCAAAGCAATGATAGGTCAGCCCCGGGTCAAGATCCTTCAAATGATGAAGCGCGTGCTGTCTGATCAGGTCATATTTTTCGATGGCGGGCAAGCTTTTAAGGTTGTCAGGTAGCGGTAAATCTAATAAAGAATCCTGACCGGAGAAAGTCCGGGCACTACTTTCCGCCTTTTCTCCCTCTTTTATTTCATCGCCGAGGAAATACATATCGATTTCTCCCACATTCTTAGCGTAAATCTTTCCGCGATAGGTGCAATGATACCGGTCCCTGACCAACTCGTAGAGTGCCGCGGATATGTTGATCTGCCCGGGTTCGCCATTGCTTTCCATGCGACTGGCGATGTTCACCGTACTGCCCCATATGTCACATGCATATTTTTTCTTACCAACCACGCCCGCCACGATTGGCCCGAGGTGAATACCGATGCGGATTTCCCAGGGGGCAAGCCCGGTATTTTCTCTTTCAATGTTCCGACGCCGTATATAGTCCTGGATCTCACGGGCCGCACTGACCATCTTTTTGTAGTGATCCGGATCGGGCACAGGAATGCCACCGGCACACATATAGGCGTCACCGATAGTTTTGATTTTCTCAAGACCGTACTTTACAATGATATCGTCAAATTCGTTGAAACAGGCGTTCAGTTCCGCTATGACTTCCTGGGGCGAAAGCTTATCGGCCAGTTTTGTAAAACTTTTAAAGTCTGTAAACAACACCGATGCGCTTTCATAGTACCGCGGCGTGGCTACACCGTTGCGCTGCAGTTCTTCCGCCACCTCGTCCGGCAGGATATTCGAAAGCAGCCCCTGGATCTGGATTTTCTGGCTGTCCAGGATCTTATTGGTCTTGATCTTGTTCAGGTAATCCCGGTAAAGGATGAAGATGATCAGCGAAACCAGTCCGAGACCGGCGATCAACGCATTCTTCGCGAACTTCTGCCGGTTCAGTTCAAGGTCGGCCAGCTTTTTATCCTGCGTAAGCAGTTTAATTTCACTTTCCTTTTTCTGGATTTCGTAATCAAAAACCACACTTCCAAGCCGCTGTTGCTCATCCGCATTATACAGTGTATCCTTCAGGGTTGTGAGAAGTTTCTGATATATGAAGGCATCGCGGAAATTGTTCTGGTTGGCATATATCCTGGAAAGCCCCAGGTATATGTCTTTAAGTAGGAAATTCTGCCTCGACTGCACCGCCAGTTTCTCCGCCCGCCGGTAAGCCTCCAGTGACTGGTCAAAATCCTTCTGCCGGTAATAGATATCCGCTATGCCGATTTGGGCCATGATCTGGTAACGGACGTTCTTCGACCGGAATCCGATAGAATCTGCCTGCCGGTGGTAATTCAGGGCGAGCGCGTATTTACCCAGGCTGTCATAAGCAGCACCCAGGTTATTGAGTGGCTGGGCTACTTTTTCCGTATTGGCATGGGCAGCGAGGGACTTATTGAAATAAAATATGGCCGAATCGAACTTTTGCCTGGCAAGGTATATCTCCCCGATATTGGCGCTGGTAGTACCAATGCTGTTCTTATCGCCCAGCTCCTCAGAAAGCGGCAGGGATCGAAGGTAGTTTTCCAATGCCTTGGGCCGGGTATTCTCGCGGTGGTTGTAGATACTGCCCATGTTGTTGAGTACCGTGGCGATGCGGAGCTTGTCGTTGATCCTTTCAGCGATCGCCAGTGAATTCATGTAGTACTCCGCAGCTTTGACATCGTTTCCCTCATTCATATAGACGGCGCCAATATTGCTAAGCAGGTTGGCCTCGCCGGCACTGTCGTTCATAGCGCGGTTAACCGCCAGGGACTTCTCCCAGTATTCAAGTGCCTTTTTATTATCGCGCGAATAATAGGAAATCCCCATGTTTTTCAGGCCAAGGGCCTGCTTTTTCTGGTCGCCCAGCTTTTCGGCAAGGGCGATGGCCTGGGCGATGTACTGCCGGGCGGTATCCACGCTGCGCGACTGGAAAACTTTCGACAGTTCGATGAGGGTGTTGAACCTGGCTGTATCTTCTTTGGATCTGGCCAGGACAGACAGGAGACTGTCCGCCCTGCTTTGCTGGGAAAGCACGGGATTGCCCAACAGGCATGATACGATCAGCAGGATGGCATAGGAACGATACATACAGCGCGGTTCTTTAGCAAGCGGATCGCTAAATATAACTGAAATCAGGGAAAAAAATAAGGGAACCCGGAGGTTCCCTTACTGGTTTTCCTTGGTTGATTACTGTTTAATAATCCTGAATATCTGCGGGCTGTCGCCTGTTTGCACGCGGATCATGTAGACGCCTTTGGAAAGTTTGGTCACATCCAGCTCAACCTGGCTGGCATTGATCTGCCGTACGCCGGTCAACTGGTATTGCTTTCCTTGCAGGTCAAATACGGCGATATCCGAGGGTTTGAGCATGTTTGCACCACCGTTGATGGTAAGTCGGTTGGATACCGGGTTGGGGTACACCCGTACTTTACCATTGAGGACCTGGTCTACCAGATCGCCATTGTCCTGGCCACCCTGAACCGCAGACCCGCTGGGGGTACACTTCGGCGATGCTTCGGAAGCGCTTGGGTTGGACGTTGCGAGGGTACTCGAACTCTCGCTGTTTGTCACCAGTGTCCAGGTCAGCAGGGATCCGTCAAAATAGATCTCAAAACTTCCGATTCCAGGCTGGAACAGTTCCGGCGGGTTCTTATTTTCCGTGGCGCCGGTCTTAGTCAGGAAGTTCCTAGTGGGACTCAATGGAACATAGACAAAGGTTGCGTTCCGGTTCTCATACTCGAAGATTGCCTTGTATGGGAAACCGGCGGCAGCAGCCTCTGAGGCGCTGAGTACCTGCACGCACTTGAGCCAGGTGAAGATTTTCTTCGACTTGTCGTCATTCACATACAACGTCCCGTTCTGGTGCGTCACGGAATAGTTGGCCGGATTTGGCGTACCCGACGGAATGATCGTGTAGGTACCGAAACTTCCCTTCTTATAGGTTGGGCTCAATGCATAGGTGGTAGTACCCAGTCCAACAGACGTGGCGGTTTCACCGTTCTTAAATCCGGTTACCGTCCTTGTATAGTAGGACTGTGCCGGGGCCGACTGGTCATCCATCCAGCTCTTGTCGTCCGCCTTTACAGTGAGCGGTGCCCTTGTGATGGTCAGTTGTCCGTCTACGAAGGTGGTGAAACTGTAGTTGGTAGCAGCCAGGGTACCCAACGACGGCGTGATGGGGTAGGTACTGCCAGCCACCGAACTGGTTTCTGTGGCCGTTGTGCTGAATGCGGCCTCACCGGTAACACCGCTAGAAGACAGGTCTTCATTATTCACAAAGCCCGCGATGGTGGCGGTGAATGCCGGATTGGGATCTCCATAAACTTTCGAAGCATTGGCAGCGGTAACCGTTAGCGATGCTTTACCAACAATATATTCGCCGCTTACGATAGCGGTTTGATCCACGATGTAGTTGGGCTCGAAGGTTTGCAAGCCGTTGGTAAGTTGCTTCAGGACCACGGTTGGGACTACGGAATATGTCCCGGCAGGGATCGTTCCGGTCACTTCTTCACCGGATCCGTTCAGCAGCTTATTACTTATGCTTTGCAATACATCTGTTGGCTTATCCCTGGTGAACCAGGGTCCTTTGACCGTCACGGCAGCCGGAGGAAGGTTAGCCAGGCTTTGCCCGTATACTGCCTGCACGCTGGGCGCGCTGGCTTCCACGATCAGCTTTGCCTTCTCGATTTTCAGTTCGCCAATGCCGTAAGACACGGCAAAATTCTCGTTGAAGAATGCCGGTGGAACGATATAATTCGTTCCGGCCTGTACACCGGTAAGCATGGTCACGGGCCTTAGCTTGGACGGTGTTCCGGTTATATCGTTTGCGTTGAAAGCGATCATGACATTGGTATTGCTGCTGTCATTGACGGTTTTGCTGTTCAGCGCTGCGCTGCCAAAACCTGTTACCGCGTTCACGATGGCTTCCTCATTCACAATGGCTTCCCCGGAAGTGTTGATGATGGCTTCCTCATTGATGATCGCTTCCTCGTTAATGATGGCCTCCGTATTAATGATGGCTTCCTCGTTGATGATGGCCTCCTCATTCATAACGGCGTTGATGATGGCTTCCTCATTGATGATCGCTTCTTCATTGATGATGGCCTCCTCGTTGATGATGGCTTCCTCGCTGAGGAAAATACCGTTCAGATTAATGATGGCTTCTTCATTGATGATGGCTTCCTCATTAATGATGGCTTCTTCATTGATGATGGCCTCGCCATTAATAATCGCCTCCCCATTGATAATTGCTTCTGCGTTGATAATGGCTTCTTCGTTCAGGGCCGTTGTGCCCAGGCTGGGATCAAACAGGTAATTGAAATAGGTAACCAACGGAATCGTTACCAGGTTGAATTCATAATTACTTCCCGTGAAACTGATATTCTCATCATTGATGATCGCTTCCTCATTAATGATAGCTTCCTCATTGATGATAGCCTCTTCGTTGATGATGGCCTCCTCATTGATGATCGCTTCTTCGCTGACCATGGCCGCAAGATTCTTCAGGTCTGCCGCCGTCAGCATGGCATTCGTGCCATTTTTCAAAGCCACTTTTCGGCCGTCAATCAGCGCAAATGCGTTCGGATTTATCGGCAGCTGGTGTTTCAGCAGGACAGCCAGGCGGAATTCCTTTTTCTCCTGTTCGGTGCCGAGCTTGGTTTCATCCATGATATACAGGAAGCTGATGCCCCGGATCGGTTGTCCGTATACCAACGGGTTGGATGGGTCCTTTTTCTGGTACGCCACGATGCGGATCGGCATTTGGTGGATCGTCAATTGACCGTTTTTCACGAAATAGGTGAAATCCGCTGTATTGGCACCGAAATTATTCGGGGTAATCGGGTACGTGCCGATCTTGGTCAGCTTGCTGGCTGTGGGCGTGATCAGCTCAAAATTCGTAATGCCCAGGTCAGACAGTTGCTGGCTCGTTGGATTTTCAAGAACGGTGATTTCTGTTCCTGCTATTCCAGTGGGGCCCACTACATTCTTGATGGACGTCACTTTTGCCGTAAACTGGGGCATGACTTCGCCAAACTTCTTTTCTGCATTATTGACTTCGATAATGACCGTCTGTTTGTCTGGGTCAGTCAGGTAGCGCGGATCAGAATAGCCGCCATCTTGCCCGTTGGTGCCTTCCTGCGGTGGATTGTACAACTGGAAAGCCGGGTTCGTCTGAACAGATGCAATGATGGCGGTTGCCGAAGTAAGATCTGATGAAACATTCGTGGTAACCTCCACGCCGCCTACATATATCGTCGTGTTCGGATCCAGGAATTGTCCGTTGACCGTAACCTGCACCTGTCCGTCAGTAGTGTTTTCCGTCGTGATCGACGTAATGATCGGCCTGGCATTGGCAAGGGTAGCCAGTGCTTCTGCCGGGCGTATGGCACCATCCCCCGTTGTCAGCGGTGCGTTGAGGTCCAGTGCCGTATTCTGAAGCAAAGACTTCAGATTAGCCGGTTTATAGGTATCCCTCAGGAAATCGGCCAGGAGCACATTGGCAGGGCGATAAAACTTGTCCTGTGCCTGCAACAACAATGCAGCGGCACCCGCCACGTGTGGAGCGGCAGCTGACGTACCGAAGAAATTGGGAAATCCATTGCCGTCAATATCTGTTCCCAGGACGGTATTGTCACCTCCATTCGGAGCAGCCAGATCGGGCTTGTTGCGGTTTTCAAACGCACCATCGGCATTGATCAGGGTGCCTCCCAGGGAACTGAATTCTTCGATAGTAGGCACGGATCCTCCCGTGTACCGGACAGCACCTACGGTGATGGCTCCTTTTGCGTTGGCATGTCCTACAATGGTTCCGGCACCGGCGCCGTATTCCATGAAAGTCAATCCACTTCTTCCGCGGAAAATGGCAAACTTAAACCGGACGCTGCCGGATCCCGAAGCCCGCACCACCATGAAATTGGATTCCACGTTGTCCTCGGTAACGATAAACGGCAGTACTTCCACCGGATCCTTACCGATATTGTTTTTATTCAATCCGAAAAGGATATTGCCTTGATCATCCGCCAGGTAGATATCCAGGTCGCTTGCGGCGCCACTATTCCCACCGAGTGAAAAGAAGTCCTCATCCCATTGCAGGACGACCGTGTAAGATCCTTTGGCAAGCTTGATTTTCTGGAAGATGTCCGTACCGTCGGAACTAAAATTGTGAGCGGTTGCATTCAGCAAATTCGCTACGGTAGTGGCGGGTGCTGGTGCGGCATTATACTCACCTTCATAAGCTTTATTTGCAAAGTTGCCCGCGGATGTGATATAGGTTACGCCCCTGGCAACAACATCATCAACCGCTTTGGAAATCACGCCGTCCCGGAAAAAGGGCTGTGCCAGGTGGGTGATATCATCTATAATCACATTAACGCCTGCATCTGCCAACTGGCCAATGCCAAGCGCCATGTCTGTTGCATTGTAGACACCGGTTCTGAAATACAGTTTTGCTTTAGGGGCGATATCATGAACGATCTGGAGCATCGCCCGTCCCTCGTCGGTTCCTGTAAGGCGATAGTCTGAACCAATGATGGTCACTTCATCAGCTCCACCAGGTAATTCACCACCCTGGATGTCAGACTCAGCCGTGGCACCTGCGGATGCAGGTCGTTTATTATAACTGTCCGAAATCACCCCAACTTTTATCCCCTGACCCTCCAAGCCATAGCCCTGGCGGATCTGGTCGGTAGCCATGGAAACGTCCCCGCTGGTGACAGCGTTACCGGCATTCCCAAAACCGGGATACATCGGAAGTACCTCTTTGAGTAATCCGTCAAATGAAATATCCGTCTCCAGCAGGCATAAGCTGGATATGGGAAGGAGTCCGCTGACTTTCAGCGAAGATGGATCAAGGGGGAAAGTATTGGTCATGCCATAGGTGGCGGATTCGAGCAGGGTTTTCAATGCGTCAACCTGGCCAAGGGAGACGGCCACCGCTTCCACATACACGCCGTTGCTTTCCGCCACATAGATATCCCGAAGCGGGCTTTCCTCGGGCAGGTTATCGACGGTGAAATTCGGCGTGTAACAGAATACTTCCAGTTCCGGGCTCAGTTGGGCGGCGTTTGAACGTCCGTTCACCGGGGCCGGGTAACCCGGCAGGATCACCGGATTATCCTCAGGCCAGTTATATGGCGCGTACGTCAGGTTTACACCGCTTTGCAGGGTTACCATTTTTGTACTCACAAAGGCACCGGTGATCACCGAGTTCTGGGGACCAAAACCCAGCATGATGTTGCCGTTCGGGGCCCAGACAGTGCCCAGCCAGCCTGAATTCTTTGAGCCGGAGGTTCCGTTGGAGTGACTCCAGGCAGTAACACCGTCTGCATTGGTAGAACCGGTACCCTGGACTTCGGTAAAGATGCGGTTGGCAGAACCACCGTTTGCCAGGCGGACTTCAAGCTTGAAAAGATCCACATCGCCACGCACGTAAATGATAAAGTCGCCGGTCGTATTACCCTTGAAGTCAAAAACGAACGTATTGAAATTCCCGGAGTTCTTAATGCTGTTGAAAACATACACACCCGGTCCATTGAATGTAACGGTTCGGTTACCCCCCAGGGTCATATTGTTGTAGACCCCCGGTGTAATGGTACGGTTGGTGGTAATATTGGTGGTACTGTTGCCTGCCACGGTTGGATAAACACTCAGGTCCGTTACCTTTGGCATCGCTGGAAGGGAAGGAAGATCGGGCGTTCCGTTTACGGTCCCCTGCGAAGGCGTGGGCCCTGTATACGTAGAACCTACGGGAATGGTTACCCTACCTGCAACCGTCCCCGGCGACGTAATACTTACATTTCCATTTGCATCGATATCTCCCGTGAGATTCAGGCCGGAAGCGGATTGCAGAAGATTACCGCTGCCACTGGCTGCCGTGATGCGCCCGGTAATCCGGTTATTGGCGGCAAGGTTAACAGTGCCTCCTGAAAAAATACTGCCTGTCAATGTCACGTTACCCGTGGTGCGCACCAACCGGTGGCTGCCTACGGCACCGTTCCCCGAGATGGTCACGGAACTACCCAATTCCACGCTGCCAACCGTGTTCCATCCTCCAAACAGCACATAATCTTTAATGGCCGTTGTACTTTGTGCGATGGCTCCCTCCTTCAGGACGAAAGAACACGCTATAGTAATCCCGAACACAGCAATAGCTCTGTTGATGGCAGAATAAAACTTTTTCATGTCATTAGCTTTAGATGATGGACATCCAATTGTGTGTAAAGAGGAAAAGGCAGGTTATTAAGTCAGTAACCTCATTTAAAAAGGATCGGACTATGCAAACCTTCTAATCAGAGTAGTATTCCGGTCTTTGGTAAGGATAGGGCGGAACCAGGAGTGCCTGGAAGTATGAAGAAAATTTAAATATACTCCGTTTTTCCTGATCAGCAAATGTAAGAAACTATATTAATTAGTATATTTTCTGTAGAATTATTCGATTTTTTGGCGATACACCCTAACAATGAGTCACTTATAGGTTCACTTTATACCCCATTCCTCCAGAAAAAATTAATGTTTTAACACCAGACCCGATTAATCATTCAATTAGATGAGGACAAGAATCCTGCGACTGCTCAAACTGAAACACACCGAATCCAGGCACGTGACAGACCTGTTGACCGTGCAGTTCTGGATCGGGATTTCCAATGCCTTCATCAATATCCTGGCATTCTCCCTCTTCATTAAAAACCTGACTGTCAAACAAATACCCCAGGCCTATCTCGTCATCGCGGGGGCCTTGCTGATTCTGAACCTCATTTATGAAAAGCTGGAACACAGGTTTTCTCCACTCCAACTGGTCAAGATTATTCTGGCGGCTTATGCCGTGATCCTTGTTCTATTATGGATGGATCTGACCTTCTGGGATAAAGATTCCGCCATTTTCATCCTGCTGGTGGTGAGTTTCCTGATGTATATGCTGACCGGGTATGCATTCTGGGGCCTGGTATCCCTCCTGTATAATATACGCGAAAGCAAGAGGGTCTTCTCGGTGGTGGGATCAGGGGACATCCCGGCGAAACTGATCGGTTACCTGGCCGCTCCAGTCTTCGCCAGCCTGATCGGGTATTCAAACCTCATCTGGCTTTCGGTGATTTGCCTGCTGGCAGGGCTCTGGCAGTTCGACCGGGTCATCCGGAAGAAACGCTGGGAACATATCCGTCATCATGACCATGGTCACCACCACGAAGTGCTGACACTGCGTAAAAGGGACTACCTGTCCTTTTTCTTTAAGACAGAACTGATTTTTGCCATTTCCCTGATCTCCCTGATCAGCTACAACGTGTTCAACCTGATTGACTTTACCTTCCTCTCCCAGGTTAAATACAAATATGTCAACCACGAATCCCTGGCTGCTTTCATCGCCGTCTTTTTCGCCCTGGGCCGACTGATCGCCCTGGTGGCCAAACTGGTGTTCACCAGCAGGGTCATTGAAAGGCTCGGTATTACCCAGTGCCTTTTTATCACCCCGTTTGCGCTGCTGGGCTTTTGCCTGCTTTTCCTGTTCGTAGAGGACGCTTCGGAGTACACGGTGTATATTTTTGGGGCGATGGCCTTGCTGACCGAAGTATTGCGGTCCACCATCCAGGAACCGGTCTTTTTCATCCTGTTCCAGCCACTGAAAGAACAGCTCAGGCTGAAGGGGCATCTCATTTCCAAGGGATACATGCTGCCTCCTTCCCTGATCATCGTGGGCCTGTCCCTGATTATCATGCAACGAACGGGCGTGGAAATAACCATATCGCTGACGGTAAAAATCCTGTTGATCAACCTGGTGCTCTGGGCCCTGTTCATCTTCTTCCTGCGCAAATCCTACCTACGTACCCTGCGACAATCCATCCAGAAAGGCTTTTTCAGTGCCGAGGATATCAAGGTATCGGATGCGCAAACCATCCAAATCCTGCAGGAAAAAATCAAAACCGGGCGGGAAACCGATGTGTTGTATGCCCTGAAATTGCTTGAAAATGCTGAATATCCGCATCTTACCAGCCTGATGAGACAACAGTTGGGCAGCCCCTTCCGGGAGGTTCGGAAATACGTGATGGGAAAGCTGGAAGAGAAAGAAGACCTGGACGTCCCCCGGCTGCGGGAGATGCTTTCCGAGGAAACGGATCCGGAAATCAGGCAGCAACTGGTGGGAATTCTCTGTAAAACAGATACGGCATACCTGCTGGAAGTAAGCGGGAAAATTGACGAACAGGAGCCCGGTACACGAAAAGCGATCATTACCAGCATGCTGAACCAGCGCGAATTCAGATACCTGCTCGAAGGGGGCAACGCGCTGAACAAGCTGATCCATTCCACGGCGCCGGACGAGCGCACCCTGGCCATCGATATCACCTCAGACCTTCGAAACGTGCGGTTTACGGATGCCATCGAAGAACTCGTTCATGACCCTGAATCGACCGTCAAAAGACAGGCTGTCATCGCGGCTGGAAAACTCAGGACCCGCAAACTCCTGCCATATATGACAACCATGCTCGGGCATCCATCGGAGAAATTCCTTGCCCTGCAGGGGCTGTACCAATACGGAGATGAGCTTTTCCTACACCTCCGTGACCTCCCCGAAACGGACATGGAAAATTACAGGAGTGAATTCATCAAGCTTGCCGGGAAAAACCGGGGCCATCATTCCACCCATTATCTCCTTGCCAGGCTCGTGGACGGCAACAGTCCCAAGGACCAGGTGATCCATGCGCTTTGGGCGAAGGACTATGAACCGGCCTCATCCAAGGAAGTGGAAGAACTGAATGCCCTGTTGCGGCTTTTCCTGCAAACGGCCAACCGGAAAGTCAACGACTATTTCGAAGTGCCTGATTTCGCGGACAAACAGCTCTTGCAGGAATCCATCGATCATGAGATCCGGAACGACCTACAGACATCGCTTAAAATATGCTCCATCCTGTTTAACAAAACGGAATTCAACCGGATCATAGAATTGATGGAGCACAGTGACCATAAACGGCTGATGAACGCCATCGAGATGCTGGAACTGGTCCTTCCAAAACCCATCGCCAAGGAAATGAACCTGGTGTTCGATTACCTGCTGGATCCAACCCTGCATGGACACAAATTCGTACAGCCCGAAATCAACCGCTTTTTGGAAAAAATCGTACACGAAGAATCGGAGTCTTTTGGACCCTGGACTAGGGCGGTTTGCATCTACAGTTCCTGGAAGAACAGGCAGGTCCCTTTCCTCAACACCCTGAAAGGCAGGTTCAGGCCAAAAGAACATTATATTGTGCAGGAAACACGCAACTTTGTCTTGAAATCCATCGAAAAATAGGGCATGCTGATTATCGAAAAAGTGCTCTTGCTGAAAAACTCCGAGATCTTCCACAACTGCCGGGAGGCAGACCTGATGGAAATCGCAACCATTTGCCATGAAATATACCTGGACAAAAATAACCTGATCTTCCGGAAGGGGGAAAAAGGGAATTGCATGTATTTCATTCACAGCGGCAAAGTGTCCATTCACGATGGGGAGCACCAGCTGGCGGTCCTTACTGAAAACGAAATCTTTGGCGAACTTTCCCTGCTCGATGCGGAAGCGCGATCGGCAAGCGCCACAACGATGACGGATTGCACCCTTCTCAAAATTGAACAGGAAGCTTTTTACGATCTGGTTGCCACGAACACCGATGTCCTGAAGGGTATCATGAGAACCCTTTGCCGGCGGCTGCGCGAACAGGACCGGATCACGGTGGAGATGATCAAAACCCGGGATAAGAAAACGATACCGGAAACCTGAAGCCAATTTATCCCTTCACCAATTCCCTTAAACCCGCTTTCATAAAAGGCCATTGTGGCAACGTATTGAGCAGGCGGAACTCCTGGGCAAGGCTTGTTTCATTGTCCAGAAAACGAAGGATGGTAGCGGCTTTATTCTTTTTAAACAACTGGCGGAAAACATACGAACCTTCCAGGGTTCGGTGATGCAGGATATTCAGCAGTACGCTGTCGTACCAGTAAAAACGATCGATAAAATGGGCAGGGATATCATGCGGATGTCCCGTATGCAAAAGCGAAGAAGCCAGTGCCGCCGCATGTTTCTGAATGAACCGAAATGTATACCCGGATGAGGCCTTGGTCTGGCCTCCGGCTGTACCCATGTGAATCACATTTCCGGCATGTTTGGGAAAACGGTGGTTGGTCATGGGAATAATGCCGAACTCCTCCTCCACCACACGGTATTGGTGAATGCCAAGGACCTCGTGCAAATAGGTTTTCAATCCTTCGTCATAAGCCTGCCCCGGCAGAAGTTCCGGCGAGAACAGGGTGTATTCCACCAGTGCGCGGTTTTCCGAGAAGGGCATCACATACACAAAAGTGGTTCCTTGTTCCTGCGAGGGCCTGAAATCCATCAGCGTTGCTTCATCCGTCCTGAAAGCAGGCAGGTCTGTTTCCACGATCCAGCCCTTGAAATGCTGCAGGAGATAATACTTTCCAGGTTCGGGCCGCGGAGGATCGAAGAGGATGCTGTTGAAAACATATGTTCCCTGGTATACCTGCCCGCCTGCCATCACGTCCGCGTGATCGCCGGCCTGTTGAATGCGCTCCACGGGAGCATAGAGAAACTCAACCTGTGGATTCGATGACAACTCCTTCAATGCGTATCGGTAATAGTCCAGCCCGCGGATCATCTTATAGGTGTAGGGGCTGAGATCGAGCAGGGAAGAAAAACCTTCGGCATGGAACCATGCCTTCGACCATCTCCGGATTACGACGTCTTCAAACGGACCGGGTTCGGTTTCCCAGAAACACCAGGTGCGGTCATTTTTCTCCTTTTTGTCGAGGTCGATCAGGAGGATCTGCTTCCCCTGCAATGCGCCGTTTCTTGACAGGTGAATGGCCAGGCTGAGACCGGCACAACCCATTCCGGTGATGATATAATCGTATACAGCCGGTTTGTTCATTGCTCGGGCGCATAGGCTACTTTCCTGCCTGCCATGAGTTGTTTGTCCCGACGCACTTTCTCCCAGTATTTCTTATGGACGTACAACATGCCGAAACTTTCCCCCTCGTGCCTGTCGAGGTGCTTGTGGTGCATTTTATGCGCCCAGCGAATGGCACGTACATAGGTGTTTTTACTGCGGGAAAACCATTTGAACCGCTGGTGGATGATCACATCATGCACCAGGAAATAGGCCAGGCCATAGGCCATGATGCCGAAACCGATCGCCTGCTGCCACCAGACATGGTTCATCGAACCGAACATGATCAGCAAGAAGCTGGGTATGGCGAATATGAAAAAAAATGCGTCATTCTTCTCAAAGAATCCCGGCTCCACCTGGTGATGGTCGCGGTGCAGGTACCAAAGAAATCCATGCATCACCCATTTATGGGTAGCCCAGGTAATGCCTTCCATTGCGATGAAGGTAGCCAGCAGCACTACGATAAAATACAGCCATGTCATAATAGCAAAGTTATTGCCTTTCTTTAACAACCAAACAGCCTTTCCGGTTCTCGAAAGCAGTTTCTTTGACCCGTATTTGGCCAAACCATGACCTTGATCATTGCTTATCCGGTGTCCGGGGTGTTGCTTTACAAATAAATAGAAAAAAATGTATCATGGATTACCGGGAGTTTTATGCGGAGTTGGGTAAATTGCTCTATGCAGTAGCTGATGCGGATGGAAGGATCAGTCCCCAGGAAAGGGAAAGCCTGAATGAACTGATACGGACCAGGCTGGCCCACCGTGAAGTGCATACCGATGAATACGGCACCAATGATGCCTGGTATGCCATGTTTGAATTCGAGGTGGCGGAGGAGCAGGCCATGACCCCGGAGGAGGCGTTCCAGTCATTCTCCGATTTCCTGGATGCCCGCCGGGATGAAGTGGATGAGGATACCCGTGCGCTTTGCCTAACCCTGGCCGACCGGCTGGCGGAGTCTTACCACCACACCAACCGGCGGGAAAGTGAATTGATTCGTAAATTGAAAGAAAAATTGTTCAGCCTCCCTGATATCAGGAAAAATTCCAATGGTGGGTCTTCACTTCGGTGAACCCCGGCAAACACAGATCACATGAAAAAAATCATCCTGGCATTCGACGGCAAGCATTTCTCAGAAGGGGTAATGCAAATGTCCGAATGGCTCAATTCCTCGCAAACGGTCCTGATGACAGGCGTATTCCTGAGCCCGGTAGACTACCGGGAAATCATCGGGTATAGCGGCATGGGTATCGGCACTCCTGTGATGATGCCCCCGATGGAAACGGACGACAGCCTGGTCAATGTCAATATCCGGAAATTTGAGGATCGCTGCCAGCGGGAAGGGTTTGAATACAGGGTGCATAAGGATACGGATCTCTTCGCCCTCCAGGAACTGATCACGGAAACCCGTTTCGCAGACCTGCTCATCGTCAGCTCGGAACTCTTCTACGAAAATATCCAGAAGAACCAGCCCAATGACTACCTGCGCAAGACCCTGCATGAATCGGAATGTCCCGTGCTGCTGGTGCCCGAAAGTTTTGTGACACCCTTCAGTCTGATCCTGGCCTATGACGGCAAGGCTTCCTCGGTGTTCGCCATCAAACAGTTCGCTTATCTCTTCCCGGAACTCTGTGACATGGAGACGCTGCTGGTTAGCGTGGCGGAAGAAAATGCTGAACTGCCCCGGCAGGATTATATCGGTGAACTATGTGCGAGACACTTCAATTCGCTGACCATGCAGCCGCTGACCAGTGAAAACAAACAGACCTTCGCCGCATGGGTAAGCGAGAAAAGGGGCAGCCTGCTGGTTACCGGTGCTTTCGGAAGAGGGGAACTCTCCTCCTTGTTCAGGAAGAGTTTTGTCACGGAAGTGATACGCGATCACAAGATCCCTTTGTTTATCGCCCACCATTAAAAGAAAATGCGAAACCCTTTCACGGAACACCAACAGCCCCCACCGTTCGTGGGGGTTCTTTCTATCCGCGCCGGAACCCGCGAAACAGTTAAGTTTGAAAGAAGAAACAGGTATGCAGGAATATAAGGTCAAGGAGAGTCTCCCCGAAAATGAAATCTCATTCCTGGAAGGTCCCCGGTCCCGCTGGGAAGATTTCAAATTCGTAGTCAAAGTTGCCCTCGAGTTCATCCGCGGGTTCAGGGCCCTGCATTTTGTAGGCCCCTGCGTGACGGTATTCGGCTCTGCCCGTTTCGGGGAAGACAGTCCCTATTACCAGCTCACCCGGAAACTCTCTGCTGAAATTGCCCGGCTGGGGTACACCATCATGACCGGCGGAGGACCGGGAATCATGGAAGCCGCCAACAGGGGCGCCCGGGAAGCCGGCGGCCGATCGGTGGGCTGCAATATCATATTACCCATGGAACAGGCGCCCAATCCCTACCTGGACCTGTGGGTCAACATCCGCTATTTCTTCGTCCGAAAAACCCTGTTGATCAAGTATTCCTATGTTTTTGTGATCATGCCGGGGGGATTTGGTACCCTGGATGAACTGTTTGAGGCCATGACCCTGATCCAAACCGGGAAAATCAAGGAATTTCCCGTCATCATCTTCTGTAAGGATTACCACAAAGACCTGCTCGAACACATTGAACGGATGAAAGAAAGGAAAACTATCTCCCCGGACGACATGTCCCTTTTCCTGGTGACCGACTCCATCAACGAGGCGATTGAACATATCCGCCACAGTATCAGCCGTTTCGGCCTCAAGCCCTATAAACCCAAGCCAATCCCATGGCTCTTTGAAAAAAAGGGATCAGAAAATTGAAAATCGATTTAGCAACGTATTGATTCAGAATGGCCTAAACAATTTTTTAACTTTCCAGGGGGGGTATACAATTTAACTTGCAGTGTATCGTTAGACGGAGACTATCCCACCAGTTTCCGCCCCCCTGATGACTGTCAGCCGCGTGCTTGACATCCGTCATATGTAGACTGAAAGACCGGAATTTATTTTGTAACAGGCATATTATGCCTAAAAAATCCTCTTGCCATGGATACCAGAATTGTAGATCTGTTCATTAAGGAAAACGATGCATGGGATGACATGATCACCCGCCAGCGCAACGAGATTCCAACCCTGGAAAAAATGCTCAACGAAGTCATCCAGGAGAAAAAAGAAATAGGGGAGCATACCCTGGCCAGTGTCAGGCTTCTTAAAACCGAAATGCAGGCCCAGGAAAAATTCATGGGTGAGCTTAAGGAGGAACTGGCCAAACAGCAGCATCTGCTGGTCAGGGAAAAGAAATCGGACGGCGACCAGTTCCCTATCAATTCTGTATCCAGCCAGAATATCCTGCGGGAACGAATCAGGAATGTAGAGCGTACTTTCATTGAACTGAAATGTAACTTCCTGAACTATATGGCTACATTTCTCTAATGAAACATGTCTACATTAAACCCGACTACTGACACAGAAATAAGTTGTTACCATTGCGGGGAAGCCTGCGACCAGTCGATCAGCGTGGAAGATAAATACTTCTGTTGCGAAGGCTGTAAGCAGGTTTTCTTATTGTTGAACGAGCATAATCTCTGCACCTATTACGACCTTGACAAGAACCCGGGCCTGCAGGTAAAGGGTCGTTTCGTTTCGGATCGCTTTGATTACCTGGATGACGAAACGGTCATCCGAAAACTCACCCGGTTCACGGACGGGAGCCAGACCCATGTGGTGTTTTCGCTTCCACAGATGCACTGCGCCAGTTGTATCTGGCTGTTGGAAAACCTCCATCGCATCAACCCCGGCATCATTTCTTCCCAGGCCAATTTCCAGCGAAAAGAGGTTTTTA
>Ga0114938_1000898_pt1 | contig 21556 bp, 17 predicted proteins | sample AshMeaBigSpring_FD_88675 | JGI IMG/M metagenome (GOLD analysis project Ga0114938, IMG submission 88675) | Groundwater microbial communities from Big Spring, Nevada to study Microbial Dark Matter (Phase II) - Ash Meadows Big Spring | ecosystem: Environmental > Aquatic > Deep subsurface >...
CACTGGCCGGGGCTTGCGGCGAACTGTGGTTGGAAACGGGCTCGGGTGCGCTCGTGGAACGCCTCACGGTGGATGTCGTCGGCCAGCCGATCTGCACGATCTCCGCAACATCCCGGAAAGTATGCCACAACTCATTGCACGACAAATTGGTGGCTTTGATCGAAGCGTTGGAATCCCCGGCCACATCAGGCCGCTCCGCCAACGTGGCGTCGCTGATCCGGTGCCATTTTCATGCTGCGTGACCCGGCCAAGCATGACCCGCCGCCTGCCCCCAACATCATCACCCACCGCATCACCATGAAAGCACAAACCAAAGCCGCATGCCTGGATACCGTATTTGAATACCTCCCGAGCGACACGGACCCGGACTTCTGGGTCATCACCGCCTACAATCCCGGGGGAAGGCCCGCCAATCCCGGAGATAACATCGGTGCCGACGCAAGGCTCCGCGCGGAGATCAGAAAACTGGAAATCCCCCCCTTCCGCATCAACGTGCTCTCCCACGATGAAACGCATGCGGAGCCGGGCTGGGGATTCCCGTGCGATGAGGCGACGGCGATTGGAATCGCCAAAAAATTCCGCCAGCAAGCCGTGTGTCATTTCACCTCCGGCCGCATTGACCTCGTGGACTGCAAGACCCTTGAACGCCACCCGTTGGAGAATCCCGCCACGCGCATCCGCAACCCTCGCGACCTTCGCCACTTCACGCTCTTTGTCGGATCTCCGGCCGGCCGCGGCGGTCTCGATCCGCTGGAATACGCGGGCGTCTGCACACGGATCGGAGCCTTGTTCTCCGGTTTCACGATCCAGCGTGCAGGGGGATACTTCCAGTCGCGCTTCGAGGAAACGCTTCTGATCCACATCGCCACGCGCGAAGCACACAAAGTTCTCGAAGTCGCGCATAGCCTCCGCTGCTTCCTCAACCAGGAGGGCATTGGCATCTCGCACCACGGGATCTACCAGCGCATCCGCGATTGGACGGATGACGAACTCATTCTCGCGTCCTTGGGAATTGCCCTGCCGCCTGCTTCCAACAATGCAGTCAACAACCGACCGTAGGATCATCAATCCCATGGGATTCCACAATCGCAACAGCGCCATTCGATTCCTCAAGATCGACCCTCTGCCGAGTGAAATCATTCCCGGAGGGACCATCGTTGAGGAAGTGGTCGTACCATGGATCGGCCAGCCGATCGGCACCATTGTCAACCGGCCCTCCGACAAGCCTCCGGATCCGTTTTCCCGGGGACGTGTGCGCACGCTGTGGTATTTCATTTCCGCCGGATCCGTTACTCCTTCCATGGTGTGCGACACCCTTCTTGAGGATATCCACATCCGGGTGCGCGACTCCTATCGCAGGATCTATGACCACCGCAACGCACCAAGAGGCAGCTTCATCGCCTCGGGCGACGATGATGAAATCGTTGACAAGGTGATCGAGTGGGCCGGTTTATCTGAAAAGTGGGTTGAGAACGATCTCTATGAACGACATGACTTTTGGCGGGAGGTTTTGATGGAATGCTACAATGTGCAGGTCAAAACCCGCGAATGGGAAGGTGGAGGTCCGGGGCTCAGCGGCGTGTGGTACAGCGTCCGGAGCATGAATCCCAGCGAGCTGCGCAAGGAAATCGGCCATTGGTTCGAAGTCATGGTCGAACGTGACAAGGTGGAATTGGAACAGTCCCGCGTGCTTGCCGGGATCAAGAAAGCCAAAAGGTTAGCGCGGAAGAAGGAGCACGGTGAAAAGCAATGATTCGTGTCGGATTTTCAATGACAACAGCCTCCCGGAATCATGAATCCTGAAAACAGCCTCTTCATTGGTCTGGCCATCCCCAGCGGCCTCATCGATTGGTGTGAGGACCGCGGAATCCAGGGGCGGCTCATTGAACGATTCGACGGGGGCGGCACCACCGGCCACATCATTGAGTTTTCCGATCCTGACACCAGGAACCTTGTTTCCACCGCATTCGCTCACAATGAGCGGAACCACCTCGCCGGCGAAGCCACCCGCTACCTCGGCCGGCTCTGGTAGCGGATTATCCAACCAACCCAATGGCCGTATTGACTCAAATCCGACCAATACATCAGGGCCATGCGCCACAACTTCGCTTCATGATTGAGTAAACCCCACCCGTGGAATGCATCCGTATCACCAAGAAGGAATCCGATGGGCGCAGGAGCTGGCTGAGTGCTCCGATGACGAATTGGTTTCCCGGCACAACCAATCAGCAGGGCTTCGTTGCTTCGGGGCCGCCCGTCAGATGTATCTGGGCTGCCTGGAGCGAGAGCTGCTTGTTAGGAACTTCGACTCCAGCATTCTCTTCGAACGGGACGATGATGGGAAGGTGGCCGCCTACCGGCTTTCAGCCAAGGTCATGATTTCGTTGATGGATGGCCGCCTTATCCTCATCACAAACCCAAGTGCCATTTGAGTGGGGGAAGTGAACGCGTGGAAAACCGCAGCGAGCCAACCATCGGCTACGGGCCATCCAAGGAGCAATGGGCGTCCATGATGGCCGGCCCCAGAGTCGCATGGCCCCTCTTTGCCAGGCTGTTCCTGTTAGCAATCCAGGGACCATCCCAGGGAATCCGCCAGATGAGCCGCGAATGCGGGCACACTACGGGCCAGCTTGGACAAATAGGCTTGAGGGGTCAAATCGGGTGCTTTGTTTTGGCGGTCGCGCACCATCTCAATCAGCTTCGCCACGACCACATCGGGAGCGATGGTATGCAGGGTGATCAGATAGTCCGCAGGATGAACCGCCTGGATTCCCCACGGCTCGAGCGACGAGGAGCTGAAATCGCGGAGATTGAATGTTACGATGGTGGATGCTCCGGCCCGTATGGCTGTAGCCAGCACATGGCGGTCCTTGGCCTCATTGACCAAGACCGGCTCCAAACAGGACGCATCGTCCACCAGGGATTCCGGGAAATACCTCATGACCTCGCTGCGCCAGTGGTCCGCAAGCTCTGATGGCCAATTCAGCTTCGTGACTTGAGTGCGGGTGGTTTCTTCCAGAATGCGATTCGACCAGACTGCATTGTAGAGCCGAGGGCGTTCGGCAAGCCGGAGAAACAAATCACAGACACCGTGATTGGCCAGCACGCACGCGTCGAGAACCACCCTGTAATTCGCCCGCCTCATTCGCCCGTGTATGCCGCATCATCCAATCCCGCTTCCTGCACTTTCTGAAACAACCGGTTCATGCCCTCGCGCCGCGCGACATCCCGCTTGTTTTCGTAATTCATCAGGTCGCGAAACAGCACCCGCCGGTGGCTTCCCACGTGGTGGAAGGGGATTTCCCCCTTTTCAAGAAGACCGATCAAGAAGGGTCGCGACATACCCAGATAATCGGCTGCCGCCTGGGTGGTAAACGCTTCATCTTCCGGCAGCATGACCACGGCCCGACGCTCTTTGATCGAGCGGAGCACATGGACGAGCATGTCAAATACAGGTTGTGGCAGCTCCAGACGCTCGCCGCTCGCGCTCACCAGAGCAGGCCGGCGCTCGCCAAAGACTTCAGCCAACAGGCGTTCCACCTCCTTGAAGTCCTCCGGAGTCAGTTCGCTTGGATCGAGTCGGTTTTGAGTCAGTTTCATGGTTTCGGGGTCCGCTGGGAAAATGTCCTCCGAACTTGATCCAAGTCAATGCAATAGTCGAAATATTCGCAATAATCGAATCAGTTCAGCGTAGCCTTTAATCGGCTCCGCCACCGCCTCCCAATTCACCTCCGGCGTCAGGTGGCACCAGCTCAGGCGGATCCCGCATGCAGAACCCACGGTCAATTTCGTGACCTCACGAAATTGATCGACACCATTTTCGTAACGTCACGAAAATGGTTCGAGATCTGGGAATAGCACCTTGCAGGTCACAGGTGAAGTCACCGGGGAATAGACTCTTCCTCTGCAAAAAATCCCTCCTTGGCTAACGTCGGCATTTGCTCATGATCTCGGCATGAAACAGCGATTTCCAGATCCACGCGATGTCGCGGCGAGAAAGGCTCTCGCCGCCATGCCACCCGCACCACTCGAACGTGTGCTCCGACAGGCCGAAGCCTCTCGGCGATGGTCGTCCGACCGATTGCGCGAATCCCGCGCCAATCACCCGCTAGGCACCCATGAAGAAGCGATTGTCCAATTTCGGAGATTCCGGCAGGCGATGGATCATTCATCGTCTCATCCTCTTCCCTGAAAACTGAACACTTGCAAACTCCCGCTCAAACCTGGCTCGGCAAACTCGCCAACCTCAACGCCGCCCGCACGGCAGAGCGCGGTATCGCCCCGCACAAGCCGCTGATGCTGCTCACCGTCATCGACCTGATCGAATCCGGTGACATTCCGGACGGTTGGGTGAAATACGACGTCCGCCTCGTCTCCCGCTTCCGCGATTACTGGGAACTGGTTCTTGAACGACAGCGCAACCAGCCGGACATCCCCATGCCCTTCCACGCCCTCGGCGGCGACAGGGACCAGGTCTGGGAACGATTCACTGCCGATGGCCAACCGTCGCTTGCCAAGGCCACCACCCGTCTCTGCTCGCTCGATCCCGCTCTTTTCGCCTGCCTTCAGGATGCGGACTTCCGCCGCAAGGCCCGGGAAACCCTTGTCACGCTCTATTTCACACCCAGGGAACAGGTTATGCTCTGTGCCCGGCTCCGCCTGCCGGTTCCTGAGACCGAAGCCATCGCGGCCATGAAGTTGGACGCCGACGAATTCAAAGCCCGCCAGAAAAAAGGCCGCGACTCGCGCTTCAAGAGCGACGTGCTCGGCGGTTACTACTTCACCTGCGCCCTCACCGGCTACCGGCTCGACACGGAAACCACCTCCATCGTCCAAGCCGCCCACATCTACCAGCATGCGGTCAGCGGCAACGACGATCCCCGCAATGGCCTCGCCCTCACACCCGATGCCCATTGGATGTTCGACAACGGGCTGTGGACCGTCGTCCCCAAAGGCGATGACTTCCTTGTCCAAGTCTCCCAAAACCGTTTCACGGAATCCTCACCCCACGGCCGAACTCTCGTCGTATTCAATTGCCAGCCACTTCATTTCCATCGCCACGCCCGAATCCGGCCGGACCCACAACACTTCAAATGGCATCGGAGAACGCACCGGATTTAATTCCTTCGTTTCTCAGTACCGTTGGCCCTGTTGAGCGGAAAACAGAATTGATACCGACTCGGGCTTGATTGATGCTGGGCAACTTCAAACCGTTTGTTGGCATTCCCGGCAGTAGATATTCTCTCCGAATCTTGCCTTATTGAACCAACAGAACCTCGCGACGTTGATTTCCACCGGTTCCGAGCACCTCGCACAGATCAGCTTCTTTTTTGGTTTTTTGATCTCTCCTGTGACCGGTCCCACCCCTTCACTGCCGTTCGATGCGATAGTCGGTGTGGGCGGAGGCGGAGGCGTGGCTTGGAATCTATCGACGGAGTTTGGATCGTTTCCGGGTGAGTTCTCAGACAATCCAAACTTGGCGGCCCAATTGAATGCTATCGGCTTGTGCTGAGCTGCAATAGCACGCGCAAAATTTTCCAGCGTGTCCCTACCGATCACTTTCGCGATGGATAGTGGATTATTGTCAGCATCGATAGCCCGGTCGATCATTGAGCTGAATTGATCGCTTTTAATGATACTTTCTACACCCGGAATTTTCTTCTTTGGGCGACTGATTCGGGCGCTCTTGGACACCAGCACGACACCCGTCATGCGCGGCTTGATGGAGAATCCCAGCCTTATTGGAAGCTGCACCATGCCAGTTTTGAACAAAGACCCTAAGACCATGATATGCTTCTGGTTTTGCTCGAAAGGCGAAGCCATACCGGAAGGCTTGTTGTTATAAAACCGCGAAAATTCGCCTTGCTCATTGATCGCGATCCCCTCGCAGAAACTCTTCGTCTCGCAGACCCAGATGTCGAGAAACCGCCCGATCAGAAGATGGTCGATCTGGGCGACTCTGCCTTCGACTTCAATCCGTAAGTCGTGAATGACCGCGTAGTTTTTCGAAGCCCCGTAGTGGAAATTGATTTCATACGCCGCCTCCTCTTCACCCTTGATGCCTGCACGAATGTTCCGGATTTCCTGTTCGATCCGCTTGCGCACGTCCGCGCTCGCGTCGCGCCTAGAGGCCAAAGTCTCCAGTATGGCAATCTGCGATTTCTTTTCGTCGGCTTCTTTGATGATCATGATTCTTTGGCGGAAAATTGTTGTGAGGTTCTTATGCGGTTCGCGCCTCCTCAAAAAGACCGGCCGGCATCGCGTGTTCCAGCTCCCAAAGCATCTGAATCGGGCGGTCCCCGTGACAGGAAAGGAGCTCCTTCGCTGGGCCGAGGAAGATGTATGGGGCGGTTTCACCCGCGACCTTCTTTTCGATGCGGGCAAAGAACAGGATCGTGTAACCGCGTTCGCGGAAGTGGATATAGTTTTGTCCGTCGGCGTGATTGCGAGTCGTGTTGCTCTGCGATTCCCAGTGCAGCACTGTCGAGCTTACCGGGTAGTCCTTGTAACGGGTATTGGGAGCGAAATCCCGATCCTCTTTGCGGAATGTGACGAGATGAAGATAGGCCCGTAAAGAATGAACGGGAATCACACCGCTGCCTGCCGGCCCGCTTGTCCCAAGATTTGCTTTGCCGAAAGCTGAGGTAATCTCCCGCAGTCCGTAGGCGGCGTGAATGCGAAGATGACATGAAAACGGCAGGCTTGCGCCATAAGTCGCGAACGGCAGCCTTGTCCGCTGCCAGTCGATGACTTCCACGAGATCCTCAGCCGACCGACGGTTGGCGAGCCATCTATCAAAGGATTCGCGGTAGGAGCTCACGCCGAGTGACTCGCCATCGCCACTCCATAAAAGATAGTGAAGTGCAGCTGCCTCTTCGTCGGATAGACCATAGTGCGCGGGTTCTTCCGCGACGGCGGAACAAGCCATCCGTCTTACCTTGTCGAGGAATTCCGGATCAGTCCGCAAGCTGAAGCGCCGCAATGTTCTCCGCGTTTCCTTGATTTCTAAATCCCGAACGGTGTGGGTGCCGGCTGCGAGGTCCTTCCACTCAGACCAAGTCTTGTTCTTAAGCAGCTCGACGGGCAGCAAGTCCGTGGCATCGATGAAGTTGCCGAAGGTGAGTGGAAGCCCAGTTTCCGCAGTGAAAGTCCGGATCGTTTCCGGGACGAACATCTGAAGATTTCCGAGCGAATAACGAATATTCTCCAGCACATGTTCCCGGGCGACGCGTTCGAACTGGATACTGCATCCCGGGGGGAGATTAGGGAACTCATGTTCGATTTCTCTATCGATCCTGCGCCGAGTGTGGCGCAGCAATGCGCTCAGCTTCCGGTCGATGCGGTATCTGCGGTGGACTTGGCCGACGAAATCGAGCACGGTCAGACATTCCTTTTCTGGTGAATGCCGCAGACCGCGCCCGAGTTGCTGAAGAAACACGGTGAGGCTGTCGGTCGGGCGCAAGAAGAGCACGAGATTAATTTCGGGCACGTCGACTCCTTCGCTTAAAACGTCGACGACGAACAGAAACTGCAATGTTCCGTTCCGGAATTCGTCGAGACGCGACCTTCTGAGCTGCGGAGACGTGTCACCAAGGATCGTTGCCGCACGGTAACCCATATCCACGAACTTTCGGGCCATGAACTCAGCGTGCCGGATTCCCGCACAGAACCCGACCGCACGTGTTCCCTCAAGATTTGGGTGGTAGCGTCGGATCGCTCCAACGATCGCATCCAGCCGAAGATTCGCCCGCAGATCGTCGCCAGTGTAGACATTTTCAAGTTCGTCTGTGTCGTAGCGACCATTCCGCCAAAAGCACTCGTCAGCCGTCGAGATCGGATCGGTGACCCCGAAGTAGTGGAACGGACAGAGCAGCTTCTCTTCGAGCGCCTCGGGCAGGCGGATTTCGGCAGCGAAGCGGTTGTCGAAGTCGGGAAGGATGGAGGTGCCGTCCATCCTTTCCGGCGTGGCACTCAATCCGAGCAGCACCTCCGGGGTCAGGTGCTCGAAAAGAGGGCGGTAGATCGGAGCCTTGCCGTGGTGGGCTTCGTCGACAATGAGGAACTGGAAGTGTTCTTCACCAAGATCACCCCAAGGCCTCTGGGTATTCAAGGTCTGGACGGACGCGAAAACCGCCTCCCATGCCGTGGGCCGCTGGCCGCCAACGAGCAATTCGCCAAAATTGAAGTCCCTCAGCACCGCTCGGAAACAGTCCCGGGCCTGAAGCAGTATCTCCTCGCGATGTACCACGAAGAGCAGACGGGCGCTACCGGGGTTCGCGCGCCGGTAGCGGGCGTAGTCGAAAGCTGCTATGACTGTCTTCCCGGTTCCGGTTGCGGCGACCACCAGGTTGCGGTTGGAGCCACCGATCCGGCAAGCCTGCAGCGCTTCGAGCACCCGCTCCTGGAAAGGATGCGGCTTGAGGTCCGCGAAAAAACGGGGGCCTTGGTCCGTCGCTGGATCCCGCACACTGGCGATCGCGTTCCGGAACCGGTCCGCCTGGCTCGCGTCGTAGCTGACAAAGCTTTCGTGCCTCCAGTATGTCTCGAACTCCGCCACAAACCGCTCGAGCACGTGAGGCATGTCCTGGGCGGTGACTTTTACTGTCCATTCAAGTCCGCTGGTCATCGCCGGACGACTCATGTTGGCTGAACCTATGTAGGCAGTGGAGTAGCCACTCTCACGGACGAAATGATATGCCTTCGCATGCAGGCGGGTTCGCTCAGTGTCGTAAGAGATCTTGAGCGAGACATTGCGTCGCTGCACGAGCCACTCGATGGCTGCTGGATCGGACGCCCCCATGTAAGAAGTGGTGATGATTCGCACCGGTATTCCGCGATCCTCGATTTCCTCGAAGGCGCTCAGAAGAAGGGAAAGCCCGGACCACTTGATAAAGGAAACAAGGATATCGATGCGATCACAGGTCAGCAATTCTGTGCGGATCTCCCGCTCTAATGGTGGATCCTCGGCGGCGCCTGTTAGGAGGCTGCTGGTTGAGAGAGGTGTCCCGGGATGGGGCCAGGGATCTTTATGTCCGGCTGGACGAACTTGGGTGAGGAGATTCTTGGGTCCCGTGAGGAGACGGCGTCGTTGGGCGTAGTCGAGACCGTCTTCGGCTCCGATGAGTTCGATGAGCCGATTCACGAGCGCGAGTTTTGCTCCATGCTTCGTATTCGGTAGGACCTGCCTCAACAGGTTCGCAACGAACTGGCTGAACGACTCGACCTCACTCTCGTCGTCTAACTTTTCAAGTGTGACGGCCAACTCGGGGTGATCTTGGAGTATTCCAGCCAGTTCCTCATCGAGGAGTCGTTCGTAAAGGCCGGGGGTGAGTATGGGATCGTTCATTCGACTGGGCAGATGTGGCATGCTTATCCGATCGATGTGACAAATTCACCAATGATCACCATCTCCGATCCCTCGTGGGGCGCGACGGTGATTGGCTCGTAGTCCGGGTTCAGCGGGAGGAGTTCGATGCGATCGTGCTGCCAGGCGACTTCGGAGACGGTCTTGGCGGAGTGGTATTTTTTCACGGTGAAGCGGCCGCCGTTTTCCGGGTCGCCCATGGAGTTGAATTGGACGAGGACGATGCGGCCCTCGCGGGAGCCTTGCGGGCAGGGGCGGAAGAGGTTCCAGGAGCCGTCCTTGATCTTAGGCTCCATCGAGTGGCCGCGAACGCGGGCGATGAACATGCCGGGTTTGATAACGGCTCCGGCGACCTCGGCCCAGCCAATTTCCTCGGGAGCGGTTTCCGGTCCCCAGAGACCCGCGGCGGCTTCGAGACTGTAAACGGGGACGAGACGGGTGAACTTGTCCTTGGCTGCGGGGGCCTCGATGAAGCCAGGGAGGTCGCGGTTTTCGCGCTCCTCGCTCTCCTCGGTGTCGAGGCTGGCGTCCACGACTCGCAAGTGGCTGGCGACGGCGACGGGTTCGACGGCCCAGCCGGTTTCGGACTGGGTGAAGGCGACCTGGTAGTTGGTGCCGGGGGCCCCGGCGTTCTCGCCGAACCAGCCGCGGAGGAGCGGGAGGATCTGGTTTTCCTCGCTGCCGAGCGGTGAGGCGACGTTGCAGGCGATCTTGACGAACTTGAACACCCACTGGCTGCCATCGGGAAGGGTGGCGGTCGTCGGCCCCATGGGACGGCCGGGCAATTCCTCAATGGTGGGAAGCCGCAGGATGGGTTTGCCGCCGGAATGGCTGACCTTGGCGACGAAGCGGCCTGCGCTGAGTTCGGCGGCTTTTTCGATACGGGTCTTCGCATAGTGGGCGAGACGGTAGTCCACCAGCTCGGCGGTCATCGCTTCGAAGTCGGGCCGGAGATTTTCCGGGCAGGAGAAGGCGGCGAGGAATTGGTCGCCCTCGCGCTTGAACCATTGCCGCCCGGCCTGCTCGTCCATCCAGCGGGACAGCGGCCATTCCAGCCACCATGCGGCCCATGCTTGGATCGGTGCCTTGGCGGGATCGGGAAACGGCTGGGTGGGCGGCAGATCGTGGCGGAGCATCGGGTGGGAAAGGAGGAACTCACGGCAGGCGGCGGCGAGTTTTTCGATTTCCATGCCGCCCCACAGCGCATCGCGATCTAGCAGTACGCGCAAGACGACCATCTTGTAGGATTTGTTGAGGTTGGTGGCCTCCAGCATGGCGAGCCAGGACTCGAAGCAGGCGAAGACCTGGCGCTCGGTATCGGTGAGATCGTTTTCCTCGGACATGAAGCCGAAGCATGAGCCGAAGCGGGCGGCGAGGGTGCGGGGCAGGTAGCCGTGGTGGAACAACTCGCTGGGCGAGGGTCGGCGGCCGAGTTCATCGCGCATGCTGCGGTAGGCTTCGACGACGGCCGAGCCGGTGTTAGGCACGAGGCGCAGCATCAGTTCCTTGGCCTCGACTTCGAGATCGAGCAGGCAGCCTTCGGGCAGGTCCGGCGTTCCGCCTTTGAGGAATTTCTTCAGGTCCGTCCAGGTCGCGGACTTGTTGCCGAGTGAGAGCAAGTGGGTGAGGCGGCTGGCGAAGACGCGGTGATTGCCGACGAAGTCGATGACCTTCAGCCGCAGCTTGTGGTCGGCGGCGCGGAGACCCCGGCCGAGTTGTTGGAGGAAGATGACTTTGGATTCGGTGGGGCGCAGCATGACCACGCGGTCCACATCCGGGACGTCGAGACCTTCGTTGAAGAGATCGACCACGCAGAGGGCCAGGAGTTTGCCGTCGGTGAAATAGGACAAACTGTCGCTGCGCGGATCGCCGCCGGAGCCGGAGAACACGGCGGCGGCGCGGACATGGCGGCGGCGGAGCCAGTCGCGGGTGTAGAGCGCGTGGCGGCGGGAGCAGCAGAAGACGAGAGTGCGGGCATCGGGATCGGCCTGCCATGCGGTCCACAGGCGTTCCATCCGCTCGCTGTTTTCGAGTTTTCCCTCCAGCGCTGTGGGATCAAAGCGGCCGTTGCGCCACGGGATTTGCTCAAAGTCCACATCATCCTTGAGCCCGAGGTAGTGGAAGGGAACCAGCGAGCCTTCCGCGATCCCATCGCCGACCGTGGCCTGCCACGCCAGCACGTCATCGAAGAGCGATGCCACGTCCACACCATCGGTGCGCTCCGGGGTGGCGGTGAGGCCGAGGGTGAAGGTGGCATTCAGCCGGGCCATGACCCGCCGGTAGCTGGGGGCCTGGGCGTGGTGGACTTCGTCGATGACGCAGTAGTCGAAATGCTGACTGTCTAACGCGGTGAGACCTTCGGGTCGCGTCAGTTTCTGGACCGAGGCGACAACGAGATCGCCGCTCATGTCGCTGTTAGCGCCGAGATACCAGGTGACGCGGGTTTCCTCCCATTCCGACTGCATGGCCGTGCGAACGGTGGCTTCAGCCTGGACGAGGATTTCGGCGCGGTGGGCGATGATCAGGACCCGGGGTTGCCGGTTGAGTAATTTCCCGGCTGCCAAAATATCAAACGCGGCGAGCCAAGTTTTCCCGAGGCCGGTGGCGACGGCAACGAGGGCACGGCGGTATGCATCAGTCCGGATTCTATCGAGTGATTCCAAGGCTCCGCACTGCCAAGGACGCGGCAGGTAGAGGATCGCTGGCAAATCGACGGACTCCGGCGGGATGAATTTCCGGTGCGCTTCCTTGGCATGCAGGGCATAACTGGAAACGAGAGCATCATCGAGCGGAGTGGCTTGCTGCCAGAGATCAGTGAAAGCGTGGGCCAGCGCCAAGTCGATGGGCTCGGAGCCGGTGGTCTGTCCTATCAGGTTCCATTCGACCCCGGTTTCGAGGGCGGCTTTGGATAGATTGCTGCTTCCGACGACGAGAAGCCCGCCAGAGGAATCGACGATGCGCCATGCTTTGGGGTGAAACGAATCAGGCTTGGATGGGAGTTTTGAGATCTCCGCCAGCCGGACTTCGAGAGAGCTGTTTTCCAGAATTTCATCGGCCAACGACATCCAACCCACCAGCCGCCGGAGAGCTTCCGCCGAAGTGATGTAGAGATAATCGCCGACGAGTATCCGGATTCTCGCGCCAGCTCGCAGCGCGGAGAAAATCGAGAGTTGGATGAGGTCGAGGCCGGACGGCTGGATGAACGATGCAAGCAGATCCACCTCAACGGCGGAGGAAACACGCTGGCCGATGCTTTTCCATAGTGGCGAGTGCGGCTGGCCGGCAGCGAGAGTTAGGGAATGATGGTTGCCGGATTTCGGAGGCTTGCTGGCCAGATAGTTTCCCTTGTTGGGGATGACGTGGCGCACGCCGCCGCGTGGGTCCGGCATATCTCCCAGATAACGAGGGATCATATGGATGTGAACATGCGGCACGGTTTGGCCGGCGGCACCACCCGAGTTGAAACCGACATTGTAGCCGTCGGGTTTTGGGGAAAGTTGGATGTCTAGCAGGCGCTTAGCTTCCTTCACCAAGGCCATCAGCGCGGCCTGTTCCTCGTCGGTCGCGTCAAACCAAGTAGCGACAATGCGGCGGGTGGTCACCAGGACATGTCCGGGAGAAACAGGAAAGCCATCGAAGATCGCAAAAGCCAAGTCGTTCGAGCAAAGCCAATCGCTCGCCGGAACGGCGAGGAATGGTGACTCAAAGTGACTCATGGATGGATGAGACGAAATCGACGTTAGAGGTTCAATGAAATCGAGACCTTGGAGAGCGCTCTATCGGTTAAACCGTCAACTGAAGGCATTTTGCACCTGGCAGGCTCTGTAATTCCTCCGCGTGATCCGGGTGGCAGGTGAAGAAGAGGACCTGGTGTTTTTCCGCGAAGGTTCCGATGGCCTGGATGGCGGCGGCGCGGCGGGTGGTGTCCATGTCGGTGAAGGGGTCGTCGAGGAGGAAGAAGCCGTCCATGTCCTTGAGGTAGAGTTCTGAGAGGGCCAGACGGGTGGCGAGTGCGAGGGAGCCGAGAGTGCCTTGGGAGAGGAGTGTTGTATCCAGCGTGAGAGCGCCGCCGACCCGGGCGGGGGTGCTGCCGTCCAAGGTGACTTCCTGGTAGCGGCCGCCGGTGAGGTGGCGGAAATGGTTTGATACGGCGGTGGTGAGTCCCTGCATGGGGTCGTCGGTGCCGCGGTCGGCGATGACGGATTGCAATCTGGATCGGATGCGCAAGAGCGCCTGGCCTTCGGATTGCTGGCGCTCGAAGGTGCGTTGCTTGATTTCGAGATCGGCGCTGAGTTCCCCGGCGGTGGCGTCCGGGGCGGCTCCGCTCAGCCGGCCTTGCTCGATTTTGAGGTTCTTGAGGACCTCTTCGAGTTGTTCGCGGTTCGATTCTTTGGAGCGGAGCAGATCGAGGTAGGCGGGTATGGAGGCGAAGCCATCCGGCAGGGCGGGCAGGCCGGCGAGTTCTTGTTTGGCTTGGTTGGCCTCGGCGCTTTTGGAGAGGATCTTGTCGGTGAGGGACTCGAGGTCGGTGTGATCCTTGGTCCACTTGGCGATCTTTTCCTGTTCCTGCCGGATCTCGTGGTCGAGTGCGGCTTTGCGGCCAAGCCGTGCGGTTTTCTCGGTTTCGAGAACATCGACGGAGCGGGTTTCCGGGAGTTCGGCGAGAGCGGCCATGTCGGCGGCCCATTCTTCCTCTCTGCGTCCCTGCAGGGCGGCTTGGTGGAGGTCTTTCTTGTTGCTTTCTTCGATGATGAGTTTTTGGCGAGTGCTGTCGGCGAGTTGGGCGGCGGCCAGGCTTTCATGGCCGAGGGTGTTGAGGATTTCCGCATGGCGTTGGCGGGCGGTTTCGAGACGGGTGAACAGGACGTTCACGTCTCCGGTGCCGCTTTCGACGCTGAGTTTCAGGTCCTGGTATTCGACGCGGAAGATGCCTTCGGCTTGGTTTTCCCAAAGGTCCGATGGGGCGAGGGTGATCGTTTCGGGGGCACCGGTGCCGCGCTGCACTTGGAGGGAGAGGGATGCGGTGCTCTCCAATTTGGCGGTAAGTTTTTGGGCGGCGATCTGGATGCGCAGTTTTTCGATTTCCGGTTCGAGGCGCTTCAGTTCGGCAAGCAGCTCGGGAGACACGGATTTGGATTCTGCCAGACGATCGGCGGCTTGTTTCCATGCGTCTTTGGCCTGGGTGAGCCGGCCGTGGGCTGCGCGGAGTTGATCGGCCTGACTGCGCTTTTTGGCGTTCCTGAGTTCGGTCTCAAGCGATTCGAGGTCTTGGGTGACGTTGGCGAGTTCCGTTTGCTTGCCTTGGATGACTTGAGAGGCACCCGGCCAGGCGGTCATGATTTCCTTGAGCGCTTGCAGTTCGCCGCTGAGGCGTTGGCAGCGCTCGTCCAGTCCTGCCCGTTTTCCCAGACCGTCACGGAGGCCGCGGCCGGAGCGGATGAACTCTTCGTCGGCGCTCATTTCGCCGTCGATGCGGTGGATCTTCGCATTGATGTCGTCCACTTTCTGCTCGTGCTGGATGACGTCATCGAGCCTGCGGCGGACTGATTCCATCGCATACCAGGCTTCGACGAGCGGGCCTTTGCCATTGGCCCACGGATTGTCGATGCCACGGCCTTTTTCCGGGCCGTTGGACCCGATGTCCCAACGGCCGAAGTGCTGGGAGATGCGGGCCTCAAGAGCCGAGGTGAGTTTGTCCGGTGAAATGTCTCCGGGAATGGCGGCCGGGCCGGCGAGCAGGCTTTGGACGTCGTCCACTTTTCCTGAATGGGCCCTGAGTTGTTCGATAGTGGCGGCGAGTTGGGCCTGGCTGGTGAACAGTACGTGCCGCCAGGTGGCTTCGTTGCGTTTCAGAAGAGTGTGGAGTTGCGCCTGGACTTTGGCGGGATCGGCGATGCTGGCGGCACCGTCCGCCAGGAGGCTGGAGGCAGCACCGGCACCCCAGGTTTTTTGGAGAGTCCAGATGTGACCATTGGCTTCGAATTCCAGCGTGACGCGAGCATGATCGCCGTCGGGCTTGGGATACCAGCGGCCCATCGTGTTCCGCAAAGCGGCGGGGGGCTGGTTGCTGGGCGTGAAGAGCGCGTGCCAGAGGGCGTTGCTCAGGGTGCTTTTGCCGAACTCGTTAGGTCCCTCAACGACGTTGATGCCATCATGAAGCGTGCAGGTGCGGTCGGCGGTGCCGCCGAAGGGATGGAGGCGGATGGAGAGAAGTTTCATGAGGGCTGGAGAGATTCGATGATGTCCAATGCGATGTGGGCGTCGCCGGGGTGGGCCTCGTCGGATAGCAGGGCGTGCAGGAGTGCGCCCGGCAGGGTGCCTTCGGGGAATCGTTTGGAGATGGCGGCGGCGTCCAGCACCGGTGCGATGTTGCGTTCCTGCGAAAAACCCAGGAACAACGGGCTGATGGCACCCAGCATGGCGTTGAGTTCGGCAATTTCCTCTTCCCTCAGACGACCGGTGAGCTGGAGGTCGAGGATGGTGTTGGGGGCGTCCAGGGATTCGCACTTGGCGCGCAGTTCGAGGATGTCGTTGGAGTGGTGTAAGTCGGCATGCAAGCGCACGAAGCGGATCGCACCGGTGGTGAGCTGCTCTTGGCGGCAGGTGCCGTCGGCCTCCATTTCGATCCACCAGGCGTGGCCGGGGTGGCTGCATTTCACCGAGTCCGGCGTATGGATGCCTGGCATGAAATACAACGGCTTGCCGGTGGTGCCGGGCGCGGGGGCCGGAACATGGATGTGCCCGAGCAGCCAGGTGTGGAGGCCTGCCTTGCGGAAGTCGCTCTCGGCCATGTTGAAATAGCGTTGGTCGGCATCGAGTCCGAGGCCCTCGACATTGCCGTGGGCGATGCCGATGTGCAGGCGGTCCGATGGTTTCTCCTCATCCGCCACCCAGCCGATGGTGTGCTCGCTGCCATACTTGCTGGGGCAGGGGCAGGCATAAAAGCGGACTTTGTAATCATCGCTTTCGAAATCCTTCGTGCCAGACCCCGTTAGGGCAATCACACGTGTGCCTTCTGCTGCGGTGCGAAATTGTTTCCAGAGTTTGCTATCTGGTCCCTCAAAGTAGTCGTGGTTGCCCGCCAGAACGAGGACCGCCTCGCCCTCGAACTTTCCGAGGATTTTCACCGCCCGCTCGACCTGGGCCTTGGTGACGGTGGTTTTGTCGAAGAGATCGCCTGCGACCACCATGAAGTGGGCGTGGCGCTCGTTGGCGGTGGCGACCATTCGTTCGAGCGAAGCGAAGCGTTCGTCGATCAGGCGCTCCCGGGCGGTCTCCGGATATTGGTTGAAGGAAAGGCCAATGTGGTTGTCGGCGGTGTGGAGAATACGGAGGCTCATGGAGAGGGGGTAGAGAATTTTGGATGGGGAGACCGGAGATTAGAGATGGGAGCCTGATGGGTTTCAGTGAAACCTACTGCGCGTAGATTGTCATTTAGTCGGCAGATTGATAGGATATTGATGGAGAGGTTAGAAGTGGAAAGATGGAAATGCAGTGAGCCTTTCAGCCGACCATTCCCCGGAAGGCATCGGGATCCTCCCAGATCTCAAAGATCCGCGGAATGACCTTGGGCTCGCTCTCCGAGGCCTCGAGCGCCTCCAGCCGCGGGCGGATTTCCTCCAGATAGTCGTCGAAGGTGGTGCGGCGAAGCAGTTTCATCGGCTCGCCGCCAGCGTAGGCGGGCAAGAGGCGTTCGACGTCCAGGACATAGGGCACTTGGGCGATCACCGGCATTTTGGCGATGGCTGCGACCGCCGATCCGAAAACCGCTTCGCTGCAGCCGGTCTCCAGACGCCCGAGCCAGAATTCCACCATGCCCTCGGAGACGAAGCCGGACTTGGCGGCGGTCATTTCCAGTCGGGCTTCCTCGGACAGTTCGTCCCAAACATCCGCGAGCAGGGGCATGACCCGCTTGTCGCCGAGCAGCAGGACGCCACCGAGCGCCGCTCCTTGTCCCGGTGCGCCGCGATCGTGGTTTGCCAGCGTGTGAATCACGAACCTCGGTCCTGCCAGATCATCCTCGTCCCCGGGATCAAACAACACCGACAAACTGAGTGCGGCGGATGAGCGGATTCCGGGATCGGTGTCGGCGGCGAGAAACATCATCAGGCCCATGTAGCCCAGTCCGCCATGCTGTTCGATCATTTGGCTGAAATCGGCCAGCATGCCCCTGCGCTCACCCACGGAAAGGCGGTCTATGGCGTGGCGGTAAAGGGCGAAAAGCCCGGGGATGCGCGAACCGTCCTGGGTGGCCCCATACTCGATGAACTTCACGGAGATGACCTGTTTGAGTTCCTCGTCGTCGAGGTTTTCCCAAGCTTCCTCATCGTCACCGAGCGCCGAGAGGTGCCCGCAATCGTCGATGCCCGGGTCCTGCTTTCGGGTTGGTTTGAAGAAGTTCATGGCGGGTGGTGTTTTGGAGTTCAATGGAAGGCGGGAAGCCTGGCCGGGGTCGGAGGCATGGCCGGAACAGGCTGTTTGGAGGGAGCGGGCTGTTTGCGCCGGCGTTTCTTCGGAGCGTGGTCGCGCAGGGTGTCCACCTTGCGGAAGCGGGAGGCATCCCAAGGGATGTCCTGGTTGCCCCAGGTGACGCGCAGGCCCGTGATGAAGAGTCCCTGATGACCTCCACTGTTCAGACAACGAACCGCTTCCACATGATAAACGACATCCTTGCGGAGTGGTCCGTCCGGAAAGAGAAAGGGATGCCGGCTGCGATCCCCGTCGGGATGGATCGGGCCGGACATGTCGGTGTTGATGGCGACGACGCGGTCGCCGGGGGCGAAGGTTTCCATGGTGGGAGTGTGAAGGTCAGGGTTCAGAGGTCAGCCAGGTTTCCCAGTGGTTTTGGCAAATGACCGGCACGCCGGCATTGCGGCAGGCGCGTATGGTGTGACCGGTGCCGCCGGCCTCCGGATGCGCGGGGTCGATCCAGAACAAGGCGGCGACGGGTGGGGCAAGCAGGCCGGGGATGCCGGAGACCTTCATGGTATCCCAGATCAGGCAGGCGGCCCGGGCACCGGTCCTGCCGCCGCGACCGTAACATTTCATCAGGCCGCGGTTGGCCGGGGTGGCGGCGATGGTGAGTGACTGGATTTCCGCGAGTGCGTCCGGATCGAGCGATTCCGGCGAGTCGTAGCGGATAAGCGGGTGGCGTTGCCTTTTCCGGTGACCGGCATCCGGGGTGATGACCTGCAGGCGCCCGGGGGCAATTTCGATGACGCCGGCGGCAAACGCCTCGTCGGCTCCGGTGGCATTGCCCGAGCGGAACCGCAGGCGGGGAAAACGTTCCGCCAACAAACCCGACAGACGGCGGGCCGCGCGGGCACCGGTTTCCGGAATGGAGCGGCGTCCCTCGATCAGGATCACGGGATCGGCGGCGCGGGAGATCAAGGCGGTGAAATCAGCGAAGGTCATGGGGTTCGGGATGGATGCCGAGTGGCAAAGGGATCGATGGCGGAACGGGAAGGCGGTTCGCAGGCGTCCCGGCGCGGTCCATCGGGGGGGCGGGTGGACCGACCGGAACCGCCTGCGGTTTTGCCGGTCACTCGACGATCCGGCGGCGACGGCGCAACGGCGGTTCGGAGGGATGGAGCGGGCCGTCGTGAGGCGTGGTTTCATTCATGCCCCCATTCTGCCAAAGGGGGTGGGACAAATGGGAGGTCAGGCTCCGGGAAAATTGGGAAATTTCCGGAAAATTTTCAACTTTCCACCACCGCCAGCAACTGCCGGGCCCGGCTGGCCCCCATGAACCAGTTGTAGGCGAGGTCCTTGGTGGGCTTGGCGAGCGAGGGCAGGCCGATGAGAATGACGGCCCGGGCATCGAGCCCCTTCGCCTTGTTGATGGACGTGTGGCGGATGGAGTCCGGCGTGGCCTCGGGATCGGATACTTCCCGGAGGTTCCGTCCGCACAGCACCCGGTGGTCCTTGAGCGGGGTTTTGGAAAGGTCGGAGGATTTGTGGAGGATCAGCACTTCCTCAGGCTGGCAGAACCCCCGCTTGAGCCAGCGCTGGATGATTGATTCCACCATGGCGGGCAGTTCCCCGGGATTGGCGCAGGGCAGTGTTTCCGGCTCGGGACCTTCCGGCAGGTGGTCGCCACGCCCCAAGCCATCGACCAAGGGCCGGATGAATTCATGATCGACGCTGTGGAGATAGGTCCAGATCGGGCGTGTGTAGCGCACGGCCGGATGGAGCGTCAGGAAGGCGGGTTGCGACCAACAGGTGGCAAGCACCCGGAAATCGAAGCGGTTGCCATCGCGGAACGGCGGGCGCTGGGCGGGATCATGGAAGATGGACGCGGCCGAATCCCGTCCATCCCGCAGCAGGAGTTGGTAGACATGCCACCAGCCACCGGTTTCACCGAGCCGGACGGACACGTCCGGGTGCCAGGCGGTGTCATGATCCTGCGCTTCATCGACCACCAGGGCATCAAACTTCGGCCAGCGGCCGAGAACGGACGGATCGCGTGACGCTTCGAGGACACGACCTGGCAAGGTGACATCGTAGTAGAGTTCGGAAGCCGCCTTGTCCGAGCGGCGTGGCCGCTCCGGCAGCGGTCCGGCAGCCTCGGCGAGCATGAGGAAGAGATTTTCCCAGCTCACGACGGTGACGCGCCCCACTTCGAGTTTGCGCATGGCCACCTGGCGTTCGAGGTGGGAGGTTAGGGCGAGGTTGTAAACCAGGAGCAGCACTTCCCTGCCGCCATCCGCACCGGCATAGCGGATCGCCTGCTCGAAGGCGTGCCAGGTCTTGCCCGTTCCGGTGCCTCCACGGACGATCAACTGGCGGTTGTCGCGGAGCTGGTCCAACAAGGCGAAGCGGGTGCCAAGCTGGCGCTGGAACAACTGCTCGGTGTGGTCGAGGAAAACCCGGCGTTCACCCGGGCGCACGCTGCCACCAAACAAGGCGAGCACGGCGTCGCGGGTTTCCGGCATCACCGGGATGCCGACCTTATCGCCGAAATGGTCGCACCAGGTGCGGACCCAGTGATCGAGGTCATTGCGCAGGACCAGCAGCCGGCGGGGGATTCCTTGATAGGTTTCAGACTCGCGCGAAGCGACTTCGGCGGGCACGCAGAGCGCCTTAGTGAGCCAGAGGCGGATGCACCTCCGCTTGAGCAAATCCCGGATCGCCGACCACTCGTCCATCAACTGGTCCACCGGACTGGTGTCTTCGCCCTCCCACCGGCCGGTGTCCGAGAACCAGCGTGGCACACGATTCTTCACTTCAAGCACCAGCATGCCGCCCGCCGGACCGAGGACCAGGAAATCGCCCTCGCGGGTGTGGCCGCGTTTGTCTTCATAGAAGTATCCCCAGATGACCGTCCAGCGGTCGTCGAGGTCGCGCAACACTTCGGCGACACGGATTTCCGCTGGGTGACAATGGGCCGCGGGCCGGTGGATGATGAAGTGGGCCATCTGCGCGCCATAGTGGAGGAAATACGCCCTGCGCGGGAAGGACGATTCCCTGATTGTTGGTGTCGGATATAGGTTAGACGGGTCGCAGGTTTCGAGGAGATTGCCGAAATGACCGAATGAATCCCGCCCTCCGGCTGTCCAAATCCACATGAAGACGTTCCTCCTCCCCGTGCTGTGTTCCCTGTCCCTCGCTGCCGTTTCCCCGGCCCAGACCTGCCGCGAGGTCGTCCGAGACTCGTCCGGGCGGGTCGTCCAGACCATCGGCCGCCAGAAGAGCGCGGGCGGAACGGTGCAATCCGTGACGCGGGACGCCTCGGGACGGATCATCGGCACCGCCACCACCCGCCCGAATGCCGGTGGCGGATCGCAAACCACCTACCGCGACGCCAGCGGCCGACTGACCGGATTCGCCGCCACCGGTCCCGCCCATTCCGGCGGCTCGCGCACCACCTACCGCGATGCCAGCGGGCGAGTGGCCGGCAGCGCCGCGACGAGCAAGACCGCCGGGACCACCACCCGCACCCAGTTCCGGGATGCCTCCGGCCGACTCACCGGCAGCGAATCCACCACCATCCGCGGCCCGTCCGGAAGCGTGACAGGCACCCGGCGCGACGCGTCCGGCCGCTTGACTGGCAGCAGCGCGGCACACGGGAAATGTCCCGGCGTCGTCCGCGTGCCGGCGCCACCGCCAGGGGCGAAGAAGTGAATCCCGGCTGCCGCCATTTCCCAATTTTTGGGAATGCCGTTTGACTGTCCCCGCCGTCCTGCAATTCCC
>Ga0114938_1000899_pt1 | contig 21526 bp, 19 predicted proteins | sample AshMeaBigSpring_FD_88675 | JGI IMG/M metagenome (GOLD analysis project Ga0114938, IMG submission 88675) | Groundwater microbial communities from Big Spring, Nevada to study Microbial Dark Matter (Phase II) - Ash Meadows Big Spring | ecosystem: Environmental > Aquatic > Deep subsurface >...
CGGCCTCCCTCCAGGGCAGCCTGCAGCCGGCCATGATCGCCGGAGCGCGTCGCTCGGGCCGCATGGCCTACGTGATTTACGGCACCGACGCCCTGATCCACGAGGTCGCTGCCGGCCATCCCGTCGTCGTCCTGCAGAACCTGGGCCTTTCATGGGCGCCGCGCTGGCATTATGCCGTGGCGATCGGCTACGACCTACCGGCCGACGCGATCGTCCTGCACACCGGCCTGCGGGCCCGCGAGCGAACCGCGATGGGGGTCTTCCAGAACACCTGGGCCCGCGCGGGGAACTGGGGGCTGCTGGTTCTCCCTCCCGGCCGCCTGCCGGCCACGGCCAGGGAAGCCGAAACGGTGGAAGCCGCGCTGGGGCTGGAAAAGGCCCGCCAGCCCGCGGCGGCCGCCGAAGCATACCGGGCCGCGCTCGCGCGCTGGCCGCAGAACCTGCCGGCCATGATGGGGCTGGGCAACAGCCATTATGCGCTGGGCGACCTGGGAAATTCGGAGCTTGCCTTCCGCAGAGCCGCGCAAACCCACCCCGAAAACGGGGCGGCCTTCAACAACCTCGCCCATGTGCTCCGGGCGCTGGGCCGCCGAGAAGAAGCTCTCTCCGCCGCTCAGCGTGCGGTCGCTCTGGGCGGGCCGCAATCGGACGTTTTCAAAAAAACCCTCGAGGAAATCCAGGCCTCGGCGCCTTAGCCCGGCCGGTTCATATCATTCCGACGTTAAAATCAGGTTGCCGCGGTCAAAAAACGGCCATATTCTTTCCGCAACGAAACCGGTTTGAATCCAGGAGTTGCCGATCCATGCAGGCCATCCACCCGGCGGCGCCGAGCCTATTCGACGAAAACTCGGCCTTGCGCACCATTTTCGAGGGCACCGCTGCGGTGACCGGCGGGCGTTTTTTCGACGCCCTGGTGGTCAATCTGGCAAAGGTCCTGAACACCCACAGCGCCTGGGTCACGGAATACCTTGAAGGCAGCCGGCAGCTGCGCGCGCTGGCATATTGGTCTGAAGGCCGCCTGAGCCGGGATTTTCTGATCGACATCGCCGGCACCCCCTGCGAGGCTGTCATCCGGCAATCCGACCTGGTGCACTACCCCGATCACGTGATCCGGTTGTACCCCAAGAACCCCGACCTGCAGGCCATCCGGGCCGCCAGCTACCTGGGGGCGCCGCTTCACGATCGCGACGGCCGCGTGATCGGCAACCTGGCCGTACTCGATACGCGCCCGATGCCCGAGGATCCCCGCGCGCGGACCATTTTTCAGATCTTCGCGGCCCGGGCGTCGGCCGAACTCCAGCGGCTGAAAGCGGAGGCGCAGCGCCGCGAAATCGAAGAGAAGTATCGGCGCATCGTCCAGACCACCGATGAAGCCTTTCTGCTCATGAACCATGAGTTTGTGGTGACCGATGTCAACCCGGCCTTCTGCCGCATGGTCGGCTGGGATCGCGATGCGATCCTCGGCCGGACGCCGATGCGATTCGCCGAAAAGGACTACCGCCAGTTCCTGATGCTCAACCGCGAGGATCTTTTCGCGGGGGACTTCACCGAGCTCGAAAGCACCGTGACCGCGCTCGGCGGCCGGAAAATACCGGTGCTCATCCACGGCAACCGGCTGCGGGACGACCGCGGCGAGGTGACGAGCTACATGCTCTTTCTCACCGACCTCAGCCTGCAGAAGCGCTCGCTGTCGCTGGCCGCCGAGGTTCAGCGCAGCCTGCTTCCCCAGGGGGCCCCGCCGGTCGAAGGGCTGGACGTGGCCGGACGGACCCTCAGCTGCAACGAAATCGGCGGGGATTACTTCGATTTTCTCACCGACGGACAGTGCCCCCAGGACGCCTTCAGCATCGTCGTCGGCGATGTGACCGGCCATGGAGCGGACGCCGCGCTGCTGATGGCGACCGCGCGCGCCTTCCTGAAGATGCGCGCCTCCCAATGCGGCGGCAGCGCGCAGATCATCACGGAATTGAACCGCCACCTCGCCCGCGATGTGGCCGACAGCGGGCGCTTCATGACCCTTTCGTTCCTCCGCTTCCACCCGGCCGACCGCTCGCTGCGCTGGGTCAGGGCCGGCCACCCGCCCGCCCTGGTCTACGACCCCGCCGCGGATCGGTTCAGGGAACTCAAGGGCCGCGGCTTGCCGTTGGGAGTGGACGGCGAGCACCGCTACGAGGAATACGTCGACGCCGACCTCCGACCCGGCCACGTCATCGCCATCGGCACCGACGGCATTTGGGAATCGGCCGACCACAACAAACGCCATTACGGCATCGAGCGCTTCTGCGCGGTCATCCGCCGCCACGCCGGGGAACCTGCCGAGGCGATCCTCGAAGCCGCATTTGCCGACATCAGGGCCTTCGCTTTAGGCGCCCGGCAGGAGGACGACATCACCCTGGTGGTCGCCAAAGTGGCCGAAGCCCCGCCCCCCACCTCGGATTACATGATTTGACGGCCCGGCAGTCGGGCCTCTTCCCCGATCCAACCCCGGTCGGAACTGCAAACGGCTTTGCATGGAGCTTTAGCCGCGGCGCGAGGGTTCATCCCCCCGCGGCCCGCGCCAGTTTGGCAAAACAACGCTTTCCAAACATCTCCTTTCCGAGGTGTCGGCGGACGCGTTCCTTTAGAAGGACATCTCACGTCAAGCCTTGAACAGAAGCCGTTGCTTGAGAAACGTTTCCGCCGCGGCATATGGGTCGATGGCGCGGCGGCCCAGGTCATCCCGGAGGCGGGCAAGCTCGGCGGAATCCGTGAGGAGCGCTTCGGCTGCCATTTCCAGCACGAGCTGCCGGAAGAAGTGGAATTCGCTGCCGGCCATGCGCTGCGCCAGGCGCCCGGTCGATTCAAGGTGGCGGCGGTGTTCGAAGAGGGTGTCGACCAGGCGGTCGACGCCTTCGTTGCGCAGCGCCACCGTCCGGACCACCGGCGGCCGCCACTCGCCCTGCGGAGGGCGGCTCATCACGACATCGGTTTCGAGGAGGTGCGCCAGCTCCTCGGCGCCCTCCCGATCGGCCTTGTTGACGACGAACACATCGGCGATCTCCAGCAGCCCGGCCTTCATGGCCTGGACCTCGTCGCCCATGCCCGGGATGCAGACGACCGCCGTGGTGTGCGCGCAGCGCGCGACCGCCACATCGCCCTGACCGACGCCGAGGGTTTCGGTGAGAACGACCTCGTGGCCCATCGCGTCCATCACCAGGGCCGCCTCCCGCGCAGCGCGGCTGACCCCGCCCGTCTCGCCGCGGGAGGCCAGGGAGCGGATGAACACCCCGGGATCGGTCTCGTGGCCCTGCATGCGGATCCGGTCCCCCAGCAGGGCGCCGCGGCTGAAGGGGCTCGAGGGATCGACCGCCACCACCCCGACCCGCAGGCCGCGGCCTCTCAAGTGGCCGATCATGCGGGACACCAGGGTGGACTTGCCGGTTCCCGCCGGGCCGGTGATGCCGACGAGGAACGCCTGCCCGGTCCGCGGATAGATCGCCTGCAGCATTTCGATTCCGCGCCGGTCGCGTTTTTCAAGCAGGCTGATCAGACGTGCTCCCGAAAGCTGGTCGCCCTCGAGGATTTTTTGAACTTCGAGTGTCATTGGCACATCGCGGCTGGAAAGCCGCTCCCACCGGAATAACAGCGCCGAGTCATACCGGGTAGAGCCAGTCGGCAAAGGCGGGCTCTTTTCCGGTCGCGATCCGCTGCAGCGCATCCCACAGCCGGCGCTGGATCGGGCCGGGCGCGTCGGGCATGACCCGATCCTCGATGCGGCGGACCGGGATCACCTTGAACGGGGTGTTGGCGAAGAAGATCTCGTCGGCCTCGAAGAGCAGCTCGGGCCGCAGCCGGCCCTCCAGGGTCTCGATCCCGAGATGGCGGGCGACCTCCAGGATGGACCGGCGGGTGATGCTGTCCAGCACGGTGCCGAGGCAGGGCGTCATCAGGCGGCCGTGCCGCGCCAGGAAGACCGATTCGGTGGCGCCCTCGGCGAGGAAGCCCTGGGTGTCGAGCATGACGGCGTCTTCGAGCCCGCGCTTCTGCACGTCCAGGCGCGCGATCATGCCGTTCAGGTAGTTGGCGGCGGCCTTGGCCTCGACGGGGACGGTCTGCGGGTCCAGCTTGCGCCAGCGCGCGATTCCCGCCGTAGTCCCCTTATCGAAGGAATATTCCAGCGACGGGAGGTCCCGGGCCGGGTCCATCGCGAGCACGGCGAGGTCCAGGCGCCTCTGCGGCGGCTGAATGTCGAGGGCGAACTGGGGATAGTATCCCACCATCTTTATGACGCCCTGCCGGAGGCTGTTTCGTTTGACGGTTTCAGCCACCGCCCGACAGAGATCGTCGTGGCCGCCGGGCAGCCCCATTTCCAGGTGGGCGGCCGATTTCTCCAGGCGCGCGACGTGCTCGTGCAGCCTGAAGACGGCCGGTCCGGAGGCTGTCGCGTAGAAGCTGATCACCTCGAAGATCGTCGAGCCCCGGGCGAAGCTGTGGGACATCATGTGCACCGTGGCCTCCGCCCACTTCACGAACTCGCCGTTCCTGTATACCCATCGCTCTTCCAGCATTTCCCCTCCTCTTTTGCGCTTATTACACCGGCAATATAGCAGGCCCACCCCCAGCTGAAGTCCGTCGGGGCGGGGTTTCGGCCGCAGCGCGCCGCCACCAAATCTTCAGGCGATCCTGCCACGCCCCAAAGCCGTCTAGAGGAACCGCGCACAGGCAGAGACGGCCGGCGGCGGCGTGGGCATCGGTCCTCGGGGCTGTCCGGATAAACATGAAGCGGGCTTGCTGCCGTCCGCAGGTTCGTTGAACGGATGGTGGCGTCGCGCTGCGGCCGAAACCCCGCCCCGACGATGAGTGACATGGCCGCATTGAACATATTTTACTGCCGGAGTAATGATGTCCCTACCACTTCGAACTTCCGACTTCCGACTTCCACCTTCTCCTTCTATGGCGTCATCCCGAACCTCAGCCATTTGAACTGGTTCTGGACCTCCTTGGAAACCTTCCCGCCGATCCGCGCCATGAAGATGTTCTCCGGCCTGAGACAGATGTTCGGCTCGTTGGTCTGGAATTCCTGAAAGCCGAACGGCTCGAAGAGCCGGGCCATCATCTGGCGGTACTGCTGCGCCGATATCTGGTTGCCGTCGAGGTCCCAGGTCCATGAATAGCCGACGAAATAGCCGATTTTCTCCTCGATCAGGGGATGCACCATCATCATCTGGATGATGCCCTTGGCGATCTTCCTGGCCCGCCACGGGCGGCTCACCTCGATGGCGCTGACTTCCATCATCATCTGCGGCTGAAGCCCGGCCCAGCGCTCCTCCGGGTCCGGGTAGGCCAGGACGCCGAAGCCCACGATGTTCGCCGAGTCCGTAATCGCCAGCACCACGCTCGTGTCGTTCTGCTCGGCCTTGCGCTCGAGGCTCTCGCGCTTGGTGTAGAGCGACCGGTAGTGGGCATGCGTTCCGAACTGCCGGTCGAAGCTCAGCCGGCGAATCTCCGCGGGAGTGCAGAAGGAGCGGATCCGCAGCCCGCCCAGCGAGGTCGGCAGAAGGATCTCGTTCTGCGGGTAAGCGCTCATGGCCGGCTGCTCAGAAATCGCCCCAGTCCTTGTGAAGCCGCTTGGTCATGATCAGCAGGTCGTGCAGCTGGCCCTGGGGGTCGATGATGAACTCTTCGAGCACCGCTTTCTTGAAAAAGTCGAGCTTGTAGGCCGCCTCGATCGCCGCGTCTTCGATCCCGACCACGAAATCGGCCCGCAGTTCGCGCAGGCCTTTCTCCATGGCAAGATGGATGAGGTCCAGCAGCATCCAGCTCCCCAGGCGCTTCTGGCGGAACTCCGGCAGGACGATGATCCGCAGCCGGCCCTGGTGATGATAGCATCCATACCGATGCGTGTGCAGGCGGGCATGGGCGGTGATCTGCCCGCAGCACTCGGCGATGATGGAAAAGACATCGTCCTTGCCCTCGACCCAGCCGCGAATCACCGCGGGGTCCATGACATCGAAACGCATGAACCAGCGGTCCTCCTCCGAAAGCTGGCTGTAGAAATCGCGCAGCGCCTGCTCATCCTTTTCGGCCAGCGGCCGGATGAGGGCCTCCGCGCAATTTTTGAGCACGATCTCCTTGGGGTATCTCAACGGGCGAACCCTCCTTTTCCGCCATGACGGTCCAAATAAATTTTGCTGCAAACCCCGAGACTTGCCGCTCAGCTAACCACGAGCGCCGAAAGGTGTCAAGCCCAATCGGGCGCCTGTTTCCGGTTGCGCTGCGGACCGCGAGCAGGCCTGCGGGCCCTGGGAAAACGGATAGCCGGACCCCTATTTTTTCTCTTGACTTAGCGCCACTGTAGCTAATAAATAGCTATAATATCGAAATTCGGTCTTTTCAGTGGGATTCAGAAATCGTAACCGGTTCAAGCTAATGATAACAGGGGAAAGGGAGATTCAAATGTCGGATCTGAGCTGGCTTCCAAGAGAATCAGGCCTGAAAGACCACTATCTGTGGGGGGACGAGCATTTCTCGGACAAGTCTCCCGGGATCATTTACGAAAAGAAACCCATCCGCGACCCTCAGGGCAACCCGGTAAAGGATCTCTACTCCGCCTCGATCGTCCTCAACAACCCGTCCCAGTACAATTCATACACCACCGAGATGGTCAAGGGGGTCATCGCCGGCTTTCAGCGCGCCTCGGCCGACTCCTCCGTCGTGGCCGCGGTTTTCACCGCCACGGGCGACAAGGCCTTTTGCACCGGCGGCAACACCAGGGAATACGCCGAATATTATTCCGGCCGCCCCAACGAGTACGGCCTCTACATGGACCTCTTCAACGGCATGGTGGACGCGATCCTCGGCTGCAAGAAGCCGACCATCTGCCGGGTGAACGGCATGCGCGTCGCCGGCGGCCAGGAGATCGGCATGGCCTGCGACACCACGGTCGCGAGCGACTTGGCCATCTTCGGCCAGGCCGGCCCGCGGCACGGCTCCGCGCCCGACGGCGGCAGCTCGGACTTCCTGCCGTGGATGCTCCCCACCGAGCTCGCCATGTGGAACTGCATATCCTGCGAGATGTGGAGCGCCTACAAGATGCAGCGGCTGGGGCTGATCTCCAAGTGCGTCCCGGTCATCCGCGAGAACGGCCAGTGGCTGCGCAACCCGGCCGTCATCACCGACGCCTATGTGGCGGACGGCGAGATCGTCTACGGGGAATTCAAGACCGGCGAGGAGGCCAAGAAGGCCCGCGACATCGTCCAGAAGGCCAAGACCGATTTCGCCCTGCTCGACGAGCAGGTGGACCGTATCCTCTGGACCTACACCAACCTTTTCCCCGGCTGCCTGATCAAGAGCGTGGAAGGCATCCGCCTCAAGAAGAAATTCTTCTGGGACCAGGCCAAGGTCATCAACCGCCACTGGCTGGCCGCCAACATGAACTGCGAGGCTTACCTGGGGTTCAGCGCCTTCAACACCAAGAAGATCACCGGCAAGGACGTGGTGGATTTCATCGAGTACCGCCGCCGCCAGGCCCGCGGCGACGCCTTTGACGCCGAGTTCATGGCCGCCGTGCTGGCCAAGCCCCAGAAATAGGAGGACCCATGCTACTGGAAGGAAAAAGCGCGCTCGTGACCGGCGGCTCGCAGGGGATCGGCGCCGCCATTTCGCTCGATCTGGCCCGCGAAGGCGCCGACATCTGCCTCACCTACCGCAAGCACGAGGCCGAGGCCAGGGACTACGAGCAGAAGATCCGCTCCATGGGCCGCAAGGCCCTGGCGCTGAAGTGCGACATCGCCTCGTTCAGCGAAGCCGAGCAGGTGGTGAAGGCCGCCGTGCAGGAGTTCGGAAGCCTCCATGTTCTCGTCAACAACGCCGGCATGAACTGGGACGGGGTGAGCTGGAAGATGAGCGAGGAGCAGTGGGACCGCGTGCTCGAGGTGAATTTAAAGGGATACTTCAACTTCACCCGCCACGTGGCGCCGCTCCTCAAGGACCAGAAGTACGGCCGCATCATCAACATCACCTCCATCAACGGCCTGCGCGGCAAATTCGGCCAGACCAACTACTCGGCCTCCAAGGCCGGCATCATCGGCTTCACCAAGGCGCTGGCCAAGGAGCTGGGGGCCTTCGGGGTGACCGTCAACGCCGTCGCACCCGGCCTGATCGAGACGGCCATGCTCAAGGAATCGGACGCCCGCGACAAGATCATCGATCTGGCCATGGGCGAAAGCGCGCTCAAACGCGTGGGGCAGCCGGAAGACCTGGCCTACCTGGTTTCCTTCCTGGCCTCCGACCGCGCCCGGCACATCACCGGGGAGGTGATCAAGGTGGACGGAGGGCAGTACATTTAAAAGGAGAGCATCATGTCACGTGTCGCCATCATCGGAGTCGGGCAGAGCGAGTTCGTGAGGGCCTATCCCGGCTCGGTCCGCGAGCTGGCCTTCGAAGGCTTCAGGGATGCCATGCGCGATGCCCGCCTGACCGTCAAGGACGTTCAGGCCTCGGTCATCTGCTCGGCGCCCGAATACGACAAGCAGCGCTCCCCGGCCGGCGTATTCGCCGAATACCTCGGGCTGAACCCTCAGCCGACCTTCTACGTTGAAAGCCTCTGTTCCTCGAGCAGCATGGGGCTGCGCCTGGCCTACTCTCTCGTGAAATCGGGGCTGCATGAAGTCGTCGCCGTGATCGGCTTCCAAAAGATGTCGGAAATCTCCTCCGCCGAATCCCAGGAGCGCATGGGCCGCGGCGCGGACATCCAGTGGGAGAGCCCCTTCGGCACCATGATGCCGGCTTACTACGCCATGTATGCCCGGGCGCACATGGCGGCCTACGGGACCACGCTGGAAGACCTGGCGCTCATCCGCGTCAAGGCCGCCACCTACGGCCAGCTGAACGACAAGGCCGTCTACCGCAAGCCGGTCACGCTCGAAAACCTCACCCATCCGGAAGACCGCATGGCCGGACCGGTGGCCAGCCCGCTGCGCGTGGGGGACTGCTGCGCCAATGCCGACGGCAGCTCCTGCGTCATCGTCGCCAGCGAGGAAAAAGCCAAGGCCTTCTGCCGGAAGCCGGTGTGGGTCCTGGGCCTGGGGGCCGCCACCACCAGCGTCAACCTGGCCGGCCGCGATCTCTTCACGGGGTTGAGCGTGGCGCGCGAGGCCTCCCGCCAGGCTTACAAGATGGCCGGAATCGGCCCGAAGGACGTCGATGTGGCCGAGGTTCACGACTGCTTCACCATCGCCGAGATGATGGCCTATGAGGACCTCGGGTTCGCCGGGCCGGGCGAGGGCCGGGACCTGATCCGCGGCAAGGCGACCTACAAAGAGGGTTCCATCCCGGTGAACGTCGACGGCGGGCTGCTCTCCAAGGGGCATCCCATCGGCGCCACCGGCGGCAGCCAGATCCGCACCGTCGTCCTGCAGCTGCGCGGGGAGGCCGGGGCGATCCAGGTCAAGGACCCGGAAATCGGCCTGGTCCACAACATCGGCGGCGTCGGCCTGTACGGCAACGTCAGCATCTTCGGGCGCTGAACGTCACCCGGTTCTCGGGCCAATCCCCTCCCCTGGCGGAATAAGGAGACGCTTCATGGCGGAAAAAGCAAAAATCGACGAACGCTTCAAAAAGTTCGGCACGGTCAGCTTCACGTCCCTGACCAAGACCAACGACTTCGTGGACTTCCTCGAAAAAGGCCAGATCGCCGGCACCCGCTGCAAGGACTGCGGCAGGGTCTTTTTTCCGCCGCGCGCGGACTGCTTCCAATGCCTGGCCAGCAACACGGAGTGGTTCGAGGTTACGGGCAGCGGCAGGCTCGTTTCGTTCAGCAAACTGGAGTACGGCCCGGCCGGCTTCCAGAACGATGTCCCCTATTGCATCGCGCTGCTCGACTACGGCACGTTCAAGATCTTCGGCCGCATCAGCCGCGACGTGCCCGAAGCCGACATCGCCGTCGGCATGCCGATGAAGGCCATCGCCAACACGCTGCCGAACGGGCAGCTGAACTATGTATTCGTGAAGGAATAGGGATTTGTCTTTGGTGTTTGGTATTTGGTGTTTGGTGTTTGGCGAGCCATGGCGCTCGGCGCCACATTATCGGCAATAAAGTTTATTCTTGTGGGAGCGGCATCTTGCCGCGACTTTATCGTGGCTGGAAGCCACTCCCACCCAAAAAAGAACTTAACTAACCACCTTGCATTTAGGGAACACCGCCATGACCGACTATAAATTCATCAAAGTCGACTCCTCCGGGGGCGTCGCCCGCATCACCCTCGCCCGGCCCAAACACAACGTCCTCAACATCGAAATGATGAAGGAGCTGATCGCCGCGCTCGAAAACCTGAAAGCCGACCGCGAGCTCAAGTGCCTGGTGATCGCCGGCGAGGGCCCCAGCTGGTGCGCGGGCGTGGAAGTCGCCGACCACAAGCCCGAGCTGGTCGACGCCATGATCGCCGCTTTCAACCGAATGCTGGAGCTGATCGAGGGCCAGGAAGTGCCCACCATCGCCGCGGTTCACGGGGCCTGCCTGGGCGGGGGCATGGAAGCCGCCATCGCCTGCGACATCGTCGCCGCCGGGAAGAGCGCCGTCTTCGGACAGCCGGAGATCAAGCTGGGCTTCTTCCCGCCCTATGCCGCCATCCGCCTGCCGCACCTCGTCGGGCCGGCCAGGACCATCGAAATCTGCACCACCGGCAAACGCTACACCGCCGAAGACGCCAAGGGCATGGGGTTCATCAGCCATTGCGTCGAGGACGCCCGGCTGCCCGAAACCGTGGACGGCCTGGTCAAGGAGATCCAGTACGCGAGCCCGTTGATCGTTCGTCTGAACAAGCGGGCGGTCAAGCAGCATGTGGGGCTGCCCTTTCCCGCGGCGCTCAAGGGCGTGTCCGATCTTTTCCTGAACACCCTGATGAAGACCGCCGACACCCTGGAGGGAATCGCCAGCTTCGAGGAAAAGCGCAAACCGGTCTGGAAAAATAAGTAAGGAGGATGAATGGCTCAGATCAAGTCTATCGGTGTCGTCGGCGCCGGCAACATGGGCAGCGGCATTGCCCAGAAAATCGCCCAGGAAGGCATCCCGGTGGTAATGGTCGATTTGAAGGAGGAGTTCGTCCAGCGCGGACTGGGAACCATCCGGCGGCTGCTGCAGGAGGGGGTGGAGCGCAAGCTCTTCAAACCCGAGCAGGTCGAGCAGATCCTCGGCCGCGTCAAGGGCACGACCGATTTCAAGGCGCTGGCCGACGTGGACATCGTGATAGAAGCCGTCTTCGAGGACAAGCAGGTCAAGGCGGACCTCTTCAAGCAGCTCGACCGGATCTGCGCTCCCGACACCATCCTGGCCACCAACACCTCGAGCTTCTACGTCCGCGAGTTCGCCGAAAAGACCTCGCGGCCCGACCGGTTCGTCGGGTTGCACTACTTCTACCACCCGGCCAAGAACCGGCTGCTGGAGGTGATCCCGCACGGCGGCACCAGCCCGCAGACCATCGAGAAGTCGCTCCTCGCGGCGAAGCTGCACGGCAAGACCTCGATCCTGGTCAAGGACGCTCCGGGCTTCGCCGTGAACCGCTTCTTCGTGCCGTTCCTGAACGAAGCCGCGCGCATGCTGGAAGAGGGCCTGGCCGACATCGCCACGATCGAGGAGGGCGGCAAGCGCGCCTTCCGGATCGGCATGGGGCCCTTCGAGCTCATGAACGTCACCGGGATCCCGATCGCCGTCCACGCCGCCACCACCCTGGGCAACGAGCTCGGCGCGTTCTACGCGCCGGCGGCGCTCCTCAAAGCCCAGATGGAGAAGAAGGCGAACTGGAAGATCGAGGGCCAGCCCGACGAATCCAAGCTCGCGGCCGTCGTCGACCGCTTCCAGGGCGTGTGCCTGGGCGTGGCCGCGGCGCTCGTGGACGAGGGAGTGGCCAGCATCGAAGACACCGACCGCGGTGCCAAGATCGGGCTGCGCTGGGTCCTCGGGCCCTTCGAGATCATGAACCGGATCGGCATCCCCAAGGCCTACGAGGTGGTTCAGGCGATCTGCCGCAAGTACCCGGACTTCAGGATGCCGGGCCTGCTCGAAAAGCAGCACGCCCTTGGCAAGCCCTTCGAATTCAGCTTCGTGGACCTCGCGGTCAAGGACGGGGTCGCCTGGATCACGCTGAACCGGCCCGAGGCCATGAACGCCCTCAACGAAGCCGTCGTGGCCCAGCTCGGCCGGCGCTTCGACGAAGCCGAGGCCGATCCGCGCGTCAAGGCCGTCGTCTTCCAGGGCGCCGGCAAGGCCTTCGTGGCCGGCGCCGACATCCGCTACTTCGTCGACAAGATCAAGGCCGGACGCATCCCGGACATCGTCGCCTTCACCCGCAAGGGACACGAACTCCTGCTGCGCATCGAGGAGTCCAAGACGCCGACGATCGCGCTCCTCGACGGGCTTTCGCTCGGCGGCGGCAGCGAGCTGGCGCTGGCCTGCCAGGCGCTCGTCGCCACGCCGGCCGGGTCCATGGCCTTCCCGGAGACCGGCATCGGCATCTACCCGGGCCTCGGCGGCATGCTGCGCATGGCCCGCCACGTGGGGCCGGAGCTCGCCAAGTATTTCGCGTTCACGGGCGCCTATTTGACCGCCGCGGATCTGCAGGCGCTCGGCATCGCCACCCGCCTGGTGCCGCCCGCGGAGGTGGATGCGGCCATCCGGTCCCTCGTCGCCGCCGGCCGGCCGGACAAGTACCGCGCGCGGGCGACGCCGGAAAAATTCAAGCCGTTCGCCGAGATGTTCGCCAAGGGCCGGGTCCCGGACCTGCTGGCCGGCAAGGTCCCGGACGGCGTCAACCCCGAGCTGGCCGGCAAGGTCCTCAAGACCCTCGGGTACAAGGCGCCGGTGGCGGTGCGCATCGCCAATGAAATCGTCGACCGCCAGCAGGGCCTGCCGATGCGCGCAGCGGTCGAAATCGAGCTGGAGCGCCTGCCGGATATCTTCGCCACCGCGGATGCGCTCGAGGGCCTGTCCACGGTCGGCCGGCGGCGGCCCGAATTCAAAGGCCAGTAAACGCAAAAGGGAGGGATCGTCATGAACATGATTTCCTGGCAGATGGTGGAACCGAAGAAACCCCTGCAGCGCGTGGAGGCCCCCCTGCCGGCGCCGGGCAACGGCGAGGTCCTGCTGAAGGTCGTCGGCTGCGGGGTCTGCCATACCGATCTGGGATTTTTCTACGACGGCGTGCGCACCAAGTCCCCGCTGCCTCTGACCCTGGGGCATGAGATCGCCGGCCTGGTAGAGGCCGCCGGGCCGGGCGCGGAGCGCTGGTCCGCCAAGGCGGTCATCGTCCCGGCCGTGATGCCCTGCGGCGAGTGCGACGTGTGCGGGCGGCGGTTCGGCAACATCTGCGCGGCCCAGAAAATGCCCGGCAACGACATCCCGGGCGGGTTTGCCACCCACATCGTCGTGCCCGCGGCCCAATTGTGCGAAGTGCCGCTGGGCAGCGACGGGAAGCCCGCCGGCGGCTCGGGCGTCAGTCTGGCCGAGCTTTCCGTGGTGGCCGACGCCCTCACGACCCCCTACCAAGCCATTCACGAATCGGGCCTGACCGATCAGGACACCGCCATTTTCGTGGGCGTCGGCGGGGTCGGCGGATTCGGGGTCCAGATCGCCAAGGCCATGGGCGCCCTGGTCCTGGCGATCGACGTGGACCCGCAGAAACTGGAGGCCATCGGCGCCTGCGCCGACCAGACCTTCAACGCCCGCGAGATGCCCTTCAAGGACCTGCGCAAGGCTGTCTCTGATACGGTCAAGGCCAAGGGCCGGCGGCGCACCGAATGGAAGATCTTCGAGACCTCGGGCACCGCCGCCGGGCAGCAGACCGCCTTTGGGCTGCTCACTTTCGGAGCGTCCCTGGCGGTGGTCGGGTTCACCCTGGATTCGGTGAACCTGCGCCTTTCCAACCTGATGGCCTTTCACGCCACCGCGCGCGGAAACTGGGGCTGCGTTCCGGAGCACTACCCGGCGGCCCTGGATCTCGTGCTGAGCGGCAAGGTCAAGCTCGGCCCGTTCGTCAAGACCTTCCCGCTGGATCAGATCAACGACGTCTTCGAAATGGTTCACGGCCGCAAGATCCGCGAGCGGCCGATCATGGTGCCGTAAGCCCTTGCGCGCCATGAAAGAGCTTGAAAGGAAGCGCATATGCACAAGCTGTTGACCGAAAGACCCGGCGAGCAGATGATGCTGCTCGGCAACGAGGCCATCGCCCGCGGCGCCGTCGAGGCGGGTGTCGCCTTCACCAGCACCTATCCCGGCACGCCGTCCTCGGAGCTATCGCTCAATTTCTTCCAGATGTCCCGGGAGAGCGACCTGCACTTCGAGTACTGCACGAACGAGAAGGTGGCCGTGGAGGTTTCGGCCGGGGCCGCCGCCTGCGGCGTGCGCAGCATGGCCGTGATGAAGCACGTGGGCCTCAATGTGGCGGCCGACGCCCTGATGACGCTCGCCTACGTGGGCGTCAAGGGCGGCATGGTCATCCTGACGGCCGACGACCCCGCCATGTTCTCCAGCCAGAACGAGCAGGACAACCGCTACTACGCCAAGATCTCCGGCCTGCCGATGCTGGAGCCCTCCTCGGTCGAGGAGGCCCACCGCATCGTCGCGGACGCCTTCGACCTTTCCGAGCAGCTCCAGGAGCCGGTCCTGCTGCGCACCACCACGCGCATCAACCACTCCTCCGGCGTCGTCACCCTGGGCGCCATCCGCCCGCGCAAGACCCGGGGCAGCTTCACCAAGGACCCGCTCAACCTGGTGACGGTGCCGGCGGTGTCGCGCAAGCTGCACGTCAAGCTGCTCCAGAACTTCGAGAAGGCGCGCGAGCTGTCGGAGGCCTCTCCCTGGAACCTGCGCGAAGGCGACGGCCCCTGGGGGATCCTGTGCAACGGCGTGAGCTACAACTACGTCAAGGACGCGGTGGCCGAGCTCGGCATCGCGGGCAAGGTCCGCCTGCTCCGAATCGGCTTCACGCACCCGCTGCCGCCGCGCAGGATCCGCGATTTCCTGCAGGGCTGCGAGAAGGTGCTGGTGGTCGAGGAGGGCGAGCCCTATCTGGAGGAGGGCGCCAAGGCCATCGCCCAGGAGGCCGGCCTCACCCTTCCGATCCGCGGCAAGGCGCCGGAGCTGCTCTCGCGGCTGTACGAATTCGACCCGGCCATGGTGCGGCGCGTCGTCGGCGACTACTTCGGGGTCCCCTGGAAGGCGCGGGTCCCGGTGGATGTCTCGGACATTCCGCCCGTCCCGCAGCGGCCGCCGACGCTCTGCGCCGGCTGCTCGCACCGGGCGACCTACTACGAAGTCCGCAAGGCCGCCGAGGAGCTGGGCATCGAGACCCTTTATCCGAGCGACATCGGCTGCTACACCCTCGGCCTGCTGCCCCCGCTGTCGATGGCCGACTACCTGATCTGCATGGGCTCCTCGACCGGCACGGCCGGAGGGTTCTCGAAGGTCAGCGGCCGCAAGGTCGTCTCGTTCATCGGCGACTCCACCTTCTTCCATTCGGGGATCGGCGGCCTGATCAACGCCGTCTTCAACCGGCACGACCTGACCCTCGTGATTTTAGACAACGGCACCACTGCCATGACCGGCCATCAGCCGAATCCCGGCGTGGACATGAGCCAGCTGAAGATGGAGGGCTTCGGCCGCATCTCCATCGAATCCGTCGTGCGCGCCCTGGGCGTGCCGCACGTGACGGTCATCAAGCCCTACAAGGTCAAGAAGAGCATCGAGGCGATCAAGGAGGCCCTGCAGTTCAAGGGGGTGTCGGTGATCATCTCCCAGGAGCTGTGCGTGCTTTACGCCGCCAACCTGAAGCTGCCCCGGCGCAAGCCCTTCCACGTGAGCGAGAAATGCCAGAACCACCGGGTGTGCATGACCCGGCTGGCCTGTCCGGCCTTCTATGTGTGGAACGAGCGCATCAAAATCGACGCGAACCTCTGCACCGGCTGCGCGCTCTGTGCCCAGATCTGCCCGGAGAACGCGATCCTGCCGGTGAAGGAAGGGGCGAAGCAATAAGTGATGGGAGTACTTAGTGGTGAAGTATAGGGTTCAGGGTTCGGGGTTCAGGAAAGACGAAACAGACCCTGTCTTCTTTTCCTGAACCCTGAACCCTGAATCCCAAACACCCAACCACCCAAGCTAAGGAACCTATGGAAACCAAACGACTTGTCATGGTGGCCGTCGGCGGGCAGGGCAACCTGCTGGCCTCGAGCGTCCTGGGGGAAGCGGCGCGGCTGGCCGGCGTGCCCATGCGCATGAGCGAAATCCACGGCATGGCCCAGCGCGGCGGAGTGGTCGAGTCCGCCCTGATCTTCGGCGACGCCCACAGCACGATCATCTCCGACGGCGACGCCGACGTGCTCATGGGCTTCGAGCCGGCTGAAACCCTGCGCGCGCTCGCCAAGTGCAACCGCAACTCGGTGGCCATCACCAACCTGGCGCCGCTGATGCCTTTCACGGTCAACATCGGCCAGGGGGCCTATCCGGACCTGAAACAGCTCCAGGACCTGATCCGGTCCAAGACCGCGCGGCTGATCGCCTTCAACGCCACGGCGCTGGCCCGCGAAGCCGGCAGCGTCCTGTCGGTGAACATGGTCCTGCTGGGCGCGCTGACGCAGACCGCCGTGCTGCCGCTGAGCGTGGAGAACGTCAAGGCGGCCATGCAGCGCAAGACCAAGGCGGCCTTCCTGGAAGCCAACCTCAAGGCCTTCGACCTGGGGTTCGAAGCCGCCAAGAACGCTTGAGACATAGAGAGTCGACGGGACCGAATCACGGACAACCGACATCCCGTGCCGGAGCGCCGCGCACGGGGGAACCAACCGGGGGAGGACCAACGATTATGCCGACCAAAACGCGCGCAGCCAAAGAGGACAGCCGCAAATACTGGGATGAAAAATTCGAGACCATGCCGACCGCCGATCTGCAGAAGTTCCAGCTTCGCAAGCTGAAGGAGACCGTGGCCTGGGTCTACGAGCGGGTGCCGTTCTACCGCCGCAAGCTGGACGAGGCCGGTATCAAGCCCGGCGGCATCAAATCGCTGGAGGATCTCACCCAGCTGCCTTTCACGGTCAAGAACGATCTGCGCGACAACTACCCCTTCGGGCTGTGCGCGGTGCCGCTGAAGGAGGTCGTCCGCGTGCACGCCTCCTCGGGCACCACCGGCAAGCCGATCACCGGCCCCTACACGGCCGAGGACCTGGACCAGTGGACCGAGTGCATGGCGCGCAACCTGTGGGCGGCCGGCGTGCGGCCCGGGGACATCGCCCAGAACGCCTACGGCCATGGCCTTTTCACCGGCGGACTGGGCTTCCACCAGGGCCTGAGCCGCATCGGCTGCGCGGTGGTGCCCACGAGCTCGGGCCTCACGGAGCGCCAGATCACCCTCTTGAAGGACTTCGGCGCGACGGGGCTCTTCTCGACGCCCTCCTACGCCCTGACGATCGCCGAGCGCGCGGCGGAGATGAAAGTGAACCTCCGCGAACTGCCCCTGCGGGTCGGGGTCTTCGGCGCGGAGCCCTGGTCGACGGCCATGCGCCAGGAGATCGAGGAGCGCATGGGGATCAAGGCCCACGAGGCCTATGGGCTGACCGAACAGGGCGGCCCCGGCGTCGGCTTCGACTGCGTGGCGCAGGACGGCATCCATCTCAACGAGGACCATTTTCTGGCCGAGATCCTCGACCCCGCCAGCCTCGAGCCGGTGCCGATGGGGGAAAAGGGCGAGCTGGTCTTCACCTCCCTGCAGCGCCGCGCCATGCCGCTGCTGCGCTACCGCACCAAGGACATCACGCGCCTGCGCCGCGAGACGTGCCGCTGCGGCCGCACCTTCATCAAGATGGACAAGATCTTCGGCCGATCGGACGACATGCTGATCATCAGCGGCGTCAACGTGTTCCCCTCCCAGATCGAGTCGCTCCTGCTCGAGATCCCCGAGGTGGAGCCGCAGTACCGGCTGGTGGTGCGCAAGAAGGGCTACCTCGACCAGCTCATCGTCCAGGTCGAGGCCAAGAGGGAGATCTACGAGGCCGGACCGGCCAAACGCCTGGAGGTGGCGGCCAAGGTCATGGGGCACATCAAGGGCATGATGGGCATCGGCGTCGATGTGGAGCTGGTGGAGGCGAAATTCATCAACCGCAGCGAGGGCAAGGCGCTGCGGGTGGTCGACGAACGGCCCAAGCAGCTGCGTTGAAACAACTAAGGAGAACGTCGGCATGACGCAACCATCCGAATTCAAACCCACCCGCTTCGCGGTGGTCGGCGCCGGACCGGTGGGCTGCATCGTCGCCGCCTTTCTCGCCCGGGGCGGCCACGAGGTCACGCTGTGCGACGTGGTGCCGGCCCTGCTGGCGCCCGCGCTCGACCCGGGCATCCGGCTGGAAGGCGCCGAGGCCTTTCAGCAGAAGGTCACCCGCACGTGTCCGGCGATCGACGACCTGGCCGCCCACAATCCCGAGGTGATCTTCATCACCGTCAAGGCCAATGCCCTGCCCCTGATCGCCTCGGCCATCGAGGGCTTCTACAAGGAAGGCATGTACGTCATCAGCTGGCAGAACGGGATCGACACCGAGCTCGAGCTCACCAGGGTCCTGGGGCGCGGCGGGGTCATGCGGGCCGTGGTCAACTACGGCTGCGGCCTGGTGGCGCCGGGCCACGTGCGCCTGCCGTTCCACCACCCCCCGCATTTTCTGCAGGAGCTCGACCCGCAATCCAAGGGAGCCACCCTGGCGATCGCACAGGCGCTGTCCGGCTGCGGGCTGACCACCGCGGCCACCCAGGACATCATTTCCATGGTGTGGCGCAAGGGGGTCCTGAACGCCTGCATGAACCCCGTGTGCGCGGTGACCGGGCTCACCATGAACCGCGCCATGACCGATCCGATCGTATTCCAGATCGTCGACGCCCTGGTGAAGGAGTGCATCCAGGTCGCGCGCGCCAACGAGATCAACCTGGGCTGGGACTTCTACCCCCACGCCATCGAGTACATGCGCAAGGCCGGCGACCACAAGCCCTCCATGCTCATGGACATCGAGGCCGGACGGCGCACCGAGGTGGACTACATCAACGGCAAGTTCGTGGAGTACGGCCAGCGGGCGGGCATCGAAACCCCGTTCAACAAGACCCTGCGGTCGCTGGTGAAGGGCCTGGAGTCGAGCATCGAGTCCCGGAAGAAAGGCTAGCGCGCTCCCGCAGAGAGGCCCGGTGATCATGTCAGCTCCCCTATACGTCGGCGCGGATGTCGGGGCGTCGCGCACCAAGGTGGCGATCCTGGACGCGTCCAAGGCCCTGGTCGGCCATGCCGTGCAGAAATCGGGAACCGATTTCACGGCCACGGCCCGGCAGTGCCTGGCGCTGGCGCTGGAGATGGCCGGGGCCCCCGAAACCGCCATCGCCAACGCCATCTCGACCGGCTACGGCCGCCACAATGTCGACTTCGCCCGCGACTCGCGGACCGAGATCGGCTGCCATGCCGGCGGCTGCTACCATTACTTCCCGATGGCGATCTCCGTCATCGACATCGGCGGCCAGGACAACAAGGTGATCAAGCTGGACGAGGCCGGCCGCCGCATCAGCTTCAAGATGAACCGCAAGTGCGCCGCGGGGACCGGCGCCTTTCTGGAGGAGATGTCCGCGCGCCTGGACATCCCCCTGGAGAACATGAACGACCTGGCCTCGCGCTCGACGGACATGGTCAAGCTGGGCAGCTTCTGCACGGTCTTTTCGGCCACCGAGGTGCTCGAGAACATCCGCCACGGCAAGAAGATCGAGGACATCGTCAAGGGGGTGTTCTTCTCGGTCATCCGGCGGGTGGTGGAGATGGATTCGCTCTCCCCGAACGTCGTCATGACCGGCGGGGTGGTCGCGCACAACCCGCACCTGGTCGAGATGATGGCCGAACTCATCGGTCGGCCCATCCTGGTCCCGGAAAAGCCCCAGCTGACCGGCGCCATCGGCGCGGCGCTCTATGCGATGAACGGAGCCAACGAAAAAGAATAGAACCAATGCAAATTCGAAATCCGAATATCGAAATTCGAAACAAGCCCGAATATCGAATGATCAAAATCTGAAACCGGTTTAGAATTTGCCCTATTTGAATTTTCGGATTTGTTTCGGATTTCGAAATTCGTGCTTCGGATTTAGACCATGACACATATACGAACCCAGATGGGAGGATTACATATGCCTGAAGAGAAAAAAGTCGCACGCAAGAAGATAGCGGCCGCCGCCGATCTCAACAACTTCATGCGCGATTACTACCTCGAGCTGGACGCGGCCGCCAAGAAAGGCGCGCCCAAAATCGCCTGGTGCACGAGCGTCGGCCCGGCCGAGATCCTGCGCGCCTTCGGGTTCCAGGTCTATTTTCCGGAAACCCATTCGGCCATGCTGGGGGCGACGCGCATGGCGACCGAGTTCATCCCCGAGGCGAACGCCATGGGCTACTCGCCCGACATCTGCTCGTATCTCACGGCCGACATCGGCGCCTTCCTGAAGGGCGCAACGCCGCTCGAGAAGGCCTTCGGCATCAAGAGCGTGCCGAAACCCGACGTCCTGGTGTTCAACACCAACCAGTGCCGGGACGTGCAGGACTGGTTCAACTGGTACGGCGAGAAGTTCGACGCGCCGGTCCTGGGGGTGCACACCTACCGCGGCGTGAGCGAGGTGACCGAGAAGCACATTTACTCGATCGCCAAGCAGTTGGAAGCCCTGATCCCGCCCCTGGAGAAAATCGCCGGGAAGACGTTCCAGCTGGACGAGCTGAAGCGCACGGTGGCGCTCTCGCGCGAGTGCTCGGAGTTGTGGAAGAAAATCCTCGACACGGCCTCGGCCAAGCCCGCCCCGCTGACCTTCTTCGACGGCACGACCCTGATGGGGCCGGCGGTGGTGGGCCGCGGGACCCAGAAGGCCGTCGACGTCTACAAGCTCCTCCTGGCCGAGTTGGAGGAGCGCATCCAGAAAGGCGAGGGGGCGGTCGAAAACGAGAAGTTTAGGATCTACTGGGACGGCATGCCGGTCTGGGGCCGCCTGAGCGCCCACTCCCAGCTCTTTGCCGCCCTCAACGCCAACGTGCTCGCCTCCACCTACTGCAACAGCTGGATCTTCTCGGCGCTCGACCCGCAGGACCCCTTCAACAGCATGGCGCGCGCCTACACCGAGCTCTTCATCGTGCGCGCCGACGAGGCCAAGGAGGCCTACATCCGCAGGATGCTGGATTTCTTCAAGGTCGACGGCATCATCTACCACGACGCCAAGACCTGCCCCAACAACTCCAACTGCCGCTACGGCATGCCCCAGCGGCTGGAGAAGCAGACCGGGATTCCGAGCCTGACCATCAACGGCGACCTGAACGACCTGCGGATGATCTCCGACGAGCAGACCAAGACCAACGTGGAAGCCTTCATCGAACAATTGCAGGAGCGGCGGCATTGATGGAAAGTTTTTTAAATAGCCAAAGTTCGACAATTGCGCGACCCGGCGGAACGATGTATTCGCCGCAGCGCGCCGCCGCCATGCATTCGACGAACCAGCGTACGGCAGCAAGCCCGC
>Ga0114938_1000900_pt1 | contig 21517 bp, 16 predicted proteins | sample AshMeaBigSpring_FD_88675 | JGI IMG/M metagenome (GOLD analysis project Ga0114938, IMG submission 88675) | Groundwater microbial communities from Big Spring, Nevada to study Microbial Dark Matter (Phase II) - Ash Meadows Big Spring | ecosystem: Environmental > Aquatic > Deep subsurface >...
CGGTCGGGCGCCTGCTTCATGAGCTGATCGCGCTCGGCGGGATTGCGGCCTCGGAACTCGATGTCGAACTGTCCGCCGAGCATTCCCGGCACCACCGCCGGCGATTTCACGAAGAAGGCCTTGTAGCCGTCGAGGTGGGGCCGGCCCTGCCGGAAGTAGCCGTCGAAGCGCTTGCCTTCCCACGTCTGCCCCTTGGTGTGGCCGACGAAGGTGAAGGCGCCCGTGCCCATGATCTCGGTCTCGGGATACTTCGGGTTCTGCGCCAGTTTGGCCGCCGAGTAGACGCAGTTGTACGGGTTGGCGAAATGCTCGGTCATGGATGCGACCGGCTGCTTGAAGGTGAACACCGCTGTCGCCGCGTCCGGCGTCTGGATCGTGTCGAGCGCCGCCCAGAAGCTCTTGCGCGCCGAGACGACACCCTGCGGGGGCCGTGCAATGCGCTCGTAGGACGCCCTGATATCGGCTGAAGAGAACGCGCTTCCGTCGTGGAACTTCACGCCTTCGTGCAGCTTGAAGGTGAACACCTTGCCGTCGGCCGACACGGTCCAGGACTTTGCGAGATCGCCGGTCACCTTCGGATAGTTCGCGGTGTCGAACTTCAGCAGCGTCGAGTAGTGCGGGGCGATCGGGTGGATCAGCGCAAAGGTCGTCGAGGCGTGGCAATCGTAGTTCGGCGGCTCGGCGACGACGGAGAAATTGAGCACGCCGCCCTTCTTCGGCGCTTGCGCCAGTGCGCCCGTCGCCGAGGCGAGGATGACAGCGGTGGCCAGTGCCGCGCCGTGCCGGATCAGTGCTCGCATCACGTGTACTCCTTCGTGTTCCCGCCTCGGGGTCCGGTTGGCCTCTTGCTAGGCATTGATGCACGCGACGTGGTGGCCGGGTCCGAGCTCGCGCGTCGGCGGCACCGCCGACTTGCACGCTTCCGTCACCTTCGGGCAGCGCGGATTGAAGACGCAGCCGGGCGGCGGGTTGAGCGGGCTCGGCAGCTCGCCCTTGATGATCGTCCGCGGGCGGGTGCGCTCGATCACCGGATCAGGCACCGGCGCGGCGGCAAGTAGCGCCTGCGTGTAAGGGTGCTTCGGGTTGGCGAACAGCTCGTCGGCCGCCGCGTACTCGACGATCCGGCCGAGGTACATCACCGCGACCTTGGTCGAGATGTGTCGGACGACGGCGAGGTCATGCGCGATGAAGAGATACGTGAGCCCGAGCTTCTGCTGGAGGTCCTCGAGCAGGTTGATCACCTGGCCCTGGATCGAGACGTCGAGGGCGGAGACCGCCTCGTCGCACACGATCACCCGCGGGTTGACCGCGAGCGCCCGCGCGATGCCGACGCGCTGGCGCTGCCCGCCCGACAGCTCATGGGGATAGCGCAGCGCCATGTACGGAAAGAGCCCGACGAGCTGCAGCAGCTCGGCGACGCGTGGCTCGATCTTCTCCTTGGGCAGGATCGCGTGCACCTGCATCGGCTCGGCGATGATCTGGCCGACCGTCATGCGCGGATTGAGTGAGGAGTAGGGGTCCTGGAAGATCACCTGCATCTTCTTGCGCACCGCGATCAGCTCGTCGCGGCTCGCGCGCGCAAGATCTGCGCCATCGAAGCGGATCTCGCCGGCGGTCGGGTCGTCGAGCCGGAGCACGAGGCGGCCGAGCGTCGACTTCCCGCAGCCCGACTCTCCGACCAGGCCCAAGGTCTCGCCCGGCCTGATGTCGATCGTCACGTCGTTGACGGCGCGCACGAGCTTCTTCGCCGCGAACAGGCCGCCGCCGACCTCGAAGAACTTCTTCGCCCCGCGGATGTCGAGGACGGGAGCGGCGTCCGCTTTGGCCGAAGCCGCTTTTGATTGCGCCGCCGTCCCCTGCGCCCGTCCCGCCATCGCGTCGATCTCGGTCGCCCGGTGGCAGGCGATGCGGTGCCCGTCGTCGGTCTTGACCTCGGCGGGCACCGCCTTGCAGGCCTCGATCACGTAGGGGCATCGCGGGCTGAACCGGCACCCGGCCGGCGGCGCCAGCAGGTTCGGCGGCGCTCCCTCGATCGTGGCGAGGCGTCCCGAGCGCGGCTGGTCGAGCCGCGGCACCGCGCCGAGGAGGCCGCGCGTGTAGGGATGCCAGGGCCGCTTGAACACCTGCTCCGCCGCGCCGCTCTCGACGATGCGCGCGGCATACATCACGTTCACCCGGTCGGCGTAGCGCGCGACGATGCCGAGGTTGTGGGTGATGATGATCACCGCGATGCCGAGCCGGCGCGACAGGTCCTTCATCAGCTCGAGGATCTGCGCCTGGATCGTCACGTCGAGCGCCGTCGTCGGCTCGTCGGCGATGAGCAGGCGCGGATTGCATGCGAGCCCGATCGCGATCATCACGCGCTGGCGCATCCCGCCGGAGAGCTGGTGGGGATATTGCCTGAGGCGGCTCGCCGGATCGGTGATGCCGACGAGCGTCAGGAGCTCGATCGCCCGCTTCTCGGCCTCCGCCTCCGTCATGCCCATGTGGATGAGCAGCGGCTCCTTGATCTGCAGCCCGATGGTGAGCACCGGGTTCAGCGAGGTCATCGGCTCCTGGAAGATCATCGCGACGTCGCGGCCGCGGATCTGGCGCATCTCCTCGTCGGAGAGCGCCAGCAGCTCCCGGCCCTGGAAGCGGATGGAGCCCTTGGTGATGCGCGCGGTCGCCGGCGGCAGCAGCCGCATCACGGCAAGTGCGGAGACCGACTTGCCGGAGCCGGACTCCCCGACGATCGCAACCATCTCGCCAGGACGCACCTGATAGCTCACGCCCTCGACCGCCCGCACCGTGCCGTGCGAGGTGACGAACTGGACGTGCAGGTCGGCGATCTCGAGCACCGGCGTGCCGGCGCCGGCCGCCGGCATTGGCGTAGCGTCCGTCTTCACGGCGTGAAGCACGCGGCCATTCCTCCCTGGACGCAACTGTTCTCTTTGGAACCTTGCCAGCCCATTTGGCCGATTTTCGGATCGTCGTGGGGTCCGCCCCGGCTTCTTCGCTCACTGCTACATAAAGTGATCCAACCCGGCAAGCGAAGCTATCGGAATTTGCCGATCCGGACCTGAGGCCGCCCACGCCGGGCCGGAACAATTCGATACCTCCCGGGCGCGGCGCATCCACAAAAAATGACTGTCATCCCGGGCTTCATGCCCGGGACCCACGCATCGGCGTGGAAGACATTGAACGGCAGCGGGATGCGCTGCGGATCGAGGCTCGACTCGCGAACCGTGACGACCTTTCGCTGGGCGGCGGCGCGGACAGCCTCGGCATAGACCCAGTCGGACTCGACGGCACCGTCGGTCCACACGACGACGGCGGCTTTCGCACGGTCCAGGGCCGTGGTGATCTCGCGCCGGAAGACGTCGCCGGCTCTCAGCTCGCGATCCCACCAAACACTGTCCGGCCCGAGCCTCGCCTCGATGACACCGGCCAGCCGCTCCGTGAGCGCGCGATGCTGCGAGGAATAGCTGATGAAAACGTGTGCCACGCCACTGCCCCATCCGTCCCGCCGGGGCAAGACTATCCGCCTCCGGCCCGGCGCGCGACCGGGATCGGCGGCAAGGGCGCCGTCCGGCCCGGCCGCTGCGGCGGCAGGGCAACATCCTCCCCCGCGGCCGGGAGCTAGCGCAGATTCCACTTGATGTGGCTCACTGCGCATCCCCTCCCCTTGATGGGGAGGGGTCAGGGGTGGGGTGGGACTGGGGTATGAACCGAGCGAGATGGGTTGGTATGACCACCGTTTGTCCGACCCCCACCCCCGACCCCTCCCCGCGATGGGGGAGGGGAGGGAAACCAGCCACGATCCAACGCGAGTGGAAAGCGCTCTAACCACCCTTCCCGCCCGCGATTTGCATCGGGAGCGAAGTCGGCCATAACCGGACCGAGGCGCGATTCCGCGCGCCCCGCCGGCACCCGATCCATGGCCACCGCCCTCGCCAGCCTGTTCCGCCTCGCCCGGGCCGGGCTCGTGCTTGCGCAGCACGGCGTCCGCTTCGTGCCGAAGGGTGTGAAGGCGCCGCTCGCATTGCATATGGCGCGCTTTGCGACGGCGCCGATCCGCTGGCTCTCCGCGCCGTTCCGCCGGGGTCGGAGCCCTGAGACGCAGGTCGCCCGCGCGCTGACCTCGCTCGGCCCCTCCTACATCAAGCTCGGCCAGTTCCTCGCGACGCGCGCCGACCTGATCGGCGCCGAGCTCGCGCGCGACCTCGGCCACCTGCAGGACCGGCTCCCCCCCTTCAGCGAGCGGGAGGCACGAACGGCGGTCGCAGAGGCGCTCGGCGGTCGCGTCGAGGATCATTTCGCGACGTTCGGGCCGGCGATCGCCGCCGCCTCGATCGCGCAGGTGCATCGCGCGACGGCCGGCGACGGTGAGGGGCCAGAGCGCGCGCTCGCGGTCAAGGTGCTCCGCCCCGGCATCGAGCGCCGCTTCGCCCGCGACCTCGACGCCTACCGCTTCGCCGCCGGTCTGATCGAGCGCTGGCACCCGCCGGCGCGCCGGCTGAAGCCGGTTGCGGTCGTCGCGAACCTCGAGCGCACCACCGAGCTCGAGATGGACCTCCGCCTCGAGGCCGCCGCCATCTCCGAGATGGCCGACAACATCAGGCCCGACATCGCGCGGGCCGATGCGGACGGCGTGCGCGAGCGCTTCCGCGTGCCGGAGGTCGACTGGCGGCGCACCAGCCGGCGGGTGCTGACGGTCGGCTGGATCGACGGCATCCCGATCGGCGACCACGCGCGGCTGCGCGCCGAGGGCCATGATCTGAAAGCGCTCGGCCTGCTCGTCATGCGCTCGTTCCTGCGCCACGCGATGCGCGACGGCTTCTTCCACGCCGACATGCACCAGGGCAACCTGCTGGTCGACGCGGCGGGCGCGCTGGTCGCGGTCGACTTCGGCATCATGGGCCGGCTCGGTGCGGTCGAGCGGCGGTTCCTCGCCGAGATCCTCAACGGGCTCATCACCCGCGACTACCGCCGCGCGGCGCAGGTGCATTTCGACGCCGGCTACGTGCCGCCACATCACTCGGTCGAGGTGTTCGCGCAGGCGATGCGCGCCATCGGCGAGCCGATCCACGGCCGCCTCGCGAGCGAGATCTCGATGGCCGACCTGCTCGCGCAGCTGTTCGCCTACACCGACGTGTTCGACATGGAGACGCGGCCCGAGCTGATCCTGCTGCAGAAGAGCATGGTGATCGTGGAGGGCGTCGCGCGCGCGCTCGATCCCGGGCTCAACATGTGGGTCGCCGCCGAGCCGATCGCCAAGGAGTGGCTCGAGGCCAACCTCGGCCTCGCTGGGCGGGTACGCGAGGCGGGCGCGGGCGCGGAAACGCTCGGCCGCGTGCTCGCCGACGCTCCGCGCGTGCTCGAGCAGGCGGAGAAGGCGGCGAGCGCGTTCGCCGGCATGGCGCGGACAGGCCTGCATCTCGACGACTCGACCGTCGCCCGTCTCGCCGCCGCAACCGCGCGCAGCGAGCGCTGGCAGCGTGTCGCGATCTGGATCGGCGCGGTCAGCCTCGCCGCGCTCGCGGTCGCAAGTTTCATTGCGCCTTAAGCGCCCAGCTCAGAAGTTGACCTTGTCGCCGCCCTTGAGCGCGAGGATCTCGCGGGCCTCGTCCGGCAAGGCGATCTCGTGGCCGAGGCCCTCGATGATCTGGCGGACGAGCCTGACCTGCTCGGCATTCGACCTTGCGAGCCTGCCGGGTCCGGCCCAGAGCGAGTCCTCGAGGCCGACGCGGACATTGCCGCCCATCGCCGCGGACATGGCGGCAATCGGGAGCTGGTTGCGCCCGGCGCCGAGCACACTCCAGCGATAGGCGTCGCCGAACAGGCGGTCGGCGGTGCGCTTCATGTGCGCCACGTCCTCCGGATGCGGGCCGATGCCGCCGAGGATTCCGAATACGCTCTGCACGAAGAACGGCGGCTCGATGATCCTTCGCTCGGCGAAATGGGCGAGCGTGTAGAGGTGGCCGATGTCGTAGCACTCGACCTCGAAGCGGGTGGCGTTGTCGGCGCAGGTCTTCAGGATGTACTCGATGTCGGCGAACGTGTTCTTGAAGAACCCCGCGCGCGTACCCTCGATGTAGGGCCGCTCCCAGTCGAACTTGAATTCCTTCTGGCGGGCGAGCATCGGGTAGAGGCCGAAGTTCATCGTGCCCATGTTGAGGCTCGCGACCTCGGGCTTGAAGTGCGCGGCCGGCTTCATGCGCTCCTCGACCGTCATGGTCATGGCGCCGCCGGTCGTGATGTTGATGACGCAGGGCGAGCGCTGCTTGATCACCTCGAGGAACGGCGTGAACGCCCTGATGCTCTGGTCGGGCTTGCCGGTCTTGGGGTCGCGCGCGTGGAGGTGCACGATCGCCGCGCCAGCTTCCGCCGCGCCGATCGCGGCGTCCGCGATCTCGGAGGCAGTGACCGGCAGGTGCGGCGACATCGAGGGCGTGTGGATCGAGCCGGTGACCGCGCAGGTGATGATCACCTTGCGCCGCGACGGCTTGGGCATCGGTTTCTTATCGGCCATGGGTGGCGCTCCCTCGTGGTCGAATCGCTCCGTCGACGGACGGCATCAACAATGGTGCGATTGTTCCTGCCGGCGAACCCGGGGTCAATGGCCGGCAGACCGGACGCGCAGGCGCAGGGCGCACATCAGGGGAGGAAAAATGCCTCGCTCAATGCATTGACGTTGCTGCGTGCGACCCATAGGCTCGCCTGTCAAAGGCCCGCGTCACAACAAAAACTGGGTCCGCTCCAACGCAACCGGCATCACCATAGGGAGGAAGCCGTACATGACGACGTCGTACATGAAATCGACTTTTGCCGCGCTCGCAGCGCTCGGGCTCGCGCTCGGGACGGGCGAGGCCGTCGCCCAGACCAAGGTTCTGAAGATGCAGGCGACATGGCCCGCATCGCTCACACTCTATGACAACTTCACCTACTTCGCCGACCGCGTGTCGAAGCTCTCGGGCGGATCGCTGAAGATCGAGGCGATGCCGGCTGGACAGGTTGTGCCGCCCTTCGAGGTGCTCGACGCCACCCACAAGAAGGTGCTCGACGGCTCGCACGCCTGGGCCGGCTACTGGACCGGCAAGAACAAGACCGCGATCCTGTTCACCGGCGGCCCCGGCGGTACGTTCGGCATGGACTATGTCGACGCCATGGGCTGGCTCTGGCACGGTGGCGGCATGGAACTCTATCAGGAGTTCTATCAGAAGGAGCTGAAGCTCAACGTCGTCGTGTTCCCGATCCTGCCGGCAGGTCCGCAGGCGTTCGGCTGGTTCAAGAAGCCGATCCAGACCGTCGAGGACATGAAGGGCATGAAGTGCCGCCAGACCGGCATGGCCGGCGAGGTGTGGCAGGCGATGGGCTTCTCGGTCGTCAACATGCCGGGCGGCGAGATCATTCCCTCGGCCCAGCGCGGCGTGATCGACTGCGCCGAGTGGGTCGGCGGCATCGAGGACCTCAAGCTCGGCTTCCACAACGTGTGGAAGTACCACTACTCTCCGGGCGTGCACGAGAACGTTACCATCGGCGAGCTTCTGATCAATGGCGATGTCTGGAAGGAACTGTCGCCGCAGCATCAGGAGATCGTCAAATCGGCCGCCACCGAGACTTTCATCGTGTGGTGGGCCAAGTGGCAGCGCCAGAATGCCGACGCGCTGATCGAGATGCAGCAGAAGCACGGCGTGCAGATCCTCCGCACACCGCCGGAGATCCTGCTGGCATTCATCAAGAAGTGGGACGAGATCGCGGCCGCGGAATCCGCGAAGAACCCGTTCTTCAAGAAGGTGCACGATTCGCAGAAGGCCTATGCCGCGGCGGTCGTGCCCTACAAGCGGTCCTACTTCCCGCCTTACTCATTCATGGCGAACTACTACTTCCCCGAGAAGAAGTGACCGGATAGGTCAAGGGGCGGCCAAGGGGCCGCCCAACTTTTTGCGGCAACGCGGTGCGCGCGGCCGCCGGCGCCGTGACCCAGCTTGCGCCACGCGGACCGAAGGGATCGTTGGGGGGAGAATGGTCGACAGCAACTCGGCGAAAATCAAGCTCGTTCAGGTGATCGACGCATTCACGAGCGGGACCGGCACGGTCATCTCGTGGCTCTCGCTGCCACTGGTCGCCGCCGTCGCCTACGAGGTGATCTCGCGTTATCTCTTCAACGCACCGACCATCTGGGCATTCGACATCACCTACATGCTGTACGGCTCGCTCTTCATGCTGGGCGCGGCCTTTGCCTTGCTCAAAGGCGCCCACATCCGCACCGATTTCTTCTGGGAGAAGTTCTCGATCCGCAAGAAGGGCTGGATCGATTCGATCTCCTACGTCGTCTTCTTCTTCCCGAGCCTGTTCATTCTGCTCGTCATCAGCTGGCACGAGGCCGATTACGCATTCAGGATCGGCGAGACATCGGATCAGTCGCCGTGGCGGCCGATTCTGTGGCCGTTCAAGGCCGTCGTTCCGATCACGTGCATCCTGCTCATGGTGCAGGGCGTCTCGGAGCTGATCAAGTCCCTGCACATGGCGCGCACGGGCGAGGAACTCGATCACAAGGAGAAGATCGAGATATGACCCCCGACGCACTCATCGGCCTGATCATGCTCCTGGTGCTTCTGGGCGCGATCTTCATCGGCGTGCCGATCTCGTTCACGCTGCTCTTCCTGGCCCTGTCGTTCGGCTACCTGGGGATGGGCCACACTGTTTTCGATCTCGCCTACTTCCAGACCATCGGGATGATGAAGGAGGAGCTGCTCGCCGCGGTGCCGCTGTTCATCTTCATGGGCTTCCTGACCGAGCAGGCCGGGCTCATGGAGCGGCTGTTCACGGCGTTCCGCATGATCCTCGCGCCGGTCCGTGGCGCGCTGTTCCTGGTCGTCGTGCTGACCGCGACGGTGTTCGCCATGGCTACCGGCATCGTCGGCGCAGCGGTGACCGTGCTCGGTATCATGGCCTCGCCGATCATGAACAAATCGGGCTACGACCAGCGGCTGGCGGCCGGCGCAATCACCGCTGGCGGTACGCTCGGCATCCTGATCCCGCCGAGCGTGATGCTGATCGTCATGGGGCCGGTGCTCGGCGTCTCGGTCGCCGACCTCTACGCGGCGGCCTTCGGGCCGGGCTTCCTTCTCGCCGCAATGTATGTCGCCTACCTGATGATCCGCAGCTTCATCGATCCGAGCCTCGGCCCGCCGGTGCCGAGGGAGGAGCGGGTCCATTCGATGGGCGTGATGCTGAGGGAAGTGGCGCTCGGCACGGTGCCGCTGCTGCTGCTCATCGCCTTCACGCTGGGGTCGATCCTCGCGGGTCTTGCGACCCCAACCGAGGCGGCCGGCGTCGGCGCCGTCGGTGCGCTCATTCTGACGCTGTCGTACGGCCGCTTCACCTGGGCCGGACTGCAGCGCGCCTTGACCGCGACCATGTCGACGACGAGCATGGTGCTGCTGCTCGCCGTCACCTCGAACATCTTCGGTGCCGTGTTCGCCCGCCTCGGGACCGCCAACTGGATCACCGAATCGCTGCTGTCGCTGCAGCTGCCGCCGACGCTGATGCTGGTGATGGTGCTCGTACTGATATTCCTGCTCGGCTGGCCGTTCGAGTGGCCGGCGATCATTCTCGTCTTCCTGCCGATCTTCTACCCGGTGGTGAAGGCCATGAATATCGACCTCATCTGGTTCGGTGCGCTGGTCGCGGTGACGCTGCAGACGGCGTTCCTGTCACCGCCGGTCGCGATGTCTGCCTACTACCTGAAACAGGTGGTCAAAGACTGGAGCCTCGGCACCATCTACGCCGGAATGTTCCAGTTCATGATCATTCAATGTGCTTGCATCGCCCTGCTGGTGACGTTCCCGCAGATCGCAACCTGGTTTCCACAAAAGCTGCAGGAGTCCGCGCGCAACCAGCCGATCCCGGATGATTACAGGAAGATCCTCGAAAAGCAGAAGCAGGCGCCCTCGCTCGAGGACGACGAGTACACCAATGCTGGCAAGAAGAAATAGCCGGGCGCGCGCCGACGCTGGCGCAGAGCCGAACGGCGGCAACCTTCCGGGATCGCTCCTCATGCATTGCGTTCGCCGGCCGCGGCGCTTAGATTTCTCAAGCCACGAGCATCGAGTGCGGCATCGCAGCTCGGGAATGGGAGCCGCTATGAGATACCTGCAAATTGGTGCGATCGCTGTGGCTGTCGCCGGTGCAACGCTCTGCTCGGTATCGGACGGAAACGCACAGCAAGCCACACGCACTCTGAAGATGCAGTCGACCTGGCCGCCGAGCCTCACGCTGCAGGACAACTTCCGCTACTTCGGCGAGCGCGTCGACAAGCTGACCGGCGGAGCACTCAAGATCGAAACGATGGCGGCCGGCCAGATCGTTCCGCCGTTCGAGGTGCTCGATGCCACTCACAAGAAGGTCATCGATGGCGCCCACGCGATCTCCTACTACTGGGTCGGCAAGAACAAGGCGGCGACGCTGTTCTCGTCCACGCCAGCCGGCATCGTCGGCATGGATCACATGGACTTCCTCGGCTGGATCTACGAAGGCGGAGGCCTCGAATTGTGGTGGGAGTTCTACCAGAAGGAGCTGAAGCTTAACGTCATCGCCTTCCCGATCCTGCCGGCGAGCCCGCAGGCGCTCGGCTGGTTCAAGCGGCCGATCCAGGCGCTCGAGGATTTCAAGGGCATGAAATGCCGCCAGACCGGCATAGTCGCCGAGATCTACCAGCGCATGGGGCAGGCAACGGTGAACATGCCCGGCGGCGAGATCGTGCCATCGGCCCAGCGCGGCGTCATCGATTGCGCCGAGTGGGTGGGCGGAATCGAGGACCTGCGGCTCGGCCTGCCGCAGGTGTGGAAGTACCACTACACGCCGGGCATGCACGAATCGAGCTCGGTCGGCGAGCTGATGATCAACAGTGAGGTGTGGGCGAGCTTCACCCCTCAGCAGCAGGAGGTGATCCGCTCGGCAGTGACCGAGACCTACCTGCGGTGGTGGGTCAAGTGGCAGCGCCAGAATGCAGACGCGATCGAGGAGATGCAGACCAAGCACGGCACCGAGATTCTCCGCACCCCGCCCGACATCCTGATCGCCTTCTTCAAGACCTGGGATGAGATCGCGAAGGAGGAGTCGGCCAAGAACCCGTTCTTCAAGAAGGTCTACGAGTCGCAGAAGGCCTATGCGGCCAAAGTCGTGCCGGCGAAGCGGTTCATGTTCCCGCCCTACTCGTTCGCGGCCAACCACTACTTCCCGGAGAAGAAGAAGTAGCCGAGTGACAGCGGGGGCACGCAAGCCGTGCCCCACCGGTGCGCACCGCGCCAGGCAACCGGCCTGCTTCAACGCGGGCCGGGGCGTGGCTCGACAAGTGGAGCCGTCTCGCGTGCCGCCCGCCCAGCTTCCCATCTCCGTCATCACCGACGAGATCTCACCCGTGCTCGACGAGGCGATCGCGTTCGCGGTCGAAGAAGGCCTGACCGCGGTCGACCTCAGGGGCGTCGACGGCGTCAACTTCATGACGTTGTCGCCCGAAGCAATGCGTGATGCGGCCCGCCGCATCCGCGCGGCGGGGCTAAGGGTTGGTTGCCTCGCCTCGCCCCTCCTCAAGTGGCCTGGCCCCGGCCAGCCGTTCGTTCTCACCGGCGACCAGTTCGGGTTCGACCCCCGCGTGCGGGGCATCGAGGATGCCTATGACACCGCATTCCGCGCGGCGGAGGTCCTCGAGGCACCGCATGTGCGTATCTTCAGCTATCTGATCTACGCCGGCTATGCGCTTCCCGATTTGCGGCCGATGCTCGACCACCTGCTCGCAATGGCCGAGCGGGAGGGACGGACGCTGGTCGTCGAGAACGAGCACGTCTGCAACGTGGCGACTGTCGCCGACCTCGCCGGCATTCTCGCCGACTATCGTCACCCCCGCCTCAGGGGCGTGCTCGACGTCGCCAATGCCTACGCTTTCGGCACGCCGCCGTCGGCCGCCGACATCGCCCGGGTCGCCCCCTTCGTCGACATCGTCCACCTCAAGGACTACGACCCCGCGCGCCGCCGCTTCGTCGCGCTCGGCGCCGGCGTCATCCCATTTGCCGACCTCCTCGATCCGATCTATCGTTCGCCCAGTGGCCCGCGCCCGCCGCTGGTCGTCGAAACCCATGTGCCGGAGAACCGCATGGCCGCCACACGCGCCTCGCTCGCCGCCGCCCGCGTGCTGGCAACGCGTCTCGCCGGATCGATCGCCTGAGCCCCACGGAATTCGAAGGAGCCAGCCATGAAACGCCTCGCCCTTGCCGCGCTGCTCGCCTTCGCCGCCGCATCGGACCACGCCCAAGCACAGCAGCCCGCCCACAAGGGCATCCCCGGCCGCGTCGAGCTGCATGCGATCCCCTCGCTCTGGATCTCCGACGAACAGTTCCTGAAGGGCGACGCGGCCGGCCGGCAGGTGACACTCGGGGCCGAGCTGCGCCTGGCCCGCGGCGGCACCGGCAAGCTGCCCGTTGTGGTGCTGATGCACGGCTCAGGCGGCATCGGGCCGAACGTCCCCTACTGGTTGCGCGAGCTTAACGCGATGGGCATCTCGACACTCGTCATCGACGGCATGAGCGGACGCGGCCTCGTCGGGGTCGGCACCAACCAGGCGATCCTCGGCCGCCTCAATTTCATCGTCGACATCTACCGCAGCCTCGAGGTCCTCGCGAAGCACCCGCGCGTCGACCCCGAGCGGATCGCCCTCATCGGCTTCTCGCGCGGCGGCCAGGCCGCCCTCTATGCGAGCGTCGAGCGGTTCCACACGCTCTGGAACAAGTCAGGCATCGGCTTTGTCGCTTACGTGCCGTTCTATCCCGACTGCGCGACGACATACACCGGCGACACGAACGTGGTGGCGAGGCCGATCCGCATCTTCCATGGCACGCCTGACAACTACAATCCGATCCACACCTGCAAGGCGTTCGTCGGCCGCCTCAAGGCCGCCGGCCGCGACGTGACGCTCACCGAGTACCCGAACGCCCCGCACGGCTTCGACAATCCGGTCGGTCCCGTTCCGGCCGTACCGGCCAAGGACAACCAGTCGGTACGCGACTGCACGATCAAGGAGGCCGAGCCCGGCAACCTCGTCAACGCGGCGACCAAGGCCCGCTTCACGTTCCAGGACGCCTGCGTGAAACTCAATCCACTTGTCGGCGCCGACCATGAGGCGCGCGAGGCGGCCATGAAGGAAGTGACGGCGCTGCTGCGCGGCGTATTCAAGTTGCGTTGACGTATGCGCTCAGGGTCGGACCCCGAGCCAGGACCGGTCGAACGCACGGAGCGACATCATGGACATGGGGATCAAGGACCTGCGCGTGCTGGTCACGGCGGGTGCGGGCGGCATCGGGTTGAAGGTGGCGGAGGCGTTCCAGCGTGAAGGCGCGAATGTTCATGTCTGCGACGTGGACGAGAAGGCCCTCGCCGACTTGAAGAAGGCGCATCCCAAGATCACGTCATCCAGGACCGACGTCGCCGACCGCAAGCAGGTTGCGTCGCTCTTCAAGGCCGCGCTGAAAGCGCTCGGCGGGCTCGACTGCCTGATCAACAACGCCGGCATCGCCGGCCCGACCGGCCCCGTCCACGAGATCAACCCGGAGGACTGGGACCGCTGCCTCGCGGTGTGCATCACCGGGCAGTTCAACTGCGCGCGGCTCGCCGTCGAGCACCTGCGCAAGAGCAAGAACGCCTCGATCATCAACCTGTCGTCGGCGGCCGGCAAGTTCGGCTTCCCGAACCGCTCGCCCTATGCGGCCGCGAAATGGGGCGTCGTCGGCTTCACCAAGACGCTGGCGATGGAGCTCGGCCAATTCGGCATCCGCTGCAATGCGATCCTGCCCGGTTCGGTCGACGGCGACCGCATCCGCCGCGTGTTCGAGGCCAAGGCGCAGATCGCCGGCAAAAGTATGATGGAGGTGCAGAACTCCGCGCTCGCGCTCGCCTCGCTGAAGGAGTTGATCAAGCCCGAGCAGCTCGCCGACATGATGGTGCTGCTCGCAAGCCCGCGCGGGCGCACGATCTCCGGCCAGGCGATCAGCATCGACAGCGACCAGCAGGCGCTGGTGTAACGCGGAGCCGTCATGGAAGAGTACGACTACGTCATCATCGGCGCGGGCTCGGCCGGCAGCGTGCTCGCCAACCGCCTGAGCGCCGACGACGCCACCACCGTCGCCGTGCTCGAGGCCGGGCCGTCCGACTGGCACCCCTACATCCACATCCCGGCCGGCTTCATCAAGACCTTCCACGACCCGCGCGTGAACTGGCTCTACGACATGGAGCCGAGCCAGTGGACCGGCGGCCGGCGGATCCTCGCGCCCCGCGGCAAGACGCTCGGCGGCTCGAGCTCGATCAACGGCAACGTCTACAACCGCGGCCAGCGGATGGACTTCGACACTTGGGCGCAATACGGCAATCGCGGCTGGGGCTATGCCGACGTGCTCCCCTACTTCCGCCGCATGGAGCGGCGCATCGGCGATCTCGACACTCGATACCGCGGCCAGGACGGGAGCCTCGCGGTCACCGACAACGACTGGATACATCCGCTCTGCGAAGCCTTCATCGAAGGCGCCGTCAGTCTCGGCATCCCGCGCAATCTCGACTACAACGGCGAGACGCAGGAGGGCGTGTCCTACACCCAGCGCACCATCCACAACGGCCGGCGCATGAGCGCGGCGCGCGCGTTCCTGCACCCGGCGATGAAGCGGAAGAACCTGCATGTCGTCACGCACGCGCACGCGACCGGCCTCGTGCTCGAGGGCAGGCGTGCGGTCGGTGTCGACTACCGCAAGGGCGGTCGCGGCGGTTCGGCAGTGCAGGTGCGGGCGCGGCGCGAGGTCATTCTCGCGGGCGGCGCCTTCAACTCGCCGCAGCTCCTGCAGCTCTCCGGGATCGGGCCGCCGGCACTTCTGGCCGAGCACGGCATACCCCTCCGCCATGCGCTCGCCGGTGTTGGCGAGGGGCTCCGCGACCACTATGCGCCGCGCTTCGTCGCGCGAGTGAAGAACTCGGACACGATCAACGAGCGCGTGCGCGGGGTGAAGCTCATGCGCGAGGGCGCGCGCTGGCTGCTCAACCGGCCGAACATCCTCTCGCTGGTGCCGACGCTCGTCTACTGCTTCTGGCGCTCGGACCCGGCGGTCGAGTACTCCGATCTGCAGCTCACGTTCACGCCGGCGAGCTACCGCGAGGGCGTGCAGGGCGAGCTCGAGCGCGAGCCCGGCATGACCGTCGCCTCCTGGCAGCAACGGCCGGTGAGCCGGGGCTACGTGCGCATCAGGTCCGCCAACCCCTTCGCCGCCCCGGCCATCCAACCGAACTACCTTGCCGAGGAGAGCGACCGGCGTGTGCTGCTCGCCGGCATGAAGCTCGCGCGCCGCCTGCTCGCCAGCAAGCCCCTCGAGCCCTTCTACGATTATGAGGATTTCCCCGGCCCCAAGGTGCAGAGCGACGACGAGCTGCTCGGCGCGGCGAAGGAGCGCGGGACCACGACGTTTCATCCGAGCGGCACATGCCGCATGGGCCCCGCGACCGACCCGGCCGCCGTCGTCGACGATCAGTTGCGCCTGCACGGCCTCGAAGGCCTGCGGGTCATCGACGCCTCGATCATGCCGACGATGCTGTCGGCGAACCTCAACGCTGCGACCATGATGGTCGCCGAGAAGGCTTCCGACATGCTGCGCGGCAGGCCGGCCGAGCCGCCGGTGATATGATCGTCGTCGCGGCTCGCGGGATCGGTCCCCATGCTTTTCGACGGTTTCAAACTGGAGGATGTCGAGGTCGGCGAGGGCGCCTTGCGCGTCCGCCACGGCGGCGCCGGGCCGCCACTCCTGATGCTCCACGGCAATCCGCAGACGCACGCCATGTGGCACCACGTGGCGCCGGTGCTCGCCCGGCACTATCACGTGATCTGCCCTGACCTGCGCGGCTACGGCGGCTCGTTCAAGCCCCCCGCGAGCCCGGATCATGCCGCCTATGCCAAGCGCACCATGGCGCGCGACATGGCCGAGCTGATGGACCACCTCGGCCATGCCGAGTTCCAGGTCGCGAGCCACGACCGCGGCGCCCGCGTCGCCCATCGCCTCGCGCTCGACTGCCCCGCCCGCGTCACCCGCCTCGCCGTGCTCGACATCGTGCCGACGCTCGAGCATTTCGAGCGGACCGACATGTCGTTCGCGCTCGGCTACTACCACTGGTTCTGGCTTGCCCAGCCGCATCCCTTCCCCGAGACGCTGATCAATGCCGCGCCCGAGGCCTGGTTCAATGCCCACACCGCACGCGAGCCGAAGCCGCCGGGGTTCTTCCACCCCGAGGCGCTCGCCGACTACCTTGCCGCCGCCCGCGACCCGGCCATGGTCACCGGCATGTGCGAGGACTACCGCGCCGCCGCGACCATCGACCTCCACCACGACCGCACGAGCCGGCAGGAAGGGCGCAAGGTCGTCTGCCCCATGCTGGTGCTGTGGGGCGCCAAGGGCCGCATCGGGGATTGGTACGACGCCCTCGCCATCTGGCGGGCGTATTGCTCCTCGGCGGTGACCGGCGGACCGGTCGACAGCGGCCACTATCTCGCCGAGGAGGCGCCCGAGCAGGTTCTCGCGGAGTTCGGCCGCTTCTTCCGCGGTGCGTGACGCGGCCGCACTTGCCGCGCTCTGCCCGACCTGTCATCTGGGGCCGACCCGAAAAAACACTCCCGAGCCGGCATGCCGATCTACAGCCTCGTCCTCACATCGCCTCCGGCGGCACCGGCGCTCAGTGACTTCGCCGTCGAGCGGGCCTGGTCGTTGATCAGCGCACCGCAACGCCGGACCGACCAATGGCTTGCCCCGCGGGAGGCCTGGCTCGCCGAGTTCGCCACCAACGAGGACGGCGCGACAGCCGCCCTCAAGGCCGCGGTGCGACGCGCCCTCAACGGCCTCACCATCGACGTCAACGTGGTGGCGGGCGATGCCGCGGCACGGCGCAAGAAGCTGCTCGTCGCCGACATGGATTCGACCATCATCCAGCAGGAGTGCATCGACGAGATGGCCGACATGCTCGGCCTGCGCACGAGGATTGCGGCAATCACCGAGCGCGCGATGCGGGGCGAGCTCGATTTCGCGGCGGCGCTGCGCGAGCGTCTGGGGCTCCTCGCGGGTCTCACGGAGGCCGACCTCGCAAAGGTCTACAGCGAGCGCATCACGGCGATGCCCGGCGCGCGCGCACTGGTCGCCACGATGCGCAGGCATGGCGCGTTCACGGCGCTCGTGTCGGGCGGCTTCAACTTCTTCACGAGCCGCGTGCGTGCGGCGACCGGCTTCGACGTCGATCATTCCAACACTCTCGAGACCGCAAGCGGCCGGCTGACCGGTCGTATCATCGGGCCGATCCTCGGTCGGGAGGCGAAGCTCGCCTGCCTCGAGCGCTACGCGGCCGAGCGCGGCCTCACCTCCGCTGAGACGCTCGCGGTCGGCGACGGCGCGAACGACCTCGACATGATCCGCGCCGCGGGCCTCGGCGTCGCCTACCGGGCCAAGCCCGTTGTCGCGGCCGAGGCGGCGGCCGGCATCGTCCACGGCGATCTGACCGCGCTGCTCTACTTGCAGGGTTACCGCCGCGACGAGTTCGCCGAATAGAGCGCTCGCAGCCGCGCGATGAGCCGCTGCACGCCGGGCCGCATGCGCGCCCATGCCTGAGCCGCCTCGTGCCGAGCCGCGTTCTTCAGCATCCGCGCATAGCGCCAGGTCCAGGAGGCGCGGATGCGGGCGAAGATCGCCTCCTGCCACGGCACGATCCAATCGTGCGCCCGTCTGAACCAGCCGATGCGCAGCAGCGCGGGTCGGGTCAGCAGGAAGATGCGCGCGACGAGCGCCGTGCCAACCACCTTGGCGCCGACAAAGAGCGCGCCGGCCGCGACCGCCTTGCCCTGCGCGATCAGCCAGAGCGCCAGCAGCTTCAGCGGGAACAGCAGGCCTGAGGGCAGCGTGAACACCAGAAGCGCGCCGTAGGGCGGCAGAGCTGCGATCCACGCCTCGATCGCTGCGAGCGGCCTCGACCGCTGCGCCAGCCGTCCGACCCAGTCGGCGAGCGGGCGCCAGCCCCACTCCTCGAAGAGGACAATGAGCGCGAGGAGAACTTCGAACAGGCGCGAGAGGGCACGCCCGGCGAGCGCGAGCACCGGGCGGACGACGGGCCAAAGCACATCGAGGCCGACGCGGGCCAAGAGCCAGGCCCGGTGCGCAGTCTCCCGCAGTGCTTCGACCCGTTCCCGCATCGCCCGTCCAGGCTTATCGCGTAAGGATGTGGAGAGGCTGCCCGGCGAAATGAAGTGCCGTATCGATCATCGGTTAATGCGCCTCAGCGCACCGAGGGCAACTCGGACGGCCGGATTGCGCCTTCCTTCTCGGCCTGCTGCAGCGTCTTGGCGAGCTCCTCGCGGGCCTTCTCGGCCTCGCGCTGGCGGCTCCAGAGCGATGCATAGAGCCCGCCGCGGCCGATCAGCTCGGCGTGGGAGCCCTGCTCGACCAGCCGGCCCTTGTCGAGCACCAGGATCGTGTCGGCATGGACGATAGTGCTTAGCCGATGGGCGATCACGAGGGTGGTGCGGTTCTCCGCGACCCGGTCGAGCGCGTCCTGGATCTCCTTCTCGGTATGGCTGTCGAGGGCGCTCGTCGCCTCGTCGAAAATGAGGATCGGCGGCCCCTTGAGAATTGTCCGCGCGATCGCGACGCGCTGCTTCTCGCCGCCCGAGAGCTTGAGACCGCGCTCGCCGACCATCGTCTCGTAGCCTTCCGGCAGCAGCTTGATGAAGCCGTCGATCTGCGCCATCCGCGCGGCCTCGTGGATCTCGGCGTCCGTCGCATCGGGCCGGCCGTATCGCAGATTGTAGAGGATCGTGTCGTTGAACAGCACGGTATCCTGTGGCACGACGCCGATCGCGGCACGCAGCGAGCGCTGCGTGACATCGCGGATATCCTGCCCGTCGATCAGCACGCGGCCGCCGGCGACGTCGTAGAACCGCATCAGGATGCGCGAGATCGTCGACTTGCCGGCGCCGGACGGGCCGACGATCGCAACCATCTTGCCGGCCGGCACCGCGAAGGAGAGCTTGTCGAGGATCGGACGCTCCGCCTCGTAGTGGAACGCCACGTCCTCGAAGCGGATCGTGCCACCGGCGACCACGAGCGTCTTCGCATCCGCCCGGTCTGCGACCTCCGGATTGAGCTCGAGCACGTCCATCATGCGCTCGATGTCGGTGATGCCCTGCTTGATCTCGCGGTACACCATGCCCATGAAATTGAGCGGGATGAACAGCTGCAGCATGAGCAGATTGACCATCACGAAGTGGCCGACGCTCGCCTCGCCCTGCATCACGCTCCGCGCCGCCATGACCAGACAGATGGTCATCGCGATGGTGAAGATCACCGCCTGCCCGGTGTTGAGCACGGCGAGCGAGGTGTAGGTCTTGACGCTCGCGCGCTCGTAGTGCGCGAGCGAGCGGTCGTAGCGTCCGGCCTCGCGGGCCTCGGCACCGAAGTATTTGACCGTCTCGTAGTTGAGCAGGCTGTCGACGGCCTTGGTATTGGCGTCGGTATCGCTGTCGTTCATGGCGCGGCGGATCGCGACCCGCCATTCCGTCGCTTTGATCGTGAACCATAGGTAGAGCACGATCATCAGGCTGATCGTCGCCACATAGCGCCAGTCGAACTCGACCGCGCAGACGATGAGCACCAGCGCGAACTCGACAATGGTCGGCACCAGCGTCATCAGCGTCATGCGCGTGATGTTCTCGATGCCTGTTCGCCCGCGCTCGAGGACGCGGGTGAGGCCACCCGTCTTGCGCTCGAGATGGAAGCGCAGGGAAAGGCGGTGCATGTGCTCGAAAGTGGAGAGCGCTAGCTTGCGCACGGCGTGCATCGCGACCTTGGCGAACATCGCCTCGCGCGACTGCACGAGCAGCGTCATGACGATCCGCGACGCCCCGTAGAGCACGGTCGCAAGCAGCGGCGCTGCGATCAGCCAGGCGACCGTCTCGGTGGTCAGCACCCTGCCGCCGTTGGCCGCCACGAGCGCGTCGGTCGCCCACTTGAACGTGAACGGCATCAGCACGGTCACAACCTTGGCGACCAGCATCAGCGCCAGCGACGCGATGACCGTCCGCTGCAGGTCGGGCCGGTCCGCCGGCCACACGAAGGGCAGCAGGCCACGCAGCGCGCGCTGCCGGCTCAACGCGCCGGGGTCGCGCGCACGCGGTGGGCCTGCCGCCAGCGGAGGGACTTGGCGTTGCATGAGGAGGCTCTTAGCCGGTCGCCCGCACGCCGTCACGTGCCGGCGCGAAGCAATACGGGCGCCATGTCGGCCATGGCGCCCGGATGCGACAAAGAGCTTGGCGTCCGACTCAGGCGGGCAGCCAGAGCCTCTGGCAAGGCTTGATCAGGTTCGCGTCGGGTACGCGCTTCAGATTGGCCTTGTGAATCCGCGTATAGCGATGACCGGCGCCATAGTGGCGCTTGGCGATGCCCCACAACGTATCGCCCGGTTTGACGATGTAGATGCCCGGCGCGCTGATCCCCCGCCCCGCCCGCTCGCGGCAGACGGCATCCATCCGCACCGCCCGGCGCGGCGACTTGCCGCTGCTCGGACGCGCGAGGCCGCCCGAAGCGGTCGCTGCCTCGGCCGGCTTGGCCGCTGCAGCGGCTGCCGCCTCGGCGCGCTGACGGGCATCGCTCGCCTGCTTGGCGGCGTCGGCGAGCTGGGTCTCGGACGCCTTTCTGGCGGCCGCCGTTGCCGCCCCCATGGCGGCCTTGGCGGCGGTCTCGGCGACCTTGCTGGCCGCTTCGGCCCGCTTGGCCTGCTCGGTTGCCGTCGACTCGGCGGCCTTGCGCTGGTCGGCCGCCTTCCTGGCGAGGTCGGCGGCGCGCTGGCTGTCGGCGAGCTTCTTGGCTTCCTCGGTCGCCCTGGCATCCGCGGCCTTTTTGGCGTCGGCCTGCTGCGCGGCGGCCGCGACCTGAGCCTGGCGCCGCGTCTCCTCGAGCGCCTTCATGTCGGCGAGGCGGGTCACTTCGGCGGCTTTCGCCACATCAGCGGCCTTTGCGGCCTCGGCCACCGCCTTGTCGGCCGCGGCCTTGGCGCGGGCAGCCTCGTCGGCGACGCGCTTCTGAGTCTCGGCCTGCTTGCGGGCAGCCTCGTCGGCAGCCTGCTTGTCTGCGGCAGCCTTCTTGTCGGCGGCAGCCTTATCCGCCGCGGCCTTGGCAGCGGCCTCCTCCGCAGCCTTCTTGTCGGCAGCAGCCTTTGCTTCGGCCACGCGTTTTGCCGCGTCTTCGGCAGCTTTCTTATCCGCCGCGGCCTTGGCAGCGGCCTCCTCCGCAGCCTTCTTGTCGGCAGCAGCCTTTGCTTCGGCCACGCGTTTTGCCGCGTCTTCGGCAGTTTTCTTATCCGCCGCGGCCTTGGCAGCGGCCTCCTCCGCAGCCTTCTTGTCGGCAGCAGCCTTTGCATCGGCCACGCGCTTTGCCGCGTCTTCGGCAGCTTTCTTATCCGCCGCGGCCTTGGC
>Ga0114938_1000901_pt1 | contig 21464 bp, 18 predicted proteins | sample AshMeaBigSpring_FD_88675 | JGI IMG/M metagenome (GOLD analysis project Ga0114938, IMG submission 88675) | Groundwater microbial communities from Big Spring, Nevada to study Microbial Dark Matter (Phase II) - Ash Meadows Big Spring | ecosystem: Environmental > Aquatic > Deep subsurface >...
ATATCGAACGTCTCAGGCGTAAGGTCGATAAGGCGGCGGCCGGCAGGAGTTTTCGTGACCGAGATTTTTTTGTCGCCTCGCTCAAGCGCACGATCGACTTTGGCGCGGCCATTGATGAGGTTCTGGCGCGAGAGGGCGATGTACTCCTGTGGTCGCATGCCGCTGTCGGCAGCAAGGTAGAGCATAGGGCGGTAGCGTTCCCAGGCCTTCGCGATTTTGGCGTTTTTGGAGTTCGCCAGCCGGTCGGCGGCGGCGAGCAGTGCAGCCACGTCTGCGGGAGTGGGAATCTCAACGGGCTCGTCGTAGCGGGAATCCGTTCTGACGCTGATCCCGGCGGCGACATTGCTGCCAATATGGCCGCGCATTGCCATTTCTCGGATTACGGAGTGAAAGGATGACAAGATCTTTTTTGCAAGGTCGCGGCTGTAATTCTCCATGAGCCATGAGCGGAACTCGATAACATCAGGCGGCTGCAGCTCACCAAGTGGTCTGGTCCACGCATAAGTGCGCATGATATCGGCGCGGTATTCGTAGTCTCTGAGCGTGTGGGTTGTCACAGGATCGCGGCCGTCGCGCCCCTCTTTCTCGCAGATATCGAGCCATCTGCTGATCGCTGCGCTCACGGTTTTGATGGACGTGTCGGAAGGCGCAGACGTTCTGTTGGCCAGCATGCGGTCGCGGTATTCGCGAGCTTCCTTCAACGTGGGAAGCGTCGCATAGGCATAGCCGGACTCTGATCCCTTGATGGGATATCTTACCTGATAGCTAGTCGCTCCATTCTTGCCTTGTCGCTTTCTGATGTCCGCCACTGTTCCTTCTGCTGCGCCCGGGTGCCGGACGGTCCTTTCTCTAGTCCTTGGTGTTTCGTTCGGCCTCAATTTGCCGGTCACGATATGCGCGCACGAGCGAGCCCTTTTCAATCTTCAGGCGTCCGTCGATAGGATCGATGAAGAAGGGAAGCCGGCGGCGTCCGTGGATATCCGCGGTCGCTGCGCGCCTGATCTGGCGCTCCGAAAGGTCTACGCCCATCTCGGCAAGCACGGCGCGCGCCTGCGCAAGATCAATGTAACAAGGTAGATTCATGCCAATCAATCAAAAAATATCAGTACACAGTATAATTTCATGATAGCAGGCAAGACGTTAGCAATTCGTTAACCACTCGGCGGAAACCCGCTGTGGCTGCGGCTTTGCGGGAATGACCAGCTCGTGGCCAGGACTTTTCGGCCCTCCTGCCCGATCTAAAGGGGGCCGGGCGCTGGTGCCCGGCCTTGAGCGCGGCAGGGTCGGCGGCACATGGCCGGTCAATCACCAAAACACGATGGGACGGCGCAAGGCCGCCCTGCCGCGCCGCGTGCGGAGCGCGGCGTCAAGCCGGACCCCGTGCTGGCGGCGCTCGCGCGCTATCTTGCCAGGATAGCCGCTGAGCGGGATCATGCGGCAAGCAAAGGGGAAGATGCAGCCTCTGGGGCCAAGCCATGACGAGAGCCGCGATCTACGCCCGATATTCGACCGACCAGCAGCGTGACGCCTCCATCGAGGATCAGGTCCGGCTTTGCCGCGAACGCGCGGCGCGCGAAGGCTGGGAGGTTATGGAAGTCTATGCTGATGCTGCGCTTTCGGGCGCGAGCCTGATGCGGCCCGGCATCCAGCAGCTCATGAAGGATGCCCTTGCCGGCCGGTTCGATGTCATTCTTGCCGAGGCGCTCGACCGGCTTTCACGCGACCAGGAGGACATCGCGGGGGTCTACAAGCGCCTGCGCTTTGCCGGAGTGTCGCTCACCACGCTTTCGGAAGGCGAGATCGGGGATCTTCACATCGGCCTCAAGGGCACGATGAACGCGCTGTTCCTGAAGGATCTTGCCGACAAGACGCGGCGCGGTCTGCGCGGCCGTGTCGAGGCCGGCAAGTCGGGAGGCGGCAACAGCTACGGCTATGACGTGGTCAAGCGCTTTGCCGGCGACGGCACGCCGCAGCGTGGCGACCGGGCCATCAACGAGGCGCAGGCCGCCACCGTCAGGCGCATCTTCACCGATTATGCGGGCGGCAAGTCGTCGAAAGCCATTGCGAAGCAGCTTAACCGGGAAGGCGTGCGAGGTCCCTCCGGCAAGGGCTGGGGGCCATCGACCATTCACGGCAACCGCGAGCGCGGCACGGGCATCCTCAACAACGAGCTTTACATCGGCAGGCTGGTCTGGAACCGGCTGCGTTATCTCAAGGACCCGGAGACGGGACGTCGCGTATCGCGCCAGAACCCCGACTCCGCCCTGATCGTCAACGACGTGCCGGCCCTTCGGATCGTCGAGCAGGCGCTCTGGGACAAGGTCAAGGCGCGCCAGCAGGGTCTCAAGGTCAAGCAGGCGAAGGACAAGGCGGGTTTCTGGGACCGGCGCCGCCCTCGCTATATCTTCTCGGGCCTCATGAAGTGCGGGGAGTGCGGCGGCGGCTTCGTCAAGATCTCAGAGCATTATTTCGGCTGCGCTGCCGCGCGGAACAAAGGAACCTGCACCAACCTCACGGCCATCAAGCGCGATGCGCTGGAAGAAACCGTCCTCGGCGGGCTCCAGCATCACCTTATGGACCCTGCCCTCATCGACGTCTTCTGCACCGAGTACACGCGCCACCTCAACCGGCTGCGCTCGGACGCGGTCGCCTCGCTCGAAGGCGCCAAAGCCGAGCTTGGCAAGATCGACCGCGAGATGGAGCGGCTTGTTGACGCTATCGTCGGCGGCGTGCCCGCCGCGAAGGTCAAGGACCGCATGATCGAGCTCGATGCGCGGAAATCACAGCTTGAAGGGTTGATCGCGAGCGCGCCGGAGGCGCCTGCGGTCCTCGTTCATCCCCGCATGGCTGATCGGTACCGGCAGGAAGTGGGAAGGCTGCGGGAAGCGCTGAACGAACCCTCGCGCCGCGAAGAAGCGGCGGAAATCATTCGCGGTCTCATCGACACGATCGTACTGCAGCCGCAAGGCGACGGGCAAAAGAGGTGGCTTTCCATCGACCTGACCGGACACCTTGCGGGAATTCTGCTCCTCGCCGGCGCGAAGAAGCGAGAGGCCGGCGTGCCGGCCGCTGGCCAGCAAACAAAGTTGGTTGCGGGGACTGGCCCCACACTTTGCTTACCGGACGGCCAGCAAATGAAGTTGGTTGCGGGAGGGCGCCTTGGACTTCGTCTACCCGGAACGGACGAAATCGACCGGCAAATAAAGTTGGTTGCGGGGGCATGCATCACTCGGTGGCGAATCCCGATCGCACCAGCACGTGACAAGGTGCCATTCAACCTTCTCATCGGCAAGCCGAACGAGCCGCCCATTCTGCAGAACTCCGCACGGTCCTGATGCCGATGGCGCACGGCAAACAAGGTCGCTCGAATGTGACCCTGCTGTTTCACGGCACCAGCCTCGCGAAGGCGGCAATGCCGAGCATCGACGATGCGCTCGCAACACCCCCGGTGGCTGCTTCGTCGCGAAGTGCGGTCAGGTTCGGCATCGCCAGCGTCGTCAAGACTATGCAGACCGCGATCGAGGCCAAAGCGACGGTTCGCCAACTCGCGGCTTGCTGTCGGGCCGCCCCGACTTCCGACAGCCAAGCGATGTGCGCTTGTCGGTATGGACAGACGATGGCCCGAGCGCGGTACGGCCGCAGGACGTATCCGCTGCTCTGTTTGACCCGTGGCGCGAGCGCGGTTGATCTCGATAGCGCGAACCATCCGAACGCCGCTCCCTGCACGGCGAGGTTGAGGGCAAACGCCGCCTGATAGGCCTCTACCGGATGCCGGCCCTGTTGGCTCGGCCATTGGTCGATGACGACGCCGGTCAGCCACTGGACGCCGAAGGCGACGCTCAGGTGCAATAGGTTGAGTGCGGCGTTGGCACGCCCCGACGCAGCTATCGGAAAATATCCCGGCAGGATGGCGTAGCTGAGAACGGTCGCAGCACCAGCCATGCCGATCAGAGCCCAGGACACAGACGACGGAATTGGCCAGTGCAGGATCACCGCAAGCTGCGCCAGCATGAACACGCATGCCGTCGCACCAAACAGCGTCTCGGTCGGAAGTCCGCGCCGTCGAAGACGATCGGCCAGCGTGCCCAGTGCGATTGCGCTGACGCTCAGCGCGAGCCCCATGATCAGGAGATGCCGAACCACGGTCGCGCGGTCGAATCCCTCGATGTCGGTCAGCCAGGGCGCCGCCCACAAGCCCTGAATGGACCATGCCGCTCCGATGCAGGTCGCCGACATCGGCGCGAGCGTCCAGAAGCGCGCATCCCGATAGATGCTGCGCAGCGAGACCGAATGCAATGCGGGGTTGGATGGAGTCTCGCTGTCGCGCTCGGGGACGACGATGAACATGACCGCTGCAGCCCAGACGGTCAGCGCTGCCAGAAGTAGAAAGAGGCCGCGCCAGCCCAGGGCGTCGACCAGGATTTGGGCCGGTGCTGTCGCGGTGACGGCGCCGAGCGCGCCAATGGTGACGAGCAGCCCGTTGGCGAACCCGACCCGCTCCGGCGGCAACCACAGCACGACCGCCTTGAGCCCCGCCATCAGGGCAGTGGCGACGCCGATGCCGATCAGCGCGCGGGCGAGCAGTAGGCCGGTCAGGCTGTCCGAAAACGCAAACACGCAGGCACCGGCGGCTGTCACGCAGAGACACGCGCTTTGGACCCGGCGCGGGCCGTAGCGGTCGAGAAGGGCACCGAGCGGCAACTGCACCACCGCCATCACCAGAAAGTAGATCGAGGTCAGGAGCCCGAGATCGGCCGGGCTCAAATTGAACTCGTCGACGAGCGTGTCGGCAATGAGCGCGTTGATGGTACGGAATACGTAGGACAGATAGTAGCCGGCCGCGAATGGCAGCAGCACGCTGGCAATGCGGCGCTCGAAAGTCATACGGGTCTCCGCAAATTCAGCAAATCGATCCCGGTCACGGCGTTCGACGACGCAAAGGGGGTTGGCAGGTGTGTCGATGAGCGATCAGCGGTTCAGCCGGTTGGTGCGGGCTCATCGCGTTTCTGCCGGCTCCAGATCAGGCGCACGACCCCGTCCTCGGTCGCCTCAAGCAGGACGCCCCAGATCGGCTGCGGCCAGGCCGGGTCATCGAGGCGCACACGCAGATAGGTCTGCTCGCTGCCCTGCTTGGTCTTGCGCCAGGCGGCGCCGATCTCGGTATTCCCCAGTGAGATCCGAAAATCCGGCGCGCCGTCGGTGTCCTTGCGGTCGTTGGCGACGATCCTGACGCGGCCGTTCAACATCAGCGTGCGGATGCTGCCGGCATAGCCGTCCTTGACGGCCGAGAAGGTTCCGATGACGGGCATGATGGGGTCCTTTGGGGTGGGTCACTTGGCGATTGAGGTGCCGTACGGGCGGAGCACAATGTCCTTGTGGACGATGATGCGCAGCGGCCAGCCGGGGCGCACGGTGAGGGTCGGCTGCACGTTGAGGTTCTTCTCGACCAGCCGCTGACCGGCGCGATTTGTGGTCTGGCCGGTCGATTCACGCAGCGCCTTCAGGATGTCGCTGTCGGTATTCGCGAACGCCAGGCTGTTGGCGATGCCGAGCACGGTCGCGAGCGCGATGCCCTTCAGCAGTTTCCAGGTGTGAAGATCGACCTCATCTGACAGCCCCGCGTAGCCGCCGGTGTCGGTGGCGGGCAAGTTGTCGATCACGACCGACGAGCCGTCGGGCAGGATGATGCGCTGCCAGACGACGAGCGCGCGCTCCTGGCCGAAGGCGACGACGTTGTCGTACTTGCCGACGAGGCGCGAACCCTGCGGGATCAGCAGATAGCGGCCCGAGACGCTGTCGAAGACGTTCTCGGTCACCTGGGCGATGACGAAACCGGGCAAGTCGGAACTGAGGCCCGACACGAGGCTGGCCGAGATGATCGTGCCGGCCGTCAGCTGGTAAGGCGACGCCGGTGTCTGAAGCGCATGCGGATTGTAGATTTCCTTCTCGGGTCCTGTCTTGAGGAACGCCAGCTTGCGGGTTTGATCCGAGGTGTCGGTGGCCTGTGGATCGATATCGCCGCCAGCGAGACTCCGCGCCCGCTCCGTCGCGCGGAGTGCGATCAGCGTCGCGCGATCACCGTCGCTGGCTGCCGCACGGATTGGCGCGGCCAACTCGGAACGGGTCTCCAGGTCCGATGTGGTGCGAGGCGCGGCCTTGAGTTGCAGCCGGAAGAACAGCGGCGCCTCACGCGCCTGCCCGGCCATGCGCGCGAGGCGGGCTTTCTCGACGCGCTCGGCTTCGGTGACGGGATCGACGCTGGGAGTCTGGAGTTGCTTCACGCCGGCAGCCAGTGGCGGCTTGGCCGCCGTGGGTCGGCGCCCGCCGACGCCATCGTAGGTCGCCGGCAGCCCCGCGAGGCGATCGGTGATCGGCTTGCGATCGACGTTGTAGATCTCTTGCGGGCCTGTCGTCCGAAACGATGGCGGCTTGAGCGCGACCAACACCAGGCCGGCAATAACGACCAGTACGACGGCCGCGCCGCCGATCAGCACCTTGCGATTGATGCGGGTCACGGGCTGTGGGCGCGCCCGCAATTCCAAGCTCTCTGGCGACACTTTGGCCTTGGTGTCCGGAGAACCGGACCGTGGCGCTTCCGCACTCTTGTCGTCGATCATGGCGCCGTTTCCTTCCAGACGGCGTCGGTGCGGACGATACGGACGACGCGTTGCGGCGCCGTGCCAAGTCTCAACTCGGCGGCAGCGAACAGCCGGTCGACGATGTAGGTGGTGCCGCGTACGCGATAGTTGACCAGCGCCGGCTTGCCGTCGGGGCCGATGACGAACAGGGGCGGCGCCTCGCTCTGCGCCAGACCCGACGGGAACTGGATGTAGACCTTGGCGCCGTCATCGAAGACCTGGCGCGGCTTCCAGGGCGCGTCGCCTTCCAGCCGATAGCGGAACCGCAACTGCTCGAGGTTGACCCCGGTGTCGGCGATCGTCCCGATGGCAGTCTCGGCGCGCGCCTGCTGGCCTTTGAGCGCCAGGAGCTGCGAAGCGGGATAGGTCCACGACACCGACGCCATGTAGGTCTTGTCGGCGGAGCGCAGCTCGAGGTGATAGGTGCGCCGGTCGGTGGTGATGACGAGGTTGGTTTCGAGGTCGGCACCGACAGGCTTTATCAGAATGTGGACCTGGGCCGTGGCGCCCTCGCCGCTGATGGTATCGCCCACCACCCAACGAACGGTATCGCCGGCGGAGACCGCGACGAGCTTCTCGCCGGCCTCCAGTGCGATGTCCGTCACCTGGCTGACGGCGGCATAGACCTGATACAGCGCACCGACGGTGTAGGGATAAACTTGGATCGCATTGATGTAGCCGTCCTTGACCGGCTCGATGCGGGCCGCGGCGTTGGCGGTCGCGATGCGATCCTTCGGCGGCGCCTCGTCCTTCGGCTTGTCCTTCCTGTTCGGGACGGGTTTCAGTTGACCGGGCAACGGCAATGGCTTGGGAACCTCGACATACCGGACCGGTTTGGCCGGCTCGGGCTCGCGGATCGCCGCGCTGAACGCACTGCCATCGAGCAGAGGGATCTCGGGCACCTTGATGTTGGTCGCGCACGCCGCGAGCAGCAGCGAGAGACTTGGTGCCGACACGATGAGGACGTGACTGGTCATTTGCCGTCTCCGGGATTGAGGTCTTGCGACCAGTTGAAGGCGTGAACGTAGATACCGAGTGGGTTCTTGCGCACGAGATCGACGGTGCGCGGCGGGGTGACGACGATCGAGAAGATGCCGGTGAGCCGGTTGGTCGCCTTCGGCGCGCCGCCGTCGAAGCTCTTCTCCAGCCAGCGGATCTGGAATGACGAGTCCGACGCCCGCACGACGCTGGTCACCTCGATCGCGACCGTCTCGCGACCAACCTTGGCGAACGGATCGTTCTCGCGTGCGTATTCATTGAGCGTGACCGCCGCGCGGTCGGTGACGAAGTCGTAGGCCTTGAGCCAGTTCTGGCGGACGACGACGGCATCGATCGACAACGAGCGCACGTTCTCGACGAAGCGCGCGAGATGAAACGCGATCTGGGCGTCGCTTGGCTTGTACGCCTCGGTCGCCGCGCCTACCGCGCGCGCGCCGCCTTGGCGATCGATCTCGACGATGTAGGGAATGGCCGAGCCGGAACGGCCGAGCCACAACAGGATCGCGGCCATGATCAGCGACAATGCGAGGCTGCCCAACGCCATCAGCCGCCAGTTGTGCGCCTGCACGCGCGCCGAGCCGATCCGTTCGTCCCAGGTCTGCGCCGCCTTCTGATAGGGCGTCACCGGTTGCGGGGTCTCGCCGTAGCGTAGGGTCGATCGTTTGAACGTCATGAATGATCCTCAGCTCTTGTCCTTGAGTTCGGGGCCGCTGGTGCTGGCGGGCCGATCGCCTTCGCGCAATGCCTGCGACGCCACCATGCCGGCCTGAGTCAGGCGTTGGCGACGCGCGAGGTTCTGCGCCCAGGCCGGTGCCGGTGGCGCGGTCGCGCCCATACCGGCCATCGCCTCGGCGCCTCGCCCACCTGTCTCGTCCGCAGGTGGCGATGTCGCGCGATTGCCGGCGGCGGCGCCCTCGCGATAGGCATCGCGGACGGGGCCGGTGGCCGAACCGATCATGCGCGAGACCGGTGCGCCGATGGTCGCGCGTGCCACGCCCGACGCGCCTCCGCTTCCGTACGCGGCGCCGACTGTGCCGGACAATGAAGCGGCGGATTTGATCGCGCCGCCCGCCGCGCGACCGGCCAACCGCGCCCCGCCGGTCGCCAGCATGCCGCCGGCGATCGCGGTGCCACCGAGCCCGGCGGTCGTCGCCACCGCAGCGCCGGCCCCGAGCTGCGGCGCGCCCGAAACGAGACCTGCCGCTATGGCCGGCACAAAGATCGCCAATCCGAACACGGCAATCGCCGCCAGAATGGTCGAGGCTGCCTGCGTCAGCGTGATTTCGCCCGACGGCCGGATCAACGTACCAAACAGCGACGAGCCGATGCCGACCACGATCGCCAGCACCATCAATTTTATGCCCGCCGTGATCACATGACCCAGTACCCGCTCGGCCAGAAACGCGGTCTGACCGAACAGCGCGAACGGCACCAGCACGAACCCCGCCAGCGTCGTCAGCTTGAATTCGATGATGGTGACGAACAGCTGCACCGCGAGCACGAAGAACGCCAGCAGCACGATCAGCCACGCCAGCATCAGCACCACGATGGTCACGAAATTGGTGAAAAAGCTGGTGATGCCGATCAGCTCGCCGGCCTTCTCCAATAAGGGCCGCGATGCCGTGAACCCGGTCGCCGCGACGAATCCCGGCCGCATCAGATCGGCCGCCGTCAGCGCCACACCGGTCGCCTTCAATCCCAAGCCCGCGAACGAGTTGAACACCACATCCGCCAGGCTCTTGAAGTTGTTCAGCAGCAGCGCAAAAAAACCGACGTACAGCACCTTCTTGATCAGTTGGGCGGGAACGTTGTCCTCGCCGTGCATCGCCCAGAACAACCCGGCGAGCGTGATGTCGATCGCCACCAGCGCACTGGTCAGAAACGCCACATCGCCCGCCAGCAGGCCGAAGCCTGAATCGATGTAACGGCTGAACGTCTCGGTAAACCGGTCGATGATGGCCAGATCGTCCATGGGCATAGCTCCGCTCGTCGAGCGCTGAGGGCCGCGCCGTTGAGAATGGGATCGCGGTGGTTAAGTCAGCGGATGGTCAGCGCCATCGTCGGAGGGCGTAACGGAGGCGAACGTACAGTCGCTTCGCGAACGGGCCGCGGGCCCGTACCCGCTCGGGGGACGTGTCCCCCGAACCCCCTCCTTTTTGTGACGTCAAAAGACGGGTAGTTCGGCCCGTGCGCGCAGGCGCACAAACGAAACAATTGTCCTCCCGATTGGGGCGTGGGGCGAAAGCCCCGCTCGCGAAGCAACCTGGTTCGTGACGGTTCGTGCTCATGTCATTGACTCCGTGTGTAGGCGTTACCGTTGCCGACGAAGGTCTTGAAGCGCTGGCGGGCTTCGTCCTCGATGGCGAGATCGCGGGCGCGGCCGAGGGTTTCGCTGCGCGCTTGCGCGGCGAGCAGGCTTTCCAGCTGCAGGGATTGCTTGACGCCGAGGGCGGTGAGCTCGTTGCCGGCCTGGGTGACATCGAGGGCGCCGGCGGCGGTGCGTGATCGCGCCATGGCGTCGTCGAGCAGGCGTGTATCGGCGCCGAGCTGATCGGCGATCTGGCCTTGCAGCAGGGCCGATCGTTTGAGGCTGGCGTATTCCTCGTCCCAACGGGTCTTGGCGTTGCGCAGCAGGTCGTCGATCGAGAGGGTGGATGAGACCTCTTTCGGGAACAGCTGCGCGTAGCCGGATTCGGTGTCGCGGAGTTTGAGGGCGAGGCCCTCGCCGTCGCGGAGCCGGGATTGGATGTCGGCGAGCGACCGTTGCAGGTCCGGCGAGATCGTCGTTCCCAGCCGTTGCAGGTTCTGATCCATGCGAAGCAGGGTCTGCGCCTGGTTCTGCAACTGGCGCACCTGGTTGTTGATCTGCTCCAGGGCGCGGACGGCGGAGAGCACGTTCTCCTGGTAGTTGAATGGATCGAACACCGTCAGCGCGGCGGCGGGACGCGGCACCGCGAGGCTGGCCAGCATGACGATGGCGAGAGCCGTCGGCACGCCGCGCGCTGCCTTGCGGCGCGCGGCTCGATTGGCCTTCGGGCTGATGCGATAGGGCGAAAAGCGTTCCGGCAAGAGGTCCTCGATACCGAGGCTTTGCTGGGCAGATGCGACGACAGCCGCGGCAGACGGCGTTCGGTTCAATTGCGGCGAGACCGGCTTCGGTTCTTGTCGAGGCAAAGGCGGCGGTGCTATCGGCGGCAGTGTTGCCCCCGGGAATGACGCAAGAAGATCGGCCGCCCACGGCAGGCCTTTCGCGCGAAAGAACGCGTCGGCGAAGCCAGTGAGCGACGATTTTGCGGCGATGCGATCGATGAGGCGCTGGTCATCGGGTGATGAAGTTCCGCACAAGGCGAGCGCGACGGGTCCCAACCCCAATTCGAACAGCCGGTTGCCGCGTGCGGTCTGGGCGTAGTAGTCGCGTTTCGGCGCGGCGAGGCTGAGGATCTCGACCTGGCGATCGTTCAAGCCGAACCGCGCATAAACGGCGCGGGCCTGTGGTTCCAGGGCCCGGTCGTTGGGCAGGAAGATGCGGGTCGGGCAGCTTTCGATCAGTGCCGGCGCGATCGACGAGCGCTCGATGTCGGCGAGCGACTGGGTGGCAAAGACGACGGCGACGTTTTTCTTCCGCAGCGTCTTCAGCCATTCTCGAATGCGGACGGCGAACAGTGGATCGTCGAGAAACGTCCAGGCCTCGTCGAGGATCAACAAAGTCGGCCGGCCGTTGAACCGGGCTTCGAGGCGGTGGAACAGATACGTCAGCACCGGTGGCACCAGCGCCTTGTGCTGCATCAGCGGCTCCATCTCGAAATGCACGACATCGGTGAGCGACATCGATTCTGACGCGCCATCGAGCAGGCGGCCGTAGGCGCCTTCGAGTGTGTACGGCGATAACGCCGCGATGATCGCGCTCGACTGCACCAGCACGGCAAGACCGGTCAACGTGCGCTCAGGCCTAGGCGCCGATGCCAGGCTTTGCAATCCGGTCCACACCGCGTCCTTGATGTCGGGCGTGATCTTCATGCCCTCATTGGCCAGCAGTGCCGTGACCCATTCGAGCGCGAACGCCATTTCACCCGGCTCATCGATGCGGGCGAGTGGCTGCAGCGCGAGCGTCCCTTCGAGCCCCAGCTCGATCGACGTGCCATTCATCGCCAACACCGCCGCCCGCGCCGAGCGGCCCCGATCGAAGATCGCGACCTGGGCGCCGATGAAGCGGCGGAACTGCAGGGCCAGCAGCGACAGCAGCACCGATTTGCCGGCGCCGGTCGGGCCGACCACCAGCGTATGCCCGACATCGCCGACGTGCAGATCGAGCCGGAACGGCGTCGACCCGCGCGTCTCGGTCAGCATCAACGGCGGCGCGTTGAGATGCCGGTTTGTTTCCGGCCCAGCCCACACCGCCGAGACCGGCATCAGGTGCGCAAGATTCAGGCTATGCACGATCGGCTGGCGCACATTGGCATAAGGGTTACCCGGCAGGCTGCCGAGCCAGGCCTCGACGGCATTCAGCGTCTCGCGGATGGTGACGAACCCGCGCCTATTGACGATGCGTTCGACGGCCAGCAGCTTCTCGTTGGCGCGCTTGGGGTCGGGGTCTGCTACCACAATCGTTGTGGTGAGGTAGCCGAACGCGACATCATCGGACCCGAGTTCCTGCAGGGCCTCGTCGGCATCGAGCGCCTTGTTCTCGGCGTCCGGATCGACCAGCGCCGTCTCGCGGTTGAACAGCGCTTCGCGCAGCACCGCGCCGACCGACTTGCGTTTCGAAAACCACTGCCGGCGCAGCTTGGTCAGATGCTTGTTGGCCTCGGTCTTGTCGAGCGCGATCCAGCGTGTGGTCCAGCGGTAGGAGAAGCCGAGATCATTGAGCGTATCCAGCAGCCCCGGCGTCGTAGCGTTCGGGAACCCGAGCACGGTCAGCAATCTCAGGTGCGCATCCCCGAGCTTCGGTTCGACGCCCCCCAGCAGCGGCGTATCGCAGAGCACGGCATCGAGGTGCGTCGGGACCGTTGGCACGGCAACCGGATGCCGCTTGCCGGAAATCGTCCCGTGCAGATAGGTCAGCGTCGCGGCGTCTGACAGCGCTTCGGCCTCGGGCAGGATCGCCGACAACATCTCCAGCGCGCGGTCCGTCTCCGTCTCGAACCATTGCAGCTGCGCGAACGCGTCGGCCTCGATATCCCCGCCCTCGGTGCGCTCGTACAAAAATCGCTCGACCCGGCCTTCTCGCTCTGGCGGCGGCAGGTACAAGAGTGTCAGATAGTACCGGCTTTCATGATGCGCGCCGACGGCGCTGAAGGCATGAAAGCGCTCCTGATCGACCAGCCACGACACCGCATCGCCAAACCGCGCTCCGGGATAGGCGATTGCTGGAATACGCTCCGCCTCGAAGAACAGTGCCCAGCCCTCGCCGAAACGCTTCAAGACGTTGTTGAGCCGTGCCGAAACCGAGACCAGCTCCGCCTCCGTGGCGCTGTCGAGATCGGGACCGCGATAACGCAATGTCCGCTGAAACGAGCCGTCCTTGTTCAACACGACGCCCGGCGCCACCAGACACGCCCACGGCAGATAGTCGCAAAGACCGGTATTGCTGGTTCTGTATTCGGCGAGATTCAGCATGTGAGCGCTCCTTTGTGACGGGCATGACGCGACAGAACGATCAGAAACGCCGGGTCCTTGCGCGTGACCCAGACGGCAATGACGTGACCGGCAAGCCAGATCAGCAGTCCTGCGATCCAAAGCCTCAACCCCAACCCGATCGCCGTCGACAGCGTGCCGTTGAGAATCGCGAAGCTGCGCGGCGCCCCGGCAATCAGGATCGCCTCGGTCAGTGACCGGTGCAGCGGCACCTCGAACCCCGGCGTCGATGTTGGTTGTCCAATCATGATGCGACTTCCCTCAATAGATCAGCGCGCCGCCGGCGAACGAGAAGAACGACAGAAAGAACGAAGTCGCAGCGAACGCGATCGACAACCCGAACACGATCTGGATCAACCGCCTGAGACCGCCGCCCATGTCGCCGAACGCCAGGCTCAACCCGGTCATGATGATGATCACCACCGCCGAGACCTTGGCCACCGGCCCCTCGATCGATTCCAGAATCCGCTGCAGCGGCGCTTCCCAAGGCATGCCCGATCCGGCGGCACGTGCCGGCGTGCAGAGGACGACTAACGCGGCGGCGGCGAGGATGATGATGAGAGGTCGCTGCGCGAGCGGGCCACGGGCCCGCACCCGTTCGGGGGACGTATCCCCCGAACCCCTTCTTTCTTGAATGTTAAAAAGGCGGGCGGTCCGGCGGGTGTCCCGCCGGCGGGGCGCGGGGCTGGCCCCGCTCGCGTAGCGATCTTGCTCCCTCATGACGACACCGTCCGAAGGGCGGGTTTGTCGAGCGGCTTCAGGGTGTAGCCGCCGTCGTCGTCGATACCGGTGAGTTCGAGGATGGCGGTGACGCGGCGTTTGTCGCCGCGGCCGTCGATGAAGACCAGGACCTCGATGGCCTGAGCGATGAGATCGCGCGGCACGGTGACGACGGCTTCCTGCACCAGCTGTTCGAGGCGATAGAGTGCGGACAGCGGGCTGTTGGCGTGGACGGTGGTGATACCGCCGGGGTGGCCGGTATTCCAGGCTTTCAGCATGTCGAGGGCTTCGGCGCCACGCACCTCGCCGACGATGATGCGGTCGGGGCGCAGACGCAGGGTCGAGCGGACGAGATCGGCGAGACTGGCGACGCCGGGTTTGGTGCGCAGCGCGACAACGTCAGCGGCGGCGCAGCGCAGCTCTCGGGTATCTTCGAGAATGACGACGCGCTCGTCGAGCATGGTGATTTCGGCGAGCAGCGCGTTGACGAGGGTGGTCTTGCCGGACGAGGTGCCGCCAACAACGACAATGGTCTTGCGGTCGCGAACGGCCTTGGCGAGGGCGTCGGCCTGGATGGGCGTCATGATGTTGGCGGCCACATAGTCGGCAAGCGTGAACAGCACGTCGGCGGGTTTGCGGATCGAGAAGCAGGGCGCGGCCGCGACCGGTGGCATGACGCCTTCGAAGCGCTCGCCGGTGTCGGGCAGCTCCGCTGATACGATCGGTGTCTTGTCGGTCACCTCGCGACGGACGTGGGCAGCGACGAGACGGATGATGCGCTCGGCCTCGGCGCTGCCGATCCGCTCACCGGTGTCGGCGCGGCCCTGCGCAGCACGGTCGATCCAGAGCTTGCCGTCGGGATTGACCATGACCTCCAGCACGGTCGGATCGGCGAGGGCCGCGGCGATGGTCGGGCCAAAGGCGGTGCGCAACATCTGCCGGCGGCGGCCGTGGGCCTCTTGTGCGGCGATGGTGTGGAACAGGTCAGCCATGGCCGTTGCCCTCGTCGCAGGTCGCCCCGTTGGGCGGTGGGCTGCTGGTGGGGACGACGCGCAGCTTGGCGGGCGTGGCGATGCCGGCGGTGGCGAACAGGTCTGGGTTTTGGCGTGCAATGGTTTCCAGCACCTCGGACACGAGACGGTGGTCGGACACGAGGCGGCGACCGATCTCGGCGACGAACACCTCGAAGCGCTCGGTGCCGAGACTACGAGCCGACTCCTGCTCGCTCATTGGCAGGGGCGGCGTGACGGTGAGGAAATATCTGACGAACAGCGCCAGCGTTTCGGTGACGATGGCGACATCGCGCTCGACGGTCTTGGCTGACTTGTTGAGCTCGTCGAAGCGGCGGGCGAGACCATCCTCGATGCCGGGCATGGGCTTGGGTTCGAGGCTTTCCCTGAGCGCTTCCTCGACGAGCGCCGACTTGGCGCCGTTGCGGACGCGGGCCACCTCGTCGAATTTGCGGGCCAGCGGGCGCGAGAGATAGAGCGTGTAGCGTTTCTTGCTCATGACAGTTTCATGCCCCCCGGAAAGGTCAGAACGGTGCTGTCGGAATCGTCGGCCGGTGGCTCGATGGTCAGGTCGGGCTCTGGCACGGGGTCGAGCGCGAGGGCTGCGAACAGTGGCAAATCAAGGTAATGGTCTTGTTGCGGTCGGCGCTTCGGCAGGCGGATGACTTTGGGCCGGTCCTCGTCGTCGACCGGTGTCGTCACCATCTCCGACCAGGATTTTTCGAGCCGCGTATCCGTGGCGCGCGTGCGCCCGGTCCAGTCGTCGGTGTGAGCAGGCGGAGCATCGGCAAAGGCTCCGTCCACGAGCTGTGGCGCCGCGAGTCGACGTGCGATGAAATTCTGGTCATTGAAGTACTGAAGCTTCTTGGCGCGGATCGGCGGCGTACCGGAGACCATCACCAAGGCATCGTCCTGCGGCAGCTGCAGCACCTCGCCGGCCGTCAGCAACGGTCGTGGCGTCTCCTGCTCCGAGACCGAGGTGTGCGACAGCCACGCCGACATCCGTTTGCCCGAGAGGTTGCGTTGCGCACGCAGTTCCGTCGCGGTGCCGAGTGAATCCGACAAGCGCTTGGCGGTGCGCTCGTCGTTCGGTGCGAACGCCACGCGGACGTGGCAATTGTCGAGAATGGCGTGGTTCGGCCCGTAGGCCTTGTCGATCTGGTGCAGGGATTGCGCCACCAGCACCACGCGGACGCCATAACCAGCCAGGAACGCCAGCGCCGTCTCGAAGAAATCCAGGCGGCCAAGCGCCGGGAATTCGTCGAGCATCAGCAGTAACGGGTGGCGGCGCGTCTGTCCGTCGAGGGACCCGAGACTTTCGGTGAGGCGGCGACCGATCTGGTTGAGGATGAGGCGCATCAACGGCCGTGTCCGTGAGATGTCGGACGGCGGCACCACGAGATAGAGCGACACCGGCCGTTCGGCGGCAATGAGATCGGCGATGCGCCAGTCGGAGCGCGCGGTGTTGGCGGCAATGACCGGATCGCGGTACAGGCTGAGCAAGCTCATCGCTGTCGAGACGACGCCGGAGCGCTCGTTCTCCGACTTGTTCAAGAGTTCTCGCGCCACCGAGGCCACCACGGGATGCACCTTCGGCGCATCGTCACTACCGAGGTGGTTGGTCGTCAGCATGATCTTGAGGGCGCGGCTGATCGACCGCGACGGATCGGCGAGGAAGCTGGCGACGCGGGCGAGCGTCTTCTCGCTTTCGGCATAGAGGACGTGCAGGATCGCCCCGACCAGCAGCGCATGCGCCGTCTTCTCCCAGTGGTCGCGGCGCTCTCGCGCGCCTTCCGGGTCGACCAGGATGTCGGCGATGTTCTGCACGTCGCGTACTTCTTGTGCGCCCTTGCGGACTTCGAGCAGCGGGTTGAAGCGCGCGGACAACGGATTGGTCGGATCGAACAGCAGACAGTGCGAGAAGCGCGTGCGCCATCCCGCAGTCAGCTCCCAGTTCTCGCCCTTGACGTCGTGAATGACGGCGGAGGCCGGCCAGGTCATCAACGTCGGCACGACCAGGCCGACGCCCTTGCCGGAGCGGGTCGGCGCGACCGCGAGCACATGTTCGGGGCCGTCGTGGCGCAGATACCTATTGTCATAGAGGCCGAGCACGACGCCGCGACTCTGCAGCAATCCCGCCTCTGCAACATCGCGCATTACCGCCCAGCGGGCCGAGCCATAGGTTGTGATCTCCTTGGTTTGGCCCGCCCGCCAGGCGGCTCCCCCGATGGCGACGGCACCGCTCAGCATTCCCGCAAGGGCTGCGACGGCGCCGGCGCGTCCGAACACGTCTGGGGCTTGGGCATCGAACGCCAGCCACCAGGGAAACAGTTTCCACGGTGCGTAAACCGGCCAACCGAAAACGTCGATCCACGAGGCGCCGAGTGCGGCCTGAAACCCCAGCATCGCGGCCGCCCATTGCGTTGCAGCCCATAGGCTGAGCACCACGAGCGTGAGCGCACTGGCGAACTGCAGGGTGGTGGATCTGGCCGTCATCGTCGCGATCTCCGTTCGGCGCAAGCGCTCGAATGCGGGATCAGAATGCGACCAAGACGACCGCCTCGTTAATGGGGAATCGCGGGGAAAAGAGGGAAGCTGGAGGAGGCGCAGGGATGGTGCGGGAAATGGACCCGCGGCGGTGGCCAAGGGTCCAGGGCGTTGGACGGCCGCGTCCCCGCCACGTGCGGCAATCGCCACACCGTAGTGCCCTTCCCATTCACAACCATTGCCGGAAATCCAACGCCTGATGTATATTTTCCGGCATGCAATTGATTCCTCGCGCCATCGAACCGGTCGTCCGCCAGAGCCTGCGCGATCAGCCGGCGGTGGTCCTGCTTGGACCGCGCCAGGTGGGGAAGACCACGCTCGCGCGCCAAATCGCCGACGAGCGCCGCGAGGCCGCGGTCTACCTCGATCTGGAGCGGCCCGCCGATCTGCGCCGGCTGGATGACGCCGATGCCTATCTGAGGGCACAGCAGGGCAGGCTCGTGGTCATCGATGAGATCCACCGCGCGCCCGGGCTGTTCGCCATTCTGCGCGGTATCATCGACGAGCGCCGGCGGCGCGGGCAGCGCACCGGCCAGTTCCTGCTGCTCGGCTCGGCGTCGATCGATCTCATGCGGCAGGCGTCGGAGACGCTGGCGGGCCGTGTTGTCTACCTCGACATCGCGCCATTCACCGCGGCAGAAGCGATCGCAGCCGGATACGACGAGGACGCGAGCTGGGTGCGCGGCGGCTTTCCCGATAGCCTGCTCGCCAAGAATGACCGAACCAGCCTGCGCTGGCGCCTGGATTTTATTCGCAGCTATCTGGAGCGCGACGTGCCGATGTTCGCCCCGCGCCTGCCGGCGCAGTCGATCGGCCGGCTGTGGACCATGCTGGCGAACGGTCAGGGCAGCCTGCTCAACCAGTCGCGTCTGGCGAGCGGGCTTGGCGTCTCCGCGCCGGCCATCGGCCGCTACATCGATCTGCTGGTCGATCTGCAGCTGGTGCGCCGCTTGCCGCCCTGGAGCAGCAATCGCGGCAAGCGGCTGGTGCGGTCACCGAAAGTCTATGTCCGCGACAGCGGTATTCTGCATGCGCTGCTCGAGCTCGAGACCTGGAACAACGTCGTGGGGCACTCCGTCGTGGGTCCGAGCTGGGAAGGCTTCGTCATCGAGAACCTGGTCGTGGCGGCAGGCGATCTCTGGACGCCCTATTTCTATCGGACAGAGGACGGTGCCGAGATCGATCTGCTGTTAGAGCGGTCCGGCCGGCCAAGCATGGCGATCGAGGTCAAGCGGGCGTCCGCTCCAGACATTGGCAAAGGCTTCCGCTTGGCCTCGGACGATCTCAAGGTGAAGAAGAAGTACGTGGTCTATCCGGGTCGCGAACGATATCCCATGGGTGGCGATGTGATCGCGACGCCGCTGTCCGATCTCGTCGATGTGCTCGCGGCCTGACAGCGCATGGATCGTCCACGAGACACCACATCGTGCGCTGGCCTAGCCGGCAGGTCAGGCCAGCGCTTCTCATCAATGGCGCGCGCGCGGCGTCACATCACGTCGCGGTCCGTGTTGCCGCTGCCATCACGCGGCCCGTATAGGCGCGTTGCGGGAAGGCCAGATAGCGCGGCGTCCAGGTCTCCACCTTCGTCCGCCCATCGCCGGTCAGCGCCTTGCGGATGATCGCTTTCTTCCTGGTGCCGGTTTCGGTGAGGTAAGACTTGGCGGCGGTCTCGCCGATCACTTCGACCAGCATGGCCGATACCGCATTGCTCCAGGCATAGACCTTGGCTGACCAAAAAGCTTTCCCTCGGAATGCAATTCGGCTTGGCTGTGTGTCTGCCTCTCAGAGCCGCCCTTGCCCGGCCCGCCAGGGGGCGGTTCCGAGAGGCAGACCGCGGCCTGCCTCTTGGTGAGACCCGGCTCTCGTCTCTTGTGCGATGTGGCGCTCGGTGGCGTTGTCGCCGTCGTCCGCGTCATGGGACCGTCACCCGGATGGGCCGAGACCCGCCGCGTCTTGCCGGAGGCAAACGCCACAAAGCGGGGCTCGGGTCCGCGGCCGGCCATCATATAGGTCGGTGTCGATTCATTCCGCGGACTAAGGCCCGGCCGCGGCCACTTCAGGCCGCGGGGCGCCCCAATACGACGATGCTACGGTAGTCGATGGCATCGCCGACTATGCGATGCAACATTGCAATCGTGAAAAGGCCGGTAGTGAACGGCAGCAGCCGCATCAAGAATCTTTGAGAACCGCCGCGGCCAGCGCGAGCGGCATCAGGAACTCGGCGAGATCGGCCACGACTACATCGAGTGATCCTGGATCGATGGCGACTTCGGTGACAAACGCCCGCCATTGTCGCCGCTTTTGATCGTCGGCTGCGAACGCGGGCGTGAGCGCGTCCGGTGACTCACTCGGGATCGGTGTCTTCCGCCGCGCGAAAGTGGCGGCGATCGCGCGCGGCAGCCGGTCGTCGTCGAAAACGAACGAACGACTCAGCACCCAGATGTCGTAGTAGTCCTTCATGCGGCTGTTGGCGCGACCGAGCGCGACCATCGCCTGAAACTTTTGGGCAATGACGGTTTCCCGGGCGTAGACCCGAAGCTTCGGCGCCGGCAAATCGAGCATGACGGGGTACTCGACGGTTTCGGCCGCGGGTTCGAGAACGTCGCCAAAACCTATGTCGACGACGACGGTCACGCGCGCACCGCCGATCGTGGCGGTGCTGCGCAGGCGCAGCCCGCCATAGGCGATGCCGTCCCGGATGCGATCGACGCGCAAACCATCGGTGCCGAATTCCACGCCGTCGTTGCCGTCCTGGCTAAGGATCTCGCGAAACGTTGCGAGCATGTCCTCGGGGCTTGGATCACCGAACCCGAGTAGGTCGAGGTCGCGCGTGGCGCGGTGTGGTTCTTCGAGCCAGGTCATCAGCAACAGTGCGCCCTTGAGCACGAAGCGTTCGGCGTGGTCCGACACACTCAATCGGTAGAGCAGGCGTTCGAGCGCAAAGCGCGTCAGCACCAGATCGAAGGTCTGTCCCTTCGCCTTTGAGATCGTGAGCAGCCGGGCGCGGACCGACGCTCCGGGATTCTTGACCTGTTTAGCCAATTGCGGTCAGCGCCTCCAGGTAGGGCCGGACCACGGTGCCGATGCCGCCGCGATCGGCGTGGCGGGCGATCTCGGCTGGTGTCGTTTTGCTCTGACGCAGCGCCTCCTGCAGTCCTTCGATGGCGACGGTAAGGCCGATAGTTCTTCGATGCCTGAAACAGTCGGCGATCGTTTTGGCGATCCCGAAGATCCTGACCGGCACGCCTTCGATGACATGCGTTTCGACACTATCGGTGAGGAGTGCCGCGGCGAACCGAACGATCCGCTGGGGTGGCCGGTCAGATTTGGGCGACCAGTCCTTGTTGCCGATTGCCAGCCAGACTTGCCTCGGCAGTTGATCGGTCAGTCCGTGGAACGCCAGCGCCGAGGTCAGACAGACGACGCCTTTGGGAACGCGCATGGCTGCTTCGGCCAGGCTGTGGTGTGCGTCGAGTGCGGCATCGGGCAGCTGGTAGAGACCGCGTGCCAGGCGAATGACCTCGCCATCGCGTTGCATGCGGCTGATGGTGGCGGCGGTGACGCCGGCGTCGCGCAGTTCGGACATGCGCGCCATCCCGCGCTTGGCGAGCAGGGCGCGGGCCTGTTGGCGTTGAAGACTGGGGCGAGTCATTGATACAAAAACCTGAACTATAGGGTCTATAGTCTGATGATACGTATCACAGAGTACCGTTGGGCGCTAGTGTTCTGGATCGAACGCTTGATTCCGGGCGAAGGCCGTCAAGCGTTCGTGAATCCAGAACACAAACGAGAGTCTAGGAGCCCGTCCAGATTGCTGCCGAAGCGGGCTGTTTCGGTGACGATAGCTCGCTCAGGCGGCCCTGGCGAGCTTGACGAGGTTGTGGGCGGTGCAGATCATCGCCCACTCGGCGCGCAC
>Ga0114938_1000902_pt1 | contig 21458 bp, 14 predicted proteins | sample AshMeaBigSpring_FD_88675 | JGI IMG/M metagenome (GOLD analysis project Ga0114938, IMG submission 88675) | Groundwater microbial communities from Big Spring, Nevada to study Microbial Dark Matter (Phase II) - Ash Meadows Big Spring | ecosystem: Environmental > Aquatic > Deep subsurface >...
CGGGAAGACTTCCAGCAATTCTGGGAGTATACCAGTCCGCATGGGGCGGGCACGTTTCTCGACCAATGGTGCAGGCGGGCCAAGCGCAGCCGGATCGGCCCCATGAAGAAGGTCGTCGCGAGTTTCGCGCTGGGGAACCTGGCAGCGACTTGTTTCTGCCAGGCGTGGAGTTCATCGCGGAGTTGCCCGACGCGCTGCGGCTCCCGCGCGGCGAGGTCGGCTTGCTCGCCGAGGTCTTGCGCGAGGTGGAAAAGCTCCGTGCGGCCGTCTTCGAGCCACTCCATGAGCTTCCCGTCGCCTCGCCGCACCGCCGCGCTGGGCGCGCCCCCCTGGTTGCCGTAGTGCGGGTAATGCCAGAACAGCGCGCACTCGGGCCATGTGCCGCCTTTGAAAATCGGCAGCAGGCCCCTTCCGTCGAGCGTCTGCCCGGGCTGCGGTTTCGCGCCGGCGGCTTCCAGCAGCGCGGGGAAAAAGTCCGGGCTGCTCACCGGCGAGCTGACGACGCTGCCGGGCTTCACCACTCCGGGCCAGCGCACGATGAGCGGCGCACGGATGCCGCCCTCATACAACCAGCCATTGCCGCCGCGCAGCGGCAGGTTAAAGGTCGGCCAGCCTTCGCTCGTCGAGAGGCCGCCGTTGTCGCTGGTGAAAATGACGAGCGTGTTGCCGCGCAGGCCGAGTTCAGCGAGCTTTGCCAGCACCTTGCCGACAGCCAGGTCCATGGCCTCGACCATCGCGGCATAGACCGCGTGCGCCTGCACGCGGCGCACGTCCCGCTCGTGCTCGCAGCCCCATTCTTCCGTGAGGCCAAGCCGTGCGCGCTTCCTTGCATACTTCTTCTGCAAATCCTCGCGGGCGATGAGCGGCGTGTGGACAGAATCACAAGAAAAACAGGCAAAAAAGGACCGCGTTCCCTTCGCCTCGATGAACTTCGCCGTCTCGGTCGCCAGCCGGTCAGGCAGATGCTCGCCCTCGGGGCCGTCGGTGAGACGCGGGTTGCCATAGGGCGAAAAGCATTTCTTCCCACCATCGGGCCCGCCGCGATCCATGCCGCCCATGTTGATGTCAAACCCCTGATTCTCCGGCCACCAGCCTTCCGGGCCGAGATGCCATTTGCCGGCGAAAAAGGTCGCGTAACCGACGGCCTTCAGCGCCTTCGCCAGCGTGGGCGCGTCGAGGGCAAGACGGTCGGCGCAGGGCGCGGGGAGCGACCTGGTGTTGCGCTGCCATTGCTGCGGCGTGGTCGGCGCGCCGATGTAGTCCGTGATGCCCGTGCGCTGCGGCCAGTGGCCGGTCATGAGGCTCGCACGCGTCGGCAAGCAGACCGGGCACGCGGCGTAGGCGTCGGTGAACTTGGCGCCGTCCTGCGCCAAACGGTCGAGATGCGGTGACTCGTAAAACGTGCTGCCGTAAGCGCCGAGGTCGCGCTGCCCGAGGTCATCGGCGAGAATGAAGACAGTGTTCGGGCGCTTCGAATCCGCAGCAGCGGCGGGGACGAAGGCGAGTATCGCGAGCTGGCAAGGGAGCAGTTTCATAACGCCAGGGGCGGTGTGAGGGAGGTGCCAGGACTTCAAAGCGGGACGTGGGTTCACGGCTTGCGCGGCTTGTTCAGCTCCCGCGCGATGTCCGCGAGGCCCGGCGGCGAGCCGCGCAGCTCCATCGGCAGCGAGTAACCGTTCACAGCCCGGTGGTAGAGTATCCCTGACTCCAGGGGGTCAGGTCGATGCTTGCGGCCAGCGCGTATCCGCGAGGTCGAGTTGATCGGCCGAAAAATGGACCAGGCCCCGACCCGTGAACGGTTACTTCTTGCCTACTGGGCGGAATGCGTGGGTTCCGGGAGGGGTAACCGTTCACGGTCATTACCTCGTTGAACGGTTCCCGGGAGGGCGAGGCTCCCGCCGAGCCGAGAACCCGCTGAACGTGCCGGCTCGGCAGGAGCCTCGCCCTCCCAAGACATGCCTCGCCCTCCCAAGACATGCCTCGCGCTGCCAGGATCGGGCGCCTTTGACTAGCTCGTCACGAATCTCCTAGCGTCACGCAAGACGATCTGGCCGCCGGTGAATGAGGGACATGTTATGTTATACTGCCGCCGGTCAACTTTGCCACATCATCGTCGTCTTTCGCTCCGCGAAAGAACGTCCTTTCGCGGAGCGGAGGGCGGCCAACCTGGGCGGGTGCGGTATATCCGCGAGATGCCCGCGGCGAGCGCCTTGCGGATCACCAGGGACAGCGGCAAGGCAAGCGGCATCGGACTGGCGCCCTGTGGCCGGTGAACCTTCCGGGCCAGGCAGACCCGCGCGTCACGGCGATTCGCGCGGCGCGAGCTTCACGCCGTCGCGGACGTTGTCGCTGGGGTGTGCCACGACCTGCTGACCGGGGGACAGGCCCTCCAGCACCTCGGCGGACGCGCTGTTGCGGTGGCCGATCGCGATCGGCTGGCGACGGGCCCGCTGCTGCTGCGCGACGAAGACCGACCACGTGTCCTGGGCCCGGAAGAGCGGCCCGGCCGGAACGCGCAGCACGTCCGGGTGCTGCCAGATCACCACGCGGGCCTCGACGCGGAATCCGTCGCCGAGCGCCGCCCGGCGCTCGAACGGATCGACGAAATCGACGATCACGTTGACGCGTTGTTCCTCCACGCCCAGGGCTGAAACCTTGGTGAAGGCGGCCGGTTCGATCAGCCGGACGGTGCCCCGCAGCGGCTGCTCGCCGCCCCACTGATCGATCAGGACCGGCGCGCCGGGCTGGATCTTCACCGCGTCCGTGGAGAGCACGTCCACCTCCACCTCCAGGTCGCGCGGGTTGCCCAGTTCCAGGAGCGGGGCGCCGGCGGCGACGATGGCGGAACTCTTCTGCAGCCCGCGCAGTACGCGGCCGCTGATCGGCACGCGCAGCGGCCGTGCTGCCGCGGCGCGGCGCCCGGGCCGCGGTCGCCGGCGCCACGGATAGAACGCGGTCGACCTCGGAGGGGCGTTACCTGGCAGTTCCCCACGGCGATCCATGGGAGGAGCGGGCGACGGTTCCCGGATGGCCTCTTGCCGCAATCCGGCGGGAGCGCGCGTTGACGTGGGCGGTCTGCCTCTGGCAGCCCGCCCGGTGCCGATCGCACGTCGAGCAACCCGAGGGGCGGCATTCCGGCAGACTCGGCGCGTGCTCTTCGCCGCTCAGCCGGCGCGCGATGGCTTACCGCGTCACGGGCCGCGCGGCGGTGCGGTACTCCCGGGCCGCGACCGCCAGACGTCTTCGCAGATGATCCGAGTCGACGTAGCCGCCGATGACGTCCAGCACCCGGTCGTCGGGCGAGATGAGCACCGTGGTCGGATAGACGCGCACACCCAGCTTCTGGGCCAGCCACTTCTGTCGGGGACCGTCGACGGCGACCGGGACAAAGAGGCTCGAGACATCCTCCACGACGCGGACGTTGGCAAACGTCCTCTGGGACATGAGGTGGCAGTAGCCGCAGCCGTCCATGGTGAAGAACAGCAGCAGGGGGCGTTTCTCCCGGCTTGTCGCTTCCCGCGCCCGGATGTAATCGGTGTGCCAGTGGATGGAGGACGGGTTGGCCGCCCCGGCCCGGAGCGTCAGGAGGCAAAGCGCGCCCAGGGCCGCGGTGCGGATCAGCAGGTTGTAGCGGTTCATCCAGATACCTCATCAAGCGCGGAGCGGGCAGGTAGCGCGGCCCAGCTGTTGGTGTTCGCGGGAGCGGACCCTCTCGCCCATCCTGGCGGGGGTGTGTCGCGGCGGTCGCATGGTTGCGCCCGTTTCATCGGCGCGGCGCCGATTGTGTGAGTATCGACGCCTGGCCGGCGGCAACTGCGTCGAGACGAGCCGTTTGCGGGAGTTAGCGGCCGCGGTGAGCTTGCGGACGGCAACACGGCCGGTGAGGCGGTCCCTGCGGCTGGGCGATCGGCTCCCGCCGGCCGCGCGGCCGGTGCAGAGGCCGTCCGAAAACGGTCTTGCTCGCCCGGCGGGAGAAGACAGGGTGACGGCCCGGCGAATATCGGCTGCCGGCCCCCTGCCCTCTCCCCAGGGCGAGGATTCTCGGATCGCGCCTCAGCGTGTGCCTTTATGGCGGCGGCGTCCCGTTGGCCACGTAGACGCGCAGCGACCGATCGGGCAACGAGAGGCGCCCGGCGTGCGGCAGCGGGGGGCCATCCCCCTCGGGATAGATGTCGTCGGGGCTGTCCGCCGACGTATCCACCAGCAGCCGCCAGCGCGTGCCCTTGGCGACCGGCGGGATGATGAACTCGTGCGTTCCCGACGAGGCGTTGAACAGCAGCAGCACATCGCGCCCCACGCCCTTGGCATCCTCGTCCAGCCCCGGAGGCGTGAGCAGGCAGATCAGGGTATGTCCCCCGGCCGACCAATCGACGGCCGTTCCCAGGGCACTATACCAGTTGACGTCCAGCAAACCGGGACGCTGGGACGGCCGGCCGCTGAGGAAGTTCTTGCGGCGTACCGTGGGCTGACGTCGTCGGAAATGGATCAGCGAGCGCGTGAAGCGGACCAGGCCCGCATGGTCCTTGACGCGGCCCCAGTCCAGCCAGGAGATCTCGTTGTCCTGGCAGTAGGCATTGTTGTTGCCATTCTGCGTGCGGCGGCACTCGTCACCCGAGACCAGCATCGGCGTGCCTTGGCTGAGCAGCAGCGTGGTCAGCGTGTTCTTGATCTGCCGCAGCCGCAGGCGTTCGATCGAGCGGCGGCGGGTCGGGCCCTCCACCCCGTAGTTCGCGCTGTAGTTGTTGTTGTCGCCGTCGCGGTTCCCCTCGCCATTGGCCTCATTGTGCTTGTCGGCGTAGGAGACCAGGTCGTTGAGCGTGAAGCCGTCGTGCGAGGTGACGAAATTGATGCTGTGGTACGGCCGTCGACCGCCCGATTCGTAGAGGTCGCTGGAGCCGGCGATCCGGGTGGCAAAATGCCCCAGGGTGCCGAGATCCGTGCGCCAGAACCGGCGGACGTCGTCCCGGTAACGCCCGTTCCACTCGGCCCACCGCGGATTGCCGCTCCCCTGGAGCGCCTGGAAACTGCCGAACGTGCCCACCTGGTACGCGCCGGCCGCATCCCAGGCCTCGGCGATGATCTTCGTATCGGCCAGCAACGGATCCTCGTCGATCGCCTCCACCAGCGGCGGGTTGGGCATCAGGTTCCCCTCGCGGTCGCGGCTGAGGATCGACGCCAGGTCGAAGCGGAAGCCGTCGATGTGGTAGTTGTGCACCCAGTGCCGCAGGCAATGGAAGATCATCTCCCGCACGATCGGATGATTGCCGTTGATGGTGTTGCCGCAACCGGTGTAATTGCGGTAGCGGCTGCCGCCGTTGTCGAGCATGTAATAGACGCGGTTCTCCAGCCCCTTGAAGCTGAGCACCGGCCCCAGCTCGTTGCCTTCGCAGGTGTGGTTGAACACCACGTCCAGGATCACCTCGATACCCGCCTGGTGCAGGGCCTTGACCATCTGCTTGAACTCGATCACCTGACCGCCGGGCTGGCCGCCGCTGGCGTAGCCCTGGTGGGGAGCGAAGAAGGCCAGCGGGTCGTAACCCCAATAGTTGGGGCGCTCCGGCCGGTTCCCGTAGATGTCCTGGATGGGGAACTCGTGCACCGGCATCAGTTCGACCGCGGTGACGCCCAGCGACTTGAGGTACGGAATCTTCTCGATCAATCCCAGGTAGGTGCCCGGCTGGGCCACGCCGCTGGACCTGCTGCGGGTGAAGCCCCGCACGTGCATTTCGTAGATGACGGTCTCCGAGAGATCCCGCCGCAGGTGGCGATCGCCCTCCCAATCGAAATAGTCGTCGATCACGACGCACTTGGGGGGCCGGATGATGCCGTCCGGAGCCGGCTGGAAAGGTCCCGCCAACGCCTTGCCGTAGGGGTCGATCAACCGCGCGCGGCCGTCGAACAGCTGCCCGCGCTCCGGATTGTAGGGACCCTCCGCCTGAAACTGGTACAGGTGCCCCGCGCCAATCCCCGGCACGAACACGCTCCAGATGTCACCCCAGCGGTCGGTTTCGCGATCAAACGTGACAATCTCCGCCGGTTCCGTATCCTCCACGTTATCGAACAGGAGCAGCCGCATGGCGGTGGCCGAGCGGCTGAAAACGACAAACTGGACCCCTCGATCGTGGATCAAGGCGCCGTACGGAAGCAGATGTGTGAACTGGAGTTCGGGGTGCGGATGGGCCATCAACATGATGCGGCTCCCGTCGAGTCGTAGTGGTAGTTCGCTGCCGACAGCAATACATACCACCCGCCCACGGCGCGGGCCGTCACTCCCGCCAGATTTCCCGGGAAAAACGTCGACCGCTCGCGGGTCACACCAACTGGCGAATTCTGCGCGCGAGCGAAGACCTTGGCGCTTGATCCAGATGAACTTTACATACGTGCCCACGTCGGGGTCGGGTCCATGCTCCGGCCGATAAACTTCGCCCCGCCCCGACGGGCTGGCTGAACAACTCAACCCGACCCCCGGGGATCACGGCCGCACAAGCGACTCGGCGCGGCACCGGCAGCCTGCCTCCTCCGGCGGAGCCCAATCGCTGCGAAGGCGGCCGCTGCCGAATGCGAAGGCGGCCGCTGCCGAACAGGAAGCCAGAGCCGTGCACCTCCCGGGAGCGTGCGAAAGCGGGATGCCAATTTCCGGGAGGGCGAGGCTCCCGCCGAGCCGAAAACCCGCTGCATGCGCCGGCGCAGCCGGAGCCTCGCCGTCCCGAGCTCGTACAACGCGGGTTCGCTCGTCCCGTATCTTCCAGGATCACGCCAGGCGATGTGGTCGCTTCAGTCACGGAACCTTTCGTGACACTGGTCGCAAGTTTCCACCAGTTTCGCCAGCCCTGCGCGGGCGGCGGCCTGATCCTTGCACAGTACGGCCTGACGCGTCTCGCCGGCGGCGTCCCGCATCGCCACACAGATGGCCCGCCACTCCGCCTCGTCATCCTCGTCGCTACAGTAACCCGTGTCGTACTGCGACGCCTCGGCCAGGGCCGCCAAGGTGGCCGCCTCGCGGGCCGTGCTCGCCAGTGTCCGCTCGAAGCGCGTGCTGTTCACACCTCGCCGGAGGCTGTTGTTCACGATCGGAACCTGCAGCATCAGCAGTTGCAGGTCGGCCACCGGCTTCCAGTTGGGCAGCTCGGACGGCTCGGGCGAGTCGATGGCCGCCCGCAGCTGGTCGTACGCCTGCTTGGCCGCCGCGTAATCTTCGGCCGCGTCAGCCAGGTTCGCCGCCGCCCGGATGATGGGCAGGGCCGCTTTCTGCAACCGATTCTGCTCGTCGTGGACCGCCAACACCTGGACCAGCACCACGACCGTGCTCGCCTCGCGGGCCACCCGCTCCCGCTGGTCTGCCTGGTACTCGGCCTCGCTCACCAGGTCGCGGCCCAACCGAGCCAGGTATTCGTCCAGCTGGCTGAGCAGGTCAGCGGCGGGGGCATACTGCGAGGCCGGGACCGCCGCGCGGCCCGCCTCCTCGGCCGCCAGCGCGGCCCCCGAGATGCCCACGAACAGCAAGGCCAGCAGCCCCCCGGGGAGGGAACATTGCGTGGTGATAAGCATGGTCGAGTTCTCCCGATGCACGAAAGGATCAACGCCCCGCGACCACCGCGCGGGTCCACCATCGGCTGGGCCGCTGGCCCGAATCGAATTCCACGGTCCCGGCGGGTGTTGGGGTCTGGCTCGCCTTGCGGAGCGGATCGCCCGCCGCAACCGTTCACAACCCGGTGGAAGGTTTTCCCTGATTCCAGGGGGTCAGGTCCATGTTTTCGGCCAGCGCGTATCCGCAGGGTCGAGTTAATCGGCCGAAAAATGGACCAGATCCCGGCCCGCGAACGGTTACCGCCTGCCCAGCTGGTTCGCCCAACGGCGGAATAAGGTCCCTGCCCCTCGGATTATCAGGTAGCCATTACGCACCGCACGATGAGGGCCGTCATGCGGAGCGCGACGACCCCTTTCGCGGAACTCCGCCCCGCCCGTGTTCTGTCCATTTCAAATGTTCGGGTTCGGCAAATTAGCCGGAGGGCGCTAGTCCCCGGTTTTTCCCGGATCAGCCGCGGGCTAGCGCCCCGCGGCTGATTCGAAACTTCAACTTGGACGATGCTCTAGGATAATCCAATCCCCCGGCAGCGGCCATCGCCCGCCAACACCTTGTGAAGGGGATGCAATCCTGGAAGGCGTCCGCCGCTTGGGCTGAGGCAGTTGTCCTGTCCGCCCAGGTGATGGCCCGGAGTCGTATTCCGGCGGAGCAGGCAGCCGCAGCGGCCCGCGTTGACAATGCCCGGCGTGCGTCCCTAGAATCCGGGTTTTCCCGGAGGCCATTCGTTAACTTCAATGGCGAAAGCGACTTACAAGGAGGCCGGAGTCGACCTGGAGTTGTACCGCCAGTCGATGGCCCGGCTGCCGCGCCTGCTGCATCGCACCTACTCGCCACGCGTGATCCGTCACGATGGCGGGTTCGCGGGGCTGTTCCGCCTGGATTTCGATAATCGGCTGTTTGCGCGGCGCTACGAGGATCCTGTGCTGGTGGCCTGCACCGACGGCGTAGGCACCAAGTTGAAGGTGGCCGTGCAGGCCGGCCGGCACGGGACGGTGGGCATCGATCTGGTGGCGATGAGCGTCAACGATGCCCTTTGCTGCGGTGGCGAGCCGCTCTTCTTTCTCGACTACGTGGCGATGTCGCGCGACGATCCGGGGCTGCTGGAACAGATCGTCGAGGGGATCAGCCGGGGGTGCCTGCAGGCCGATTGCGCGCTGCTAGGCGGCGAGACGGCGATCATGCCGGACCTGTACGCCCCGGGCGATTATGATCTGGCCGGCTTCTGCGTGGCAGTTGTCGAGCGGCGGCACCTGATCGACGGCCGTGCGATAGCAGCCGGCGACGCGGTGCTGGGCGTCGCCTCCAGCGGCCTGCATTCCAACGGTTACAGCCTGGCCCGCACGGTGGTGCTGGAGACCGCCGGCCTCGGACTGGAGGAGCACGTTCCTCAGCTGGGGCAGACGGTGGCCGACGTCTTGCTCGAACCGACGCGGATCTATGCCGGCCTCGTCAAGCGAGTCCTGGGGCACTACAAGGTCAAGAGCGTCGTGCATGGGATCGCGCACGTCACCGGGGGCGGGTTGCAGGAGAACCTGCTGCGGATCGTGCCCGAGGGGGCCCGCGTGACGATCGACCGCAACAGCTGGACGGTTCCCCCGGTTTTTGGCTGGCTCGCCCAGCTGGGTCCGATCGAGCCGGCGGAGATGGACCGCGTCTTCAACATGGGGATCGGACTGGTCCTGGTCGTCAGCCCTTTCTTCGCGCAGAGCGTGCTGCGCATGATCGAGGAGTGCGGCGTCGCGTGCTGGGAGATTGGCCGCGTTGTGGCCGGTCCCCGCGGCGTGGAGTGGGCGGGCTGACGCCGTCGCTTCCCGCGAACGCGCACGCGTGCGCCCCCCTGACTTGACTACCGGGGCGCTCCTTCCGCAGCCATCGACGCGGCGCCGCCGGGCCGGGATCCTAACTCAGCGCGCATGCCCCAGGCCGGTCGCTGCGCCGTCCGCGAAGGACCGGCCGCCTGCAGGGCCTCGAGGACCTGCGCTTCGCGCAACACGTCCGGCAACACGATCGGATCACCGGGCTGATCGGCGGGAAAGACGGCCAGCAGCGGGATCGAGCGGCTGCCGAGCTGGGCCAGCGACTCCTTGATCTCGCCGCTGCGGTCGGTCCAATCCGCCAGGAGCGGTACCACATCGTTCTCCGTGACGACCCGCGCGACCTCCGGCGTGTCGATGGCGTATTTCAGGTTGTACTTGCAATTGGGACACCAATCGGCGGTGAACTGGAGCAGGACCGTTTTCCCCTCGGCCTTGGCCCGCGCCAGGCCGTCGGGCGTGAACGGCTGCCAGGGAATCTGGCTCTCGCCGGCAACCAGCACCCGGAAGGCGAAGATGCCGAGCGCCGCGGCGGTCGCCGCCGCCCCGATCCAGCTGCGGATTCGCCGCGGCGTGTCGGCCGTGGCGGGAATACGCCCGATCCACCAGCAGGCATGCCAGAGCGCCACCAGCAAGGCCAGCGTCGGGATGAAGTAGTCGCCGCTGAGCGTGGAGAACAGGTAGACCACCGTGGCCAGCAGCAGAAACCCCATCAGCTGCTTGAACGTGTCCATCCAGGCCCCGGGCCGCGGCAGGAAGCGGATCAGCCGCGGGTTGGCTCCGATCAGCAGGTAAGGCGAGGCCATCCCCAATCCGACGCTGAAGAAAATCGCGTAGGTGACCAGCGGCGGCTGATCGAGCGTGTACCCGAACACCGGCCCCAGGAACGGACCGCTGCACGGCGTGGCCAGGATCGTGGTGAAGACTCCCTTGAAAAAGGCGCCGGCCGCGCCCTCGCGGGCCGCCAAGGTGCCCGGCTTGCCCATGCCGACGAACCCGGGCACCGGCAGCTCCCACACGCCGAGGAAGCTGAGCGCCATCACGAAGACGAGCGCTGTCATCGTAACCTTGAACCAGGTCAGCGTGAACTGCTCGCCCCAACCCAGGTTCAGAAACGCGGCGAGCGTGCCGAGCACCAGGAAGACCGCAATCAGGCCCGCGGCGTAGACCAGATTCAAGGTAAAGATCCGCCCGCGTTGGTGCCCGGCCTGCTCGACGAACGAGAGAATCTTCAACCCGATCACAGGCAGCACGCACGGCATCAAATTCAGCAGCAACCCGCCCAGCAGGGCGAACCCCACGTTGATCGCCAGGCGCGCGGGGACGATCGGCACCGACGCCGGGGGCGGCGCCTGTGCAGCAAGCTTCGCCGCCGTGGTGTAAGTCGACGAGGTGAAAGACAGCGGCAAACGGTCGGACGTCCGCGCGTCGCTCACCGCGATCTCCGCGGAGAACTGCGCCCCGACCGGCATATCGCAGGTCGTGTCGCTGCAGGTCTGGTAACCGATCACGCCCGACACGCGGCACGGACCCAACGGAAAGGTGGGGGGCACGCGCAAGTCGACCCGCCACTCCACCGGCTGCTCGTGGAGGCGCAACACCGGCTCGGCCGGCAGGCCGGTCTGCTTCTCCCGCGGCGCCGCCGAGGCGACCGGAGGCGAGGCCTGCAGCCCGGACGTCTCCGCCAGACCGATCAGCGTCGGCTTGGCAATCTTCTTCGGATCACGCGCCGCCAGCGCATAGATGTGCCACCCAGGATCGGGCGTCGCCCGGATCACCAGCTGCAGCACCTCGCCGGGCCGCGCGGAACCGGGCTCAACACGCCCCTCCAGCTGGGCGTGACTGCCATTTACCCGAAACGAGCCCCCGGGGGCACGCGCCCTGGGCGGCGGCGCGGCCGGACCCGCCTCCAGGACCCCGGCCCATTGCGCGGTAAACTCGGCGTCCAACTGGTCGAGCGGAATACAGCTCCCCTCGTCGTGGCAGACCTGTCCGTCCAACTGCCCACGGATGACCAACTGCCGCGCGTCCGCCCCGTCGGTCAGCCGCACGGGTGCAGTCCACGTCACACGCTCGTAGTGTTCCTCCACAGGACTACGGAAGAACTCCAGCTTCCGCACACGCGGCGGTCGATCGGGCTGGAATGATCCCGTCAGCTCGAACTGGTCCGAGGGATCGACCTCGATCACGGTGCGCGCCGGACCCCCGCGGGGCTGCGTCGTCGAGTAGATATGCCAGCCGGGCGCCAGGTCGGCCGTGATCGACAACTGGCCGCTATGGCCGTCCGACGACACCTTGAAACCGGCGGAAAGCGACAACTCGCGGACCCCTCCCTTCGGCCTCAAGCCTCCCTTCGGCCCCAAGCCCAAGTCCAACCCGCTCCGCCCGCCGAGCCTTTCCCCCGGTCCTCTCGCCGCCGACGGTTCGCCGTCAGCGCCCGGCAGCCCGCCGGCCACCGCGGCCACCAGGGCCAGGCCGAGCCCCACCACCAGCGGCCAACCGGCCATGCCACGCCAGAATCGATCGATACGAACCGCCATCCGCGACATCCCTTGGGGGCGCTGTCAGACAATGAAGTTACCGAAATCACTCATCAGCCGCCGGGCGCTAGCCCACGGTTGGGGCACGAAAACCGCGGGCTAGCGCCCGGCGGCTGATCCACAAAACCGGCAGGTAATTGCCTTACAGCGCCTGAGGGGCTGGAAGCGATGCCCCTTTTCCCCTTGGGATTCTAAGGCCCTGGATCGGCGGGGGTCAACGTGGACGAGACCGCCACCCGCCCGGGCCGCCGGCCCCAGCCGGTTCGCCAGAGTAGATGCCGCAGCCGCGAATACGGCGGCGGTACCCGTGCAACTCGCCCTGCGGACGGCCGGTGGGCACGGGCCGGATCAAGGCACCACGCGAGCGGGTGGGAGACGGGCAATTCTCGCCAGGAAACCCTCCAGCCGAGCAAGTACCGCGCTCCGGTCCGCAAAGGTTCGTCCCTCCAGGTAGATCCACTGCAGCCACTGGACGCCGCCCAGCACCACGCCGCTGCGATCCAGCAGCGGGACCAGCTGCCGCTCGACCGGCGTCAGGCGGCGCACGGACTGGTATGCCCTCAAACCGGCTTCCCAGCCGTCCGCGTCGTCGCCCACGAAACTGCCCAGCAGCCGGGCCACATCCCCCGCCACGCTGTCGATCCGCAGCGCGCCAAAATCCACCAGCCCCGTCACACGCCGTCCGGTGAACAGGACGTGATCATGCCACACATCACGGATGCAGGGCAGCAGGTCGACCGGCTGCCGCTGGGCCTCGTGCAGCGCGGCCGCGATCGGTGGTGCGGTCTGGGCGAAGTACCGCAGCAACTCCCGTGCGGCCGGTACCAGCTCCGGCCATCCGTGCGGCGTAACGGCCTGCTGCAGGCGCTCTAGCCCGCCGCCCGGCAGAAGCTGTTGCATCTGTCGGCCGCGCTGCGCCAGCCCCGGTGACGGTCCGCGCGCCGGGCGGTCTCCGGGCAGCGAGGACGCCGCGACATGAAATCGGGCGAGCATCTCCAGGGCGCCGCGCAGCTTCTCCGGGTGAGGCTCCGCGTGATAGCTGGCGGTGCCCGCCATCCACGGGGTCACTTCCCAAAGATGTCCGGCGTGTACCACATGGTGCTGGCCATCGAGCGTCGCCAGCGGCAGCGGGACGATGCTCAGGCCCTGATCCGCCACGTGGACCAAGACGCGGTGCATCCAGATCAGGCGCCGCTCGGAGGGATGTTCCGGCGGCCAGCGGCGTAAGCAGAGCCGGCCGCGGGGGGCGTCGAACCGCCAGAGCCGCGCCCCGCTGAACCCCCCGGCGGACCCCAGATCCTCCCAACCGCCCCGCGTGACGGGACGAGCGTCGGGCGGATAGTGCTGCAGGACGGCTTGCTCGTCGGCCGTGGGATACATGATCCGATCCGCGGTAGGCCGCTGGTGCCCCGCCCGCCGGCGGGGTTGCGCTCGGGTGAACGCCCAAGTTCAGGGGCGGCTCCGCCGAAGGCGGAGACGTCCCCTGGAACTTGTTGTTGGGCCGGAGCTCAAATGTGAACCTCTCGCTCTAGGGCTTGCTGAACCCACTGATTCAGGCTCACGCCAGCAGCACTGGCAGCCTCCGTGACGCGGGCATGCAGGCTCGCCGGAACCCGCACCACAAACTTTCCGGAAAAGTTCTTGTAGGGCTCGATGCCGCGCTCCTTGCATACCGCCAGGAACGTCTTGAGCGAACGTGCCCCTTCTTTACGCAGTGCCTCGACGCTGTTTGCGTAGAAGTCAGCCCCGCCGTTGAGCCCCGTGAACTCTCCACGGAACTGACCCAGATCAGGATCGAAGCTGATAACGGCCGTGTGGCCCTCGATGTTCATGACGTTGTTCATGGGGTAACTCCGTGTGACTCCAACCACTTGCGAACGCTAGTCACCGCTCCCCTGTCCGTGGTTGGCTCCGGGTGGGGCCGGTGGTACACCTGCACCTCGCCAAACAGGATCACCGCCACCCGTGAACCTTCCCGCTCCTCAACATCTGCGCCCAAGGACTTGAACAAAGCCTCGATGTCACGCCACTGAATATTGGCGGACGTTGGGTGCGCGAAGATCGCGGCAAGGGTTTTGGCGTGCTTTCGTTTCACCGAGATATAGTATCACATAACGATACCATGGGCAATCGCGCGTCGGCACACTTTGATTAGGCCCAACACAGGCACAAATGGCCCGCTCTCCGGCCCAAGTGTCTTCCTTCATGGTAGCCGCCTCGTCCCCGGCAACGGCTGCCGACAGGCTGTGGCCCGAACGAGTCGGCTCGGCCCGGGCAGGCGGCCCGCCACTGCCGGGGCGGGGGTTTGCGTCGAGTTTGCCAGATTCTCCACGGCGCAAGCGTGGGGTATATTTAACAGGTCTACGGCGCCGCTCCCCCCCGCGGTGGACGGGGCGCCCTGCCGAACGGTCGCACAAGGCGGCCCTTCCCCTTCCTCCCTTGGATGATCGACAAGCCATGTCCCCTCTCGGCTGGCACCGCGTGCCCAGACTCTCTCTCTGTTTGCCTTTCCTGCTGACGGCCCTGTGGGCGCCCCCGTTGGCAGTGGCGGACGGGGCGGCAAGCGGTTCCCCGCAGGCCGCCGAACCGGCAACGGCCGCGACCGACAAGCCGGCCACCACCGCCGAGGCCAAGCCGGCCCCCAGCGTGCCCGAGCACACCCGCGTGCTCAAGGATGCCGAAAAAATCTCCGGCTTGATCACGCTCTATCGGGACGGCACCAAGCTGTATGCCGAACTGTCCAGCGACCAGTACAACAGCCAGTACATCGTCCTGATCTCGATTGCCCGGGGGATCGGCCGCCAGCCGCTGCTGGGCGGAATGACCTGGAGTTTTGGCGACGATTGGGTCTGGACCTTTCGCAAGGTGGACGAGGACGTGCACCTGATCCGCAAGAACGTCCGGTTCCGCGCCAACGACGGCAGTCCCGAGGCGACGGCGGTCCAGTTCGCCTACACGGACAGCGTGCTGTTCAGTCTGCCGATCGTGACCAAGGGGCCCGGCGGCGGCGACCTCGTCGACCTGACCCGGGTGTTCATGAGCGACCTGCCGCAGATCTCCCAGGTGCTGCCGGGGTTCGCCTTTGCCGCGGACCGCTCGACCTGGGATTCGATCAAGGGGTTCAAGGACAACGTCGAACTGCAGGTCTCCGCCACCTATGCCTCGAGCGGCCAGATCGAGATCGACTCGGTCCCCGATTCACGCGGCGTCACCGTCAACGTGCACTACTCGGTCAGCAAGATTCCCCACAGCGGGTATGTGCCCCGCGCGGCCGACCCGCGCGTCGGGTATTTCCTGACGGTGGTCAAGGACTATTCGCAGAAGTCCGACCGCGATCAGTTCACCCGCTACATCAACCGCTGGGATCTCCGCAAGGCCGACGCGAACGAAAAGCTGTCGCCGCCCAAATCGCCGATCGTGTTCTGGATCGAAAAGACGGTCCCCTTCAAGTATCGCAAGGCGGTGCGGGATGGAATCCTGGAATGGAACACGGCCTTCGAGCAGGCGGGGTTTGTCAATGCGCTCGAGGTGCGGCAGCAGCCGGACGACGCGACGTGGGACCCCGAGGACGTCAACTACAACACGTTCCGCTGGATCACCTCCAGCGCGGGGTTCGCCATGGGACCATCGCGGGTCAATCCGTACACGGGGCAGATCCTGGATGCCGACATCTTGTTTGATGCCGATTTCCTTCAGTACTGGAAGCAGGAGTACGAGACGTTCACGCCGGCGAGCATCGCGGCGCTGACGGGCGGTCCGCTTGACCTGGAGACCTACCAGCAGGCACTTGCGCGGCGGCTGCCGGGCCGCTTCGATTACGACGACACCTGCACGCTCAGCCAGGGCATGGCGCGGCAGCTGGCCTTCGGGGCGACGGCCCTGGCCGCGGCCGCCAAGCCCCCGCAGCGGGCCGATCTGGAAGAGAAACTGATCCTGCAGGCCCTGAAAGATGTCACGATGCACGAGGTCGGGCATACGCTGGGCCTGCGCCACAACTTCAAGGCCAGCGCCTACCTTGCGCTGACGGAGATGCAGAAGCCGGACAAGTCCCGCCCGGCGGGGCTGGCCGCCTCGGTGATGGACTACACGCCGGTCAACATCGCGCCGCAAGGCACGCCCCAGGGCGACTTCTACTCGACGACCATCGGCCCCTACGACAGATGGGCCATCGAGTACGGCTACACCGTGATCCCCGGAGGCACCGAGGGGGAAATCAAGGAGCTGAAGAAGATCGCCGCGCGGAGCGGCGAGCCGGCCCTGGCCTATGCCACCGACGAGGACACGCGGGGCATCGACCCCGATCCCCTGGTCAACCGCTTCGACCTGGGCAAGGACCCGCTCGAATACGCCCGGTCACAGGCCAAGCTGGTCCAGCAGTTGATGCCGGGCCTCGTCGACCGGATCACCAAGGAGGGGGACGATTACAGCCAGGCCCGGCAGGCGTTCAACGTGCTGTTGGCCGCCCACAGCCAGGCCATGTATTTCGCCTCACGCTACGTGGGCGGCCTGTACAGCAGCCGGAGTCACAAGGGTGACAAGAACGCGGCGCCACCCCTGAAGCCCGTCGAACCCAAGAAGCAGCGCGAGGCGCTCGACCTGCTGGAACAGCAGGTCTTCAGCGACGAACCCTACCAGGTCCCGACCGACCTCTACAACTACCTGGCTCCCTCCCGCTGGGTCCACTGGGGATCGATGCCCACGGTCCGCGCGGACTACCCGGTTCACGATGCGATCCTGATGTGGCAGACCCGCATCCTGAGCCAGTTGCTCTCGCCGCTGATGTTGCAGCGGATCCACGATACCGAGCAGAAACTGCCGCCCGACGCCGACGCCTTCACCACCGCCGAGCTGATCGAGCGGCTGACCAACGCGGTGTTTGCCGAGACGGAAAAGATCAAGAAGAGGCCGTACACCGAGCGGAAACCGGCGATCAGCAGCCTGCGGCGGAACCTGCAGCGGGCCTACCTCAAGCAGCTGGCCAGCATCGCGCTCGGCAACACGGGCGCCCCCGAGGACTGCCAGACGATCGCCTACGCCCAGCTGGCGGCGCTCGAAACCCGGCTGAGTAAACTGCTCGAGGACGACCTGCAGCTGGATCGCTACAGCCGCGCCCACCTGGAAGAATCGGCGGCCCGCATCCGCAAGGTGCTGGACGCTTCCCTCGTCCTGTCCACCCCCTGACGCCGCAAAGGAACGCGACGGTGAAACTGGTGCTCGCCCTGATCCAGCCACCCAAGCTGACGGCCGTCCGCGAGGCGCTGACCAAGATCGAAGTCGAGCGGATGACCGTCTACGACGCGCAAGGTTACGGTCGCCAGCGGGGACGCACGGAGGTCTACCGCGGACATGAGTACAAGACCGACCTCCTGCGCAAGGTGGCCCTGGAGATCGTCGTCAACGACGATTTCCTGGAGCGCACGGTCGAGGCGATTACCGAGGTGGCCCGCACGGGCCCCGAGGGCAGCATCGGCGACGGCAAAATCTTCATCCTCCCGGTGGAGGAGGTCTTCCAAATCGCGGGCAACGTCCGCGGTCCCGAGGCCGTCTGAGTCGCAGCCGAGGGGATCGACGCGCGTCCCGGACTCCGACCAACCGGGCGACGTCGTCCGGAGGTTCCGCCCCTCCCGGGCGGTGAGGGATGACATGACGGGAATCCTCTTCTCGCCCGATCTGTTCTTTTCGTCCCGCATCCTGGCCGAGGCCCGGCACGCGGGACTCGAGGTGCGCTCCGTCCCCGATCTCGCCGCGCTGCGGGATCACGTCGCCCGGCACGAGGTGCGCCTGGTGCTCGTCGACCTCGGGGCGACCGAGACCGACCTGGCCGAAGTCGTCGCCGCGGTGGCCGCACAACAGCCGCGGCCCTGCCTGATCGCTTTCGGGCCGCACGTGCAGACGGAACGGCTTCAGGCGGCCCGCGCCGCCGGCTGCGACCTGGTGCTGACCCGCGGCCAGTTCGACAGTCAGGTCGCCGACCTGCTCCGCCGCTTCCTGGACCCCCACGGACCGGCCGCCTGCGCGTCCTCAGCCGGCTGACTTAGTGCGCGAAGACGCGCCACCGCGAGCGTTCAACCCGGCGACGGATCGGACCGCGGAGCGGCGCTGTCGCCGGGCGGTGCGTCGAGGCTGCTCCCCTCCGCGGCGGGCGCCGCCTGCGGCGGGTCGGGGGTCGTCCCGCCGCTGTCCTCCGCCACGGCCGGCACGCCCGACTCGTCCATCTGCAGGGGTGGCAACCCGTAGCTGACCGCGGCGTCCTCTTCGACGTGGACGTCGTCCAGCTCCGTCTGGTCCGCGTCCAGCCGCAGCAGCAGGTAGATCGCCGCTGCCACGCACCAGAAATAGCTGTACTGGAAGGCGGTCGCCAGGCCCCGCACCAGTCCGACAAACAGGGCGATCACCTGGGCCCCGAACCAGAGCAGCGCGGAGGGCTCCGCAGCGGGCGCCGCACCGATCACCGGCTGGTTTGCGATTGCCGCGCCAATCAACCGCCACCGATCTGCACCGGTGCCCCACGCAGTGGCCCAGGAGGCCAGGGCCACGACCGACTCGGCGAACCCCCACACCAGGAGCCACCCGAGCAGCCCGAACACGGCCGCCACCGCCGCGTAAGCCAGGTACTGCAGCGGGCGCTGGAAGGTGTACGCGTACGAGCGGCTGATGGCGTCAAACGCATCCGATCCCTCGGTGCTGATCGTGGCCCACATCAGCGGCCAACCGAAGAGCAGGCCGAGCAGCAGCAGGGCCATGAGGAAGGCGATCACCAGGACCACCGGCCAGCCGAGGGCGGCCAGTACCAGGCCGATGTCCAGCCGCATGAGCCAGCCCAGCACCACCAGCGGCACGGCGAGGAACGCCACGCCCACCAGCGGCAGCACCGGGGCGCCGAAGTAAGATCCGAGCTTCCCCTGCGCATAGCCGACGGCTTCGCGCAGGCCCACCCGCTCGTCCCGCCCGAGCCGCACCGCGGCCACGCGCGTGATCGCGCCGCCCAACAGCGACCAGACCAGCAACGCCCAGACACTGCCGGCCAGGAGATACGCCAGTTCGCGCCATCCGACCGCCGGATCGAACAACCGCCACACAGGCGCGACAAACCGCTCCGCCACGTCGGTCAATGGTCCGCGCAGCGTGTGCCGTGCCACCACCCCCGGTCCGCTGGCGGACCAGGACCTGTCCAGCCGCGATTCCTCCCGCGGGGATCCCGGCCAGCGGCCCAGCGTCGTCGCCAGTTCGGCCAGCGCCGGGGCCTGGCGCTTGTCCTCTTCGCCCAACAGCCAGATGTCGGCCAGCCGCCAACCGGCCGACGTGGCAATCCCGCCCACCAGCGCCAACAACAGCAACTGCGTGCTGACCGCCAGGCGAAACGTGCGAAACAGAATCAGCCACGGGCAACAGTCGCGCCAGGAGATTCTCCGCAACAGGCCGTCCTCATGCGTCATCCGGAACCTCTGCCTCCTGCTCGTAGGGCAGTCCGTAGTCTTCGTTCAGCCAGCGATACAGGTCAATGTGGCGACAGCGGCTGCTGCAAAACGGCATCGACCTCGCCTGCGCCGTGTCGAACAAGCGACCACAGACCGGACACGTCACGCGCCGGCTGTTCGTGAGCGGCGCACCGTCCGTTGCGGCTTGATCGGAGTCCGCGGACCACGGCATCGGAAAAACTCCCCTGGAATGGGCCGATTATACGGGTACCGACACAGGCACGGAAGTGCGACCTGGAGGAACGCCCGCGGTCGCCCATGCGTCGCGCGCCGCGGACGGCCAGCGCTTGACCCGCATCGGTGCGGCTCGGACAATGAACCCGCGGCGCGGCCGCACCTCGCCGAGCAGATCCGGGCTGCACCCTCCTGCGGCGGCGAGCCCCCAGACCCGCGGCCGAGCCATTCGGCGCCGTTTCATCCGGCGCCGCGGGGCGGGGGTGTTGAGCGCCGCGCGCACGCCGCGGGTGCGCGACCGGCTGTCGCCCGCCAGCGGATGAAGTTGAGGTGCCCTTTTCTTGCGACGAACCGCCAGCACCTACGCCGCCGAATGGCTGCAGGTCGTGCCCCGCGCAGGCGGCGCCCGGCCAGCCGCCAGGTGCCATGCGCCGCGGCCCGGCTGCCGCCCGGGGCTGGTGGCCGCAGCCGCACTCCTGCTGCTGCTGGCCTTGCCGCTGCCGGAACCTGCCCAGGCCCAGTTTCCCGCACCGCGGGCGGAGCCGGCCGACCTGGGCCTGGTGCTGCCCGACGCGCCACCCCGGCCCGGCCTCGATCGCCGCGTCGTGGTCCCCGACACACGGGGCGACGCCGTCGTGGGAATGGTCCACGTCGAGGTCGGAGACCACCTGGTCGTCCTGCTGCCGGATGGACGACTGATCTCCGTCCCGCAGACCGCTGCGACGCCCACCGAACGGCCCTTCCAGCCCGCGCGCGCCGCCGATATCCGCGCGGCGCTGGTCCACGGCCCGTTTCGCGGATTCCAGAGCCGCACCTCGCGGCGCTACGTCTACGTGTACAACACCAGCGAGGCGTTCGCGACCGCGACCACGCGCATCCTGGAAACGATGTACCCCACGCTGCACACCTTCTGCGGCCAGTTCCTCCCGGTACACGATCCCCTGTTTCCGCTGGTGGTCGTCATGTTCCGCACGCAGGAGGAGTTCGACCAGTATCGGCGGATGCCCGAGGGCGTGGCGGCCTACTACAACACGGTGACGAATCACGTCGTGCTGTACGAGCAATCGCGGCTGGCCGAGATGGCACCGGAGCTGGCCTTCAAGCAGTCGGTCTCGGTGATCGCTCACGAAGGGGTGCATCAGGTGTTGCACAACATCGGCGTCCAGCAGCGGCTGGCCCGCTGGCCCGCATGGCTCAGCGAGGGGCTGGCCGAGTACTGTGCGCCCACGGTGATCGACCAGCGTGCGCGGTGGAAGGGGATCGGCCTGGTGAACGATTTGCGGCTGCACGAGCTGCGCCGGTGGCTGGAGCCGCCGGCCGCGGCTCGCGGCGGCGCGGGGCTGATCGACCTGACCATCCACGCCGACGCGCTGAATTCGCTGGGCTATGCCAGCTCCTGGGCCCTGGTGCACTTTCTGGTCAAACATCGCAAGCGCGAATTCTTCGCCTGCCTGGGCGACGCCAGCCGCCTGCAGCCGCTCGCCGACCCGCCGCCCGCCGGCCAGCTGTTTCGCAAGCATTTCGGCGACGAACTGGAGCCCCTGGAGCCGCTCCTGATCGCTCACCTGGGCCGGCTGCCGTATGTCGACCCCATCGCCAACCAGACCCACTACGTGGCCCTGGCCGACACCGGACAGCGGCGCACGGTCGTCGTGACCACGTCGCCGGCCGACATCCTGGCGTTTCGCCGGCGCGTGGGAGCCCAGGCCCAGTTTCAAGTGCGGGCCCTCCCGGGGCGGGCCGTCGCGGAACGCTTCGCGCAAGAGTGGCTGCGCCGCCAGCAACCCTAAGGCGCTGTTCAACAATAAGTTGCCGAAATCACTCATCAGCCGCCGGGCGCTAGCCCGCGGTTCATCCGCGAAAGACC